>Ga0194124_10001895_pt1 | contig 24952 bp, 19 predicted proteins | sample TA2KigCas0mmetaG_FD_148605 | JGI IMG/M metagenome (GOLD analysis project Ga0194124, IMG submission 148605) | Freshwater microbial communities from Lake Tanganyika, Tanzania - TA2015031 Kigoma Deep Cast 0m | ecosystem: Environmental > Aquatic > Freshwater > Lake | place: Tanzania: Lake...
CCCCGAAGGTCTACTTCTATTATGCGGCGATGAATGCCGGGAAGAGCACGGTCCTCCTGCAGGCCGGGCACAACTACCGGGAACGGGGCCTGCGGCCGCTGCTGCTCGTGCCCGCGATCGACGACCGCGCGGGCGCCGGGCGCATCCACTCCCGCATCGGGCTCGCCGCGAACGCCCGCCCCATCCAGCCCGGCGACGACCTCCTGGCGTTGATCCGCGCGGAACACGGCCAGAGCCCGGTCGCCTGCGTGCTAGTGGACGAGGCCCAGTTCCTCACGCCCGCCCAAGTCTGGCAGCTCACCGACGTGGCGGATCTCCTCGGGGTGCCGGTGCTCTGCTATGGCCTGCGCACCGATTTCCAGGGTCGGCTATTCCCGGGCAGCGCGGCACTCCTTGGCGTCGCCGATGACCTCACCGAGCTGAAGGCGATCTGCCACTGCGGCCGCAAGGCGACGATGAACCTCCGCTTCGACCCCTCCGGCCGCGCAGTCCGCGAGGGCGCGCAGGTGGAGATCGGCGGCAACGACCGCTACGTGGCCCTCTGCCGCCGCCACTTCAAGGAGGCGCTCGCCCCCGCACAGCCCGACGCCGCCCGGCCGGCCCACGCCCTGTGAAGAACTGGCTCCTCTTCCTCGGCACCTACACCCGCTCCGGCGCCAGCCAAGGGCTCTACCGCCTCCGCCTCGACGCCGCGACCGGCGCCCTCTCGCCCGCCGAGCTCGCCGCGGCGACGCCAGACCCGGGCTGGCTCGCTTGGAATCCGGACAGCACCCGCCTCCTCGCCTCCCACCCCTCGCCCGCCCAAGTCCGCGTCTTTGCCTCCGGCCCGGAGCCGGGGCATTTATACCCCCTTGGCGTTCCGCCAGCCGCTGAGCCCATCGCCGGGCCTAGTAATCTTGCGGTCGCCCCGTCCGGTCGCCTCGTCCTCGCGGCGCATTACCACGGCGGTTACGTCGCGGCCTTGCCGCTGCACCCCGACGGCACCCTCGGCCCGGCCCAGCGATTTCCCCACACCGGCCGGAGCGTGCACCCCACGCGCCAGGACCGCCCGCATCCCCACTCGGTCCTCTTCTCTCCGGACGGGCGTCACGCGCTCGTCGCGGACCTTGGCCTCGACCAGATCCTCACCTACGCCCTGACGCCCGCCGGTGACGCCCTCCGCCCAGAACCAGCCGCCGTCACCGCCACGCACCCCGGCGCCGGCCCCCGCCACACCCGGTTCAGCCGAGACGGCCGGAACCTGCACGTCCTGAACGAGTTGGACAACACCCTCACCACCTTCGCCTACCGGGCCGCCGACGGACACTTGAGCCCGCTCGGCTCCGTCGCCACCTTGCCCCCGGGCTGCGCCACCCCGAGCACCGCCGCGGAGATCCGGGTTCATCCCACCGCCCCCTTCGTCTACGCCTCTAACCGCGGTCACGACAGCCTCGCCGTGTTCCGCGCGGATCCGGCGACCGGTACCCTCTCTTGGGTGCAAAACCTCCCCAGCGGCGGCCGCACCCCGCGCAACTTTGACCTGTCCCCGGATGGGCGCTGGCTCGTCTGCGGCCATCAGGATTCGCCAGAGGTCACCGTGCTCGCCGTCGACCCGACCCAGGGCACCCTCACCCCCACCCCCCACGCCGCCACCGTTCCCTGCTGTATCTGCGTCCTGTTTTACCCGGCGGCTGGCCCATAAATTCCGCTACTAGCCGGAGAAGCGGACGCAAAAAACGCTAATCCTCCGGGACAAGACCCGCGTCCCGTTGACTCAGGATTCAAGCGCAACCACCTTTCCTACCTTATGGTCAGCCCGAATTCTCCCGAAACCCCGGGCGGCGTCAGCGCCTCCGCCGCCCCCCGCTCCATCAAGGACGTTGTCATCCGCCTCGCCGGCAATTCCCAGGACGGGATCCAGGCGATCGGCGGCTTCCTCGCCCGCCTCGCCGGCCGCAGCGATCAGGACGTGATGACGTATATGACCATCCCCTCGACCATCTCCGGGGGCCCCTCGATCTTCCAAGTGCGGATGGGCACCGGCGACATCCTGTCGGCCGGTGACCGCGCGGATATGCTGGTGGCCTTCTACCAGCACAGCTATGACGCTCACATCGGTTCCCTGCGGCCCGGGGGCGTCCTCCTCTACGATGCCGACCACGTGAAGCCCGCCGAGGGCGACCATCGTTTCACCAACGTCGCATGCCCGATCACCACCGGCACCATCGAGGCGGTCGGCGGCACCGCCAAGGACAAGGGCAAGAACATCTATGTGCTCGGCCTGATCGCGCGCATCTTTGACCTTGAGGTGCCGAAGCTGACGCAGCTCATCCGCGAGCGCTTCGGCGGCAAGAACGAGGACATCGTGCGCAACGCGCTCCTTGGCTTCGACGCCGGCTACGCTTGGCCGCAGAACAACCTCCGCGACCTCTTTTACCGCTTCGAGGCCATCGACCGAGCCGCGGCCGCCTCAGGCCGGACCCAGGTGACCCTCGATGGTAACTCGGCCATCGCCTACGGCTTCCTCGCCGCGGGCGTCCGCCACGGCGCCGGTTACCCGATCACCCCTTGGTCCAGCATCATGGAGACCCTCCGCACTGAGCTGCCCAAGTACGGCGGCGTCTTCGTGCAATGCGAGGACGAGATCGCCTCCATCTCCACCGCGCTCGGGTTTTCCTACACCGGCAACGTCGCCATCACCGGCAGCGCCGGCCCCGGCCTCTCGCTTAAGATGGAGGCCCTCAGCTGGGCCACGATGGCCGAGATGCCCCTCGTGGTCGTGAACGTCCAGCGCGGCGGCCCCTCCACGGGAATGCCCACCAACGTCGAACAGTCGGACCTAATGCAGGCCATCTACGGCAGCCACGGCGACACCCCCCGGGTCGTCCTCGCCCCGAAGAACGTCGAAGACTGCTTCTACCTCGCGATCGAGGCCGTGCGCATCGCGCGCGCCTACTCGACGCCGGTGCTGCTCCTGACCGATCAGGCACTCTCCTCGCGCATCGAGGCCTTCGACGAACCCGATCTGAAGGCGCTGATGGTGCCCCCGGGCCCGGATCGCACCGAGCGCCCTGCCAACTTCAAGCCGTACCCGCTCGACCGCCAGACCCGCCACGCGCCGGCCGGCACTCGCATCGCCTCCGGGAAGTACCCGGTGGTCACCGGCCTCGAGCACGACGAGTTCGGCCATCCCACGGGCAACCCCAAGCTGCATGCGCAGATGAACGCCAAGCGCCGCGACAAGATCAAAGCCCTCGCCTCTACCCTGCCCGCCCCGGAACTCGGCGGCGACATCTCCGGCGAGGCCCTCATCGTCACTTGGGGATCGAATTACGGCCCTGCCCGCGAGGCGCTCCAGCGCATTCGCGCCGCCGGGGTCCCCGCCGGCCACCTCCACATCCGCCACGTCCACCCGCTGCCCCCCGGCCTCGAGGATATCCTCGGCCGCTACCGGAAAGTCGTCGTGGCCGAGCTTAACGACGAGGGCGTCTACGGCTTCGGCCAGTTCGCCACGCTGCTCCGCGCCCGCTACGCGCTGCCCTCGATCGTCAGCACCTGCAAGACCGACGGCCTCACCTTCAAGGTGAGCGAGCTCGTCGCCGGCGTGGCCCGCCACCTCGGCAACGCCACCCTCGAGGGTCTGGTCAGCCAGGCCCGCCCCAGCCCCCTCGCCGCCCGCTAAACCCCTTCACCCTGACTTCCCGACCTATGTCCACCGCCGTCGCCAATCCCCCGCCCCCGGCGGGAGCCCCGCTCACCAAGAAGGTCCTCACCGCGGACCACCCCACGTGGTGCCCCGGTTGCGGCGACTTCGCCGTCCTCGCTTCCTTTTACCGGGTCCTTGAGAAGCTCCAGTACCCGCACGAGAAGATCGTGACGTTCGCCGGCATCGGCTGCTCGTCCCGATTCCCCTACTTCGTCAACACCCACGGCGGCCACTTCATCCACGGCCGCGCCCTGCCCTTCGCCGCCGGCATCAGCCTTGGCGGCGAGGACCTTCATGTCTTCGTCTTCGGCGGCGACGGCGACGGCTTCTCCATCGGCGGCAACCACCTCACCCACACCGCCCGCAAGAACGTCCGCATCACCTACGTGATAATGGACAACTCGGTCTACGGCCTGACCAAAAAGCAGACCTCCCCCACCTCCCCGCTCGGCTTCAAGTCCAAGACCGATCCCTGGGGCGCCCTCGACCAGCCGATCAACCCGATGCGCACGCTCCTCAACTGCGGAGCCACCTTCGTCGCCCGAAGCCACGCCACCCAAGTCAACCATATGACCGAGATGATGCTGCGCGCCGCCCGCCACGACGGCTTCTCGGTGGTCGAGATCCTCTCCGAGTGCGTGGAGTTTTTTGAGGGCGCCTTCGACGCCGCCGTGCCCCGCAAGGGCGGAAGCTGGGTCCTCATCGACGAGAGGAAAAACGACGGCTCGCCTGAGGACGCCAGCCGCCACGATGTGACCGACGAGGTCGCGGCCTTCCAGCTGGCCGGCCAAGCGTGGCCCGGGAAGTTCGGCGTGTTCTACGAGAACAAGACCCGCCGCACCAAGAACGCGATCGAGGCCGAACTCATCGCCAAGACCCGCGAGAAGACCAAGGGCGCCACCGACCTCGCTTTGCTCCAGGCGACCTTTGCCAAGCTCCGCTGACGCGCGGATCCCTCCCTCTCCCCTCCGACCGCGGCCTTCCCAACCGCGGTCTTTTTTTGCGCCCAAGGCCCGGCCCCGCGCGCCCCGCCGTCCACGGCGCCCAAACGCGCGACCGTAGCCTTCAACTTTGTAAGGTTCCCGCAAGGAGCCCGCAAGGGACCCGTGGCATCTTGGCGCCACTGTTCACCACGATGCATACCAATCCCTCGATCCCCTTCAACCGCCGGCCGGTCCTCCGGACCGCGTGCCTCCTCGCCCTCGCAGGCGCGGCGGCTGCCGGCGCGCAATCCCTGCTCGCCGCCACCCCCAAGGACCGCGTCGAGCTCCGGCGCGACGAGCGCCCCGTCAACCGCTCGGGCCTGGAAGCCGCCAGCTTCTCCGCCGTGGTCAAGCGCGTCGCCCCCAGCGTGGTAAAGGTCACCACCGCGACCAAGGCCCGCCGCACCGCCGCCCCCGGGCTCCCGCCCGGCATTGATCACCCGCTGATGCGCCCCTTCTTCGGCCCCGGCGCCCCCCGCCTCGAGCTGCCCCCGCAGGCCGGCCTCGGCTCCGGCGTCATCCTCTCGCCGGACGGCTACATCGTGACGAACAACCACGTGATTCAGGGCGCCGACGAGGTCTCGGTGCAGATGGACGCCGGCCGCGACTTCAAGGCCCGCGTCGTCGGCCGAGATCCGCAGACGGACATCGCCGTGCTGAAGGTGGAGGCGCGCAACCTACCCGCCGCCACCCTCGCGGACAGCGACCGGGTCGAGGTCGGGGACCGCGTGCTCGCCATCGGCAACCCGTTCGGCATCGGCGAGACGGTCACCACCGGCATCGTCAGCGCCCTCGGCCGCCGCGCCGGCCTTGGCCTTGAGTACGAGGACTTCGTCCAGACCGATGCCGCGATCAATCCGGGCAACTCCGGCGGGGCGCTGGTCGACATCGAGGGCCGCCTGATCGGCATCAACACCGCGATCCTCAGCCGCACCGGCGGGTTCCAGGGCGTGAGCCTCGCGGTCCCCGCCAACCTCGTCAGCCAGGTCGTCAACGGCCTCGTTGCCCACGGTAAGGTGGTGCGCGGGTACCTCGGCGTCAGCGCCCAGGACCTGACCCCCGCCCTCGCCGAGACGCTGAAGCTGGAGGTCCGCCGCGGCGCCCTCGTTGCCGAGGTCCGCCCGCAGAGCCCTGCCGCCACGGCCGGCCTGCGCACCGGTGATGTCATCGTCTCGGTGAACGGCGAAACGGTCGAGGACGCCCACCGCCTGACCTTCCGCGTCGGGGCGATCGCCCCCGGCACCAAGCTCGAGCTCGGCATCCTACGGGACGGGGAACCGACAACGCTGCGAACCACCGCCGCCGAACGTCCCGCCCTGCTCGCCTCCGCCGGACCGGATGGCGCGCCCGAGGCGAGCGCCGACTCCGGTGCGCTAGCGGGCGTCACCTTCGGGGACCTCGCCCCCGAGCAGCGCCGCCGGTTCAACATTCCCGCCCGCGTCGAGGGCGCGCTGGTCACTGGGGTGGCACCGGACTCCGCCGCCGCCAAGGCCGGCGTCCGTCCCGGGGACCTCGTGCTCGAGATCAACCGCCAGCCGGTCCGTTCGGCGGAAGACGCCGCCGCGGTGATTGTCGCCGGCAGCGCCGCGCGGACCCTGCTCCGCCTCTTTTCCCGGGGCGCCAGCCGCTACGTGGTGGTGGATGAGCGCGAGGCCGCCCAGTGAGCCCGCTCCCGGCCAGACTTATGGGGTGATAAGCGACGACGCCCCGGCCCTGCGCGGCCGGGGCGTCCTTCGTTCCCGCGCCCGCACTTGCCTCCCTCGCCCCTCCCGCAAAACCTCTCCTTATGCGCGTGCTCGTCGTCGAGGATGATGCCAAGATCGCGTCCTTCGTGACCCGCGGCCTGAAGCAGGCGGGCTACGCGGTGGACCACGCCCCGGACGGCGACACCGCGCTCGCGCTGCTCGATTCGACCGCCTACGACGCCGCGATCGTCGACGTGATGCTGCCGCGGTTGGACGGCATTAGCCTCGTCAAGCGCGCCCGGGCCGCCCGCCGCGAGTTGCCCGTGCTGTTCCTGAGCGCCAAGAGCTCCGTCGAGGACCGTGTGCGCGGGCTGCAGGCCGGGGGCGACGACTACCTCACGAAGCCCTTCGCCTTCTCCGAACTGCTGGCGCGGGTGCAGGCGCTGATCCGCCGCGCGACCGCCGCGCCCGAGGCCACCCGGCTCAGCGCGGGCGACGTGAGCCTCGACCTCCTGTCGAGGGCCGTGACCTGCGCCGGCGCGCCCGTCGACCTGCAACCGCGGGAGTTCGCGCTGCTCGCCTTCCTGCTGCGCCACGCGGGGCGGCCCGTGAGCAAGACAATGATTCTCGAACACGTGTGGGACTACAGCTTCGACCCGCAGACCAACGTGGTGGACGTCGTGATGTCGCGGCTGCGGGCAAAGATCGACCCGGACCACCGGCGCATCGAGACCGTGCGGGGCGTGGGTTACGTCCTGCGCCCCGGCAAGGGCTGAACCGTGGCCAACGGCCCCCTCCAACGTTTCCGGCGTTCCCTAGCCCTGCGGCTCGCCCTGCTCTACGCGGGGGTGTTCGCGGTGGGGTCCGCCCTGCTCTTCGGCTTCCTCTACTGGACTCTCACGGAGGCGCTCAACAACCGGGAACAGGCCACCGTGGAGCGCCGTGCGGCCGAGCTCGCGGAGCTCTACGCCCGCGGTGGCCCCGCCCTGCTCCGCGCCCGCCTGGACCGGGAAGCGGCCACCGGGGGCCGCGCCTTTTTCGTCCGCGTGCTCCGCACAGACAATTCGCTTGTGCTCGTCTCCGTGCCGCCCGACTGGATCGAGACTCAGGTGGAGCGCCTCCCCTTTCCCGGCCTGATCGTCACCCGCCCGACGTACACCGTGCGCATCCCGCAGGACGCGCTCCGCGACTACGCCATCGCCGGCGTGACCTTGCCGGACGGAAATTTCCTGCAGGCGGGGATTCTGATCGAGAGTCAGACGGTGCTCTTCGCCCCGCTGCGCCACGCCTTCGCCCTCGCCGGAGGCGGAGCCCTGATCCTCTCATTCCTGCTCGGCATCCTCGTGGCGTGGCGCGCCACGGGCCCGCTGCGGGCCGTGGCGGAAACCGCGGGCCGGATCCTCGCGACGGGCGACCTCGCGGCCCGCGTGCCCGGCGGCGCGGGCCGGGGCGAACTGGCCGAGCTCGTGCGGCAGTTGAACACCCTCCTCGAGCGCAACGCGGTCCACGTCCGCGGCCTGGGCGAGATGCTCGACAACCTCGCCCACGACCTGCGCACCCCGCTGACCCGGCTGCGCGGCGCGGCGGAACTGGCGCTGCAGGATGGCGGCGATCCCGCGGAGGCCCGCGCGGCGCTCGCCAGCTGCGTCGAGGAGACCGACCGCCTGCTGCACCTCCTCGAGGTGCTGCTGGATGTCTCCGCCGCCGAGGCTGGCGTCTTGCCCCTGCATCGGGAGCAACTCGATCTGGGCCAGTTGTTGCACCGGGCCGTGGACCTCTATCGGGAGGTGGCCGAGGAGCGGCGCATCCGCGTGCGCGTCGAGCAGGCTGCCCCCGTGCCGGCGCGCGTGGATGCGGTGCGGCTGGGCCAGGCGGTGAACAACCTCCTCGACAACGCCCTCAAGTACACCTCCGAAGGTGGGAACGTGATTTTGGCGGTGCGCCCCTCGGCGGCGGGCGCGGAGTTGGAGGTCCGCGACGATGGTCCTGGCATTCCCGAGGCGGAGCGGGAGGCGGTGTTCCGCCGCCTGTACCGTTCGGATTCCAGCCGCTCCCAGCGCGGGCTTGGGCTGGGCCTAAGCATGGTGAAGGCCATCGTCGAGGCCCACGGAGGCACCGTCCGGGCCACCGCCGCCCTCGAGGGCGGCGCGTGCCTGCGCTTGGAGCTGCCCGCGAGCGCGGCCGCCTAGGCCGCAACCACCCCGGCGCGAGGGACCAAGACAACCCGGGTCCCCATGGGGTCTACGGCCAACCTCACCCTTGCCGCCGGGGATCACGGGATTTCGTAGACCTCGATCAGGCCGACGCCCGTGGCTCCACTCACCCCGGAGAGCTCCACCGTGTAGCCTCCAGGGGCCAGATTCGCGATCAGCGCAGAGTCACGCGAACCAGCAGCCAACGCGAACGCTCCGGTTGCCGAGGCCGCGGAGCTGGCCTCGGCGCCGGACCAGTTGTCGTTTGAGGCCACCAGCGTGCCATCGCTGCGCCGGACGAAAATCTGGGAATCCGCGAGCACGCCGGTCACGCCGAAGACCCCTAGCGTCGGCCCAATGCCCCGGATCAGCAGCCGCTTGGGGCTTGGCCCCAGCACAAAGAATCCGGCAAACATCACGTTTTCACCGGCCCCGACCTGGGCACGGGACGAGATATTGATCAACCTCCGCCCCAAGGCATCGGCGTCCGCGTTATAGTCGATGTCGTAGGTCTCCAGCAGGGCGACGCCCGAGGCAGAGGCACCGGCGGCGCTGATTTGAGCGGTGTAAGCGCCGGGCAGCAGATTGATCAGGATCGCCGCGTCGCGACTCGCTCGATCCAACGGGAAGGCCCCCACGAGCGCGGCCTTCGCGACGATGTCGTCAGCGCGATTGTTGCTGCCCCAGTTGTCGTTGCCATCGATCGGCGCGGCACCGCGGTAAATGGTGAGCACGGGGTCGGGCATCGCTCCGGGCAGGCCGAAGCTGGCCAAGGTGGGACCGATCGCGCGGACCAGGATCGGCTTGGGCAAGTTCCCATTGATGGCAAAACCCACCACGAGCGTGTTCGCGCCGCTGCCCGCGAGACTGCGCACGGAAAGATTGGCCAACCGGGTATTCTGAGTAGTCCCCGCGGTCTCGGAGGTGGCGGCGATCGATCCGGTCAAACGCACAGTGCCCGTTCCTTCAGCGTAGCCGTCGACCGCAATTTGATAAGTGAGGCCTGCCGTGACGCGGAAACTGACACTGCTCGTGATCGAGCTGCCGTCGTCATCGTTGCTCGCGACTTCCGTGAGCGCCGTAACGTTGGTCCCGAGATAAACGCCCAGCACGGTGTCAAAGCTCGATCCGTTGGTGGTGAGATTGGCCAGACCCGAGCGGCTCGGCGTCCAGCTCCACCACACGGAACGGGCAGCGGCACTGCGGGCGTGAGCCGGCTCGCCCAACTCGCGGGTCGCGTACACGTTGGATCCCTCGACGGTCCCGCCCGTTGCAGGCAGGGCCAAGCGTCGGGCAAATGCATCGTTTGCGGGCGTGGTGGCTCCGCCGGCGATCGACGCCACCGTCAGTTGAATTGCCCCCGCCGCGCCCCCGTAGCTCGCGACCGCAATGTGGTAGGACACGCCCGCGGTGGCGATAAAGCGCAGCCAGCTGGTGCGGATCGCGCCTGATTCGTCATCATTACTGGCGACCGGGGCCAGCGAATTCACCTCACTGCCGCGATAGACCGCGAGCAGCGTGTCGAAGTCGCTGCCCGCCGTGGAAACAGAGTAAGCGCCACTGACCGCCGGGGTCCAAGTCCACCACACGGAGCGATTCGAAGGGATTCCTACGTGGGAAGGCTCACCTGACTCGCTGGAGGCGGAGGAGTTATTGCCCACCACCCTCCCGCCCGAGGAGGGAATCGTCGCGCGGTTGGCAAAGGCGTCGTTGGTCGGCGGCTCCACGCCGCCACCACCGCCGGCAGAGAGCGTCAGAGACAGCCGCACGTTGCCGCTGGCGCCCCGGAAGCCGTCCACGGCAATCCGATACGTCTGGCCGGCTCGCGCGGTGAAAGAGACGACACTCGTGACCGCGTTGGCAAGACCGCCATCGTCGTTGGCCGCGACCGCCGTGAGGCCGTTGAGCGCATTCCCCGTGTAGACCGCCAGAACCGTATCAAAGTTGGATCCGGCAGTGGAGATGATTACCGTACCTGACGCGGGCGCGGTCCAACTCCACCACAACGAAGTGCCGCCGCGCTGGTTGGCGTGGTCTGGTTCACCGGGCTCTTTGGTCGCGCCCACGGAGCTCACACTGAATTCACCACCACTCGGGCCCACTGGGCTGGGCCGGGCAAAGGCATCATTCGCGAGGGTCGAGCCGCCGCCACTGCCACCACTCCCGCCGCCTGCGGGCGGGGTCAGCACGACCACGACGCTGCCCGTAGCGCCAGCGTAACCATCGACCGCGATCTGATAGGACGTGCCTGAAGTCGCCGAGAACGAGACCACGCTCGTAGTCGTACCGGGGCCGTCGTCATTACTCGCCACCAGCGTCAGACCGCCTACGGAAGTACCGGTGTAGACGGCGAGAACGGTATCAAAGCTGCTGCCTGCGGCCGAAATGGTGACCGTTCCACTCGCGGTCGCGGACCACGTGTACCAGACGGACTTGAACGGTCCGTTTCCAGCGTGGCTGGGTTCGCCGGTCTCGCGCGTCGCGCTGGCGTTTGAACCGGAAAGGGTTCCGCCCGTGCTCGGGAACGCAAGACGATTGGCAAAACTGTCGTTGTTGGCCCCGCTGCTGGCCCCGGAGAGGGAAATGCCCAGGACAATGCTCCCGGTCGCACCGCCGTAACCGTCGACCAGGATACGGTAAGTGGTACCCGCCGTGGCCGGGAAGGTGAGCAGGCTCGCGCTGCCAGCGCCACTGTCATCGTCCGAGGCGATCCGGGTAAGGGCGGACACCGCCGTGCCCGTGTAGACCGCTAGAATGGTGTCGAAGGAGGATCCCGAGGTGAATACCGACGCGGTGCCAGAGCTGGGCGCGGTCCACGCCCACCAGACCGACGCTCCGCCAACCGAGTCGGGATGTACCGGCTCACCGGACTCCTTGTTCGCGCCCACATTGCTCCCCGACGCGTTGACCAACGCCCCGGAAAGAATGGTCGCGTTCGCGAAGGCGTTATTGACCGGGCCACTACCGGAAGAGGAACCGACCGTCAAAGTGGCCGGTCGGCTGGTACTGGATCCCCCGGCGGAATTGCGCACGACCACACTGTAGGTGCCGGCGCTCGCGGCTTGCACGGAGGACAGGGAGAGCGTGGCGCTGGTCGCGCCGCTCAGCACCGAGGACTGACCATCTTGATTGGTGAACGTCCACTGGTAGGTGAAGGGACCCGAGCCCGCAACCACCACCGCGAACGTGACGTTGGCACCCGCGGCCACGCTCTGACTCGCGGGTGCCGTCGTGATCACGGGCGGGGGCAGGTCGACGGAAAGCGTGGCCACGGTGCTGCGGACCTCGCCGAAGGTATTACTCACGACCGCCTGGTAGGTTCCCGCTTGGGCGAGAATGACCCCCCTGAACACGACCGTGGAACTGGTGAGGCCTTCGAGGGGATTCCCGTTGAACAGCCAACGATAGCGCAGGTCCGTGCCAGATGCTCCCACACTCAACGTGGCGACGTCACCCACGTTGACCCGCCGACTGGATGGCTGCGAGGTGATGGTCGGCGCGTTGCTGGGCAACGGATCTGAGCTCCCGGTGGCTCGAATGGCGGCTTCGATCACCGAATTGCTGAAAGAATCCACGCCATAGACCCCCGCTTGGTCGGTTCTGCGACCAAGGGATCGATTAAGGCCGGAAACATGGACCCCGGCAAAGAGGTACTGGGATCCATCCATGACCCAAACGGGGCCGCCGCTGTTGCCCGGCCCCGCCGACACCTCCGAGACCTGAAGGTAGGTTCCGGAGATACTCTCGTAGGGGCGGGAAAATGGCCCGGTCTGATGCATCAGGTACGTCCGGATATCATTACTCGAATAAAGCCCGGCAGGATATCCGGTGATCAGTTTCGGACGGGTCGACTTCAAGGCGTGAACCCCGTCCTCAAAGTAGCCCGCGAACCTGCCCCCAGCGGTGTCCTCAAACGCGTAATGAACGACGAAATCCCGCTCAAAGGACGCTGGATCGTTGAGCGCCAGCCTCGAGGTCCCCTCCGCGTTCGCGTAACCCCTCCATTTAATGTAACCCCGCAAAGGCTGACCGGCCGAGAGCGGGGGTTCGCTGGACGGAGCTATCGCCCGGTGCCAGCGAACATTAGTTAGCCACGGATCGGCCGCCTGCTTGAGAAAGACCACGTGGGCGCAGGAAAAGACCACCCGGCGATTCCGCACGACCGCGCCACTGCCTAGGCCATGTAGCGATCCAGATCGGCCGCCGACCAAGATCATGCCGGTGAGATTGTAGGGGTATTCCTCGTAGGCACTGCTGGCGGCGCCGATGGGAGACGCGGTGTGGGTCTGCTGAGCCGGGAGGGTGGCGAGGAGCAGGAAAAATCCTGCGAGGAGACCGGCCGAAAAGGCCCGACGAGAAGGCAGCGTCTGGTTCATGGCTTGAAATAACCTCCCCGGGCCGCGGCCGCGATCGACTCGCGCAACCGGGCTTCCGCGCTCGCCATCTCGCCGTTCCAGCGCCGGAACTCCAGACGAGCCTGCCACGACTGGAGCGCCTGCAGAGCGGCTCGATCCAACCGCGCCGCCTCATACAGCGTCGGCACGCGGGCCGTGGTGGCCAGGTTATGGGAGACGGTTGCGTTCACATTGGGGGCCAAGGCAAAGAATTTTGCCCCCTCTTCGGCGGAGAGACCGGGACGGGCGAGATAAGCTTCGACGGCGACCCTCTGGGAGTCCGCCGCCAAGTCGGCGCGGGCAAACAGTCCGGCTCGCACCAAGGGCTGCGTATTCAGCCAGTCTTCCCGCTGAGCCAGCATCGGCAAAAAGTCCGCCGGCGTCTCCAAGGCCAATCGATCCAAAGCCACCCAAGAGGCGCGCCGCAGCTCGCCCCTTTGGGACGGAGCCAGCAATTCCTCCAGGCGGGGCACCGCTTCCCAGGCCATCGTCGCGACCGTCAGGTCAAACGCCTCGAGGAAACCATCCGAGGGCGCCTGAGCCCAGCGGGCATCGTTGATCAATCCGATCGCCCGCTGCCGCACCTCCGCGATTTGTCCGGCGGGAGCGGAAGTCCGCCAATCATTGCGCAAGGCGAGGGCCCACTCGTCGGCCGAGTCTTGGCGCTCGTAGATCCGGCGCGCATACCGGGCCCCCTCGGCGGGATCGATTTGGCCCAAGAGGTCGAGCATCCAGACCCGCAACGTCGGCGCGGTGGTCAGATTCCCCCCCGGTCCGACTTTGAACGCCAGCCCCGTTTTGGCGTCGAGTCCCTCCTCGAGCATCGAAATCAGCACGGCCACCGCGACATCCGGCGGCAGCAGGCGGAGTCGTTGCGCTAATTCCTGCAGGCGACGATCCGCGTCCGCGGGGGTAAGCCCTCCCTGCAACAGTCCGCCCAGAGCCCTGAAACTTCCGACCAATTCCACCGCGACACCCGGGATCGCCGGCCGCTGCACGGTGGGCTGCGCCTTGCGCGTCTCCCCCGCAACGGAAACCCCGGAGCCAACGGATCCTTCCTTGGGACGAGGGCCGGTGATGATCCATACAAGGACGAACCCCAGAAAAACGAACAAGCTGGCCATGAAGAGGGCTGGCTTAATTTTCAAGCTAAAGGGGCTATGGCCGGTTTCGGAGCTGCGAAAAGCACTAAGCGTCCGGAGGGAATAAAGCGAGGATAATGCTCATCAGTCCGGGCTGAGCGGATCTGCCAAAGACCGCATCCTTCCCGGAGGGCATCGCCAAAAGGATCCCTCAGGAAATACCGATCACTACCCGCTCCTCGGGGATGGCCCCAAGGGATCAGGCCGTGGAACGCGGGTGCCCGGGCCGATTTACCGCGCCCGGGCCGGCGCGGGCGCCGCAGGCGCAGCGCGGGCTTCACCCCGCGCTTCGCCGGATGGCGGACCGCGTGGCGGATGAGCCACTTACGTTCCTCGGACGCCCCGGCGACCCACCGCGCGCCACGCTCAAACGCCAGCTCGGGATGGTCCTTCGCGATGTCCCCCAGGTTATTCGCCACGCTCCGGCGCACATACAGTTCAGAATCGTCCTTCAACGCCTCTAGGCGCGGCAGGGTGGGCCGTGGATCGGCCAGGAACGCGGGAATGCGCTCCGCCTAGGGCAGCCGCGGGCGCGAGCCTTCCGAACATAGCCGGCGCACGTGGGGATCGGGATCCCGCGTCCACTGCAGCAGTCGGGCGAGCGTGCGCGTTTGCTGCTGCCGCAGGAAGACGGGTAGGGAGAATTCCGCGGTGAACCGGCGCGTGAGCTCGTACAGGGCGGTCATCGAGACCTCGAACGGGTCGCGCTCGTCGTTGCCGGCCGGATCAAGGCCGTAGGCGGCGACGAAGCCCACGTGGGGCAGATAGAAAAACACCCCGAGACCGACGCCTTCCGTGCGCGAGAGGGGCGGGGTAAGCGAGCTAAGGAGCACCTCGAGGGCGTCCTCGTAGCGGGCCGGCAGGTTGGCGCGTCGCACGCGGGCGAGGTGGCGGCCGCGTTGAAGGATCGCGAGCGGCGCGAGACCCGTCAGCGCCGCCTCGCGGAAGGCGGCGCGATCGAACCGCGGGGAGGCGAGCGCGAGATTACGCGCCAGACAGTCGGTGGCCTCGGCGTCGAGGAGCGCGGCGAGCGAGCTGCCCTTGGCGATGGCGGCCGGGGCAGCGGGCAGGCGGGGCGACGGGACGGGCTTGGGCACGGGAAGAGAGAGCGGGGCATAGGCCCTGACCCGCCGGAAGGGAAGGCCGGCGCGCGTTCAGGAGGGCGAGGCCGTCAGGGGGCGGGGCGAGACGTGCCACCCGACCCCAAGGTGATGTGCTCTTACGCGAGCCAAACCCGGACCGTCCGAGGGCAGGCGGGGCGTTTCCGAAAACCGGTGTGCCGACGATCCGGCGTCGGTCCATCCCGTGGACGTTAACGAAGGCATCCGCCATCAAGCCGACCCAAGACCCGCGTCCGGGCGCCAGCAGGGGCGTTTCCCGGCCCAAGCGGCAAGCCCAAGGGCCGAGTGGGCGCCCACGGTGCGGAATTGAACCCGCGGCCCGGAAACGGCGCGAGCAAGGCTCCGGCCGGCGACCCTGAATTTCGTCAAGTCCGAGACAAGACGACCGCCCTCCGCACGCTCAGAACACCGGCTTGCTGGGTGCCAACCCTCAACGGGCGTGATTCCAGCAAATGACGTGATTCCGGAAATTCGAGCCGCTTGAAGGTTCGTTCTGGGTCCAACAAAAAGGACCCAGATCATGAAAGGAAAACGCTACAAGACAGAGGAGAAGGTCCGCATCCTACGGGACGTGGGCGCTGGCAGGAGCATCGTGCACATCTGTCGGGAGAAAAACATCTCCGACGTAACGTACCACGGGCGGCGAAAGCAGTTCGGGCACCTGAACCTCAACGAGGCGAAGCGGCTAAAGGAGTTGGAGCGGGAGAACACGGAGCTGAAGAAGATGCTCGCCGAAGCGATGCTGGCGAAGAAGGTCTTGGCGTTCCCTGGCCCGATTGGCTCAGCCCCGGGCAAGCGATCACGGCGCCGCCGCCCTACCTGTTCCGAGGGTGTGCGCGAGGAGAATGCGCCGCACCAGTTCGCCAAACTGCGCCGACTCCACGCTGCGTCCGGGAATGTCCGTGTTGACGCGATGAACGATGACCAGGTCGAGCGGTGGGACGACTAGGACGTAATGCCCACCCGCGCCGCGCGCCGAGTAACTGCCGTCCGGTAACGTCACATTCGCAAAATGCACGCCGCCCTTCGCCACCCACCAGTAGTAACCGTAGCCGCCCGCGTTCCCGGCGTCGGAATGCGCTTTCACGCTGTCCCGTACCCACTGTGCCGGAACGACTTGCTTTCCGTTCCACTGCCCGCCGCGCAGGTAGAGCAGGCCGAACCGCGCCAGATCCCGCGCCGTCATGCGAAACGGATAAGCGCGATGAACGGAATCCGCGCCCGTGAAGTAAGCGCCGTCCGTCGCCTCAAAATCTTCCATCCCTAGGGGCGTCGCGATATGTCTTTTCAGGTCCTCGAAAATGCCCGCGCCCGCCACGCGTTCGTAGATGACGCCCATCACGTTGAAGTCCCAGTTGTTGTAGTACCAGAACGTGCCCGGACTATGGCTGTGGCGCGCGGGGCGTTGGGCCTTCATTCGCGCGGTCTCGTAGAGCGCCGGATGATACACGCCGGAGCGCGACTTGAGCAGGTCGTGGACGGTAGCGCGTTTTTCCACCTCGGTGAGCGTGGGCGGATTGTCATCCATACCCAGTTCCGCCAGCGTGGTGCCGAGCTTGAGTTTCCCCGCTTCAGCCTGCATCCCGCACAGCGCGCTCAGGAAGCTCTTGCGGATGGAATGGACGTTGAACTTGCGGTCGATCGGCCCCCACGCGTCGAGGGTTTTGCCGCGCGTCACGATCATGACCGCCTCGGTGTTAAGCGTCTGGGCGTGAGCGCGGACTTCGGCCAACTTCTCCCGCGACCACCCGGCCGCGCGCGCCTCTGCATCCGTCAGCGTCTCCCAGTGCGCGCTCGGAAAATGCGCGGCCAGCGGTGACGCGAGGCAGAGGAAGAACAACCCCAGGGTCGTCCACCCCCGGGTTCCAGTCTGGCAACGTGCTTTCATGCGTCGGATATCGCGGGGGAGAGCAAAAACGAGAGTGGGAGCACATCGCTCCCTCCGCGACGTCATTTGAAGTTAGGGCTCTGAGAGGTACGCCGGATCTTCACCTTTTATAACAACCCAAGCCCAATGTTATGGCAGGTTGTGCAATCGTTGGCAATCCCCGCTGGAGAGATGGACCGGCTTAGCGGTCCGGCCCGGAGCCTAGGATTGATAAAGTGCTTTTTGCCGCGAAGCGGCGGAGCGGCTCATCGCCGAGGGAGCTGCGCGTTCGCTTGGGGTGAGAGTGCTGGCGGAAGTCTTGGGTGTCGACGTATGCCTCCATCAACGCCCAGCATTGCCGCGGTTCAAGCATTCGTAGCGGAGGCGGCGGTAGAAGCTCTCCACGAAGCCCTTGCCCCAAAGGCTCGCTGGGGTGATATCAGGGGTCTTGATTTTCTGGGCGGCTAGCCACTGCTGGAAATCCTTTGGGATAAGCTTCAGCCCGTTATCGGAGCGGATGAACTCCGGCGCGCCATGTTCGGCGATAGCGGCACGAACTTGGGCGATGGCGTCGGCGGCGGCGATGCGCCCCTCGAACCGCAGGACGTTGAACTCTTTCGCGCGTTCGCCGAGCACGGCGAGCATCCGCAAGGACCCACCTGCAAGGTGGCATCGCCGATAAATTCCCACCGCCACACCTGTTGCGGTGGGTGGCCGGGTCGGGAGCCCCGTGGATCCGCCTCAGCGCACTTAACGTTGGCGCGACAGCGGCACCCTTCAGCCTTCCTGCCGCCGCGCTGCAAAGATTCGCGGCTCGCGCGCCAGCCTTCCCGGCGCAACAGTCCCCGATCCGGCGGAAGCCGAGGCGCGGGTGCGCGGCCGACAGCGCTGGGATACGCCCCACCAACCGCGACCGCTGTTCCGTCATATCGGTAGTTGAAATCTGCGGAAAATTCAGAAAACTCACCTCGTTATCCCGAACCTTAATGAACACGTACTCTATAAGTTGGTCTTCCAAGGCGTTCGCAATTGCTGCGCTCGGCCTTTTGTCCCCGGTCCCCGCGATGGCTTCCACGGCTTCGAAGAACCTCCGCGCTGATGATCTCGTTGGCGTATCCTTCTGGGTAATTTCGATGGCGCTGGTTGCCGCGACCGCCTTCTTCTTTCTCGAAACGCAACGCGTGACGGCGAAGTGGAAAACGTCCCTGACGGTGTCCGGTCTCGTCACCCTAGTGGCCGCGGCGCACTACTTCTACATGCGCGACGTCTGGGTCGCGACGGGCGAGACGCCGACGGTGTTTCGGTACATTGATTGGCTCATCACGGTGCCTCTACTGATGGTAGAGTTCTTCCTAATCCTGTCGGCCGTGACGAAAGTACCGGCCGGAGTGTTCTGGCGGCTGATCATTGGAACCTTGGTAATGCTCGTGTTCGGCTACCTCGGAGAGTCGGGCAAAGTGGGCGTATGGCCCGCCTTCATCGTGAGCATCGCGGGATGGCTCTACATCATCAACGAGATCTACCGCGGCGAGGCGGGTAAGATCAACGCTAGCAGCGCTCCTCCGGCGGTCCAGAGTGCCTTCAGCCTCATGCGTGGAATTGTTGTCTATGGCTGGGCGATATACCCGATCGGCTACGTCTTCGGCTACCTCATCGGTGGCTCTCCGGCAGACAGCGCGAAAGCGCTGAACATCGTCTACAATCTCGCGGATTTCCTTAATAAGATCGCGTTCGGCGTCATTATCTGGGCCGCAGCCGTGAGCGAGTCAGACAAGCGATAGCCTTGATTTTCGCGTCGGGTCGGCCCGCTCACGGCTGCCCGCGCGAGAAGACTTGTCCTTGGTCGGCGGCCGGGAGCACCTCCCGGCCGCCTTCTTGGTGTTCCCGCACCACCCATCCCCAATGAGAATGACCGCTGAGGGTGCCGACCTGATGGTCGAGAACCTGATGCTAGCGGCCGCCAAAGCAGGCGCGCGCCCCGGCACCACCGTGGATGCTGCGTGCGTCACAGCGGTCCGATATCAGCTCGCCGAGGGTGGCCAGCGGATCCGTTCTCGCCTCGCGCTCCAGGCCGGTATTGCCCTCGGGTTGGAGGCGGCGGACGCCGCGCGGTTGGCCGCAACGGCAGAGTTGCTGCACAATGCGTCCCTCGTCCACGATGACGTGCAGGATCAGGAACAGATGCGCCGCGGCCGACCCGCGGTCTGGGTGGCCTTTGGCAAAGACATGGCGATCTGCGTCGGAGACTTGCTGCTCTCGGCCGCCTACGGGAGTCTCGTTGGTTACAGCCGTCCGAAAGTTTTGCCAGATTTGTTGCGCTGCGTCCACGAGCGCACGGCACAGGTGATCCGGGGCCAGTGCGCTGAGCTCGCCGGGCGCGATCGCCCCGTCAGTTCGCTGGCCGAGTACGAGCAGATCGTTGCGGGCAAGTCTTCGGCTCTGCTCAGCCTCCCCCTGGAGCTCGCTTTTATCGCCGCCGGTAAGGCGGCGTGGGGCCCGCGCATCTGGGCGGCTGCGCGGGCCTTCGGCGTCGGCTATCAGATGATCGACGACCTTGAGGATGTGGCAGCCGACGCCACGAATCAGGCCCTGAATATCGTCTCTGTTCTGGAGGCTTTGTGTCCTGCCGATGATCCCCGCTCAACCGTTCAACGGCAGGCCCGGTTGCATTTAGAAAAAGCGTCGACCTTGGCCGCGGCGCTTCCGAATGGGGCTGGATCGCTGGTGGTTGAGCACTGCTCTCGCCTTGTCCTGCGTCTGCAGCGCGACTAACCGAGGGGCGTGAATGCGGTAGTAATCGGGACGGGATTCGGCGGCATTGCCGCCGCTTTAAGGCTGCGCGCGAAGGGTTATCACGTCACGGCGATTGAACGCTGCCCGGGCGTCGGTGGACGCGCTCGGGTGTTTGAGCGCGACGGCTTCCGGCACGACGCCGGGCCCACGGTGATCACGGCGCCGTTCCTGCTGGAGGAACTCTTCGCGCTTTTCGGAGAGCGACTCGAACACCACGTGGCGCTGGTCCCGGTTAAGCCGTGGTATCGCTTCCGCTTCGCGGATGGCACGACGTTCGACTACGGTGGCTCGCTGGAGGAGACGTTGGCAGAGATCGCCAAAATCGAACCCGCGGACTGCGATGGTTACCGGGCGCTGCTGAAGCACTCAAAAAGGATCTTCGACGTCGGGTTCACCCAGCTATCGGCGCGGCCATTCGACCATTTCGGCGAAATGCTCCGGCAGGTGCCAGCGCTCCTGCGGCTACGCAATCACGAGACCGTGTGGCAGATGGTCTCGCGCCACCTCCGGGATCCTCGGCTGCGCCAAGCCTTCTCAATCCAGCCGTTACTGGTGGGAGGTAACCCCTTCGACACTACCAGCATCTACGGGCTGATCCACTACCTGGAGCGTGCCTACGGCGTGCACTTCGCGATGGGCGGCACCGGTGCTTTGGTCGCTGCATTGCGCGGCCTCATGGAGCGTCAGGGCGTTGAGCTGCGCCTGAACACGACCGTGCGATCAATCGTGATCGAGGAGGGTCAGGCTCGGGGCGTCGTGCTGGACGACGGCACTCGGGTGGCGGCGGACGTCGTGGTTTCGAATGCTGACGCCGCGCATCTCCATGGAAGCATGATCCCGCCCGGGCAGCGAGCTCTGACGAGCCGGCTGAAGCTGAAAGTCGCCCAGTATTCGATGGGCCTGTATGTGCTCTTCTTTGGGACGCGGCGCGTGTATCCAGACCTCGCTCATCACACAATTTGGATGGGGCCGCGTTACCGCGAGCTGCTGGAGGATATCTTCCGCCGCCGCGTGCTGGCGAACGATTTTTCCCTCTACCTGCATCGGCCGACCGCAACGGACCCGAGTTTCGCACCGGAGGGATGCGACAGCTTCTACGTCCTCTGTCCGGTGCCCAACCAGCAGGCAGGGATCGACTGGGGACGGGAGGAGCCGCGGTTGCGGGCACGGATCGTTGAAGCGCTCGCGGCGACGATTCTGCCGGGTTTGAGGGAGACGATCACGGCGGACTTCGCGCTGACCCCGGATGACTTCGCGCACGACCACCTCAGCCAGTTCGGCGCCGGCTTCTCGCTCGCGCCGGTCTTCCGACAGTCCGCTTGGTTCCGCTTCCACAATCGGGCTGAGGGAATCCGGAATCTTTACCTCGTTGGTGCCGGCACTCATCCAGGCGCGGGCGTACCCGGCGTACTATGTTCGGCAAAGGTGATCGACACCCTCATCTCCGCGGCGACATGACGCCCGCCGGGACTCCCCTGCAGAACGCGGAGCGAATCCTCGCGGCGAAGGGCCAGACCTTTCACTGGGCCAAGCGGCTTCTCAGCCGGCTGCACGGTGAGCGGGCGGCTCGGCTCTACGCCTTCTGTCGGTACTTGGATGACCTAGTGGACGAGGGGGCGTCTGCGGATGCCGCACGCGAACTCCTCGAAGTTGCCGCGGAGGCGATCCGGCGCGGGCAGACGAGCGCCCCGGGGCTGGCCGACGCGCTCGCCTTGATGCGAGAGTGCATGATTGAGCCGCCTGTTCCCCTTGAGCTCATCGCGGGCCTGCAGCAGGATCTTGGTGCGGTAAGAATGGCGACGGAGACGGAGCTGTTACGCTATTGCTACCGCGTCGCAGGAACGGTGGGGCTGATGATGAGCAACATCCTCGACGCAACAGATCCGGCGGCGGCACCGTTTGCGATCGACCTCGGCATCGGCATGCAACTGACGAACATCTGCCGCGACGTCCGCGATGATGCCTTGCGCGGAAGATGCTATCTGCCGGAGAGCCTCATCGGTAAGGTTCCGCTAGGCGCGCTCGCCTCGCCCTCGGCGGCGGAGCAAGTCGAGCTGCGCGCGGCGATCGGGCACCTGCTGACGCTCGCGGACCGGTATTATGCGAGCGGTGAGCGGGGCCTTTCGTTCCTGCCCCTGCGAGCGCGTCACGGCATCCTCATCGCCGCGCGAGCCTACCGACAAATCGGCGTCCGGCTGCGCGCCCGGCGGTGCGATGCGTGGAGTGGCCGGTCCGTGGTGTCTGGGCTGGAGAAGTTCGGACTCACCCTCCGGGCGTTTGCAGGAACTGGATTCGATCGGGGCTTTTGGCGGCATCCTAGCGTCCATGAGATGAGCTTGCACCTCGCCCTTCAGGGCCTGCCCCGGGTCCATTGAGGCGATGCAGACCGAGGCTGACCTCATCGTCATTGGTGGCGGATGCGCCGGCCTGAGTCTGGCCATGCGCTTGGCGGCACGGGGGACGGACTGCCCGCGGGTCGCGATCGTGGAGCCAAGGGAAGTCTACATCCACGATCGGTCGTGGAGCTACTGGCGCACGCCAGGGGCCCGGCTTACGCACTTGGCTCGCCGAGAGTGGCCGGCGGTCCATGTGAGCGCTGGCGGGCGGACTATATCGGTCGACTGCTGCGGGATGCCCTATCAGACGATTGATTCGGGTGACTTCTACGCGGCAGCCTGGGGTCTGATCCGGCGGAATACCCGCATCACGTCATTCCTCGGAGAGTCTGTGATCGCGCCCCCGGTTCGCGTTGCGGGCTTATGGCGGGTACAAACGTCGCGGCGTGCGTTGCAAAGTGCAGCGGTGATCGACACCCGTCCGCCGCTTGAAAGCTCTGGCTCTCCGCCGCGGCTTTGGCAGTCCTTCAGCGGGGTGGAAATAGAGTGCCCGGAGGGCAACTTCGCCAGCGATCAAGTCACACTGATGGACTTCGAGCCGGATGTCCGGGGAGGGATTTGTTTCCGCTACGTCCTCCCCTTCAGCGCGACCCGAGCGCTGGTTGAGGCAACAGTCTTTTCACCGGAGCGGCAGACTGCGACAGAACTGGCTCCCGCGCTGGCGCGTTTCGTGGCGCGGACGGCGGCAGGCCGCGCGATCCGGCGGATTCGTCAGGAGTACCATGCGATTCCGATGGGAACGAGCGAGCCGCCGACCGTCCGGAGCCAAGGCTACGTACGCGTCGGACTACACCACGGAGCGGCTCGGGCGGCGACGGGCTACGCCTTTCAGCGGATTCAGCGCTGGGCAGACGTGACGGCGGAGCGTGCGGCTCACGGGAAAACGCCCGCGCCGCTGCGCGCGGATCCGTGGGTCACCCGGCGCTTGGATTCCCTGTTCCTTGATGTCCTGTGCCGTCAGCCCGAAAGCGCCCCCGGCCTTTTCCTGAGCCTCTTCGCGCGTCCGGATCCCGGACCAGTCCTGCGATTTCTGAGTGACGAGGCGAGGCCGCTGGACTTTCTTCAGGTCATGCGTTCCCTCCCCTCGACGCCCTTCCTGTGCGAGGCGTTGCGGAAAGGCTTATGAAGCTGACCCAAATCCAAGGGCTGGTTTTCTGCGCGCTGGCGATTCTCGGTGTGGTTGCGACCCGATTCCTGCCGGCCTTGGAGCGGTCGACCGAGGTTCTTCTCGCTGGGTGCGCGATCGGCGTCCTCGGTGTCCCCCATGGTTCATTGGATACAATTTTCGCGCGGGAGTTGTACGGTGTGCGGACGTGGGGGGCGTGGCTGCGCTTCGGGGCATTGTACATCCTGCTCGCGAGCGCGGTCGTGGGCCTGTGGTTTGTCTTCCCGATGCTCTTTCTGATCGGCTTCCTGGTGATCTCGATCGCGCACTTTTCCGGGGATCCCGAGGGCCGGATTCCATGGCTGGTCCGGCTGTTGTATGGAGGTGCGATCATCTTTCTGCCCCTCCTGGATCACCGCGAGGAGGTGGAGAACCTGTTCGGTCTGCTGGTTGGCGACGAAGCGGCGCGCTGGCTGACTCCTTGGCTGACCTACGCTGCCGGACCTTGGGCGATCGGGCTGGGTGCGGCGGTCATCTTCCTCGCGTGGCGTCGCCATTTGGGTGCGGTGGAACTGGGAAGCCTCGGTCTGCTCGCGTGGCTGGCGACACCATTTGTTTCCTTCGCGATTTTCTTCTGCACGATGCACAGCGCGAGGCACATGATCCGGTCGGCGCGTTTCTGCCGGCAGTCTTCGGTAAGGCCCCTTCTCGCCGCGATGTTCGTGCCCCTTTCCCTGGTTGCGGCCGCCTTCGCGGTGGCGTGGTACCTGCTCAGGGACCAACCGGTGGATCGCCGCGTCGTGCAGATCCTCTTTGTCGGCCTCGCCGCGCTCACGGTTCCGCACATGGCGCTGGTTGAGCGGGTGCGCCTCGGCGGCTGGGTTTCCGGGGCAGCCCGGGACGTTACCCCGGGAACTTCTTCTTGAGGATGATTTCCTTTACGGGCTTGCAGGCCGGTGCCATCGGGGGCGTCGTCCCGGATCACCCAATCGCGTGGCTGCGACTGCAGGAGCGGTTCCTTGGAATTTTACGGCCTTCGGCGGCATGCGCATCGCGCGGCGTCGTTCAGCTCGGAAATATGCTGGGTTCGCCCCAAGCCGGCTGCTCAGACCCGGCTCCCGGCTGGCGCGGGCGCGCTAGGCGCGAGCCCTCAGGGCAGACTCCATTTGGTTCACAGGCTTGCCACGACGATCCCCGCGCTAGGACGACCCGAAGAATTCCTGACCGAAGGTCTCCCCAGAAACCCGTCAAAAATCCGGTAATTTGCCGGGTTCCGCAACCGGAGAGTGCCGGGCTGGACGCCGCCCGGTGAAATCTAGTCCCGCCCTCCCACCGGTTGAGAGCATCCGTGGGGAGAGCTCCCGCCGGAAGGGGGCTGACTCTCACCCCCTTGACATTCTATGCCCCACCGTCCACCGCGAACGCAACTCGGTTTCATCTTCACAAATTTAGAAGGAGGCATAGGTTCCCCATTGCAATCATCCAAACCTGCATTGCCCCGACCCATCGCCTCACCCCGAGAACCACCCTTTATGCTAAATCCCCGCTTTCCGGCTCGCCGCGCCCTCCCCAGCACCCCCTGACCTATG
>Ga0194124_10001897_pt1 | contig 24945 bp, 29 predicted proteins | sample TA2KigCas0mmetaG_FD_148605 | JGI IMG/M metagenome (GOLD analysis project Ga0194124, IMG submission 148605) | Freshwater microbial communities from Lake Tanganyika, Tanzania - TA2015031 Kigoma Deep Cast 0m | ecosystem: Environmental > Aquatic > Freshwater > Lake | place: Tanzania: Lake...
TAAATGTCGATTATTTCTTGATGCTGAGTGAGAGGGTGGTTATAGCTCTGATATGAGCCGAGTAGCTTATGGAGGAGAGCAGATGTTAGAGACGAACTTTTCAGTATCCGATCCGATTCTGACGGACGGGTCTATATTAGACAGCACGAAATCAAAGCACTATTTCGATTGGAACTCGACTTTTCATGGGAGACACACGAGGTTATTTCAGCAACATTTCTCATATCATGTGAACCAAATGTTTCTCTATTATGGGTTTGACCCTATGTATGAGAAGCACAGGTTTTATGACTTCGAGCCGACGGAGGCGCTTTTCCGTCGTCATGTAGTACATGGTCAGTTGACGATATGGGAGGAGCTTCCTGTATTTCAGAACGAGACGGAATTTACGAAAAAGGTGACTTTTGGGTGGGGGAATCCATATGGAGTGGTGTGGGAGATGACAAGCTCTCATTCGATACAGAAGGGGTGTCATTTCTTGAATGACTGTCTCCCTCCTCTCTTACAGAGGTCGGGGGTGGACATGGAGTTGAAGCCGACCTCTGCGGCTGAGATATACTGTAAGGTGGAGGGGAGAGATGGTCGTCACAACGCCATCTTGCACTATGGGCTTCATCAGTTAGGTCTGAAATACACACGGCAGGGTGTGTGGGTGACTCGGGGGAGCAATCCAAAAAAGATACTGATCGGGTGTATCCATTATAATCATAACATACAGATTACGACGGGCTTGGATGACACCCCAAAGACCACGCTTTTGATTGACCCTACACTTGCCGAAGTTCTCACACATATCATCCAAAACGCCTAATCTCGACTACTGATAAGGAGTGTATGATGTCTACGAGCGAGGATGTCTATTTCTCTCGTTGGGTAGGTAAGCCGACGCGCTACTCTTACTCTCTCCCCCTCACGACAAAGAACCTGATTGCGGCTCTCCGTGAGATTCCGAGTTTGTGGGTTAGTCGTCGAGCAGAGGATATTCTGTGCTTATCGAAGTACCACTACTTTGTGATTGAGGGGAATCTCAAGTCTGTGCAGGTGATTGCGGGAAATAAGAAGAAGGTTCTGGAGCTTGAGGACGACAATCTCGGAAGGGCTCTTCAGGCGATTCTAGACTGCGATTTCTTTGTCTCTCAGAAATACTCCAAGTATAACAATCTCCTTGACCCGACGGGACCTCAAGGGGATCGAAACCTCTATTGGGATTAATCATGCTTCTCTGTGATCTTTGCCGTGAAGAAGGAATGGAGTTTGATCTCCACAAACTCGCACCTGATATCCTGCTTTGCCCTCGCTGTTCAAAGCTGAGTGCCGCTGAAGTGACAAGGTTTTTTGTGTCTAAAACTTGGTTTAAGTGTCCGATATGTGGAGAACATCGGAGGTTAGGTAAATGTTACACTTGTTCTCCAACGAAGAAGGAGTCTTGATGAATCAGGTGATCATCTATGCGACCGCGCTATTTTGCGTATGGTACGCCCTAGAAATCTGAGAACCCCTAGAAATCTGAGAACCCCTAGAAATCTCATAAATGGAAGTGTGCGTTGAATACATCTCTTAAAGATTCTGACACATCTCGTCACGCGGCTGTGGCGGCGGAGAAGGCGATTGAGTTCGTAGAGCGCCGTCTCCCTGAGATACAAGATTTGTTGTCTATCGACAGGGCGAATAATGCCATCCGAGAGGCTAGGGAATCTATTATTGCAGTAGACCGCGCCATCTCAAATGTCCTCAGAGCCTCTCAAGCCCTAGACGAGGCGCGTTCTTCACTTAGCGAAGCAAAACGCCTCGCTCGCAAAGCAAGTGAAAAGGCTTATGGCTCGACCCCTGTGATTCTCTCCGATATACTCAACCCGCATGACCTCTCAGTAGGCTACAAAGTCCTAGTCCAAACCCGCTATCTCACCCGCGTTGGTGAGGGGATCATAACCCAAATAAATGACGACTTCGTGTGGGTCGATCAGGAAATATACTCCATCGAAGATCACATATTCTCTATAACCCCTTAGCGTCAGGAAATAAATAAAATGATTGAAGTTAAGAAGCTGAATGGCGGACCCGAAGACTATGATTTCTTAGTCCGTCTCTGCTCCCTAGCCCTTGAGTGGAATGCTTCTCTCGATGGTTCTATTTCTTTCATGGAGAGGGGCTGTTATGAGGTCTACTCTCGTGAGACCCCTCGTAAGAGGGAAATCATCATCTCTATCGACCATCGCGGTAAGGAACTCGAACTCCTCATTGTCTCGAAACATTTCTCTTGATAAGAATCACAGGGGGTTGGTATAGTGGGGTTGGATATGCGGGAGTAGCTCAATGGTAGAGCGTCAGCCTTCCAAGCTGAATGTTGCGGGTTCAAGTCCCGTTTCCCGCTTAGGTGACTAAGATGAATTACAATCCAATATATGTGATCACCTCGTTGTCTGACCTCGACATACCTGCGATGATCTTGGATATTAGAGCCGAAAACAGAATGGCTCTTGAGAGATTAGAGAGCATAGTGCAGGTGAAAAGCCCTTTGGCGGTTCTCTATCTCGAAGAACCTTATGAGGTTATTCTTTTAGCGGAAGACCCGATGTTGGAAGGGCTAAGAGATAGGTTTAACCTAATGTCCATAAGTGTCCAAGTCGTTTAATAGATATTAAATAACACCCAAGGGGTCAATGGATAAATCTATCCATTGACCCCTTGGAGATTTGATCATGACAATAAGAACCGCAGCAGAAGTTTTAAGAAGCCTTAAGATGAGAGTAGCCCGCCTTGAGGGTGGAAATACCCGCAAGAGGGCGAACAATGTCGCTAGTGAGATTGTCGATCAGCTTGGTGGAGCGAGAAAACTACAGGTGTTTATTGGATTAAAGGGGATCAAAAGTTTGCCCAATGGGGTGGAGTTACACTTCAACTTGTTCCCCCATGCAGGGGCGGTGAATGTAGTTAGGATTACTCTAAATGGGTTAGACCTTTATGACCTAGAGTTTATTAGAGTCCGTGGTGCGAAAATGAAGGTGGTGAGCACAGCCGAAAATGTGTATAGCTCGGAGCTTCGGAGAGTGTTTGAGGCTAAAACGGGATTAGCTATTGGTTTCTGATTGGCGTTGCGGGTGCTCCTTCTATAAGGTTCGGATGAACCTATAGACCTAAGGGACAGCCGATGTCATTGGATACAAAATACAGACCTAGAACCTATCGAGATGTCTTGGGTCAACAAGGGTCGATACAAGCCCTGAGGGGCTTTATCAAATCGGGTGCAGGGTGGAGGCAGTCCTACCTATTCGCAGGTCCTTATGGGTCAGGTAAGACGACCTTAGGTCGCATCATGGCTCGTGCCTTGTTGTGCATGAGTCCAAAAGACGGCGAACCTTGTGATGAGTGTGATTCATGTTTATCCATGATGAGCGGAACATCGGATAGTTTTGTCGAGGTGGATGCGGCTACAAATTCAGGCAAGGCGGATGTGAAGAAGCTGTTGGAGGAAATCGGATATTCTAGCTTTTCGGGGAATAGGAAACTTTACCTGTTTGACGAGGCACATCAGTTATCCAAAGATGCTCTCGATGCTCTGTTGAAGCCAATGGAGGAAAACGAGAAGGGGACAATGGATAAAAGGTTGGTGGTGATATTCGCCACTACTGAGCCTGAGAAGATGAGACAAACGGTACTGAGCCGTTGTGCACCTGCGTTTATTATTCGTCATGTGAGTTCAGAAGAGATAGCGGATAGACTTCAATGGGTGTGTGAGCAAGAAAAGCTAGGTTGGGAGAGGGAAGCCTTATTGTTGATAGCGGACTTTACAGAGGGGCATATAAGAGATGCCCTTAAGGCGATTGAGGGTGTAGCCTCAGCGTGTGAGGGGAGTGTGACACTCAAGGGTGTGAGAAGTTATCTTCATGTGGATAGGAACGATACGATATGTAAGATGTTGTTATCCGACAATGGAGGCAGTTTATCTCTAGCGGACGAGTTATTGGAGTCTACGCCTGTGGGAACTGCATATGGGGGATTGTTGTCGGCTTGTATGTATGCCATCTCATTGGGCATGGGGGCAGGGACACCGCCCCCCTATTGGGACAAAGATGCCATTCAAAAGATATGGGACACTTATGGATTATCTCTGTTGAGTTTATCGGATAGTTTGGCGAGCCGTCCTTTACGCCCTACTTCAGCTATGTTTAAGTGTGATTTATTGAAGTGGAAGCTAGGTGGTATCCCCAAAATGGAAGTTCCAAGGATAGAAGTTCCAAGGGTAGAAGCTACCCTTGGAGTCCCCAAGACGGAAGAAGTACCTAAATCTCTAAAGGTTTTATCACTATCCGATTTCGCTAGGTTGGTAAAAGGACACCTGAACCAAACCATGTAGGATATAGGATAGGAGACCTATGAGAGATAAGGCATGGGTCATATTAGAAATGACACAAAAGGGGGAAGATGAAGCTAGAGCGGGAAGACTGCGAAGTCTTATCTCTCAGCGTAGCAACTTCCCTGAATGTGATATATATATTCCAATGATAAGAACAGGTAAAGACCCTATCTTTTTATTAGAGGGGTATCTGTTTATCCGGGGGGGATACCCAACCCATGATTATGTACAACTGAAAAGAACTCCGTGGGTGGGGGGGCTTATGGCTAAGATAGATGCGAGGACAGGATTAATAAGTAGTGGGGTGGTGAGTGACAGACACCTAAAAGAAATGATTAAAAAGGCAGACAACTTGGGGGGCAAGTTTCAAATAGGAGATGTGGTAGACATAAAGGCTGGAGACATGATGGGGTTTAAAGGGGAGATAATAGATTGGTGGATGAATTCAGAGGGTTTGAGGTTCTACACGCTCTTGATAAAGATGAGAAGCGTAGAAATAATTGTCTCCGTTGATTGTCTCTCCATAGAAGGATAAAGCATGGACGCTCAACTGATGGAACGCCTCTTCTCTTCTGAGCAGGGATTACACACACTCCCAACAGCACCTGAAGATTTACCCGAGGAATCAAGAGAGAAACTTGGTCGTATCTTAGATAATATGAGCCGCATTTCTCCTTTAGAGGCTGATCTCCTTGAGCTTTACTTATTAAAAGGTGTGAGCCAAGCCCAATTAGGAATGATATTTCAATATACGCAACCAAACATACATTATCGAATAGCAAGAGGGATACAAAGACTTAAAGTCTTTATAAACATCGAAATGTACACAGAGGAAGAACTGCGAAAAAGATTGGAATCGTTCTTTACGGACAAAAAAGACATAGATGTTTTGGTCTTGATCTACACACACTCAAGCCAAAGCCTTGTAGCAAGGATTATTGGGGAATCGCAGGGAAAAGTAAGATACAGATATTTAAAGTGCATCAAAGCACTAGAACAATCCCCATCCTTATCCGATGTTTACCTGTCCCTAAAGTGTATTGGGGATAATATAACCCTACTGAGGAGACATAAAGACGATGACTTAGAGAAAAAGGTGATCTTATGAGTGAGAATAACATCCATATCCTCCCGAAAGAACTAGTTGCGAAATGGCTGAATGATCTCCTTCAGTATGAGTACTCCATAACGATTTACCCAAAAGGCAAAATGTTCCCTGAGAGATTTGTAAGGACACTTACGGATAAGTACGAAGTCCATTTCAATGAAGATAAAATAGTCGTGGTGTCTAACGATCCCATAGTTCTAGCTGAGTTATCTCTTATTTTGGATAGTCAGGGGTATTTAGTGAATTAGTTTTTAGTGCTTTTATTAAGCTGCGGGATCATGACTCTCAATACCGTGAGGTGAAGATATGATTTTGCTGCGAAACAAGAATAGATCAGTAGTCCCCTTCAAAGGGGAGCTGTTCAAACAGATAGAGCGGAACTTCGCAAGCGTCCCCGTCACAAACTCGATGGGTCAAAAGATCATTGACCCTGCCACCAAGAAGGTTAGGACAACAAGGGCAGAAGAAGTAGTCCTACCCTTTTATGTTTACAGCGACCTAGTGTCTATGGACGAGTATCTCGTATCCAAAATAGAAGAACTAGAAGAAAGCAAAGTACAGATATCCTCAGAACTTGCTATTAGGTTCGCTGCCTCTTGGAGATTTATCCTTCGCAGATGGGCTGCGTCATCTCCCAAAGGCATGAGAGAGAACTGCATCAAGATCGAAAACCTACTCAAGAGCGTAGATGAGGAAATGACACTCCTCATCAATGATCGCAACACTCCCCTTACCCAAAAGTACACGGACCTGAAGTCCCGTATGACCTCCCCTGAGGGCAAACGCCTCATGGAGTTCTACATGGAGTTCATGAAGGACTTGTTCAAGACATTTAGAATGGAAGTGGCGGTTTCTATCAAGGTCAACGGACGCATGAATGTCCGTTACCTACAGTTTAAACTCAACACACAAATCTCCACTATCCTTGAGTCCGCAAGCGACACAGAACAAGCCCGTATCCAAAAAGCCCTTAGACTTACTGAGTTAAGAGACCTTAAACTCAAAGCCCAGCTCGACAATATGGGTTTTATCGTGGAGTCGGTTCCTGTTTATGAGGAAACAGGAAAGCCCCTTTTCGTCATGATCGCATATGACCCCAAGTACAAGTCGATACCCGTCCCTAAAATCGCCGCACGCAAGAAACTATCCGATGAGGAAAGGGCTCTTGTCAAAAAGACTTTCCCTCATCAATCGGGTCTTTATTCTATCCTCCCAAGCGAACCCACTCCAGACCAAGTTCAACAACACAAACAAACTATCCAATTCCTTAATGCTCAGATAGAAGCCAATAAGACGCTGGCGACTAAAGAATACAAACCTGGGTTCGGATTTAATGCAGACGGCACACCTCAGGCTCAGGATAGTATTGGAAGACCCATTCTCAAGTACACACAGCCCGAATCCGTAAGAAGGGATGCGGCTAAATTAGTCAAAACGCTTGAGAAGCTACTGCACAATCAGACACGCCAAGAAGACACCGAACAACATCGTAAAGCTAAAGAAGACTATCAGAAAAAAGTCGCTCCCTATATGCGTGGTGTCTATCACCCAAAGTTCACAAGTCCAACAGGGACTGAATATCAGTCCTTTAGCTCTATCCAAGAGCTAAAGGATAAAATGGCAACACAAGCTGCTACTCAAGCACTTGCCGAGAAGATAACACCAACTATTGGCACCACCAAGATCAAGGTGAATAACTACCCTGAGTGGAATGACAAAACTCAACAGATTGAGTACAAAGAAGCCGAACTCAATGTTGCTGAAATATCTTATCCCACGGGGAGCCAATATATTGTCCCTCGCTTCACACAAGAACTAAATCAGGTCGATTGGAAAAACGATGATCTAATCACCCGTGAGATCAGGGACTTTGGTGAGGGTCAAGTCCTTTCGGGTATTTCACGATCCGTAGTAACCAAGAAAATAGTGGTTGATGGGTCGCCCAAGTCTCTTATTGTTAAGGGACGCTATGCAGGTTACCTTCTCGAAAACATCATCAATATCGAGGGGAGATTTATTGAAGGGGGATACATACTCAAGGCTAATGGGGAGAATAAGGAAGTTCCTCTCTTTGAGGATCGCATGATCGTCAAAGACGGAAAGGTGCAGACCATCGACTTCCTTTCAGACTCCAAAGTTCAACAACGCCTGATTGAACCCTACATTACACTATCCGAAGATGGACAAAGACTTCTGATGGGTGTGCCAGGTGGAAGAAGCACATCCCTTGACCAACACATTATGAATAAACTCGCTGAGAAGGTTGCCACCATTCAGAGAGTTTCCAATCCCGATATCCCCAACGATTACCACAAAGCCCGTAATCCATTTTACTTGTTCAATGTAGAGAACTTTGAACTTGTCCGTAAGAGTCTCGGATCGGTCGCACTCAGTAAGTCAGCCTCAGACTTTATTGATGCCTATCACAAGAGGCTCAAGTCTCAAGAAGCGGCTATGACAGCCGAAAATCTAGAAAGATTTACCCCTGCGGCTCTAGGGGGATTTGTAAGAAAGACCGACAGAGGTCCATTCCTCTTCAACAACAAACAGCTTGAAGCTCTTGCTTGGTTAGAAGCGAGCGACATGAGAGGTGTTGTTGGATTGGATACAGGTGTGGGCAAAACGGTCACAGCTCTTGCTGCGATCAAGACTGCGATCAACCAAGAGATGTTTGAGGGAACTGAAAAACGCAGATTCTTGTTCGTCTCGCCTGCTCGACTTGTGGGCAATCTCAAGAAAGAAGTCGAAGCCTATATGGACGAAGGCGGAGAACAAGTTACGCTCGCTGATGGCACTACGGATACTTCCCCAAATTGGCGTAAGATTATCCTAGATCGTATTGTTGAAATGTCATATGACAAATACACCGAGATGTTTCAGGACTTCGGTGGGCAATTCGCCAAGTCAGAAGAGGGAGCCTCGCTCTTAAATCAGATTTCCGAAATAGAACGCTCCATCCAATTACAAGGTCGCCCCTTAAACCAAAATGAACCTGATGGAGATCGTTATCCAATATTCGAGGACACGGAGATCGAGACAAAGAAGAAAAAGATTAAAGAGCTGAAGAAGGAAGTAAGAAAACTCCAAAAGGCTCTAGTTGTCGAAAGCTACCCCAAGGCTGATAAGTACTTCCAAAAGGAGTTCTACGCTTGCTTCTTTGATGAAGTGAACGAAGCTCTTGTGGGGGATAAGAGAAAAGCACTCGCCTCTCTAAAGCACCCACGCAAGGTATTCCTGACCGCATCCACAATGCAGAAAGACCCTGTAGACCTTTACAGGTTCGTAACACTTGCCAAGGGGGCGGATTATTCCGCAGCGGATGAAGAAGCCTTCGTTAAGAAATATGGAAATGTGGTGGGAGGACGCTTTGTCGGGATCAAGGACGATGCCGAGACTCAGCGTGAGTTCTACACATGGGTAAAAGAAAACGCCTTCTTCGCCTTCAAAGAAAGCGTTAACTACGAAGAAGTTGGCTTACCTAAACTCCTGCCAAAGACATCTCGGACACTATCCGTTAAGATGCCCGTCAAGGTTCAGGACTTGTACAGGGTGGAAGCAAGTAAGATTAAGCGTGAGCTAGATGCCATGCTTAAGAAATATCGTGATCTATCCAAGAGTCTTGATGTTTATGATGATGCTCAGGATATCGACTTCCGTTCCCTAGATGCTAAATGGGTCGGCAGAGGAAAGAAACGCGAACTCCAAAAACTCATGCTCCAAGATTTCGCTGAAAAAAGCATCTCTCCCGTCCTCAAGAAACTTATTCGTTTAGCAAATAGACCCGAGTCTCTTATCAAGGGTGCGAAAAATGTAAAGGTCGAACAGGCTACTGCCCTCGCCGCCGAATATCGCACTTCTAAAGTTCTTTACTTCACATCGGATAACCTACTTGCCGTGGAAACCGCTCGGCAGATCAGTAAGAAACTCCCTTCTAAAGTCCATGCAGTCTGCCTCCCCGAAGAAATACGCTGGTATCAGGCAGGCAAGCTAATTTATAGCCTCAAGGCTAAATTTAACATGGGTCTTGAAGACTTTGAAAAAATCCCTGAAGCAAATCTAATCAAAAAGGCTAATGAACTAGAAGAAGGAGAACTCGAAGCCACTTGGGCTATCGACATCTCAAGAGTCTATATCAATAAGAATAGCCATATCGGAACCACCACCTGCACCGATGCTTATGCCTTTGGTTTTAACTTCCAATCCTTCACCAAGGTTATCCATTTAGATCGCGGTGATGGGTTCAACTCGGAAGTTGTGAAACAAAGAACTGCCCGTGCTTACAGAGCAGGACAAGCACAAGAAGTAGAAGAAATTTTTATTGATGCAACGCTCGGAGAAGAAACCACTTCCGACTCCGCAGTCTCGGGCAATATCCCCACAGAGAACATTGAAAACCTATCCGTAGATGAACTCAAAGGTTTGGTCGCTCAACAAGACCAAGAATTCTTTATGGATATTATCCGTAAGAGTTTGGCGATGGACTTAACTAGTTCTTACGAAGGTGTCTCTAGAGACACCGCCAAGACAGTCAACTTCACCAATGAGATGTTATCCGCCATCATTGAACCCACTACTGCAAATATTACTGCCCTTGAGCGTACTCTAGACGACTTTGAAAAGAACCCCATCAATCACCTTGCCTTAAACCCTAGCCGTTATGACAAGTACACTAACTTGACGATAAACGGAAAGACCTTAGACCTCTCAGATAAGGAAACAATTGAGGCTCTTGATTTGGTCGGATTTAACCACCTTGGTGGTGAAGAATCCGATGTGGTTATCAGAGGATCACAAAACGGAAAGTTCATCCGAGCGGTTCACGGAGATTCCTCCGTTGAAGTAAACCTAGGTGAAAAGGAAATAAACTTTGAGTATATTTATCTGGACCCCTGTGCTCCTATAGGGGCAGGACTTAAAACGGTCTTAAGCCTTCTTTTTACCGCGATTAAGGGCAATAAAACGGTATCCGCCTCCGCCGTTAGTGATGGTAAGTATATTTGGCCTAGAATGGGTTTTGATGGTCAAGTAAACTTGAATGACTACGAGGAAAACATACCTGATATAGGCACACTTAAAGACAAGTTGGGGGAGAAAGTATCCGTATTGGATATCCTTGCCTTGGAGCTGTCTCAAGGAGATAAGTTTGGTGAAAAGTGGTGGAGTCAGTACGCACGGAATCTACAAGTAAAGTTTGACCCCACCAAGGGAAGTAAGTCCATGTTGGTTATTAACACATATCTCCGCCTGAAGTGTCAACAGATGGGGATATCCGTACAGGACTTCTTAAACACACCCCTTGACCCTTTTAATGTAGATGACCCTGAGTGTTGGAAGGCATCAGGCAAGTTTACCTTTAGCGGGAGGTCGATCTCTTTCAACGAAGTTATCTCGATGTACCCCACCGAGTTCAAAAAGGCGTGGTACGCCAACGACAATCTTCGACACGAAGTTATTCAGAATGAAAGAGAAAACTATCCATTATTCTTAAAGAAGCACAAGGTGAAACACATAGAGGCTACTCGCTCTATGGTATCTAAGCTGGCTAATGCAGAAGCCAATCAGAACCTTGCCAAACTAGTGGACGATCCCATACTAGACGCGGCTTGGGATGTCATCCGCAGAAGAAGGCTTATCCTCAGCCAAGAAATAGATAAAGCGATAGATGAAGGTGACACCGACCTCTCACTTGTCCAAAAACTCAAAGGAGATATGTAATGGAACCCGAAAACCTACAGGAATGGATAGATTTTATCCGTAAAGAAATCCCAACGGAAGAACTGATTGTTCAGGCACAAGCCATAGGCTCTGCCTCTTTCCAAAATCAGCTTCAACAAGAGGGATACTCGGCGGAAGACTTACTTGCTCTCTATCGAGCGGTAGCAATCCGTTTTGTCGAGGGGGGCTTACGCATCCCTGATGAGATGGATGATTGCCTCGTCAACTACAGAGAGATAGCGGATTACGATCCCAACAACCCCTTAAATATCCCTAAATGAACATCCCTAAATGAACGATGCCCTAGACCTCGAACTCTGAAAACAACTCATCGAGGTCTAGGGCATCTATATTTGATGTATCCACTTTATCCAAAGGCATCTTAGTAAACTCCTCGATTGCACCAACATCGGACACATTATCTTCTAATGTTTGCTTCGCAGGTGCGGACAGAGCTTTGGATAAAACATCATCGGCATCCTCGGCTTCTTGCCTTCTATCCAAATAGTCTTGGACAAGAGTATCCGTTGTGACCCCTTGGGTGGGTACGACAGAGGGGAGCTTTAAATCGGAAGGCAGACCAAAATCTTGAGCCGTATATGTGCGGCTTCCCCACCGCTGACCCAAGCCCAACTGTTCTTGACACAGCTTTAGCTGATCCTTGAGTCTCCCTTGAATATCCTTCAAGTCAGCCCGCTTCGCTTTGATCACCGTTAGAACATCCTCCAAATCATGAACAGCAAGAGTCAAGTCATTAATCTTAACCTGTAAGGGAACCAATCGGGTTGAGGCTATGGCTTCTCTTTCCGTCTGAGAACGCCCCGAACGCACATGGGGGTCATTTGTCATGAGGTTTGTCACCTCTAACTTGTACTCCGTCTGAGAGATCAATAAGCCCCGCTTGTACTGCTGAAGGTTATGAGAAACCTCCATGTATATCTTTTCCGTATTGGATAAGTGTCCTCTCACTTCGGAAGTCTTTTGATTAAGACGCGATGGGCCAAACTGAAGGGGATCGGCATCCAATACGACATCCATTTCGGATAACCGAGTGTAAATCCCATCTATGTAATCTTGTGTAATCACGCCTTCTTTTCCTCCTCATAAATGAAATGGGGCAGGTAGCCAAATGTAGACCACCCACCCCTTATTATATGGACTCTCTCTCCCAAATCTTAAGGGTTTTCGCCGCCCTTGATCAAGTAGCTGAAGTTTCCCTTAATCTTACGAACAGCCTCCTGCATCTGTGTCTGAGAAATGATGCCTCCTGCCGCCGCTTGCTCGTGGGCAAGGATATTAGCGTCCATACCCAACAAGTGCGTAGCAGTCCTCACATCCGCTTGTGTTAAGCCCTCGCTCAAATCATCAGGTGTCCCATAGTTTGCCGTCAAGGACACAAAAACATCACCACCTCCACGAGGCAACTTCACAACGCGGCTTACCATGATCTGAGTCACCTTCGTATTCGACCTTATCCGAGTCACTTGTGCTTTCAAATCGCTCATTTAAAACCTCTTAAAAGAGAAAGGGGACTGATCCCTAGTTATAGAGAATCAGTCCCCCTAGTCACGGGATAAACTTACTTACGGATACTTTTCATACGCTTGTTGATCTTATTGAAGACCGCCTCGATCTCTTGGATAGCCTCCACCGATTCATCCAAGACATGAAGAGCATGGGCTAGGTCGGAACCAGGCTGATCGAGATGGTTCATAATGCCGTTCTGTAACACACGAGCCTCAGACCTTAAAGGATTGGATACATCTTCGTCAAAGGTCACCTCATCATCCTCATCTAGCTGAGTTTGCAGATCACCTATCTCTGAGAGCAAGCCCTTGAACTCTGACTTCAAGACTTCTATTGCCTTCTTTACAGGGGCAACATCGAGATTCACAGACTTATCTTCTGCCGCCATCCTATTGGAGATGATTGGTAGATCATCTCCTTCAAGTCCCTGAAGACGAGCAAGACGATTGATGCGGTTCTCTAGATCACGGACGATATCGCTAGCGTAACGAGTTTTCATGTTTCTCTCCATTCGGTGTTTGATCTGCCCATCTGACAATATAAAAGAACAACAAATTAGGATGCTATCCGTTTGGGTGTCTCAGTCTTCAGCCACCTACAAATAGCCCATGCTCCTTGAGGAAATGGTCAAACACGCTATATGAGGGTAGGCTACCCTTCAATGGGATACGATGGTACTTGGCGAGATATTCCCAATCCGAGTCCTCTAACCAACTCCAAGGCTGATCGCCTTTTAACTTATTCGCAAGATCGCTCATGATTGTCATACGAATCTTGCCCTTCTCGATACCCTCTTCAATCGTCTGATTTATCCAATCCTCCATAGCTTTGCGGAGGTCGGTGCGTATCCTTGCACTTTCCGCTTTTTCTCTCAATCTATCCGCAGGGCTCTTATCCAACACTCTTTGAGCTAGACCTCTAAGACGGCTCAAAGAATCATCGTCAGCGGTCATCTCAAGTCGAGCGACTCTTCTCTCAAGGTCATGTAATACTTCTGATGCTGTTCTTCTCATCTGAGTTCTCCATAGGTCGGACAACCTATGGGACCAATATAAACAATATATAAGATGAGAAGAACAGCATCAGATTGAGGCTCTTAGCCTATATTTAGACGCTTCTTAGCCACTTCAAAATAATCGGGGTCTAGTTCAATCCCCACAAACTGCCGTTGCGTATTCAGGCACGCGACACCCGTTGACCCGCTACCCATAAAACAATCCAAAACAATATCGCCCTGTTTTGTCAGCCCCTCAATGAAAGTAGTAAGTAGACTCACGGGTTTTTCTGCCCCGTGGTGCTGCTTTGTGATGGGGTGTCGCTGTATTGTAGAAATGTGCGTCAGGTTTTGTTTATTGAGTTCTAGTGACCCCTGTTCGCGTAAAAGATAAGTTCGTGTTGCTTCCTAAAAGGGTTCCCCATGCCTATTCGCCCTTTATCCCATATTAAGATGTTCTTTTGACCCCAATCGTAGAACAAACCCATCAAGACAGCTGCGTATATGTCATCACAGAAAACTAAAATCCCCGCGTTGGGTTTTAATATCCTAGTCCATTCCTTTTTTATTTCAGAGAAATAGAACTCTTGCAGGGCTAAATCTGAAAGCCTGTTAACCTTCACTCGCCCGAAAGCGTGTTTTATCGGGGTTGAATATGGGGGGTCTGTTAGTATTAGATCAATACTCTCATCTTTTATATCTTTCATTGTGTCAATACAGTCCCCAAGAAAAAGCTGCGGGGGTGTAGCTGAAGGCGTGGGTTCGATAGTCATGTGGTCGCCTTGTCAAAGATGATTGCGGGCTTCTATATGGCAGCCCACACTACCGATTTAAAGCCATCTGAGTTATTATCAACTCGGACAGCCCTTAAGGGCTTTATGCTCTACCTTTTCGGATACTTTATGGGTTCTTGTTCTGCCTCTTTGAGAGAATAACCCACAAAAGAGTATCCCACCACCCGACACATTTTATTAGTCCGTGTACCACCGACAGGAGTTATGATGATAAGAATAAGCAAAAGAATGGGAGCAAAAGGTAAATCGCCCCACGACATACTTATGGAGGCTCTTACCCGCAAGGGGTTCAACTTCGATCTCAATCAGGAAGAGATACAAATCCTCACGGAGGCGATTGAGTCGCTCCCCCTAGATGATGAGGACGCTAAAATCATTATCCCCCCTGAAAAGACCACTCCAATGCTCAAATTCCTGTTGGAGTGTCGCTACAAGGAGTCAACTTCAAGGACAGATATAGACCTAGCCGATGATTCATTTGCCTACTTGATTGATCATGTCCCCGCTTGGGCGGCTAGAATGGATTACTTCTTCGGTAAATCAAATTAAGAATAAATAAGGTGGCTCTCCACCTCTACGAGTAAGCTGAGTACGAATGTGCCGTTTACGGATTGACACTTTAGGTTCTTCAGGGTCAACTCCGTGTCCTTGTGGACTAGTTCCATGCCCCTGACCTGATAGTCCAACTCCATAAGAGTTGCCTCTTCTAAAGAATCTTCATAATCGGCAAGTTTTGCCGTAAGCGTCTTGAAGAGCTTATTCGCCAAATCCTTGTGTCCTGCGGTCCCTTCTAGTAGGGTTCTACTTTTGAACAAGCGGGCGAAATCGCTCCCATCATAATTATAGTTCAAAACCATCGACCCACCAACTACCACAGGGTATGGCAGAGCAACTAAATCATCATTATCCTCATCGCCTCTTACATAACCCGACTTAGAAGTAAAGGCTTCGCCTTTTTTGGGCTTAAAGTTTGTAACAGCGTCTAGGTTGGTGCTTAGACCTTCGAGCAGTATGGAAAGTACACCCACAGCTAGATCATCTGAGCTAGACCCTGCGGTCTGAGGGAAAACCATATTTATATATTTCAGGTACTCAGCATCCAAGGCGGCGGTACGCATTGAGGCTGTCGATTCGAGACGGGCGATACGCATCTCTAGATTTCTTAATAGTTCGCTAGCTGTTCTCATGATTGTTCCCCCTGAGTAGGTTATCCATTTGGTGTTGCGATAAACAGGCTATTAAGCAATAACGACAACACACTTACGGGAAAGGGCTTTGATAAAGTCTAAGACGGGTGTATCGTTGCCGCCTGTCCAACGGATACTAGGTTCCACACGGAAAACCTCAAAGGAACGAGGAAAGATGGAACCTGCATGAGAGCTAAACCGCACGGACACATCATGATCACCTAGACCACCGTATTTTAAGAGGTCATTGGTCAGCAATTCAAAGTCAACTGAGTGAGGTTGTAGGATACAAATATCCGCCATTTCTGTTTGGCGTGAATAACGGACTAGTAGTGTTGGCTTCTTCAGTAATGGCATAGGGTATATCCTCCATCGTATCGGAGACCTGCACTAAAAAAAAAGACTACAAAGACTCTAGACACCGATCAATCTATAAAGAGTAGAAGGGGGAACGAAATGAAAGTCGTAATAGATAATTTTCAGTCCATCGAGCACACCGAGTTTGAGGTGAAGGGTCTTACTGTCATCACAGGGCCCAACAACACAGGGAAATCGGCGTGTGCAAGAGCTGTAGCAGGTGCTCTCACAAATGCGAGAGGGTCTAGTTTTGTCCGTCAAGGTGAAAAGGCTTGCAGGGTTCAAATCACCTTTAAAGATGGACACACGCTCCTTTGGGAAAAAGGGAAATCCATTAACAGGTATGAAGTGGATGGTTTTGAAATAAATAAAGTGGGTTCAGGCGTTCCCGATGAAGTTAAGTCGCTAGGCGTTGTCGCCGTTGAAGTGGATGGGAAAGAAGTTTATCCCCAAATCGCAAAACAATTCGAGCAAATCTTCTTACTCGACCTCCCACCTAGCGTCTTATCTAGTGCCTTATCCGATGTGGATAAAATCCAAGTCTTAGAACAAGCTACAGCATTAGCCCGAAATGAAGTCAAATCCATCAACAATAGGATAAAAGTCAAATCCGAAGACTTGTTATCCGAAAACTCCAAAGCAAAATCCTTTCAAGACTTATCAGAGGCTGAAGCTAGCGTTCAACAGGTACAAAACCTACAACTACAACTATCCAATATCGACCAAAATATCGAAGCCCTTGATATGACCCTTCAAAACAGAGAAGCACTTATGAAGTTAATAAACACCCTTAATGATGTCTTAAATATTAACCTCCCGCAGGTATCCGAAATGAGCAAATTTAATGCCCTACCTGAACTCGAACGGATTAAAAGAGAAAGAGCTAAATGCTTCGTTTTGGATAAATCCATCTCTATTGGATTAGAGTCTTTACCTGAGATGCCCGAAATCAAAGGCTTTGAGAAGATTGAAAACCTACAGCGTATCTTAAATGCCCGTAACGGATATATCAAAACATCCCAAGAACTATCCAATGTTCTCGCGTTGGATATTGGGATACAACATCATGAAGTTCAGGTCTTAAACTCGCTTATTGAACAAGCCACCCAAAGACAGGTTTTATCCAATGGGATTGGTCTTGCATCTACTGAAGTTCATACATTGGATAAAGAGCTAGACACCTTAAAGAGCGAACTTGGTGATGTGTGTCCCTTATGTGAAAGGGGTTGCACCCATTAGACCTTGAGCGGGTTCCCATCATCATCAAATAAACGCTCAATCTCATAAGACCCATCTTCTGCCAGCTTCACCGACCAAAGGTCTTTTGTAGACTTATGTACTAGTGCCGCCTTATCCTCGGCAAAGAGACTATGTGCCATCAGGGATGGACCACTCAATAGGATGAAATGATCGTCTAGTGACGACACCTTCATCGAAGCTATCTGTAAGAATTCCGATGGCACTCGGTCTATCTTAGAACCCCTAGTATCGAACTTTACAAATACCTCTCCACCCATCGAGGTCACATCTCCTGTAGCCGTCTTTACGGATACAATCGTCCCCTTTGTTCCGCTCAGGGGGACTTGTGTAGGGATGACCACACCATTATTGGTATTCACAACCACTCGGGTTCCTTCCTTAAAGGATATCCGCTTGGCTCTCTTACCACTATCCGTCAAATCGGATATCTTGGTGTTCAGTACCGCATCCATACTTGCGGTCTTGGCGTTGCCTATAAAGCTGATCTCGTCATCATCCCACATAGTTAATCCTTTCGGTGTTTATCCAATCGGATTAAATATAAAGGCTTTAAAAGACAAAGCCCCTGCTCTACTCTGAGCAAGGGCTTTGTTTAGCTCTTAAGGGGAGGGTATCCCCCACCCCACTAGATCATCTTAGCCAAGAACATCATCGAGGATGTCATCGGCATCAAATGAGCTGTTAAAACCGCCACCGCTCCCACCCGTGGGCGAACCAACCTTTCCTGAGATACGCTCGCGGATTTGATCAAGCGTGAGGTCTTGGGCGATATCGTTTTGGATATTGCCGTGAACACCACGAGCGTGTTCCACCACGCCCTTATAGGCAGGGCTTCCCTTGTCCGAGAGCGTCTTGAACAGGGACTCCTTGCAGGGAGCGAAAGACATCTTGTGGAACTGCGGGTCGGTCACCGTGATGGAGAGGTCGTGCTGTGACAACGGAAACTCCGCGTTAATCGCCTCCAACTGCTTGTACTTGTCGAGGCTGAACACCCAAGTCTTGATCTCGTACTCACCATTGGCAAAACGAGCCTTGTCCAAGTTTCCGTTCGCGTCCACAGGCCAAAACACCAAGGTCGTAGCAATCGAGGTCTTTGAACCCTTACCATCATCCGCGAACTTCTGATACTCAGGTCCGTGGTCGAGGAAGTATCCGACAGACTTGTTGTACAACCGCTTCCCTCCCTTAAAGGAGGGGTTGGTCGGATCACCATTCGCCGTCTGAAACTGAGGGTTCCCATTCTCAAGACCGGGCAGGGCGACAAAGGTCACGCGATACTTGCCCTTCTGAGGCTTCCAACGAACCTTGTCAAGTGAGAGGAGGGGGGCGGAACCGCCGAGGGAAAAATCTGAGAAGCCAGCCATGCTGAGACTCCGTAGATGAGGGTTATGAGCGTTAGCGAGTCATCCGAAGTGATAGGCTCATCGCTCACCTACTCTTTATAAAAGATGACCCCCCGATCTTAAGAAAAACTAACTTTTTCTCAAAAAATACTATCCAATATAACGCACATACTCCCCTGCCCAAAAATGGAAACAGACACGCTCTTTGGGAACTATCCAATATCGGAACTATCCAATATCTCGCGTATGACACCTAACATATCAGGGGGTCATAAACACGAGCACAAGAATAAGCGTAGATATGAGAAATCCCCCTCCTCCACATCCCCCTCCCCAACACCCCCCTCCTCACCCACCACCATCACCTTCCATGATTCAGCTACTCATCATCCTACCCCCTCCATCCAATGTGCGTCCGATGGATGGGGGGGGTAGGGTAGCTTTTACTTCAGCAAGTCATCTAGAGGGTCTACGCCCTCCTCGCTCTCTTCTGAGGGCTTATCCGACAAGTCGGGTCGCCAATATCCATGACGAGCCACTTCTTCGGTGAAGTAGTAAATATCAGGCTCGGTGAGGCTGTACTTCATCTCCGCAGTAGCCTCATCTTCTTCTCCCTGAATAAAGGATAAAAGATGGTCGAGTAGTGCGGTCTGTTGATCGACATTCAGCTTCTGCCAGACATCGTTGCCAATCTCAATCACAAACTGATATTGACGATCCCCCAATACGGATAAAATGGCAGGAGCCTTTGAGGTCTTACCAAGTACAGGGTATCCGCCCTTACGGGAAGCCTTTTCTTTGAAGATGACCACAATATCATAACATATATCGGCAAGATGTGGATGGTGATTGCCCACCAACTCATTGATCTTGTCTTGGATTTCTTTGCCCGCTTTCCACTTCTCGCTAGCCATGTTTTATCCCTTAAGTGAAACAAGAGAGAAGACCGCCTTCGCTCTTATGTCCCACATTATACAAACCCCTACTTCGAGAACAAACTATCCAATAGCCGTTGTGCCTTATCCCTGAGTTTTCCCATTTTGTGACTCAGCCGAAAGCGTTTATCTAGCTTCCCATACTCCCATTCCAGCTTCCTCCACTTCCGTATCGTCCACTTCTTAACGGATAAGTACAGGATAGTGGATTGCTCCCACTTCTCAGCGGCTAGTGCGGACATTTCGTGTATCCATAGCTCGATGAGAATAACGAGATAAAGCACAAAAGAGGGATTTCGTAATAAGTACACGCGAGCAAACATGGTCATTTGCTCTTCTGTGTACTCATGCTCCGAGTCGAGTACAGCTACAAGGTTTCCGTCTTTTTCTATGATCAAGACGATATTTTCTAAGGGTGTATCATCCTGCCCTTCATCCTGCCCCTCAACCTGCCTCTCAACCTGTTCTTCACTCATATTGGATACTCCTGTATAAGAACAACTAGGAGTATCCGATAAAGGGATTAGCAGGTAGCCTGAGCAATCGCCATGGAGAAGGCGTTGATGGCATCCCTGAACTGCCCCTCCGTCATGATCTGACCACGAGGCGAGCCAGCGATGCCGTCATGACCACCTGCAAGGTCACCCCAAAGGGACTGAACAATATGCCGACAAGAGACATTCTTAATCGGATCGGCAAGGGAGATGGTGACAGAACCCATCTTCTCATTAAACGCAACCACACCGAGACCGACCTCCCCATTAGGGTCACGGTAGAGGTGGTTCGTAAAGTTATCTGCCCTGCGGACAACCACACCAAACGGAGTCGTGGTCACCCAACTCTTCAGGTTGAGGTCATCTTGGGCTTGGATAAACTTCACGCCGATCTCAAGTTCGTCCAACCCACCTGAGAGAAGGTTTGAAACAAACTCAAACGCCTTTTCACAAAACTCCGTCACATCAGAGTTTTGATCCCTAGGCGTATTGAGGCGATTGGTCTGAAGCCAAGCCCCGATAGCCGAGGCGAGCGGGAAGTAAGAGGAAGAGGGGTCAGCCTTGTGCCACCCGAGCGTATCAATCCCCTCCACATAACTCCAAAACCCCTCAAAGCCTTGAGTGAAGAACTGAGCATACTTGCCCGAAGCCCTCATAAGACCACCAAGGGTATCGGCATCAATATGACTGATCAGAGCCACATCATTGTCCTCAAGGACAGGGATATGGGTGTCGTTACAGGGAGCGGGCTGCTCCCCGCCGATATGTCTACCTGCGTACTTGGAACCAAAAGGTTGGTGATGGGCGGCGGTGTAGACCGACCCCTCCGCCACCCAAGAGCCGTACTCCGCTTCAACGGTGAGGGTGGGGGGGGTATCGAGGCTGAGGGTATCGGCGGCGAGTTGAGCGGTAGGGGCGAGGATAACGATCATGTCAGGTTCCTTTTTAAGGGAGGGAAAAGGGTCACACCTTACTAATACTGAGTTATCCGTGTTGGGATACTCTATCTCAGGTAGTATCTGAAAGAATAACCGAACAATGAAAGGATTAGGGACATAGATGAGCAACTTCTTGGATAAAAAGGTCTGTATATATGGCGATGATATTGGAGGTGTTGCGGTCATTCAGCACATGGGGGAAGATATCACCCCTGTCAATGCTGCAAGAGCGAGCCTTGATCAGTTCTCAACCGAGATGGGAGACAAAGAAGTCAAACTATCCAAATTCTTGGTTCGAGAAGGTCACACATCCACGGCGGAGCATAATCTTCTGACATTATGGATAAAAGTGCCGATGTTTGTGGCGAGGCAACACATGAGACATCGCACCATGAGCTATAACGAGATCAGCCGTAGATACACGAGCGAAAAGATAGAATTCTATCTGCCCAAAGAGCTGAGACAACAAGACACCAAAAACAGACAAGCGAGTTTGGATCAGACCTTTGATCCTTTGATCGGTGATTTATTGACTGCCACCCAAGCTATCCATGTACAAACGGCTAATGCCGCCGCTCTGTATGAGGAAATGATCTCTAGTGGAGTAGCAAGAGAACAAGCCCGCATGATCTTGCCTCAAAACATCTACACCACCTATTGGGCTACTGCTAATCTCCACAATTGGATAAACTTCATCTCTAAAAGAGACCACCCCGATGCTCAATGGGAAATGAGGCTGTTAGCTAAAGAAATCAGCCGTCAAATCAGGGGTATTTGGTCGGTCGCTCATTCTAACTATGTCTCTTACGGCAAGATCAATAACCCCGACAACTAAACACCTAACATCACACCCCAAAGGGGAATGTGAGGTTTTTCTTAGCCCCTCACCGCCGCAATCAGGGTGATCTCAGCCATATTAAAGCGGTTAGAACTGCCATCCCTAAGAGCTTCCTGAAGCAGCTCAATGACCTCAGGGTCTCCATCGTTCTGTTCTAAAATAGCAAGACCTGTTGATGGTCTACCCCCATTTACTGAGAACAAAGACTTCTGCCAAGAGTAGCGGCTGCCAGCGGTTCTGCCGCTAGAGGTCTTACCCTCAAGACGGGCAACGCGGGCTTCGAGGCTTCTTAAAACTTCTGACGCGGTTCTTCTGATCATGATTGTCACTCCAAGAGATTAATAGATAGATTTATCCATTCTCCCTTGGAGGGACCGATAAAAGGATTATTAGGCTAAGAGAGACGATCACGCAACCTAGATAAGCGGGTAGTGGTGTTGGCATTCATTACACACTTAATCATAGCCTCTCGCTCACCCACCAAATAGACCTTAATCTTTGCCCTTGTGATGGCAGTATAAAGCAGACTCCGCAGTAATAGATTGTTCCCATGTTCAACACACATGGGCATAATAATTGTGTGATATTCCTGCCCCTGTGCTTTATGCACGGTGGTCGCATATGCCAATCTCAACAACTTGGATATTTCATCCAAGGGTAAATCCAAGCGTTGATCCACGACACCTTTAAGGATAACTTCGATGCTCGTTTTGTTTATGCTCAAAATGCGTCCAATATCGCCATTATAAACGCCCAAATCATAATCATTGCGGGTTATCATAATCTTGTCTCCCATCCGATATGTCCCGCTACCAATCTGTAAAGATTGACTCAGTTTAGTGCTAGGGTTCAAGACGCTACGCAGTTCTTTATTCAGACTTGTGACACCCAATAATCCATGATGCGTTGGACTCATCACATGAAAGTCCTCCCCCTCTAGGTGCAACTCCCTCGATAAATCCAAAATCTTATCCAATACAGCCTGTTGATTATAAATCTCGATAAACTCAAAGTCGGCATCAGGCTCAGGTACTTGTCCTGCGTGTATCTTATGTGCGGCTAAAGTTACTCCTGACCCCTCCCCCTGTCGGAAGACTTCGGATAAATGCACACGAGGTATCCGAGACGAGTTCAGTAAATCAGCTAAGACAAAGCCAGCACCTACAGGAGGAAGCTGTGCAATGTCTCCGACCAAAATCACCCTACATCTCTCCGAGATGCCACACATCACTCTCCACATTTGGTGCAAATCCACCATAGATGCTTCGTCTATAATCACTACGCTCTCTGCACGAGGGTTTTGTCGATTGTGTCTCCATATCTCAGCACTCGGGTCTAAACTCGATGCCACATCCGTAACAATCTCTCCCTCCACCTTCTTTACTCCCTCATAATCCGAAATACGACCCTTTTCGTCTTTTGTCCCACCTGCACCAAATGCCCTGTGTATGGTCATGCACTCCATACCCGTCAAAGAGCCTGCCCTCTTCGCCGCTATGCCCGTTGGGGCTACCAATAACACCTTCTCCCCTTGTGCCTCTAAACACCGACACAAAACGCTCAATATTGTCGTTTTACCCGTACCGGGTAAGCCTGTCACTATCGACACCGCACTCTCCAAACCTAACCTCACAGCACTCAATTGTTTATCCGTTAGGGCAAACCTTGAATGACTCCTTATTTCAGCCTCCGTCAATCGCTTCGATGAACCTCCCAATACGCTCGCTACGCTCACAATATCATGCCTTATCGGAGATAACACCTCCTTAGCTACCTCCACCTCCATCTTGTGATAAGACGGCAAATAAAGAGCGTTCCCACCCAGGGGCAACTTCTCCACCACCACACGAGCAGGAACATTCTCCTTCATCGACTTGATCGCTTGTGCAATCTCCTGCGGATTATCCAATCCCGTCAACAACCCCACATCTCTAAATACTGCCCCCGTGTCCAAATACGATTGTCCATTCCCCACACCCTGCAACAATGACCAAAATACACAACCCTCTATCCTATTCCTGTCACTCGGATTGTAGTCCTTACCCAAAAAGGTGTTCGCTATAGCGTCCACAGCCTGAAAACCCAATCCCTTGTACACCAAGCACCAAGGATTACGCCTCACCATCGAGGGATCAGCCTCCACCTCTTTCCATATGCTGTTCACCACCGCAGGGGGTACACCAGCCTCCGTCAAACAAGATAACACCTCCAAACTCTCCGATAAACCACTATCCGACCAATCCATCCATTGTGTTAGGGCATTACCCCTCAGGTAACTCGGATTGATCGGATTCCTCACAACCTCCAACACCGCCTTACCCGTCTTTTTATCCAAAACCTCCTTACACGAAAAGGTTAATACACCCCCCACAGACGCAGGTCCTGCTATCTTACCCTTAACCACAATAGGATAAGTCTCCCGCTCACCCGCAACCATGCACCTTAAAACATGATAAGGGGGATTGGCATATATTGATCCAAGTATCTTCGCTACGCAGTACATAATCTGACTGCCTCCTTTCTTCTCCACCTCCTCTTATAGAACCCCAACACACACAACCTCCAAAGACTAAACGCTCAATAAACCCTAAAACAACCACCATAAACCTTAACCCCTACCACACCCCTACCCATAGCCCTTAAACACTTAAATAGACCCATCTGAACGCTCAAAACAATAAAGCCTCTTTACCCCCCCTAATAACCCAACCCATGATTCCCTTTTCTCTCAGTAGGGCTTGGTCGATTTCTTTTTCACTAGGTTTCCCTAGTGGACTATAGACACCTAGAACCTTATCCATCAGTAAGGTTTTATCCGTTTATCTTCCATCAGTAGACCGAGAACCTTTTGATCTATCTCTCAGTAGGTTCTTAGATACCTGATCCCTCTTATCCGACTGATCCCTCTTATCCGACTGTAGATTCTTTAGTCTAGCTTATCCGTCTTTAGACTTCTATCAGTAGGTTCTATCTCTAGGTTCTTGTCTCAGTAGGTTCTTATCCAACCACCAATCTTATCCATTCTTCAGTAAGTTTTATTTCTCTTATCTTCGCTTATCTCTATTATCTTATCTCTCTTATCTAGAGTAAGACTTACTTTT
>Ga0194124_10001899_pt1 | contig 24912 bp, 22 predicted proteins | sample TA2KigCas0mmetaG_FD_148605 | JGI IMG/M metagenome (GOLD analysis project Ga0194124, IMG submission 148605) | Freshwater microbial communities from Lake Tanganyika, Tanzania - TA2015031 Kigoma Deep Cast 0m | ecosystem: Environmental > Aquatic > Freshwater > Lake | place: Tanzania: Lake...
AACGCCGGTTCCCGGGCCTGTTGGGCAGCACCGAGCCGGGCAGCCAGTTCGCCCTGCGCGCGCGCTCCCTCCTGCACCTGAAGCCCGGCTATCACCGGATCAACGTCACCATGTCCCGCGAGTTCCGGCTCCGGGTGGGACCCGAAGGCGCTGCGCAGGATCTCCCCGCCGAATTCGTGCAATGCACCAACTGCGGCGGTGACGACGGCCCGTGGCTGCTCGAGATCGTGGTGACCCGGGAGGGCGTCTATCCCTTTGAGCTCCTATTCTACAGCACCGGCGGCGGATCGAGCCTCGAATGGCTTGAAGTCATGCCCACCGGCAGCCGCCTCCTCATCAACGAGGACGGTCCCGGAGCCATCCCGGCCTACGTGCCTTCCTTCGCCCTGCCGACCGAGATCCTCGTGGGCATCCAGCGCACCGCCAATGGGGCTTCGGTGAACTGGCAGGGCGGCGGCACCCTCCAGTCCGCCCCCACGCCTTCGGGCCCGTGGTCGGACGTGACGGGTGCGACCAATCCGCAACCCGTGGTTCCGACCGCCGACGCCACGTTCTACCGGGTGCGCCAGTAATCGGCCCCATCCAGGTCCCTTCACGGCCCGTCGGCGCCCACGCGCCGTAAGTCAAAAAGGGGTGTTACCGAGAAAGGTGCCGGAAAGGTGGACCGGCACTTTGAAAATGGGGTGTGGTATTTCTGTGTTTGCCGTCAGGCATCGGGTGCCTCGCGTCGAAGGTGACAGTCTGGGATTGTCCGGGCGGACTGCTGATTTTATGAGCTTTGCCTGACAGCGTTCAGACGGCGTCTTTTTCGGCTTCCAGACCGGGGAATGGAACCTTCGGCGCGAGGCACCCACGCAGGGAATCCACGGAACGGATCCGGCGGACAAACAGTTCGCCGCCCTCAACCCTTCACTCCAGTCGGTCGCCGGGCTTTACCTTGAGCTGGTGAAGCAATTCCGTTGGAACAGCCACCGGCACCGCCTCTTGAACCGTGATGGTGATGGGACCCATGGAACCAAGGATAGCTGAAACTCCTACACAGGGTCAATCAGCCCCAAAACAGGCGCGGCTTGACTCTAAGCCGTACACCCATACGGTTAGCCATATTATGAAAACAACACTGGTACTTCCCGATGACCTTTTGATGGAGGCCAAGACCCTTGCTGTCCGTCGGAAGACGACCCTCAAGGCCCTCATTGAGGCGGCCCTCCGTCGGGAAATCCGGCCGTCCATGGAACCGGAAAATCCCGACCCATCCCGGTTCGAAGTCGGTCCATTTGGAATCCTTCGCATCCGCAAGGCGTCTGGCAGTCCTTCCACCACGGTGGCCCAGGTTCATGCCGTCCAAGAGGCCTTGGAAAACGAGGAGCTTGAGCGGATGTCCCATCCCCAACGCTCATGATCACGCTCTTGGACGCCAGCGTGCTCATCGCCTTGGGCGACGCCGGACATGTCCATGAAGACGCTGCCATGCGCTTCTTTGAACGTGAGGCTGTCACTGGTGGTTGGGCGACCTGTCCGACAACCGAAAATGCCTTCCTCCGCATCCTCAGCCATCCATCGTACCCGCGAACGCTCGGGAGCCCTGTGGAGGCGCGACGGGTGCTATCGCGCCTGATGGCGGCACCAGGGCATCAGTTCTGGCCGGATGACCTGACTCTGACGGATGACCGCCTCCATCCCCGGTTGCCAGCGTCCAAGCACCTCACGGACTATTTCCTTCTGGCGCTTGCCGTGAAACACGGGGGCCGATTCGCCACCTTCGACACCGGCATCAACGCGGCGCTCGTTCCCGGCGGACAAGCTGTGCTTCACGTCATCCCGGCGTCCTGACAAACCGTAAAACACCCCAACACGCCCCTTGCCAGACTGACAGGACCGCAAAAACTGACGTGACCTCGCAACACTGATCCAGAGGGAGTGAGAGTCTGGGCGACCAAGAAAGGGACCAGACCATGAAAGGAAAGCGACACACGGCAGAGTCATCCTCGAAGCCTGTGATTACACCGAACGGCTCATAGCACCTCTTCGTAGAGCGATGGTGGCAAGGGATGCCGACCACCGCATTGGGGACGAACCGGTTCCTTTTAGATTCCATCGTGCCCTTTGTTTGGTCCGCTGAGCCCCTACCCAAAATGAGCACCGGGGCGGGGATGGCGGAAACGCGACCCACGTTCCTATGGTCTCTACGGGTGCGGTGGAGACTCCGAGCCGGTCCAGAAGGCATCGGGAGCCTTGACCAACTGCCGGGTGCGTTCGGCGGTCAGGCGGGACCGATGCTGATCCTCCGTCAGTGTCGGATCCAAGGCAGCCAGCAATGCCGCGACTGCGTCCCGGTGCCGAAGCCAGGCCCTCTGGGTCGCACGCAGCCCCTCCTCCGAGACGTTGTACGACAGAGCATCCTCGGGCGAGGCCCTCACCTTCCTCAAAAGATCTCTCCACGCGCTATTCAACGCGGCATCGGTAGTCCTGAAGGGTTGCGGTTTCGGCCCGTGCTTTCCCTTCCCCGCACCGACGACACGCCTAAGGAACTCCTCCCTCTGCTCCTGGACGGACTCGATCGCAAACGAGGCACGCGCCGAACCGAAAAAACCCTGCTCATGGTCTGCACGGAGTGTGGCGAACTTTTCGTGCGCTGCAGACGCCGCGTAGAGCAGCGCCGCGACCCTCGGTTCGAGCCCCCCTCGAAACCGCGCCAGCTTCGCTGCCCGGATCTTTTCCTGCTTTCTCGCCTTCAGGTCGGCACAGAAGCCCGCTCCAAGCCCGCTGGACACGTGGTCGCAGAGGTCGAATGGATGCGGCAGCCCCGCCCTCCACCTCGGGAGATAGTCCCTGATTGCATCATCCATCTCAACCCTTGCTGGTCCTTCAAGGAGGATCAGCTGCATCGTGAGCGTCGGATCCGCCTTTCCAAACCGCCCGTCCCGAGACGCCTCCTCGGCCATGGACCAGATCCCGTACAACCCCTCGGAAGCAGCCCTGAGGTCGACACCGGTGCGCCGCTCGAAGGCTCCCACATCGAGGGCGGGGACGTCGGCCACCGTCTCGAGGGCAACAATGGCCTTCTGCTCGTCGTCCGAGACAGCAAGCCGGTAGGTCATCCGGACTTTCCTGCAGACCTCGAGAACCCTGCGGGCCGGAGGACGGTCCACTCCCATTCCGTACATCGAGGCCACGACATAACGCCGGAAAGCCTCCTCATGGCCGCCGAGCGCGGCCGCCTCGTAGTGGCGGAGACGGGTCACCGCATCGCTGTCGTAGTGGAAGGCCAGGACAAAGTGCGCCTCTGCATTCCCACGTGCCGCGAGGGCTTCGAACAAGGGCCTGGCGCGGTCCTTCTGGCCGGTCCGGAGAAGCCGGTCCGCCTCATGGATGCCCACCAAGCCCAGCGTCACGTTCTCACCCCCTTGGGTCACAACGAACACTTGGCCGGTGACCTCTTTCTTCCCTAAGCATCCGCCCAGAGCCCCAATCCCCACCAGAAGGAGTGCCAACATCCAGTTCCGAGAAACGATTTCCATGAAAAAGCCTGTTTCAATCCCGTCCGCTCCCAGCCCTCAGCACCACCATCATCGCAACCTTGTCCCCGCTCAGAACCGCCTTGGCCGTTGCCCCGCTGCCGCCGCCGCCGGAGATTGTAACCGTGGGCTCAGAGGCGTATCCGGACCCTCCGGAGGTCACCGTGATGGCAGTCACATAACCCGCGGCTACCGTCGCCACCGCTGTAGCCGTCTCGCCCGCAAGACAGCGCGCCACAAGAAGCCAGAGAAGCCCCGCCAAAAGCCCGACTCGTCTAGATTGCACACCCGCAGCGGACACCCGACGTTCTTTAAGGTCAACGCCCGCGAGTAGTTCCAGGCCGTCGGCATCCGCTCCGTGCCCAGTACGACGAGCCGTGGGTCCTTCAACGCCCCTACCTCTCCAACGCCCTAAGGAACCCCTGAGCGGCGTCTGCGGGGAACGTGACCGACCGGCCGTTGGCGTCCTCGAGCGTCTTGAGCCGACGACCGATATCTCGGGCGGCACGCTCGGCCGCATCGAGAGTTTTGTATCGGATCAGACGGCGGTGGGGCCCCGTGCGATCTTCGACGCGGTAGGTTGTTGATCCGGAGGGTAGAGTGTCCCGATAGATTCGGATCTCGTGTACGCCCACTTTTACCCTGCGGGGCCAGTAGTCGGTGGTGGTGTCTTCGTGTTGCGCCCTATCGGGCTTCCTTGATGGTCCTAGGAGGATAGCCATCCCGGGATGTTGCCAGTCCGCCTACCGGGTAAAAGAAACGTCCGTGTCTTAAATTCAGGGTCAGAAAACGAACGAGTCAGGGTCGAAATCTGTGCCACGTTTGTGACACGCGGGATTTTTGCGGGAAAATCCGATAGCGCGAAACATCACCAAACCCTTGATTTTGTTGATGGAGCCGGTGGTCGGGATTGAACCGACGACCTACGGTTTACGAAACCGTTGCTCTGCCACTGAGCTACACCGGCCTGGGTGCAAGAACATCGCGCTTCGGGACTCATTCCAGCCCCGGGGACCTTCCCGGATGCAGCGCTAGACTCCGCCAGCACTGCACCGCAGGGAGAAACTGGACGAACACCGGGACGAATCCAAGCGCAAAGCCGGAGGCACGCGCGACACGGGGCGGCGCGCAGGCGGAGCGGCGTCGGGTCACAGGTCGTTCTGACGTGCCGAGGCCTGGGATGGAGATCGGGACGTCAGAGGCTCAGGGTTCCTCCACCAGGACATCCGAAACCCCAGCTGGGCGGAGCGGTAGCCTCCAGGAAGGTAGGGCAGTGGCCATCGGGCGGCGGAACGGCAGGCGTCGCCCTGCGAATAATAGGATCCGCCCCACGCCAACTCGCTGCCAACCGCGTCGCCCACCGGATCGGTCACCACCCGGGTTGGATAGGCGAAATACCTGTCCCGACACCACTCGGCCACGTTCCCGTGCAGGTCGAGCAGCAGCCAGGCGTTCGGAGCATAGAGACCCACCGTCACGGTGCTCCGGAGAAAGGGTCACTTCGGCGCTCCATTGTACGGAAAGTCGCCGTTGAAATTGGCCAGCCGGGATCCCAGCTGGAACCCGAAAGCCGTGGGCGTCGACTCCGGGTCCCCTCAACGGGCCGCATACTCCCACTGGGCCTCGGTCGGCAGCCGGTAGACCTCGTGGGCCGCGATCCGCCCGGCGGCCCGATCGAGGAGTGTCAACCGTCGGCAGTACTCGGTGGCTTCCGTCCAGGAAACCCGTTCGACCGGGAGGTCGGGACGGTTGAAATGGCTGGGGTTGGTACCCATGACGAAGGCGTACTCGGCCTGGGTCACCTCGCAGCGTCCCATCCAGAAGCCCTTGCTGAGGGTGACCTCGTGGGGCGTCTCGTCGTCGTTTCGTCCGGGCTCAGTCTTGGGACTTCCCATCCGCAAGCGTCCGGGTGGAATCCAGACCAGCATGCCGGTGCCCGTGCCGAGTTGGACCACCGATGAGGCCGACCGGTAGAAGCGGGTCTCGTTCCCCGCATCGAGGCCGGCGAGCGTGGCGCCGTTGGTGCCCAAGGTGAGTTGGGTCCAATAGTTCCAGGGCCCGAGGGAATTGGTGGGCCACTGGACCGCGATGCGGGTGCCGGGCAGTCCCTGGAAGGTGAGCCCGGGCACCCAGCGCGCGGCGACGTCGAGCGTCACCGGAGGCCAGGTGAAGGTGACGGTCGGCGCGTTCGTGTAGCCGGAGCCACCCTGGAGGATGCGGACGTCGACCACCTGGTCGGCCTCCAGGACCACCTCGACCTCGGCACCTTTCCCGCCGCCCCCGGTGAGACGCACCCACGGGCGGGTGGCGTAACCCGATCCACCCGAGGTCACGGTGATCTCCGTGATCCGTCCCGCCGCGACGGTGGCAATGCCGGTGGCGGGGGCCGCGGCGGAAAGGGGGAGGAGTGTGAGGAGAACGGTTGAAAGTCGAGTGTTGAGGGTTGAGAGACGGCGAAATGCCACGACGGCGATGCGAAGGGCGGGGGGCATCCGGCTTGGGGCCGGGAAGGGTGGGCAGGATTGGGGTGCGAAGGGCACGGAAGAAAGGTGTCAGGGACAATTCACGGAAGGAAGAGGTTGATCGATGTCGGATCCAGGCTGAAGATCTGCGGGTACATTATGAGACGTCATCCTGCCTGGGTTGGAGCTCTGGGACCGAAAATGTGGCTGGCCGCGGCCACGGGCCTTTCCGCCCTGACCGGTGTGGCTGCGCCGGAGCTGAAGACCGACGTGGATCCGGTGTGTGGACTGCCGCGTCTGGCCTTGAAATCGATGCTGGCTGACAATGCCGTGGAGCTTCAGGCCAGTGATGATCTCGGAGCCCCCGGGGTCTGGGAGACCCTCCTGCGCGTGGCGCCCGGGACCCAGGAGACGGTCTGGTTTGATCCCGAGACACCGCGTCGTGGCCGCCGATTCTATCGCGTTGAGGTCCGGCCTCCGACGGAGTGGACCCAGGCCGCCAACTTCGCCCTGAACGATCAGGACGGACGCCGTCACGACTTCCTTCGGGAAGGAGATGCAAAGGCGGTCGTGCTGGTGTTCACCGACAACGCCCACCTCGCCGAGGTCTGGGCCCGGATCCGCCCCCTCCATGAACGCCACGGGGCCGAGGGCGTCCGCTTCTGGCTGGTCAACCCCACGGACCCGCGCGGGACGCTGTCGGGCGCGGTCCGCGACGCCGGTGTGAAGGTCCCGGTGCTCCATGATGGGGCCCAGCTGGTCGCACGGACCTGGGGCGTCCAGACCGTTGGGGAAGTCGTCGCCCTCGACCGCGCCCAGTTCGAACCGTTCTACGTGGGAGCCCTGTCGTCGCGGTATCCCGATGGGACCACACCGGAGGTTCCGCATCTCGGGAAAGCCCTCGACGAGTTCACGACCGGCAGGACCGTCGCGGTCCAGCGGGTCAAGGCGACCGGCGATGTCCTGGGTCTCGCGGCGCCTCGAGTTCCGGACTATCCGACCGAGATCGCCCCGTTGGTGCAGTCACGGTGTGTGGGCTGTCATCGTCCGGGCGACATCGGCTCCTTCCCGATGCTGCGGCATGCCGACCTGGTGGAGCGGGCGCGGGAGATCCGGGACAGCGTGTTGTCGGGCAGCATGCCGCCGTGGCAGGCGGATCCGGCGCATGGAGAGTTCTCGAACGACTTTTCGCTGACCCCGGACGAGGCCTCGCGTCTGGTGGCGTGGATCGATGCGGGATTGCCGAAGGGGGGGGCGGGAGATCCGCTGGTGGAGAACCCGCCTCAGGCACCGGCGTCCTGGGCCCTGGGCCAGCCGGACAAGGTGGTTTCGATCCCGGCCCAGACGATCCCGTCCTCGGGGGAGGTGCCGTATCGGTATCTGATGGTGAAGAATCCTTGGAACCGGGACGTATGGCTGCGGGGTGCCGCGGTGAAGCCGGGGAACCGGGCGGTCGTCCACCACAGTCTGGTCTTCTTGGCCAAGACGGTCCTGGACTTCCTCCAGATCCAGGGCGGCCTGGGTGGGTTCTTTGCGGGCTATGTGCCCGGGGTGGAGGACGCCTTCTACCCGGAGGGCACGGGCAAGCTGTTGCCGGCGGGGGCGTATCTGGTGTTCCAGATGCACTACACCCCCAACGGGAAGGCGTCGACCGACACGACCCAGCTGGGCTTCTATGAGGCGAAGGTCCGTCCGGCGCGGGAATTGAACACGACCGCCGCCTATGACACCGGATTCTCCATTCCGCCCGGGGCAAAGGACCACGAGGTGGTTGCGGAGACGACGGTGGACCGCAATTCCATCCTCTACGAGATGAGCCCCCATATGCATTACCGGGGCGCCCGGATGCGATTTGAGGCCTTCTATCCGGATGGACGTTCCGAAACGCTGCTCAATGTCCCGGGATATGAATTCGACTGGCAGGCGATGTATCGGCTCAAGGAACCGAAACGACTGCCGGCGGGCACCCGGCTCCGGATCACGGGGGGGTTCGACAATTCCAAATGGAATCCGTGGAATCCGTCCCCGACCTCGATTGTGCAATTCGGCGAGCAGACGGATGACGAGATGTTGATTGGATATCTCAACATCGCACCTGAATGACACCGGGGAGGAATTCCTCCACCGTGCCCTTAAACAAAAAAACCCTCCGGCCGGTCGGCCGGAGGGTTTTTTGTTGTGCGAAATGATTACTGCAGGAAGACGCGGCTCGACCGGCGGGAACCTTCCGTGCGGACCTTGCTCGAATTGGCCTTCAGGAATTTGATGACCGCGGGATAGGAGACACCGGTCGCGGCGCTGATCTCGCGCTGGCTGACGCCACCGCGATTCTGCTGAAGATGATTGAGGATCTTGGAGCTGATCTCATCGGCCGACATGCGGGGCCGGCGGACACCCCCGGCCGCACCGGCGGCACGCTTCGAGGACCCGCGACGGGATCCGCCTCCGAGCTCCTTCTCGAGAGCGTTGATCTGCTTCTCAACCTCCGCGAGGTCGTTCTTCAACGCCGCCTTTTTGGCATTGAGTTCGTTCAATTGGTTTTGCTTGCCGCCAATGGCATCCAACTGCTTCTTGAGATCTTCGATTTGGGTGATGAGTTTTTGAGCGTATTCCATAGACGACAAAAGAGTGCCGTCTGGAATCGGAAGGTCAATCGGCTTTTTATTGTTTCACACCCGTTCGAACCCAGAACTGAACATTCCTGTGTCCGCCCTGAATTAAGGGTTTTCGAACGGTATTTCGTTTTGTCTTATCGAGTCCGATGATTTTCGGCTCATTCACGGTCCAGGAGGTTGTTTTTGGACAATTCCGTCTCGATGGCGGCTGCATGTTTGGTTCGGTTCCTCGCAATCTCTGGTCAAAGCGGATCGAACCTGATGAGGAGAATTGCATTCCCCTGGTGGCACGATCGCTGTGGATCACCCGGGGGGATCGACGAATTCTGGTCGATTGTGGGATGGGGGAATTGTGGGCGGAACCCCAGCGGCGGATCTTTGGGATCCGGAATGTTCCCGAGGCGGACTGGGAATTGGATCCGGGATCGGTCACCGACCTCATCCTGACCCATCTTCATTTCGACCACGCCGGAGGGCTGGTCCGTCGGACTCCATCGGGGGATCTGCAACCGATCTTTCCCAACGCCCGGATCCACCTGCAGCGGGCGCAGTGGGACCAGGCCCGGAATCCGACGCTGAAGGATCGGGCGAGCTACCTCCCGGAGACGGTCCGATTCCTGTCAACGGCTCGGGATCTGACCCTCCACGAGGGCGATGTGGAGGTTCTGCCGGGACTCCACCTTCATCGGGTGGACGGTCATACGCGGGGACAGCAGTGGGTGGAGATCCGCGGGGGGGCGGAGGCGCTGTTCTTTCCCACCGACGTGGTGCCGACGGCCCACCATGTTCCCCTGGCCTATCACCTGGGGTACGACCTCTGTGCCGAGACGCTGTTGCGGGAGAAGGCGTGGGTGTGCTTCCAGCATGATGTCTACACGGCGCTGGCCCGGATTGGGATGTCGGAGCAGGGGCAGTTTGTGGCGGAGCCTCTGGGGGCGGGTTGAGGTGCGGGTGAATCCCGTTCCATCGATGGCAGTCCAGATGCGGACATGAGTCTGGCGTTGGATCCACCGACGCTCCTCCGTACGCTTTCCGCACATCATGAACGTTCTTCCCCGATCCGCGCGCTGGATCTGTGCCGCCCTCGCGAGTGGCCATCTGGCGGGATCCGCCGCGACCTTGGACAAGGTCGAGTTCAACCGGGACATCCGGCCGCTGTTGTCGGACATCTGCTTCGCGTGCCATGGGCCCGACGCCCAGAAGGTGAAGGGCGGGCTTCGGCTCGATAAGCGAGAACTCGCCCTCAAGCCGGCGAAGTCCGGCAAGCGGGCGATCGTCCCGGGAAAGCCCTTGGAGAGTGAGCTGGTCCAACGCCTCCACACCACGGATCCTGACGACAGGATGCCGCCGGAGGAGTCCCACAAGACCCTCACCGCCGGGCAGAAGGATCTGCTCCAGAGGTGGATTGTGGAAGGGGCGGAATATCAGGGCCACTGGGCCTACCAGCCGCTGAAACGGCCGGCCGTTCCTGGTGGGGTCCCCGCGATCGATTTTCTGGTCGGACAACGCCTCGGGTCCCTCGGACTCCAACCCTCGCCTGAGGCCGATCGTCGGATCCTGGTCCGGAGGCTGTATCTCGACCTGCTGGGACTTCCACCCAAGCCCGAGGAAGTCGACGCCTTCGTTGCCGACACCTCTCCCAATGCCTACGAGCGGCTGGTCGACCGGCTTCTGGCATCGCCCCACTACGGGGAACGGATGGCGATCGGATGGCTTGATGTCGTGCGGTTTTCCGACACCATTGGCTACCACTCCGACAACCCAAAGAATATCTGGCCCTACCGGGACTACGTCATCCGGTCGTTCAACTCGAACAAGCCCTTCGACCAATTCACGATCGAGCAGATCGCGGGTGATCTGTTGCCCAAGGCGACGCTCGAGCAGCGGGTCGCGTCCGGGTTCAATCACCTCCTCCTGACGACCGAGGAGGGGGGTGCCCAGGAGAAGGACTACGAGGCCCGCTACCTCACCGACCGCGTCCGGGCCGTGGGCGCGGTCTGGCTGGGGCAGACCGTTGGGTGTGCCCAGTGCCACGACCACAAGTTCGATCCGGTCTCGGCCCGGGACTTCTATTCGTTGGGCGCCTTCTTCGCCGACATCCAGGAACCGATCATCGGACGGCGGGCGGATGGGGAGTTTGTGCCGACCCAGGAGCAGGCCGCCCACATGCGTCAGAACGCCGAGAGGGAGGAATCCCTTCGGCAGCAATACGAGGAGCCCCATCCGGAATGGGCTTCGGTGCATGCCGCCTGGGTTGCCGACCAGGTGGCAGCGATCGCCCAGACCTCCCGATGGCAGTCCCTGGTGCCCACCGAGGTGAAGGGCACGGGTGAGGCGACGTTCAAGGTCCGGGACGACCGCTCGGTGTTGGTCGGAGACAAGGCACCCGACAAGGACACGTATCGGATCCGGTTCGAGGCCGCCCCGGCAACCATGCTGGGACTCCAGGTCGAGGCCCTTCGGGACGATTCCCTTCCGTCGAAGGGACCGGGTCGGGCCGGCAACGGAAACTTCGTCCTGACCGAGGTGGTGGCCCGGATCGAAGCGCCAGGGAAGGCCCCTCGGACGATTCCGTTCACCTCGGCCCGCGCCTCCATCGAGCAGGCTGCAAGTGCGGAGGGCAACCCGTATGGGGCATGGACGGCGGCATCGACGATCGACGGGGATGCCAAGGGTGATGGCTACGGGTGGGCGATCCTGCCCGAGGCCGGTCGCCCGCAGCGGCTGCAGCTGGGATTCCGGGATCCGGTCACCCTGGCTTCGGGCGAGACGCTGGTGGTGGAGCTCCAGCAGAACCACGGGCAGGGGAACCACACCCTGGGCTGCTTCCGTATCGGGGGCACCACGGATCCCGAGGCGCTACGGTCGAAGGTCGCGTTCCCGCCGTCGAAGGAGATCGCGGACCTGGTAACGATCCCTGACGACAAGCGCGACGCCGCCCAGCGCGAGAAGCTTTTTGTGATCTGGCGCGACATGGCCCCGGAGCTGGCGGATCTGCGTCAGCGTCTGGCGGATGCCCGCAAGGTGAAGTCGGACTTCGAGGCCACGGTGCCGCGGTCGATGGTGACCGAGCGCAACGACAAACCGCGCACGGTGCGGATCCTGCCCCGGGGGAATTTCCTGGTGGAGACGGGCGACATCGTCGAGCCCGCGCTCCCGGTGTCCCTTTCGGCGGCCACAAAACCGCCGGGGGACCGCCGACTGAACCGGCTCGACCTGGCCCACTGGCTGGTCGCTCCGGAGAACCCGCTGACGTCGCGTGTGGTGGTGAACCGGACCTGGCGCCAGTTCTTCGGATCGGGGCTGTCGAAGGTCCTCGACGATCTCGGAGCCCAGGGTGAGCTGCCGCGGAATCCGGCGCTCCTGGACTGGCTGGCCTCGGAGTTCCAGTCCAGCGGATGGAACCTCAAGCACATGGTCCGCCTCATGGTCACGAGCCGCACCTACCGTCAGGTCTCGACCGCCTCGCCGGAGCTGCTGGCCAAGGACCCCGACAACCGCGAATTGGCCCGACAGGGACGCTGGCGGGTCGAGGCGGAGGTCGTGCGCGACAACGCCCTGTCGGTTGCCGGACTTCTCGTGCCGGTGGTGGGTGGTCCCAGCGTGCGTCCGTACCAGCCGGACGGCTATTGGGAGAACCTGAACTTCCCGCAGCGGGGCTACGACGAGAGCAAGGGGGCGGACCAGTACCGTCGGGGACTCTATACCTGGTGGCAGCGGTCGTACGTGCATCCAAGCATGCTGGCGTTCGACGCGGCAACCCGTGAGGAATGTGCCGCGGAGCGGACCCGGTCCAACATCCCGCAGCAGGCGCTGGTGCTGTTGAATGACCCGACCTATGTCGAATCGGCCCGGGCCCTCGCGGCGCGCGTCTTGCGGGAGGCCCCGAAGGATCCGGACGCCCGGCTGCGCTGGGCGTTCCGTCAGACGGTGAGCCGGTCGCCGTTGCCCGATGAACTGCAGACGCTTCGGACCCTGCTCGACACCCAGCTCCGGGAATACCGTGCCGACCCCAAGGCTGCGGCGGAGTTCGTCAAGGTCGGGTCCTGGCTCCCGCCGGAGGGGCTCGACGCCGCCGAGCTGGCGGCCTGGACCGACCTTGCCCGGGCCCTGTTGAACCTTCACGAAACCGTCACCCGTTCCTGACCATGACTCCCACCACCGAACTCCTCCGGGCGCTGCGCCAGCAGCAGACCCGCCGCGTCTTCCTGGGTCGTGCCTCACAGGGCCTGGGATCCGTCGCCCTCGCCTCCCTCGTGTCGCCGCGTCTCCCAATCCTGGGGGCAGCGGCCTCGGACCGTTGGACCGGCGTGGTGAACCCGCCGCATTTCCAGCCGAAGGCCAAGCGCGTGATCTGGATGTCCATGGCCGGCGGTCCGTCGCATCTCGAGACGTGGGACCACAAGCCCAAGCTGGCCGAGATGCATGGCAAGCCGATGCCGGAGTCCTTCACCAAGGGCAAGCAGATCGCCCAGCTACAGGGCCAGAAGCTGGTGTGCTTCGGGCCCCAACTGAAGTTCCAGCGGTTCGGCAAGTGTGGCGTCGAGATCTGCGAGCTGTTCCCCCAGATCGGCTCGGTGGCTGACGAGATCTGCTGGATCCGCTCGATGACCAGCGAGGCGATCAACCATGACCCGGCGCACATGTTCATGAACACCGGGTCCCAGATCGCCGGACGTCCCAGCATGGGATCGTGGGTGGTCTATGGCCTCGGTTCCGAGGCCGAGAATCTCCCGGGATTCGTCGTCCTGACCTCGCTGGGGCAGGGGGGGCAGAACCAGCCGATCGCGGCGCGCCAATGGGCGGCAGGCCTTCTGCCGACCCGGTTTCAGGGCGTGCACCTGAGGGGCAAGGGCGATCCGGTCATGTACCTGGGCAACCCATCCGGAGTCACCCGGGAGCGCCAGGCGAACGTCGTCCAGGCGATCAACGCCCTGAACGCCCGTCATGATGCGATGGTGGACGATCCCGAGATCGCGACCCGGATCGCCCAGTACGAGATGGCGTTCCAGATGCAGGCGAGCGTTCCGGAGCTGATGGACACGTCCAAGGAGCCGGCCTCAATCCGCGAGCTCTATGGCTGTTCGCCGGGCGATGGGTCGTTCGCGTCGAACTGCCTGCTGGCCCGGCGTCTGGCGGAGCGGGGTGTGCGGTTCATCCAGCTCTACCACAAGGACTGGGACCATCACGGCGGGGTGAAGGACGGGGTCCAGCTCAAGGCTAAGGAGATCGACCGCGCCTGCATGGCGCTGATCACGGACCTGCGTCAGCGCGACATGCTTAAGGACACGATCGTGGTCTGGGCCGGTGAGTTCGGTCGGACCCCGATGAGTCAGGGCGGCGATGGACGGGACCATCACAACGCCGGGTTCAGCATCTGGCTGACTGGTGGCGGGATGCGCGGCGGACTGCAGTACGGCGCGACCGATGAGCTGGGGTACGCGGCGGTGGAGAACCCGATCGACGTCCACGATCTCCACGCGACGATGCTGCGCCAGCTGGGCATCGACCACACCCGCCTCACGGTGAAGTTCCAGGGACTCGACGTCCGGCTGACCGGCATCGCCGGGCGTCTCATCCCCGAGATCGTGTCCTAAGACGGAACAGCATTGGCCGCTGAGTGGCCTCAGGCAATGCAGCGAAGGAACCCAGCCTTCAGAGCCTTTCGATCCAGATTCCTCCCAATGAACACAATTTGGCTCTTGCGTGGCTCGTCGGCTCGCCACGCCCGGTCAGGCTGACCTTCAAACAACATGTGGACTCCCTGGAAGACAAACCGCTTCGCGCTACCCTTGACGTTTAGGATGCCCTTCATCCGAAAGATGTCCGCTCCTTGGATCTGGAGCAGCGTGGACAGCCACTGATTGAGTCTTTCTGTGTCCAAGGGACGGGTCTCCTCGATGCCAACGCTGCTCACAGTGTCATCGTGCTCATGCCCGGGTGCCTGAAATTCCTTTGCTGCCGTTGGTTCTACGATCTGACCCTGAATCGTAAAGGTCATCTCGAATTCATCCGGCCGATGCTCGGTGTACAGGGCGTAGGACCCGGACTGGGCAACACGCAATGTGAAGACGCTGGGCACGTTCTCGTTGAGAACGAGGTTGTGGAGGTTCAGTTCCGGGAGCAGCTCGCCTCCGTTATGCACCGTAGCGGGGGGCTGGCTGAAGAGCCTGAGCGCGGCAATTCGATTTGACTGAACCGCCTCGAGTGACGCCTCCGCCACGGGAAGGATGACAAGGCCCATCACAGGATCGGGCCCGGGCTGCATCTCGATCTGGCAGTCACCCGTCTCGAACTTGAAGACTCCACCCCACTCGAAGGGAAGCTCTTCCCGCAGAAAGTCAGAATCCACGGTCAACTTTTGGTCGAGGTCGAATGCACGAATGCTTAGGACGGTGTCGACATCGATCTGGGCGTTCCGGGTCCTTTGGATCAAAGCCGCCGAATTCATCGCGCGGATCCTGGACTCGAGCGCAATGAGATCAGCCTCAGCTACAAGATCGATCTTGTTCAGCAGGATGCGATCGGCGAAGGCAATCTGGGCCTTGCACTCGTCACTGTCGTCAAGGTGCTGCACCACGTGGCGTGAGTCGACCAGAGTGACGATGCCATCGAGTCGAAAACGGGTCTTGATCTCTTCATCCACAAAAAACGTTTGGGCCACTGGTCCCGGATCTGCCATGCCGGTAGTTTCGACCAGGATGTAGTCAAACCGGTCACGGCGCCGCAGGAGCTGATTGAGGATTCGGATGAGGTCGCCGCGGACAGTGCAGCAGATGCAGCCATTGTTCATCTCGAACACCTCCTCGTCGGCGTTGATGACGAGGGCATTGTCGATGCCAATCTCACCGAACTCGTTCTCGATGACTGCAACGCGACGTCCGTGCTGGGCTGTGAGAATGTGGTTGAGGAGGGTGGTCTTGCCGGATCCGAGGAAGCCGGTGAGGACGGTTACGGGTATTCTGGTGTCTTGGGACATGGTGAGGGGGGTGAGGGAGGCTGGGGGGCGCAAAGCCGACGGGTCGAATTTCCGAAATGACGTAGCAGAAGGGTTGAGGCCAGTGCCACGAGGAGTGCGGCAAACGCGCAGAGCACGATGGCCGGTCCGGGCGGGATATCGGTTTGATTCGAAACCGTGATCCCTGCTATGGCCGCTCCAACAGAGACACCCGTCGACATCGCGACGAGGGTCCAGAGTCGGCCAGCGAGGAGACATCCGATGCTTCCGGGGAGGATGAGAAGCGCAGCCATGAGCAGCACACCGACGATCCGGGTGGCAATAATGACCGTTGCCGCGATGAGCATCATGAGGCCGATCCGGAGGCGATGGGTCGAGACCCCCTCGGCTTGTGCCAGCTCCTCGTCGAAGGTCCATGCCCCGAGACCCTCCCATTCCAGCACGAGGCAGAGTGCAACAAAAACTGTCAGCATGCCGAGCATCAGGATCTCCAAGGGCCGGGCGGTGAGGAGGCTTCCGAAGAGGACGTGCTCAAGATGTCCTATTCCCCGGTTGCGGGAGGATAGGATCGCGATCCCAAGGGCGAATGCCGAGACGTAGCAGACGCCAACGGCGGCATCGGATTGCAGATGCCGGGTCAGGAAGGCGATCCCGAGGGCGACAAGACAGGTGAAGAGGTACGCGACGAAGTAGCTGACGAGGGATGGAGATGCACCGGGCTGGACAAGCACCAGTCCTACGGCAAGGCCACCGATGCTCGCGTGGGCCAGTCCGTCGGCCGCGAACGAAAGGCGACGCAAGACCACCCATGGCGAGAGCAACCCGCAGACGATGGCGAGGAGAATGCCTGCGAGCAAGGCGCGGGCGAGAAACCCGTATTCCATGAACCCATCGAGGCTCATTGGAATTCCTCCGCGCAGGAGTCCTTGGGTTGGGTGATTCCGTACCGCCTCAACTCGTTGGCGAACGTATTGCGGACCTTGGTGGGATCAAGATCTCTCGCCCGGCCATGCCAGTGGAGGGTCCGGTTCAGGCAGGCAATCCGATCAGCCTTGGACGTGATCAGGGGCAGGTCATGGCTGACCAGTATGACCGTGATCCCCTCGACACCGAGCTGCTGCAGCAGGGCGCAGAGCTGCTCCTGCCCCTCGACATCGACCCCGTTGGTCGGCTCGTCAAGCAGCAGCGCATCGGGCGTCCGCAGGAGTGCCCGGGCGAGCAGGAGGCGCCGCTGTTGACCTCCCGAGAGGTGCACGAAAGGCAGCCCGGCCTGGCGGTCGAGGCCCACCCGCTCCATCAGGGCGTTGGCTCGATCCTGCAGGGCATGACGTCCTTCAGGGGGACCGTCTCCATAACGGGAGGCGCCCTGAAGGAGGACCGCTCGGGCGGTAAGGGGGTAGGTCGTGTCCGTCACAGTTTTCTGGGGGACATAACCGATCCGCGGCGGACGGCATTCCCCGGGGCTCCACGTGATCTGCCCGGTTGCCGTAGGAACCAACCCCAGCAACGCCCGAAGGAATGTGGTTTTTCCACCTCCATTTGGCCCGATGAGTCCCAGAAACTCTCCGGACCGGACGGTCAAATCGATGCCCGACAGGATCTCCCGGCCGCCAAGGTGGACAGTCAGATCAGTGACGTTGAGGACAATGCAGTCGTGCTGGTGCATGTCATGGGGTGCGGAGGACGCGGATCAAGGTCGCGAGGTTTCGCCGCTGACGTTGCTGATATGTGGCTGCGGGATCCTCGGGCAGGATCGTCTCGCACGGGTCGAGCCGTTCGACCCGCCCGCCGATCTCCGACGCGATCACCTGCGCAGCCCGGTCCGGGAGCTGCGGCTCGGCGAAGATGACCTTTAACCCGAGTCGGCGCATGAGATCGACGAGCTTCCGGAGATAAGCCGCGCTCGGCTCGTCGCCAGGGAAGGGCTCCACAACTCCTGCGGTCTCGAGCCGGTACCTCTCGAACAGATAACCGTAGGCTCCATGGAAGGTCACCACCTTTCGATGTGGAAGATCAGCGAGACCCTCGCGGAACTCCCCGTCCAATTTTGAAAGGTCCAACAGCAGAGCTTGGGTGCGTACCTCGATGGCCTTCCTGTGGGATGGGAGGCGCTCAATCAGAGCCTTGGAAAGGGACATTACCATGCGTGATGCCAGCACCGGGTCCAGCCAGAGGTGGGGATCGATCTCAGTGGGATCCGGCGCTGTCTCGCTGAATTCCGCGAGGGCACCGACCCCGACCTGTCGGTTCGCGAGGTCATAGTTTGCGACCAGTATTCGACCCGATGTGTCACCCGCTGTGAGCTTGGCCAGCCACGCATCCATGCCGAGGCCCAGCACTACCACAATCCTTGCCTGTTCCACGAGGCGAGCCATGGCCGGGGTCGGTTCTGTGCCATGGGGATCTCCCCCGGGAAGTACCAGACACTGGACCTCGCAGTCGTCGGGAACGATCTGTCGAACAAGGTCGTACAGCGGGAAAAAACTGGTGACGATCAATTGAGAGCCGCTGCTGGAGCGGGCTTCACGACAGCCGATTGGGCCAGCAAGGGTGAGCAACAGCAGGGCAAGAATGCGGGGAAGCCTATTTTTCATTCCCTTCGGCTCCAGTAGGCGAGACTGCGGTTGAGTTGGTGGGCGATGATCAAGAGCGCGCAAGCGACGCAGGTGAGGAGGATCTCCCCGACTTCGCCCAACTCCTCGGCACCCCCCACGCGGGCAAGAATCAGCGAGGTCCATGCGCCCACTGCCCACCCGAACACCCGGCCATCTAGATGCCGCAGCCAGCCCCGGACCACGGCAATGCCGCTCAGGCCTATGGCAGCAAGAGCGAGGACAAGATGCGCCGTCTCCCCGGTGAGGGCACTCAGACGGTCCGAAAGAAGTGGTGCAATCAGGCAGTGGAGTGCTGCTGCAGCCGCTAGGGCCACGACGACGCGGTTGAGGACATCAGAATCATCAGGTCCGGTGAGCATGGATCAGAGGCGGGGTGTTGGGTGTTTTCCTCATGGGAGTCAGAAGAGGCGCACCAGCGCGGCGACCCCCGTTTCCAGCTCAACAACGGCGGGTTTTCGGGCTGCGCAGGCACAGTGGTGAACGTCTTGGCCTAAGGATGCATCTAGGTGACCCTACCGTTACGGGGATGTCTTGGTTTGATCCGGCAAACTGTAAGTATTCTCCGATCTGATGGACACGGTTGCTAAGTGGGTGGCTCAGGACTTACCGGAGCCGCAGTCTTAGGAACCGAACGGTTCGATCACCGGATGGCGGAAGGGTCAACTCGGTCGTGGCGGTCTCTCCCGTCACATTCAGCACGTCTTCCCAGATCGAGAGGTTGGTTGACTCTTGGACCTTGTAGTTTGCGCCGGGGGTGCCACTCACCACGAGACGGATCGCCCCAGAAGGATCTACCCGGGAAATCGAAATCCTCGGGGTGACCGGTGGAGTGGAGGGCAGCGGTTCCACGGCAAACAGGATGGGAGTGGGCGGACTCCAGGCATTGGTGAGTCCCACGGAGGCCTGAACCTGCATCCAGACGGTGACAAATCCGTTGGCGGTGAGTCCCCAATTGAAATGGGCATGGCCTCCAACTGAAAGGGAGAGCTTATCGGCCTCATCGATTCCGTCCCGGGTGCTCATCCGAATCAGAATCCCCTCGAAGGCATCGCTCTGCCACACCATGAAGTCGCCTGGTCCCTCGGTCCGCAGAAGTTGGATTGAGAGCCCCTGTTCGATCACCCCTGCGGGCAATCCTTCGCCACTGGCTCCAAGATACAATAGTTGCGGGACCTGTGACTGAGGCAGGATCCAGAGGTCTGAAGCCGCCGATCCCAGGACAGCAAAGCCTTCGGGAATCGTGTTGCGGGCGGTTTCCGGAACCATCAGGGCAGCTCCTATTGCGGGATGGTTGATATGGCGATCCGAATCCCGGATCGCCAACTGGAACAGGTTGGTCCCCTCTGGTGCCAGGACGACTCGAAGGTCGGCGTGCTCCGTGACAAGCCGAACCCGACCCTCCAATGGATTCCCCTCCAGCCATCCAGTCAGAAGGCACAGCAAGAGCCCTGCAGCGGTAGGACGCATCGCTATTCAGGACTGTTTTCGTGGGCCCAGCACAAGGAGTGCCACCAGTCCAAGGCCCACCAGCGCATACGTTCCAGGCTCCGGCACGACGGTGAACGTGTAGTTTGCCGTATCGCTGGTGATGAGTCCGTCGGTCAAATGGGTGCCGGACGCCTGGAGGCCGATGCTGTAGGTGCCCGGTGCGGTAAAGGTGAGGTTGTAGTGCCCGTGGCTTCCGGGCTGGAGCTCGAGTTTATCACCGGCACTGATCCCATCCGCACTGTTCATCTGGATCTGGATGTTGCCGAAGGCGCCCACATCGTAGATGCCGAAGTTCCCAGGGCCGCTCACCGAAGTCAGGGTCAGGGAAATCTTGCCGGACCAGTCTGCCGGATTGAGTTCGTCGGTGCCAAATCCGAGGTAGAGGAGGTCCGGACGCTGATCCTTGGGCAGCACCCAAAGGCTGCTGCCGATCGGGGCCAAGGCCGATAGCGCGGCCGGTGTGGTGGTGAACGCTGCCGCGCCCACACCTAGGAACACTCCGGATGGCGTATACTCAGTGTCAGTGTCCTCGTCATGGACGTGGAGGTCGAAGGCGCCGTCCTCGAAGCCGATGCCGATGTCGGCATGGCCGGAACTGAGCGTGGGGGTCTGGGCTGTCGCGGCACTGCCAAGGACGGCGATGAGGACAACAGGGAGCTGAGCAAACGGTTTGGAAGTCATGGTCGGCAAAAGGAATGGGGTGAGTTTTGGAATGGATTCAGGAACAGAACTGCACTGGGAAGAACGACCGGCTGGGAAAGCCACCGTTGTGTTGAGGGATACCGGGCCGTCCTGCGGATCCGGCGGGTGTTGGGACGCGACACCTGTCTCGCGTGCCGTGCGGGGAATCCAAGCGCGTTGAACGAGTTGCGAATCCCCAGGGTGATCCTCGCGGCATCCGGGTCCGCGCCTGCGATCCGGGCAGAGGCCGGGAATCGGTGCGGAACCGGAGGTCAGACTCCGAGGGGAGGTCCGCGACTTTCCGGCTCGCGTCGGAAGTCGGCGAGCACAGGTTCGGAGGGAGGAAGAAACCCGGTCAGAACAGTGACCTCGAGGACCGCAACCACCGCAGGGGCATCCACAACGCCTCCAACCTGCTGGTGGAGATAGGCACAGACGGCGCAGGACTCCCCGGGGTGGGCACCGTCGGACTCCTGGGATGCCGGAACCGTGGCGTCCTGGTTCCCGGCGGCAGCCTCGTGGAGTTCCTGATGCAACGCCTCGTGCCAGGCGGGATTGGCCCCCAGGACTCCCAGCAGCAGCAAAAGCAGAGAGCACACGGCCGCGCCAAGAGCGGCGCTCCAAACGGCCACGGATTGTGTCCTTCGTCCCTGCAAAGCCTTTGCATTAAACAAATCCGATGTCGGGGGCTCAATCAGAATCTTCAAAATGAGCCAGAACTGTCTCTGGAACCGACCGTGTCGAAGGCGGCGGTTCACCAGGGGATGAGTGGAGTCGCGGTCTCCGAAGCCGGAGCGTGGCGCGGCCAGGTGAGCCTGCCCGAGAGGCATGATGGGGCGTCGGGTGCCAGCGTTTCGACGATTGCCGTGAACGGATGCCGCTCAACATCGTCTCCGAGGATCCGCTCTTCCAGATTCCTCCCTTGCCTTGAAGGCGCGGCTGACCTGATTTTGGGTCATGGCATATCCGGTCGACGCAACGGAACTTGATGCGGCCTTCTACCAGTCCGCCGACACCTTCTTCCAGACCCACCGCGGCGAGGCGTTGACCTACGACGACGTCACCCTCGCGACCGTCTACTCCGACGTCCTCCCGCGCGAGACCCAGCTCGACACCCGCCTGGCCGAGGGATTGGAGCTGCACGTGCCGATCGTGTCGGCCGACATGGACACCGTGACGGAGTCGCGCATGGCCATTGCCATGGCGCTCCACGGAGGGCTTGGGCTGATCCACTACAACATGACCGAGCGGGACCAGCTGTCCGAGGTCAGCCGCGTGAAGAACCACGTCCACGGACTCATCCAGGATCCGATCCGGGTGAGTCCCGACCAGGAGATCGGCGAGATCCTGGCATTGATCGAGAAGAAGAAGTTCTCGTTCGCCACGTTCCCGGTGGTGGATGCCGACAACCGTCTGCTCGGCCTGCTGCCGGGCCACGTCGTGAAGCCCCGGTACGCGAAGCGCCGCGTGAGGGAGGCCCTGACCCCGCGCAGCGAGGTACGGACCATCCAGGAGAAGGAGCTCGCTCCCGATCCCATCGGACGGGCGGACCGGTTCTTCACGGAGCATCCCGGCATCCACAAGCTGTTGGTCGTCGATGACCGCGACGGTCTCAAGGGACTGTTCACGATGAGCGACATCGAGCGCATCACGCAGGAGCGGAGCGCGCAGCTGAAGCCGGCCCGGGACAGCCAGTTCCGCCTCGTCTGCGGCGCCGCCATCGCCCCGATGCGACGGCCCGACAAGTCGCTCGACCGCGACCGGATCCTCGGGCACGTCGGGGCACTCGTGGAGCGTGGCGTCGATGTCGTCGCGGTCTCGACCGCCCACGGCCACAGCCGCGGCGTCGGCGAGGTCGTGCAGCTGATCCGCTCGGCGTTCCCGACCCTGCCGATCATCGCGGGCAATGTGACCAGCGCGGCGGGGGTCGAGTTCCTGGCGGATGCCGGGGCGAACGTGATCAAGGTGGGGCAGGGGCCCGGGTCGATCTGCACCACGCGCATCGTGGCAGGTGTGGGAATTCCGCAGTTGACCGCCCTCTATGTCGCGTCACGCGCCGCCCAGAAGCGCGGTGTCACGATCCTCGCCGACGGCGGCATCACGAAGTCGGGCGACATCGTGAAGGCGCTGACGCTGGCCCAGGGCGTCATCTGCGGTGGTCTTCTTGCAGGCTGCCCGGAGGCCCCCGGTCAGATCATCGAGATCAACGGGAAGCTCTACAAACAGTACCGCGGCATGGGCAGTCTCGCGGCGATGAAGGCCGGGTCGGCGACCCGCTATGGCCACAGCAGCTCCGACACCAGTCGCAAGATCGCGGCCGAAGGCATCGAGGCGCTCAAGGAGGCGTCTGCGGGATTGGACCAGGTGTTGTCCCAGCTCGTGGGCGGACTGCAGTCGGGGCTTGGCTACCTTGGTGCCCAGACCCTGCCGCTGCTCCGGGAGAAGGCCCGGTTCACCCGGGTCACCGTCGCGGGCATGCGGGAGGCGGCGCCGCACGACGTGGTCGAGGTGAAGACGACCGCGTCGCGGGATCCGGGCTGAGCCAGGGGCCAACGCGGGCGACGCGCACGGCGGCGCGAGGACGCGGAGGCGAGACCGGGATCGGGAATCGGACGGATTCCCTATCGGGTCGGCAGCTGGTCCCCCGTTGCCGTGGAATCCTCGCTCGAACGATCGGCGGGAGCCGACCACGGACGGTCCCAACCCTTGAAGAGGTCGGTGAACTCACGGACCACCTCAGGGTGCTGTTCCGCCACGTCCTTCGTCTCGCCGGGATCGGCATCGAGGTCGAACACCTCGATCGACGCCGTCGGGCCTGCGCGGAACCCCTTCCAGCGACCGAGCCGAGCGGCGACGGCCCGCGGCTCCTGGACCTGCTCCCACTGCAGCACCACCCGGTTCGTCGGAGCCTCGGTCTCCGACACGACCAGCCACGGGAGGAGGGACCGTCCGGTGATCCGGGACGGCCGTTGGCCTTGCAGGATATCCAGGATCGTGGGCGCCACCTCCCAGAGTCCCACTGGAAGATTGGTCTGACCGGGGCGGATGATGCCCGGACGCCAGAAGACGAGGGGAACCCGCAGGGCGGCATCATCCAGGCCCCGTGTCCAAGGGGAGCGGCTGGAGGCCCCAGATGGGCGGCTGGCGGGTGGGGTGTCACCAACCGCGGGCACTCCGGTGAGGATCAGCAGGGTATCGCCATCAAGCTGGCGCTGCCGTAGGCCATCGGTCAGGAGCCCGATCTGGGCGTCGAGCCGGGCGAGTTGCAACGCACGGAGTGCGGGCGGCTGGTTCGTGCCACCGGGGAGTCCTGGCGACAGGACCATCAGAAAGGCGGTCTCCTCGCGTCCATGGATGTAGTTGGTGGCGGCACGGAGCAGCCAGGCCGAAGGAAGATCCCCGGACGCACTGGCCAGCGGGGGCAGCTTGAAGGGGACTTCATTGCGCCAGAGGAACGGGGTCCGGGCATTGGTTCCATGGCGCAGGTCGAACATGCCGAGGAAGTCGGCGAATCCCTTCTGGGTCGGCATCCCCGCGGTGCCCTCGCGTCCAAGACCCCAGATCCCAAGGTAGGCGCAGGAGTGTCCGACACTCCGGGCCATCTCGCCGAGCGTCACCTCCTCGGATACCAGAGGCTCCTGGATCGCGCTTCGGATCCGGGCCTGCTCCGGCGGGATGCCGGTCAGGAGGGAGGCGCGCGCGGCGGCCGGGGCCGGGGATCCGGAATAGGCGTCGGTGAACCGGAATCCTTCCCGCAGGACGGTCGACAGATTGGTGAGGCCGAGAAGGGATCGGGAGTCGAGGTCCGCAGACCGGAGTCCATCCCCCACCACCAAGATGACGTTGGGCTGGGTCGCACGGCGCGACGGCCGGCCGGCCGCCTGGCTGGTCAGCACGATGCTGAGGAACAGGACGACCCGCAGGGCCAACCCGATCCGGCGTGGAATCGTCGCCGTCCGGAGACGGCCTGCTGATGTACAAACTCCTTTGATGGGGAGGCAGGGTTGGCGCATGAACTTCAGGTGGGTTCCCTTCGGTCCGGAAGCCCCGACGTCGGAGGCCGATCGAATCGTCTAGCCCTGTCCGGGGTCCTTGGGCTCCTCGACAGCCGGGACGATCACGGCCCCGAGGATCAGACCGGTCACGAGCATCGCCGAGGCGGTGTAGGCGGCATTGAGCACCAGCCAGGGCCACGGCTCGAACCAATAGAGTCCGTTGCCGATGATGATGTAGTTCGTGAGGGCCAGTCCGGCGATCGTGACCAACGTCACCCGCTGCCCAAATCGCGGCGGACGCGCCACCTGGAGGAGCACGCCGAGGAGGAAGGTGGTAACCCATCCGTGGAGGAATCCGACACCGAGGGATTCCGTCGAGCGCGGTGCGATGCCGTCGCGACGGTAGTGGATCGTCGCCACGGGTCCCGCGTGGGCCTTGTCCTGGGCCACCGAGGGGTCGGTCTGCAGTCCCGGGACGAGGTAGATGCCATCGTTCGGCAGATGCTCGCGGAGGGCCGAACCGAGGGCCTCGTTGCTGGAGCTGGGTTTCTCGACGTAGGCGTAGGGGATGGGACAGGTC
>Ga0194124_10001900_pt1 | contig 24910 bp, 21 predicted proteins | sample TA2KigCas0mmetaG_FD_148605 | JGI IMG/M metagenome (GOLD analysis project Ga0194124, IMG submission 148605) | Freshwater microbial communities from Lake Tanganyika, Tanzania - TA2015031 Kigoma Deep Cast 0m | ecosystem: Environmental > Aquatic > Freshwater > Lake | place: Tanzania: Lake...
TCGCATCCGCATTAGCATCCGCAGGAGCAGGAGCAGGAGCAGGAGCAGGAGCAGGAGCAGGAGCAGGAGCAGAAGCAGTAACAGCAGCAGAAGCAGCAGCAGCCTCGTCCGCAGCCTTCCTCGCAGCAGCAGCAGAAGCAGCAGCAGAAGCAGTAACAGCAGCAGAAGCAGTAACAGCAGCAGAAGTAGAAGCAGGAACAACGTTATCTTTCTCCGCACCACCCATCATCGCATCATACCTTCTCTTTTTCAGATATCTTTTCTTCAAGAAAGACAATACCGTTTTTGATATGTATTTTTTCAGAGTCTTATTGAAGACATTCATTCGAATCAACGAATTTGAAACCCGAGATTCAGCATCATGAATCGCACTTCGTCTAAAGGTTGTTCGCCTTGATTGGCTATGGCGATGACGCTGTTTCGATTGTTTCTTCCATTTCCGCACAGTCTGTCTTTGTTGTTTTCGGATTTTTCGTATCTTATTTCGTGTTAATTTCATTCGATTCCATATACATAATTTATATATAATATTATATATAGAGAACGATACCCCTGAAAAACAAAGAAGAATCATACACAGTCCTGAATGTCATCCAAAGCAAAATCCAATCGAGATGCGCCAGTAAATATAACGTCGGATGTCATGCGGAAAGAAGACCGCGCATGTTCTTCCACGTGTAGCTATTCGTATCAATACAACACCAGCACTTGTAACGTCTTTCACAAAGGTTCTTATTTGCGTATTCCCTACGATAGCGGCAGTGGCGGTTTATATCCCGCAAGATACAATGGTGTGGATTATAAAGTAGAACATATTCACATTCATCAACCGTCTCTTCATCGATACGATGGCGCGCTGGCGGATGCGGAACTTCTGGCCTATCATTCTAGTGCGGATGGGCGCAACTTAATCGTATCCATTCCCATCAATATTGGAAACGGCGCAGGCAAGCAGAGTTCGGACATCATGAATACGATATTTCAGAATCTCCCCTCTCGGTCGAGTAGTTCTGGCAAGTATATCTCTGATGTGAATAACTTCAATTTAGGAAACCTTATCCCAAAGGAGGGATTTTTCACTTATGTGGGTCGGCATTTATTACCGCAATACACTGGAACCTATAATTACATCGTGTATCATAAAAAGGACGCCATTCTGGTATTTCGCGATTCATTAGCCAGTTTAAATGACACGAACCGTAACACCTCCATCACAAAAACCGGGCCGATTGGTGAGAATGTAATGCCGAAAAACTTGTATTATTACAACAAAAACGGTGCGAATAACGCAAAAGGTGACGGTGATATTTATATCAAATGTAACCCCACTGGCGAAGATGGAACCGTATTATACCAGCAATCCGCAAATAATGGAGAACTCGGTAGTCTCGCAGAACTCGACTTTAATAAGTTTGGATTGAACTGGGAAAGTATTTTACAACATGATGTCTTTCGAGCACTTATCGGAACATTGGTTGGATTGCTGATTGCGGCAATTCTCTTTTATCTGTTTCGTTTCATATTCAATCGTATTGGGAATAAAGTGAGTGCGTCTGGCACAGTGATGGGACAGCGGGGTGGCCTCGCCAGCGTTGGCAAGGTCGGCAGGGTGTAGGTGTAGGTGTATCGTTTTCGATACACTATCCCGAACCGCGTATCATAAATTTTTACGTATACAATACATCCATTACAAACCCACCAATCACAAACACAAAGAGTATATATTCTATCAACGACTTTTCGGGAATGTTGTAAAAATAAAGAATGAGTAACGCGAAGAATGGTATTGCTAAAATGTCACCATAATGACTTGCGTTTTTTATGATATTATAAAATTTCATAACGTATGTTGTATATTACGACGATATTATTTCATATCATAAAATCACCAAGGATATGAAATCATATCCATAAAATCACCAAGAATATGAAATTATATGACTCCATCATATTCCGGTTCGACCGCACCATAAAGCGGTCCAAGAACCGGTTGGAATGAACCACCGTCGGATAGACCGGTCGCCTGGTCGTTAGGTGAAATGGGAACAAGACTGTCAACGAGCTCCTCTTCCAGCGTCTTGGATGGTGCCGGGTTCATCGCAGTCATCACTTCCTGCTTCTTCTTCTCGGTGGGCGAGAATGGCTCGATGCCGTAAACGCCGGTTGCGCGACTCGACCTGCGAATGAACTCATACGCGGCCAAGAATGCTAAAATACCCACGGCCGGATTGGTGCTTAAGAAGATGGTGATTGCGAGAATAACTACGATGACCTGGCCCAACGTGCTTTCTGCATACTGGGCCAACGCAACGGGAACGGATGGCGTGAAAACGATATACAATATCAGTAAGATAAATATAACAATTTCGTGCTGTTTTTCTTGGCGCATTAATGACCGAAAAGTATCCATTTTATTCGTGAATAAATATTGATATATATTCTATAAGCAGAATAATATAATTGGAAAACTTAATCCAAACAGAATTGAAATCTCTCGGCGTGTTTATTTTGAATCTATCCCATTCGTTCGTTCACTCGTTCGTTCACTCGCATCGTTCGCTCGCTCGCATCGTTCACTCGCTCATTCATGGCCGCCGTAAATGTTGCCACATCCTATTATGGACCCCGCGGTTACACCCTTCTCAAAGAATGTATGGACGCGGATGACTTGAAGTTGTTGAGAGATGAACTTACCGTCGGAGCATATGTTCCTAAAGCGCCCGTCCAACCACCAAAATTCCCGATTTACCGCGAGTGTTCTAAAAAAATATATATTCCGCGGTTTTATGGAACCAAAATATACGGAATACCAGAAGAAACGCGCATCCCTCCGGGGTCGCCTGTATCCGATTCTCTCGTATTTTCCGGAGAGATGCGCGAGTATCAAAATATCATCGTGGATAAATACATCCACCAAGTCACAAAACCGGAGAATCTCGGGATGGGTGGCGGCGGTCTTCTTGACGTCGACCCAGGCAAAGGAAAGACCGTTATGGCGCTTAATATCATCTCTCGACTTCGCATGAAAACTCTCGTCATCGTCCATAAAAGTTTCCTTTTGAATCAATGGATTGAGAGAATTCAACAGTTCCTTCCGGCCGCGCGTGTAGGAATGATACAAGGTCAAATCGTGGATATTGATGAGAAAGATATCGTGATTGGGATGCTTCAATCCCTCTCGATGAAGGAGTATCCGAGAGATATGTTCGATACATTCGGTCTCTCGGTGTATGACGAATGCCATCACATGTCGGCCGAAGTATTCTGTCGGTGTATGATGAAAGTCGTTACGAAATATACGCTCGGACTATCGGGCACTATGGTGCGGAAGGACGGACTTACAAAAGTATTCAAACATTTCTTGGGTGAGGTGGTCCACAAGGAGAAAAACGACACGACGTCCCATGCGGTCATTGTGAAAGGCATCCAGTATAAAGTGGATGACACGGAATTTAATGAAACGGAATACGACTACCGCGGCAACCCCAAATTCAGCACGATGATTTCTAAAGTGTGTAACTATAATCGACGCAGCGAATTCATCTTGGACGTGCTACAGAACGAATTGAAGACCAACCCAGACCAACAAGTCATGATATTGGCGCACAATCGGTCGCTTCTTGAGTATTTCCACGACGCGATAGAACATCGGAAAATTGCGACAGTTGGATATTATGTGGGGGGAATGAAAGAGGCTGCGCTGAAATTGAGCGAGAGCAAGAAGGTGATTATAGCTACATATGCGATGGCGTCGGAAGGACTGGATATTAAGACATTGACGACACTGATTATGGCGTCGCCGAAGACGGATGTTTGTCAATCCGTGGGTCGGATTTTACGCGTGAAACATGCTGCGCCGCTGGTAATTGACATTATCGACCCGCAAGATGTATTCCGCGCCCAATGGTTGAAACGCCAGACGTATTATATCAAACAGAAATATCGTATTATTATGACGGATACCGAAGGGTATTATAAGAATAACTGGACGGTGAAATATCAGCCGCCGGCGGCCAAGGCGGCGTCCAAGGCGGCGTCCAAGGCGGCGTTCGACACGAAACACCACGACCACGACCACGACCACGACCACGACGAAATCGACATCGATGGCGCTGATATTATTGAAATCGACGAAGAAACCGGAAATCTCTCGGTGACGACGGAAGTAAACGCTAAAAATAAGATGAAATCAACCATACCGAAGACGAACGGTAAATGCTTGATTCAGTTAGTGGAATGAAGCGTCGCATAGCGACGCGAATGGAACCGAATGAAATGGAACCTTACGCCACCGGATGGCAACTGTTATACGCCGTAATCGGCGCCGGATTGGCTAAAGCAGTTGTATTGCGCCCAACTTCAGTATCCACACCCGCTACAGAATACGCGGCATTTCCGTAAATGGCACTACCGCCGCTTTGTGAACCATGGCGACTGCGCTTGGACGCGTGACAATACCGGCATGATTTTTTATGCTTCGCCTGTCGCATCATATTACTACCAAATCCGGTAACGATATCACAACCACACGCAAGTTGTTTCTTATGTTTACGGGCCCTCATTCGCGAACCAGATTTGCGGGACTTGATGGACTTGCGCGACTTGCGGGACTTGCGAGACCCGCGCGACTTACGCCGGCGCTTGCCACCGCTTTGTGTCATTGAATTATAACCAACCGATACAGGAGCATACGAACCGCGCGCATACGCATCTTCGGGATTTCCTCCCGCAAACGAATGATACTGACTCATACCACCTCCGCCCTGAACGAACGCGCGACCTCCCTGACCTTGATACATATTGCCGGTTCCACCAACCGGTATTTGTTTGTCGGATAGAGCAATTCCGGAATTATGCTCGGCCAAAGGATTTGAATATAAATATTGCGATGACATTTGTATATATAATACATGTATATTATATATAATACAGGATACGGTAACCAGGATTTCAAGGATACTCATGAAACGCAATCGAGTCTCTTTCTGCGACCAGTGAATTATCAAAAAGACGCCCGAGGATGAGTCGTAACTCCGGTTTTTTTTCACGAAACCCGTTGATAACTGTGGTTTCATTCAATGCGTAACAACGCAGTTCTGCCAAATGGCGAAGTTTTGTGATGTGTTCTGTGCCATCAATCATAATCGCGGGTGTTTGTATTCCATACTCTCTCTCAAATGGCAGCACCATATTTCTTAAAATGTATTCAATGGCGATTTTATAACAATACATCGTTGGTGGAATATACCCATTCGTAAAATTATCAATGTCGAATACAATGCCATTCAGAATATACTTATTCGCCCAAATGTATTCAAACATTTCCCGGGTTGGTTCGATACGGTCATTGGATACAGCGGTCTTTATCCAAAATAGCGGGGTCGAAGAATGGCCTGTGACCGCCCCCGCCCCCGCACACGCACGAATATCAGCCACATTACGAACAATAAATTCATTTGTATTCATTGTAAAATCTGTCCGCGCATCTTTTATAACAGTGGGTCGCAACTCTGGATAAACCATATCCACACGTTTATCACGAAGAAAGGCCAGTGTTGCCTGTGATGAACCATTCGTTACAGCGTAACATGGTCGCACAAACGGCAATTGTCTTTTTAACTGTTCTAATATATTGTTATGACATGCCTTATGATACAATTTATGAAAGGATACGGATACGGATATCGAACGTGAATACATCTACTGACATAATACGATACTTATTTTTATACCGATTTCAATACCGCGTGTTGCCTCCACTGCCGCCCCTCCGAGTGCTTAAATACCGTATTTCATGCTGTTTCACTTGTTGGTCGGTGACAATCGGCATCGACGACTGCGACTGCGACTGCGCCGCCGCCACCTGTATAGGAACCCATCGACAGAACCGCTTATGAAACCGACACACCATTGCGTATTCCTTGGTAAGCGAAACATATTTATCTGGGTCCGTATTCTCAAACTCTTCTTCTGTGTCACTTTCTTCCAATGCGTCCAAACGTCCATTTTCACGAATGGACCGAAACAACCGATTCATCATTACACTGGTTTTATAATTGGGTATATGTGCGAAATTATGAAACACGAGTTCGGTTTGATTTTTCCCGGTAGGGCGAACGAATAGTTCATAGATATCGTTTTGGATATTTGGGCGTATCATAAAAACGGCCTGTATATTTGTAAGCATCTCGTCGGGAGGAGGCACAAACATGTGTCGTGTTGTCGGAGGTTGATACTTCGACGGTAGAGATGGTGGGCGCACAGTCACGGGAACCGGCGCAGGCGCAGGCGCAGGCGCAGGCGCAGGCGCAGGCACCGCCGCCGCCACGGTCGCCGCATTCGCATTCGCATCCGGGGTAGATATCGAACAATCATCCAACCGAACAACACGTTGAAATACGCGTGAATTCATGTTGTTTCTATACTGTATCGCATATGTTTCATACGGCAATGTTCGAATCATGCGTTCCGCATCCTCATCCGTATTACACAATACAGGCAGACCGAATATAACGCTATTTAATTTGGTATATGAAACTTGGCGAAGTTCGCGTTCTGCGAATATTTTCTCACACAACTGAATGTGTCGTGACAATGTCAATGGTTGGACCGGTTCTCCTTTATACCAATAGATATGATGTATCGAAAATAAGGACACGATGCCGCCGCCGCCACCGCCACTGCCAGAAGTGGTTGAGGATGTATCCATTCTAAATATCACTCCACTAAATACCGTTCCATAAACGAGTGATGAATGAAAACATGTATCAAAGATACGAACAGCGCCAGGACACCAACCATTTTCTTGTTGAAACTTACGCATCGTAGGAGTCATGTCAACACGAGACCCACCAGCGTGGTTTGTATGATTCACATCAATACACGCAAACACCTTTTTCTTATTCCATTCGGTGGCCCATGCGACGCAACGACGTCCCTTGGGTAAAATAAAACATTTATAACCGGACGCATGTGATTGCGGGTCGTTCTTATGAACGGAAACTTCATAAGAAAGTCTAGTGGTTGGAAAATTCGACAAGAAAGACTCGACTTCGACGGATGACAATACGCGCATGGTGCTTCTATTCTATGATATAAGATAAGATAGGAATGCCTTTAACTCATTTCATAACTCGCGCGAAAATTGGCATTCGATGATTGTGTTTTCAATCCGATTCCGCGAAGAAACGTCTTTAAATCGTTTTTCATATCTGAATTTGCGGAAGAGCCGCCGCCGATGCCCCCACCCCCACCGCTGCCCCCGATGCCCCCACCGCTGCCGCCGCCACCACGTGCGGATGAAGGCAATAATTGCTTTTCCGATAGTCCGTCCATCGAACCATCGCCAAATTCATTATCTCGTATTCCTAAATTTCGTGCGCCAGAATTGTCTAAATTATTATGTATTGTATCAAACAGCGACTTGTATTTTTGTTTCGGACAATGTATGAGGTCTTTTACTTTCGGCGCTGTTAACGTTGTTTCAAAATAAACATATAAATAATGAATGATGACAATTAAACTGACTGAAAAGATAATATTTTGTATAAACCACAACATTATGTTTTGGTTATATTGTATTCATGTGTATATTACGAACATAATTTGAACTGAACTAAAAACGAAATGATATCATCTTTACACGACCTTGTTAATTTGTCCTTTTCCTTTTCTTTTTCCTTTTCCTTTTGGGTGATAATTCCATTTTCAGTCGTGATATAAAAATCAATCACTTTGGATTCATCTTCATTGAGGATAAACACAAATGCCGTTGTGGATTTCACGTTTGTTTTTACTATCTTTTTAATTGAATGTTGAATAATGTGATGGGGTGAAATACGAACGGGGTCGTTTCTGCCGCCGCCAGACAGCTCATAGTAACTTTCATCCACGAGAACTGGTATTGACAGCATTTCCGTGGGCGTGGGTGTCGGTGTATCTTTACCGATACACTCATCGATACACGCAACGATAATCTCGCATGTCGTGGTATCACCGTCGAAAGGAATACGCTCGCGCAATGTTTGCTCTTGTTCGGCCGGTCCTTTCATATGCGACCTTGATTGACGTAATTCATAGATACCATCCTCGGTAATAATGAGATGCTCGTGTTTTTTTTCAACAAAGTAAAGTTCCGTCCCTTTTGGGCGAAGGCGACCCCTTTCAATGATGGAATGGATTTTCGGGTAATGGACCTCATTCATTTCTTGTAATGTGATATTCAATAAATAAATCCGCGGTTCGGTTTGTTGATGCGTTTGAATCGCGTGCGTCATGGTATTTGTTCGGTAAATTGTGTTTAATCCGGAGATAACCATTGCTTGGCGCGCATTTTGCCCTTTTTTTTGTGCGCGGACGTGTCCTTGGTTGTTGCGTTCATGCTGCTGATGCTGCTGATGCTGCTTTGCGGTTGCCGCCATTTTCGATAGAACACAGAAAATACGGAACACACGGATATATAGTTACGCATTGTATGTTTATGTCATTTCCGACGACACGATAAATTGATTTAGAAACATTTCATATATACATATACCACGTCAAAGTCAACGACAACATCATGTCATCGAGCAAGAAAACGAAGACTTCTATTATTATTGTTTCAAAAACAGGTTCATTATCTGAATGTGTTGTTGAAACCGACCAAGAAACCACGATCGACGAACTTACGACAATACTATCAAAAAAATGCGGTTATAAAAACCCGGAAGGATTTATCTGTTATCATACATGGCGTTACAAAAATAAGAACAAGAGCAAAGACGCGGGGGCGGCAGGTGCGGGCGCAGGCACGAGTAAATACATTTATGTTGACATTTGGTCCAAAACCAATGGACGCGCCGGTCAAGAAAACAAGTATGAACTCCCTCCTCCCATCGATGAAATCATATTCTTTGGAAATATGGCATTGGTTGCGCGTATCGACCAGGAAAACGCGATAAATTTGACACTGGAGTTGTGGAATAAGATATACGAGAAATTGTTTGGTGGATTTGAAGACCTATCCCTTACGGTTGCGGAAGATGACAACGAGGTTGATGAACTTGATTCCATTCCGGCGTCACAAAAAACAGCGAATGGATATTTGAAAGATGGATTTGTGGTGGATGACGAAGAAGCAGGGGAAACGCCTCGTCGTCCCAAAAGGGGCGGTGTGCGTGGAAGCGCCGGGGCGAAGCCGAAGGCGAAGGCGAGACCGAAGAATAAGAAATCCAAATCCGAATCAACGGAAAGCGAGTTTGTAACTGAAACAGACACCGATTCTGGAACTCCTTTGACGTCATCACTTGAATCATCGTCATCGGTGTCATCGTCATCGTCATCGTCATCGCCCTCGCCATCCGATTCAGAAAACGACATCATTCAACCACAAGAACCACCGACTCCTCCCGTCAATACCGTCGTTAAAAAACCACGCGCAGTGAAGAAACAATCACAACCTGCGTCCGCGAATGGCATTTCAAAATCAGGGAAGAAGGTCAATGGAACGTCCGCCACCGCTGCTGCCGCCGCCGCCGCCAAACCAAAGAAACAGGTTGTAGAGGAACCACCTACTACACTCGAAAGCGAACCCGAATTAAGTGAAGAGGAGTATGCGTAAAATTGAATAAAGAAAACAAGAGATGTATTTATCATACATTCCATTCCATTCCATTCGATTCCATTTCATTCCATATGTCCGCCATTGAATCCATCCCGTATCCCGACCACTTCCGCCAAGAAATCCGAAAACGTATTGATACCATTCTTCGTTCCTCCCGCTCCAGTGCGTCAGATGAAGAAGATACACCCATTGAAGATACACTGTCTATCAATATTGAAAAAGGAATCTTCAATTGGACGATTCAACATGCGTCCAAAAATAACATCGTCAAAAAATGGTCCAATCCATTCTTTGTTACATTATACATTGACCGACTTCGTTCCGTTTACATTAACTTAAAGAAACCGGAAATATCGAATGCGGTGTGGACCGGTAAAATGAAAGCACAGGAATTCGCATTTATGACGCATCAGGAAATATATCCAGAGAAATGGAAACAATTGATTGAAGATAAGAAGGTGCGTGATAAACAGAAATATGAACCAAATATCGAAGCCTCTACTGACAACTTCACTTGTAACAAGTGTAAATCCAAGAAGTGTACGTATTACCAACTCCAAACGCGTTCAGCAGATGAACCGATGACGACGTTTGTTACATGTTTGGAGTGTGGTAAGCGTTGGAAGTGCTAGACAACCCAATACCCAATCCCAATACATTGGATTATTTTATCACTATATGAAATAAATATGACCTGGAACCTTTTTTCATCGATTACCGAATATTTACATTGTTGTGTTTCTAGAGAAACGAGTGTAAGTCACGCGTCGAAATTCACGGATGACAACGACAACGGCAGTGATAGCGAGAACCGACTTGGACTAACACCAAAAACAAATTCATCCGGGTCGTTATCATGTGGTTCTTCCTCGCCGTCAGGGGCGTCATCATCGTCGTCCTATGACAATGAACCGCCCATTTATTTGTCAAAACGGGTCCAAATTTACAACCGCGAATTGTTTCGTTATTATGAAAAATAAAATTGATATACATGTTCTACGTATATCAATTATTTATCGATTCGTATGCGACCTCTTCAGCAAGTTCTTTATCACGACCTCAACCCCGGAAAGACGTATTTGATTCAAGGTAAATCTCCTTATGAATATATACGATTCAAAGGCGAATTTGTCAAAAATGAATATCCAGAATCGCCCATCTATTGCATTACGTCCTATTTTACAAATGTCAAAAAAAAAGGCAACAATCGTTACATCGACTTACAACTACGAGATGCGTGGTGGATATATTATGAAGCCGATGCCATTGAACGTTATATGACGACCCATGTTATTCGCGAAATCATTGGCGACCCGGATTTTATGTATCCTGCGCCACACCCACACCCATCCAACTCATCCCAGGTCACTTGAGGGAGTATTAGAGTATCTCTAAATCTTGGACTCGCCAGTATTCTGACCCACCATTCGGCAGCGGACGTCGAATAATAAACGGTGTTTTTTTCTGTTCCAACTCTTTTACAGCAATCAAGTATCCATCAATCACATTCGAATCAATGGTAATAAACGCCGGCGCGCCTTCATTGAGTTGCTTCGCACGTTGTCCGAGAATTCGGGTTTTTTCATATTTTGTCATAATCGGTATCGTCCGATGTAAGTCATCCACAATAACACCGGCGCTGTTTCGAACAACCCGCGCAAGTGTCTGGATTTCATCATAATTATGCGAAAATGACTCGGGATGATACGTCTCCACAAAACTTTCACGAACACTTGATTTCAGTTTTTGAAAATATTCGGTATTGTCTTTATCGTCGTCATCATCGTCATCATCATCATCGTCATCATCAAATGCGATACCGTGAGGCACGCCAAGTAACGTCAAGTCATCTTCGATATTCTTCTTGGATGATGCGCGTTTTTTCGCATTTTTTTTCTGTTTCGTGGTTATCATTTCATTCCCGCTATCATCACCGTCGCCACCGCCGTCACCATCCCCGCCATCACCACCGCCACCGTCTCCGTCACCATCACCATCACCATCACCATCACCATCACCATCACCATCACCATCACCGTCGGAATCAACACCAGATTCACTGCCTTCATCATTGGTATCACTGTCATCGTCAGTGCGACCACCATCGCCGCCACCACCGCCTTCATCCTCGGTATCACTTGCTTCTTCACTCATCAATTCTTCTAATTCTCCACCATGTTCTTCTTCTTCATTCTCGGAATCATCACGCCGTTGCTTGGGTGGTGGCGCAGGAATATTACTTGTCATTGTTTATATACGTATGCGTATGTATGCGTATGTATGCGTATGTATGCGTATGTATGCGTATGTATATATACATATCACACTTTATTATGTTTCAATTTATTGCTGTTCGGTATTCCATACTTTATCACATTTCGCGCATAAATACACAAACTTCAAATTCGTATCATCATACCGGACATAGATGATTTCATTCATCGACTTCTTGCTGTCACCGCTTCCACCGCCAGCTGCCGACACCCGATTGCTCGGGCATTCTTCATTGGGGCATCGTATCGTATGAATGCGCGGCAACGTAGGGTCATATTTCGTATACTTATTCACCACCTGTGAAAAGGATTGCGGTGTCATCGTATGTTTCACATTCACCTTCGATACACAGATGTTTTCGGATGCGATGGTGTTGTCAATGTTCCCACAATTGCGACAATAATACTGTAATTCGTTTTCGGGAGTGATACTGATATAATACATATTCGAACAAACAGAACAGAAGTGCATTTCCGCTTCGCTCCTTAAATGAATTCACAAGACGAAAGGATGACTGTTTACTATATATAGATACAATTAATTTCAATTTAAGTTTTATAAGTATTATAATACCGCATCGAATCTCTCAAGCAATGTCGGATAAGATATCGTGGTGGATAAACCGCCATAAAGCGTAATACTCACCGTTTTTTTCAACGGGAATGTTTTCGCCCGTTCCACCAAAATCTCTCGAATCCGCGATTTATGTTTCTGGAAATGCCGGCGCATAAACTCCTCAAACACCGGAACAAATGCCTGGTCGATAGAAACCCGTGTAGGCAGTTCGGTCAGCAATGTCAAACACGCATAACTGTAGTTATAATATTCTACAATCTGATGATACGGAATAAAATCGGTGTGTTGCGCCCGAATTCCAGGTTCATGAAACAGGGGTTCTTTATCCAGCAACGATTGGAAGGTCAATAGAATCGTCTGGATATTCTGGCATCCAGTCCATTGTTCTCCGCGCCAGGTATTCACAATCGACACACACACCTTTTGATTCTGATAGAAGTTGGGGTGAAAACGCACATTATTGGTATTCGTTAAAAAAGAAACAATCGGTGGTGAATGCGGATAATTCGTCGGGAATTTAAACATAAAATAGTAGTATCCACCGAAATAAAGCGAATCCGATGGACCAACGATACACGCAAAACCGGTCAATATATCGGTTTCACTATGGCGATACATGATACCGCATTCGTCGATTGTTTTATCCGTCATCACATCCCGAATGTCTTTCAACAACCGCGTGATGGTTTCTTTGGGGATGACGACCTTCGCCGTGGACGCCGCCGTGGCCGTGGACGACGTGGACGCCGTTGATTCCATATTTTCTAGATATTTACAAAATTGTTTTTATGTGTTTTTACAAATACTAGGCGACGCCATCGATGGCGGCCACGCCGGTGCGGTTTCGGGGACTTTTGTGACGATACATCCCGCAGAAATATGAGCGCATCGTAAAAACATTGAGACCATTATGGTCTTATAAAAATCACTCTGACGATATATCGTCACAAAATGAAAATTCGAAACCCGAAAAAAAAATCCACCGAGTAAAATCATTTTTTTTATAAAAGTTCCGCGCCAAGAAAAACGAAAGAATTTGCATCCCCAAAAAACGACGGGTTTTTGCAAAAAAAAAGTAGACCTTCGGTTTTTGGGGATCCGAATTTAGATAAAATACCTGTAGAATATATAAACCGGAGGTTTCAGAATTTTCAATTCATAATTTCGACAAAATTGAACTTTTAAACCTACCAATTCAGAATTCATACACACAGACAATCCATCAGAAGCACATGAGTTCTACCCTACCCAATGATTCAGTAAATACAACCGCGTCATATCAGTCTCTCTGCGCTGGTATGACATACGAACAATTTATGAAACACCACGCGTCGAAACCAGGTGAGGCCTATACACATACAAGAATCGGCGATAAAACGCTGAACGTCCACGGCGGTGTTTATACCATACCTCCGGCCGTATTGCCGGTATTCTGGAAGAAATATTATTCACACGTCTTTGAAAATGGAAAGCAGGAGTATCTCACAGAAAAACAGAGTCCCGAACGAGGCGTCATTGTCGTGGATTTCGATTTCAGGTATGAAACAAGTATCACCAAACGCCAGCATTCCAAGGAACATATTTTGGATATGATACAAAGTTATATTGAAACATTGGAAACACTCGTGGATATTCCGGCCGATGTGAAAATCCCGATTTATATCTTCGAAAAGAGCGACGTCAATCAACTCGACGATGTCACAAAGGACGGGATTCATATGATGATTGGCGCGATTGTTGAACGCCCGATTCAGCGAATGCTGCGCGCTCGGATGTTGAAAGAACTGCCCGGAATATGGACGGACCTTCCGATTACAAATACCTGGAACGACGTGTTGGATGAAGGTATTTCACGCGGACATACCAACTGGCAACTTTATGGTTCGCGAAAACCCGGACACAAGGCGTATATGTTGAAGTATCATTTCATTATGATGCACGACCCCGATGATGACGACGGCGCCTGGATGTGCCAGGAAGAGAAAACCAGCAAATTCAACGTAAAAGACGAATTTGGAAAACTATCCGTTCAATTGACTTCTGCCGCAACAGCATCGGGGATGGATATCGATTACCCGTCGTTCACCTTACTCTCCAACAATACCGCACTGAAGGCGGAATACGACGCACTCTTGAATCAGCAGCGAGGAATGGGGGCGCAGGTAACGGCGCGGATGGAAGCAAGCGAATTCGGTTGGTCGTTACTGGTGGTGGCGGTATTGGCGGTGGTCCAAGCGGTATAGGCGGTCCAGGCGGCGCGGGGGGTGGCGGAAACTGCGACGCAATCATGTCGCATAACGGCGTGATTCTTATGGATAAAATCACCAATCATTCGGAATTGACGATGGCCGTCGAGGTCATGTTGAGTATGCTTGAACCCAAGGAATACGAAATCCGCGAAACGCATTATTACACCATGGCGCTTCCAGAACAATACTACAATCCGTATGACAAATGGTTGCGCGTAGGTCTCGCACTTCATAACACCAACGACAAACTCTTCCTTACCTGGATGCTCTTCAGTGCGAAATCGAGCAAATTCTCATGCGCGGACATTATGAAGCATTATGAAACCTGGTGTAACTTCCCATACAGTCCGGATGGTCTGACGCGCCGTTCGATTATGTATTGGGCGAAGAACGACTGTTTCGAAGATTACACGCGAATCCGTAATGAGACGATTGACAACTTCATACATCACACGATATGTAATGAGACGACGAATGACGCGTCAACGGATGTAGACCTCGCCACGGTGTTATACACGATATTCAAAGACCGCTTCGTATGCGTGAGTGTCAAGGACAACCTCTGGTATGAGTTCGAGAAGAACCGTTGGGTGGAATGCGACCAAGGCAACTCCCTTCGTGCGCTGATTTCGAAAGATATGCACGATATTTATACGAAGAAACATCGCGAGATAATGGACCTGACGTCCGGTCTTGACCCTACATCGGACCAATACACTTCGGCCAGAAAGCGGTCGCGACGCATCGTGGATATCTGTACCAAATTGAAAACAACGAGTTTCAAGAACAACATCATGCGTGAAGTTCGCGAGCAGTTCTATGATAAGGATTTCATCGACAAAATCGACACACGCCCTGAACTCCTTTGTTTCAAGAATGGTGTCATCGATTTCACACACAAGATATTTCGACGCGGACAACCCGACGACAATCTTTCGAAGACCACGAAAATCGACTACATTCCACTCGACGCGGAAAAACACCGACAGCAAATCACCGAAATTAACGAGTTTATGGCGCAATTGTTCCCGGAAGAAGAACTCCGGAATTATATGTGGGAGCATCTTGCGTCGACACTCATCGGCACGAATCGAGAACAAACATTCAACATTTATATTGGTGGTGGTAGTAATGGTAAATCCAAACTTATCGAACTGATGTCCGCATGCCTTGGCGAGTATAAAGCCGTTCTGCCGATTACTGCCGTCACACAGAAACGCGCGATGATTGGCGGTGCTTCACCAGAACTCGCAGTTCTCAAGGGTGTGCGATATGCGGTCATGCAGGAACCGACAAAGGGCGACCGCATCAATGAAGGTATTCTGAAAGAGATTACCGGTGGTGATGATATGACCGCGCGTGCGCTCTTCAAAAACACGATTACCTTCGTGCCGCAGTTCAAACTCGTTGTTTGTACGAATGTTCTCTTCGATATCAAGAGCAATGATGATGGAACCTGGCGTCGTATTCGCCTGTGTCCGTATAAATCGAAGTTCTGTGAAGACCCGAAGACCGACGACCCAGAAGAACCGTATCAGTTCTTGATTGATAAGAATCTGGATGTCAAGATTAAAACGTGGGTAAATGTCTTTATGTCGATGCTCGTCAAGAAGGCATTTGAAACGGGTGGAAAAGTGAAGACTTGTGCGGCAGTTACTGCGAGTAGCAACAAGTATCGTAATACCCAAGACTATTTGTCCGAATTCTTTCGCGATAAGATTCGTCCCGCGGATGATGATACGTATATCAAGAAGACGGAGTTGTATGAAGAGTTCAAGAAATGGTATGTGGTCCAGCATGGTAAGAATATTCCGAAAGGCAATGAACTTTACGATTATATGACGAAGAAATATGGAAAGTTGACGTCAAAAGGATGGAAGAAGTGTCGCATCGTATACGATGATGATGAGGACGACGATGACGAGGAGAATGAACGAAGCGCGTCGGAATGAATGATGAATGATGAATGATGAATGATGAATGATGAATGTCACTACGACCAAAATCGAATATTTTTTAATCCGAGTAATTCAGTTATTTTTGTTAACAAGTTCAGTATCCACAATACAACCGGTAGAATGAATTTTGGATAAATCGCAAATACGACCAATATGGCAATATTACGCTTATCAAAACCGCCCGCGGAAGATGAGAAGAAATCGCGCAATGACATCCCCACGAAGATGATGAATACGGCGTAATACAAGAATAACACCAATTCCGAATAAAAAGAGAGACTATTGTATTCGTCATAGTCATACAGCGCATTCTGTTTATATAAATCGATATCTTTTTGCTGGTTTTCAAGAACTGACTTGATTTCAGAGTCGAGCAATAATTTATTTATCTCGGCATTCGACCCACCGGCAGTATTGGTGAGTTTGTAATACGTATTCAATAATAACTCGGCCTTCTTAAACAGTCCATTGGTCGCGGTAATGTAGTCGTTCTTTTTATTCATCGCAATACGACACGAAGGACGACTGGATTCATCTTGTGCGTCACAATCGACATAATATTGATTCCATGGAAGAATCGTTTTTTCGTCTCCATTATTGGATGTCATACCGGACATATTCTTTTCACCCAAGAGTGGCATACGCGCGTTATAGGTTTTGATTGCGGGTGATGTTCCGGAGATATCGGTATTCGTTTCAATCGATGAGCCAGTATAAAAATCGAAGCCTTCCTTTAGGGTGGTGAAACCTTCGACACGGCCCTCGCTGCCCTCCCCGCCTTCGCTGCTCTCGCTTCTGCCACCCTCGCCGCCGCGACCGCGACGGACTTGAAATCCTTGGATTACGGGGTAAATATCACCCTCGGCCTTCACATTCGCACGAACACGACGGTCGGTTTCTACATATTGTTCGGCTTTCTCGATGAGTTCCTTCCCACTTTTTCGGCATTTATCGCGTATATCCGTCCATTCTTGATGCGCCGTTAGAATTTCTTGTTGAGTGGCCTTTCCTTTGACTAAAGCCGTATATTTGACGCTTTTTTCATTAATATAGTTGGGACAGGTGATATATTCATTTCGCGCCTTAATCCATTCCGCATGATGAAGACTCAATGTATATTTATCTTTTTCTGGACCCGTAAATCCACCGGCAGCAATAATTTGTTTTACTTTTGTAAGGTCATGATTTGATTTGGCTATCACCTCATTGATTGGTAGGTCTCCACCACCGCCACCGCCACCGCCACCGCCACCGCCGGATATTTTCAATGAATCGTTACTTGTAGCCACCGTATTTTTCATCGTATTTTGACCTTGTTGGGCTTGTTCCAGAAGTTCGGGTTCAATCCCTTCAGCATCATTAAAATCAATACCCATCTATTCTATGAATATATGAATATATGAATATATGAATATATGAATATGAATTATAATATAACTACTATAATTGTTAGATTATAATACTCGGAATAACTGTTACGATATAATATTACACGCCGGTAACCGTAATGCCCGAATAATTTTGGTCCTTGGATGTCTTCACCTTAAGAATCTTTTCCGACGAAGATGCGCTCGATGACAATGACATTCCAGTAATCACAATATTTGGAACGGTTGAACTAGTCGCGCCAACTGTAAGAGCAAACTCACCCGATGTGCTGGGTGCTCCAGTATATCCTGAACCCGACAACGCGGGTGAACCAGTAAATAAACCAGCCGGCAATTTCATTGAAATGCTATCTCCGGATGTCACTCCAGCCGCAATCTTCAACGCAACGACCAATGTCCTGTCAGAAGGAGACCACGTCGCCGTTCCACCAATACGACCCACTTCAGGAATACACTTACGTGATGTTTCATCCCACACGGTTCCAATGTCACAGCAACTCGAGCCATAACAGGGTGCGTTACCAATACCCATTTCAGATAAATTCGCCGGGTCCGAATTTTGCTGGACGAGTTTACGGTTATTCATTTCATCCTCATTGAAATTCCAGTCATATTTATCGAAGTCGTGGTCGTTCCTACGCATAATATCGAATACCTGTTTGCCAACAACAATACCACCCATCACGAGGACAAATATAACGCCTAAAGTGGAAATTGACGCTGGAATCCATTCCTTATTCCGCAATACCGCCAATATAATCAAACCAACCGAAATGTGAATAATGTTTTTCATGACTTCCGTATTGGCCTCGTAGTTGCGTGTATAATAGGTATTCACTTGCGCCATACGACGTTTATTCGCATTATCTTGTTTGAGAGCAGTCGCGTTGCTCTTGGCGCGTTCCTTTTCCTTCGCGATAAAATCAATTGCGGTTTTCTGCGCTTTATACAGAGCGTCGGATTGAAATACTTGTCCGGCTTCTTGGATAGTTCCATACGTGGAGGCCAACAAAGACACCAATGCTGAACGCGCTTTCAACAACTCGGCCTGTTCTTCACGTGATGGAGCGTTTGTGCCTGTCGCCGAGAGACGATTATTGATACTGGCAATCGCGGACTGAATTTCAGTAATCGATGATGTTCCGGTGGAAGAAGGCGTGGATGTCGCTGTCCCGGTGGAAGACGACGTGGATGTAGCGTCCAATCCCTCAACATACCCACGACGGTAAAGATAATCTTTGAATAATTTTCCAGAGCATACGATAACAATTGCGAACAACGCAATCAATATTTGATTTTTTTCTGATAATTGATATGCCATTGTTAGTTATAATTCGTATTCCATAAATACTAATTATATTATTTCCGCGAGTGTTGCGATTTCCTACCACGTCCACCGGTGGTCGCGCCACTTTCGCCACTATTGCCGGCGCCATTGCCATTGCCGCCTAGACCCGTCGTTTCGCCAATACGATTCACCGCATTCGTTGCGGTTTCACTGACCTGATTTGCGAAATTTGTCGCGCCTTCTACCGCGCCCGTAGCGGCATTATTCATGGAAGAAACTAAATTGTCAGCACCTTCCTTAATACCGGACGATATTTTCTGACCGGTTTCCATAATTTGTTCTCCCGCCGAACTCAATGCGGCTTTCATTTCACCCGTCCGGTCCGATATGTCATCCAACTTTACGCTTCCGATTCCAAAGAATCCGAGAAGAGACGCAAAGAAACCGCCACCGCCCTCGCCGTCGCCAGAACTAGCGTCCACGTCATCTTGACCGAATGTCTCCTTCAGTTTCAATACTGCCAACACTGCCAAAATCGCTAAAATACTCCAAAGGATAAATTTATACGATTCGGAAATCAACAGTTTATTGCTTTCATCATTCATCGCAATCAACCGTTCGCGCTGATATTCCGCATTCGCGATTTTTGTCAAGTCTTTCTGGACGCCAACCATCGTGTTTGCGTAGGTTTCACCGGTCATTCCTTCACGGCCGACAGTAAATTTGTCTACAGTTCCACTGGATACCGTCGTTTGGTCGCGATATTCCTTCGTCTTTTGTTGCGTTTCCGCCATAGCACCCGCAGTTGCCACCCCAATCGCATTTGTATCCGAGGGCTTGAGTGTTCCTTTCTTGGGAATCATGGTTGCGATGTCACATTTCGTTCTAAAACTCATCGCACCCATATCCGGATAATGCGCGTATTGTGCGCTGTCAATGAGACTATATTCGCCGTTTCCTACACGGCACTTTTCGTCTCCAATATTTCCATTGATGGTCGGCACCTTCAACATAAGTTGTTTTGTAGGGTCAGAAATACGCAACCCAGCAGGATACATCTTTGCGCGGTCCTTCAGTTCGCATTTCCCGTCCGCACCGCCACTGCCCTTGGTATACACAAACCCGCCGCACTTCTCATCCGCATCGCACATTCCGCGGCATTTTTCAAGTGAGGCCGTTATACTTTCTCCGATTGGCATGGTTCGCAACCTACGCGCATATTCCAGCGTCTGTGGAAACGTGGACGCATCCACTGCGTATACTTCAAGGTCGCTCAACGGGTAACTCTTACGCGTTCGCTGATTGCGACCAAATGGCGCCTTCTTACCATTTGTAAGAAACGTGAACGCATTATTATACATTGTTTGACCCGATATATAAAGGTCGTGCCCTCCACCAAAGGTGGGAAAAAACGCCGCATTCATATAGGTTTCATGTAAACCGGACCCCCGGACACCATTGTTGGATGTAAATTTATTCGTTCCATCATACAAAAATGCGGTAGGGTCTGGTTTCCAATTCTGGACCGTTGACGACCAACTATTCGCGGTGTATGCGCCCAACACCTTTCCCGACCCGTCATTCAGGATGGCGCGGACATATGTCGGACCTTTATTATCGCACAATTGGTGAAACTCTTCCGGCGACCAACCATCGCGACTCGCCTTATAAAGAAGGTTGCTGGCTTCGCTGTAACTACCTGGTGTGATTTCTCGAAGACTGTATGAACTTTCCGCAGACCGCGTATCGTATCCTCCCAAATTCACATAAGACGCGCCTTTCTCGGATTTTGTATACGAAAGTGCCGACGCAGGGTAATCGTGCCTCTCGCCATTGTGGTCGATATACGTGATTTGACCAACGACCCCCTTTCCATTTCGGTCGTTATCATCGACGCCGGTAGGTCCGCCCGTCTTCAGCGCATAAAGCGCGACGGAACGTTGTTGTTTTGTTCGCGGTGGTTGGTTATCATCCAGGAATTCATACCCCTCCGTGTTTTTACACTTATCGATGTATTCATTGACGGCAGCGCGTTCGATATTATCACCATTCCGATTATGAAGCGAGCCTAACCACCCTTTCAATTGGTCGTTGTTGTAATTATACAGTCCGCCATACGCCCATGCGCCATTCCAGTTGGGAGGATAACATGTTGCGCCGCCCACATGTTTATAACTCTTAAAAATACATCCGCCTCTGGTTCGGTGATTACATTCTGGGTTGGGTGGGTTTGCCGGCACTTTCAGTGTGGTTTCCTTGCCATACAATCGTTTCAGATTCGATGTATTATACGCCTTCATAAAACCGTCCTCACCTCCTTCGGGGTTCGACATGACGTGGCAATTCTTCGCATCCTTATCGAATGACAGCAGTCCGTTGATGTTCGGTTTTCCGGAACCAGTATATATCCAGCATCCACCCTTGTTATCCAGATTGCCATTTTCTGGCGGAGATACCAAAAAATAGGAACTACCTAAATCCTCCGCTCGACGTTTACACTGCGAAATGGAGACTTCCGTCATGTCTTCTTGGAATGTGAAACCGCGATTTTTGAAGTCGCTGTCCTTCACGTTGTCATTTACAACATAACAGCCCATACGAGTAGTATTAAAGTTGAAATCCGCCGAAGGGCGCTCCTTGACAAACACATTTCCGCTTTCATTTCCGCAAGAAAACAATCCTTTACCGCCGACACTGTTATTCGGATTACGCACCCCGTCGTTTACCAGAAGGAACAGTGGGTTTTTCCGGCCATTATCGCCATCCGCATACACCATATCGTAGGGTTTGATGTTGTTCCATGTTCCCGCGATTTTGATTTTCTTGATGGTTCCACTCGCAGCAGGGCAACCAATGACACTTACATTTTTCTTCATTTTATCGGTGTTAAACCAGTTCGTTTCCGCGGAGGGTGGCGCGTGCCATATCTGAAAGATACCGTCTTTGGTGATGTATCCGTATTTGGCAACACCGGCGCCATCCGTGACTTCCACCCAGTTCTGTCGGGTATTATTATCTTCTTTCGCAACCAATTTCACAATCGCATCCACGTTCTCAATATGGTTGAGCTCTTGTCGGGTATACTGGTCGTCTTGTTTTTTCTGGTTATCAATAAAGTCGCCTTTATTTACATTGGAACTGCCGAGAGGTCCTGTGCTAGTATTGGCCGGTGCTGCGCCGCCACCGCCGTCTAGCCCTTCTTTCAATGAAATACTTTGTATCATACTTTGAATCGCATTTTGAAATGTAGCACCGATACTCAATGACGGTCCATACCGGTTCAGTCTTTCACTATCACTCACATTTGAAGGGTCCATATTCTCCATCATACCAGCGGTCAAGGTCGGCTGAACCATAAGCAGTTCTCGCGTCTCGCTAGAATTTTGTATGTGCCCGGATTTCGCACTTGCCTGTTTTACTAAATCATTTGAATTTTGATAAAACATTGTATATATAATATATGACGGTGTCTATTATATATACCAGCGAATATTTTTACTCCGATTCGTTTGTGTCAAAACTTTTCATTTCGGCGTCAAAATCGGTAAAAAAGGATTTAAAGGTCGCGTAAAAGAACACGACGACCAACAAAATGAACGTTACACCAACCCACCATAACTGACCCGACCATAATTCGGGGTCGGTAATATATCGAAACACTCTCGCGATATTGCCCCTCATATCCCATCCAAAAGAGGATAACATGAAAAAAAGAATGACACCCGCGAGAATCCACCAATACGTCCACCATCCCCATACATAATTTTGTAGTGAGGTAACTTGTTCTGTTAAAGAATATTTAGATGTGTATGACGCATACCCAATAACGATACATATCGTAAGGATGATGTAAAACGCATACCGATATTTACGAGCGCGAAGGGTAGTTTGGTTGTTGATTTCGGAATATACATCATTCATCTGTTTTCGCTGTTCTATCAAATAATAATTCCCGGAGATATCGGACACTTTGTCATTCATATACGTATTAATTTTACTGATGAGTTCATTGGAGTTGGTTGCCGAACCAACCAGCTGATTCAGTTCGTTGTTAATCCCCGCATCCGCAATAGCGCTAATCTCTTGAACGAGAGAATTTACCCTTAATTGAAGGTCGTTTAGTTTCGCCGCATTTTCGATATTTGCGGTGTCTTTATCGTTAGTGATTCCTAATCTTGTATAGACATTATTCCCGCGTCCAACCATCGTCGCATAACCGGTAGACTTGGTGTTGAATGATGCGTCGGCCGGGGCGTCATATATCAGTCCGTAGCAGTTATTATCCCAGTCGGGTTGGCCGGGGTTGGACCCTCTCGCGCCAGTATATACGACTTTTTGGAACAAACGGGTATCTGCCGCGGCTTTATTCCAGCATTGTTGTGCGTTGGCACTTAGATCGCTGGTGGCCGTTGTAATCTTTCCGACGTGTTTCCAATAGTTTGCGTAGTCATCTCCTGGGCGAATCACTAGTGGCGTCGCAGTATTCGATATCGCGTTGATGTTATCTGACTGGTTGTATACATCCTTGGCGGTGCTCGATGATGCGGGTTTGTATGTATTTGAATAGGTATTATATTGTGCGGTTATTTCCTTCAACTCGTTCATTTTTACCAACAATCGCGAATAGTCACTCATCTCGATGAAACGGCGGCGATTTGTATATTAATATTTATATATTATATTATAACTGATACATATAACATAGAATATAATGTATCAGTCGTTTTGTCCTATACAGTAGTATAATAACTATCTGGACTCGTGCGCGTTACACCGATATCCAGGTTGTATGTATATGAAAAATAGTAATAGACGGCAAAAATCACGATAAGCGCCATAATGACAACGCCGAGCAACGACACGCCGCCGCCATTTCCGTTTCCTTCTGCCATGTTTCCATTATCGCCGCCACCGCCAGGTGATACGAACATAAATGCGAACTTGAATATTATCAGCACCGCAATGAGTATCATAAAACACCAAAACGCATAGACTGCTGGATAGTAATAGCCGCCCAAAAAGCCCTTGATTTGAGCTAAAAGGTTATCATCGACTTCTGCCAACTTTTCCGCCGCCGTTTTCTGTCGCTGAATAATGGTTGTATTCGCAACACTGTTTAAGATATTCTGGTTTTCTTTCTTGATTTCGGCGACGGTATTCTCAATATGTTTCTTAATCTCCACCATTTTGGAATTCACGGTGGATGACACACTGGCGCGAAAACATTCACTGTCTTCTTTCATGGTTGGTGTATTGGTTGAGGTGGGTATCGCATTATACTGATTTGCGTTTAATATAATCGGTTCACCCACCACTGATGTCAGGCATGATGAGTGGCGTTTATCGGGCCATACTCCTTTTTCATAGACGTGTTTCTTTCCTTCCGTGTCAACCCATGCGTATTCATCATTGTCTGCGGTGCTTGCCGTAAGTTTCACGTTTCTCGATGTGATACAGGGCGTGTTTCCAACCATATCATAACTGGAATAATCGGCGAATCGACTAAAACCTCCTCCGGCGCCGGCGCCAGCACTGCCACTGCCACTGCCACCACTGATATCAATGAACGACGC
>Ga0194124_10001903_pt1 | contig 24873 bp, 27 predicted proteins | sample TA2KigCas0mmetaG_FD_148605 | JGI IMG/M metagenome (GOLD analysis project Ga0194124, IMG submission 148605) | Freshwater microbial communities from Lake Tanganyika, Tanzania - TA2015031 Kigoma Deep Cast 0m | ecosystem: Environmental > Aquatic > Freshwater > Lake | place: Tanzania: Lake...
CTGGTGATCGGGGCTTAGCCCTTCACCCCCAGCACATCTTTCAATAGAAAATCCCTGATGGGTAGCCAGAACCTGGCTGCCCTCAGGGATTTTTGTTGGCCCGGCATCAGTCGCCGGGCATGGAAGCCAACCTCAGGCGCTGACTTCCAGCACTTCGTTCTCGATCAGATCGTTGAGCTGATCCTCCTGCCATTCCCGGCAGCGCATCTCTGCCAAGGGATGGGTGGGCTGGAGCTCCCCTTCGCGGGGCTCCGGCAGAGCATTACGCAAGCTGCGGCGGCGCAACTTCGCCGTCCAGCGATGGAAGCGATGGAAGTCTCGGGTCCGTGTCATGAACACCTCCTGGTGGTGACACCTCAGGTCTAACGCAGCCGCGCAAGATTGATCTGTTCAAACCGAGCAGCTTCATCGTCAGGGCGCTGCATCAGGGCGCAGCAGAGCGTCGTACTGATCGAATCCCACCAGCTCCCGTAGCGCCGCAAACTCCAGCATCCGGGCGGGGGTGCGGCCTGCAGCCAGTTCCGCCAGGGCGTCTTGCATCGCCGCAGCGGCAGTGGAGAGCAAGGTGAGCGGATAGGCCACCAGACGGATGCCCATCTCCCCAAGAGCCGCGGGAGACAAGAGCGGTGTGATGCCGCCCTCGAGCATGTTCGCCATCCGCCAACCCGGCACCTCGAGGCAGAACCGATTCAACTCGGCCTCCGAGCGCGGGGCCTCCAGAAACAGCACCTCAGCCCCGAGCTCAGCGAAGGCGTTGAGGCGCCAGAGCGCCTCATCGAGGGCCGCAGCTTCTCCATGGCTGGCGGCCAGGGCCGAGCGGGCATCCGTGCGGGCCACGATCACCAGATCCGACCCTTCTGCCCGGGCCGACACCGCCGCCCGAATCCGATCCAGGGCCTCCTCTCGACCCACCACCTCCTTGACCCCTGTGTGCCCGCAGCGCTTGGGGGCCAACTGGTCCTCCAGCATGATCCCGGCGAAACCAGCCCGGGCGAACTGCTGCACGGTGCGCCGCACATTGGCCGCATTGCCATGGCCCGTGTCACCGTCTCCGATCACGGGGATCTGAACCGCCTCGCAGATCGAGCGCCCCTGATCAAGCATCTCCGTCACCGTGAGCAGGCCTGTATCGGGTAAGCCCGCCCGAGCAGCTGCCACGGAGAAGCCGCTCATGAAGGTGAGCGGGAAGCCGGCCCGCTCCACCAGGCGGGCTGAAAGGGCATCAAAGCAACAGGGCATCACCAGAGAGCCCTCCCGTGCCAAGAGGGCTCGCAACCGCTGGGCGGGAGACGTGGTCATGGACGCAGTGGGATCAACCTCTCTGACCCTCGCGCAGAGGGCTGCCCTTGAATGCAGCGATGCCCACCCCTCAATCGCCCCTGAAGCGCCTGCTGCGCAGCCTGCGCCCCCATCGCCGCCTGGTGTGGCTGGCGGCCAGCTGCTCGGTGCTCAACAAGCTGTTCGATCTGGCGCCGCCGGTGCTGATCGGCCTGGCGGTGGATGTGGTGGTGCAGCAGAACACCTCTTGGCTGGCCGCTTTCGGGGTGAGCTCCGTGCCCGGGCAACTGGGGGTGCTGGCGGGTCTCTCCTTTGTGATCTGGAGTGCCGAATCGCTGTTCGAATACCTCTATGCCCTGCTCTGGCGGAACCTCGCCCAGACGGTGCAACACGAACTGCGCCTGGAGGCCTACGACCATCTGCAGAAGCTCGAGATGGGCTTCTTCGAGGCCAGCAGCAGCGGCCGCCTGCTGGCGATCCTCAATGACGACATCAACCAGCTGGAGCGCTTCCTCGATCACGGCGCCAACGAGATCCTGCAGCTGATCACCACCGTGCTCGCCGTGGGCGGGGCGATGGTCTGGCTCTCCCCCACGGTGGCGGGGGTGTCGTTCATCCCGATCCCGCTGATTCTCTGGGGATCGCTCAGCTTTCAGAAGCGTCTGCAGCCCCGCTACCGCGAGGTGCGTGAGCGGGCCGGTGATCTGGCCAGCCGCCTCGCCAACAACCTCGGAGGCATGCTCACGATCAAGAGCTACGCCGCCGAGCCATGGGAGAACCAACGGCTCTCGGAACAGAGCCAGGCCTACCGGAGCAGCAACGCCCGGGCCATTCGTTTTTCAGCTGCCTTCATCCCCCTGATCCGCTTCGCGATCCTGTTCGCCTTTCTGGCGATCCTGGTGATCGGCGGTCTGCAGGCCTGGCGCGGCGTGATCGCCGTGGGCACCTACTCCTTCCTGGTGTTCATCACCCAGCGCCTGCTCTGGCCGCTTACCAGCCTCGGGCGCACTCTCGATGACTACCAACGCGCCATGGCCTCCAGCCAGAGGGTCCTGGATCTGATCGATACGCCGATCGCCATTCCCAGCGGCGATCGCCCCCTGGCCCTGGGCCAGGTACGCGGCAGCCTGCAATTCCGCAACGTGAATTTCGCCTACGGCGGTCGTGAGCCACTGCTGCAGCACTTCAACCTCGACGTACCAGCCGGGAGCACCCTCGGCATCGTCGGGGCGACCGGATCCGGCAAGAGCACGATCGTCAAACTGCTGCTGCGGCTCTACGAGATCCAGGGCGGCGAGATCCTGCTGGATGGCACCCCGATCCAGCAGCTGGAGCTCGGCGATCTGCGCCGCGCCATCGGCCTGGTGAGCCAGGAGGTGTTCCTCTTCCACGGCAGCGTGGCTGAAAACATCGCCTACGGAAGCTTCGAAGCCCCCCGCGCCGCGATCGAGCGGGCCGCCCAGCTGGCGGAGGCTGCCCGTTTCATCGAGGCCCTGCCCCACGGCTACGACACGGTGGTGGGAGAGCGGGGCCAGCGCCTCTCCGGCGGACAGAGGCAGCGCATCGCCCTGGCACGGGCCATCCTCAAAAACCCTCCGGTGTTGATCCTCGATGAGGCCACCGCGGCGGTGGACAACGAAACGGAAGCAGCGATTCAGCGCTCCTTGGATGTGATCACCGCCGAGCGCACCACCCTGGTGATCGCCCACCGTCTATCCACCGTGCGACACGCCGATCAGATCGTGGTGATGGACCAGGGCCGAATCGTGGAGCGCGGCAGCCATGACGCCCTGATCGCCGCCGGTGGGGCCTACGTGAATCTCTGGCGGGTGCAGGCGGGCCTGCGCTCCGATGAGGCCTTCACGCTGTGAAGCCCGGTGGCAGACAACCCAGGAAGTGGTCGCTCCCGCAAGCTTTTCGCAAGATGCTCGGCAGGAAAAGAAATAAATTGTGAGAATGAAGAGTCCAGGCCTGAAAAACCCGTCGTTCCTGTCGCTGTTTGACCGCCGCGATGAGCGCGGTCTGGTCCTGGCCGCGATTGGCTTCGGGATCGGCTCCGGACTGCTGCTGGCCTCGCCCCTTGCTGATTTTCTCGAGGGTCCAGGGATCAGCGAGCGCCACCAGATCGTTAACCCCTTCAGCAGCTGGAACAGCCTCAGCGACGCTGATGTGGTGGTGCTTGGCACCGATGTCGGTGGAGGCAACACCGATGTGATGTACACGATCCGCGTGCAGAACGGGGTCACCAAACTGCTGCAGGTGCCGCGCGACACCTACATCAACTCCAGCAGCTACGGGCCGCTGAAGGCCAATGCCCTCTATGCCTACGGCGGCCCAGAAGCCGTCAAGGCCGAACTCTCCAAGCAGCTGGGGCGCCCGGTGCGGCACCACATCCTCGTGAACCTGGCGGTGATCCGGCGCCTCGGTGATGCCCTCGGAGGCCTGGAGGTCAACGTGCCCAAGCGCATGTACTACAACGACAACAGCCAAGGCCTGCACATCGATCTTCAGCCGGGCCGTCAGCTGCTCAAGGGCCGCGACTTGGAGGGCTTCCTGCGCTTCCGGCATGACGAAATGGGAGATATCGGTCGCCTGGATCGCCAGCGCCTGGTGCTGAGTGCCCTGTTCAAGCAGATCACCAAACCGGAGAGCCTGATGCGGCTTCCCTCCCTGCTGGCCGTGGCCGGCAAAGACCTCAAAACCGACCTCGGCCCGATGGAGATCGGCGGCCTGATCAGCGCCATGGGCAGCACGGAACTGGATGCCGAACGCCTGAGCGGACGTCCGTTCATGCGGAACGGCATCAGCTACTGGCAGGCAGACTGGCCCGCTCCCGAGGCCAGCAGCGCCGCGGCCGGTGCTGCTGCAGGCGGCCAGGAACGCTTTAAGTTCCTCTTCTAATCAAGGCTGTTTCTCATCAAGGCTGTTTCTCATCAAGGCTGTTTCTCATCAAGGCGGTTGGATTCGCTCGGATCTGGGTTGGCCTGAGCTGACCGATAAGCGGACGGCACCAGCACCAGAAACAGAGCCCACCAAAGCAGCACCGCCAGGGCCACGGGAGCGGTGATCCACCACAGCTTCAGCACCCACCAGCTGCCCGCGATCACCAGAGCTCCGGTCAGCAGGATCGACCAGGGCTGACACCACCAGGGTTTGAGGCTCCAGAAGGCGGGATGACTCTCTGTCATGGGGCCTCCTTCTTGGCATGTTGCGACAGCACCACCAGCGCCAGAACCAAGGCGGCCATCGCCAGCACAGGGGTGGAGGCAGCCACGGTGACCCCAAGGGCCGCGGTGAACCAGATCGAGGCGGCACTGGTGAGGCCATGCACCCGCGGGGTCTGCCCCGCCAGCTGCTCCCCGCTGCGATCCACCAGGATTTCCCCGGCCCCCAGAAAGCCAACGCCGGTAGCGATGCCCTGGATCACCCGGCTGCGGGCATCGGCCTCAGGCCCTGCTGCCAGCACCAGCAGACAGGCACTGAGACCCACCAGCACATGCATGCGCAGCCGGTTCGGCTGGGGGTGAGAAAAGTGCTGAGCCCGGTTGTATCCGACGGCCAGGCCACACAACACCGACAATCCGAGGCGTAACAGCACCGTTAGGTCGACGTTCGGCGCGGAGGGCGAAGCGATCGCCAACAAGAACGAGCTCATCGCGGCAGTTCTCCATATGCTCCGCTGAGACCCACGCCGCCGCGGCCTGTGGATGCCCTGCTGGTGCGCAATAGCCTCAAGATGTTTGCGGCGGTGTTCATCACGGCGGCGATCGCCGCGTGGTGCGAGCGCATCGAGTTTCTCTGGTATCCGCTGATGGCGGTGGTGATTGTTGTCGACGACAACGATGAGCACACCGTCAAAGCCGCCTCAGCCCGCGTGATGGGCACGGTGGTGGGCGGTCTGGTCACCTTCATCGTCCACACGATCTTGGCGGGCTGGATCGGCGTTCTGGTCTCCATCCTGCTGATGATCCCGGTGATGCGCCTCTTCGGCTGGCAATCGGGCCTGGGAACCGCCGCCACCTTGAGCGTGATGTTCCTGATGATTCCAAGCCACGTGGCCCTCAACTGGGACTACGTCTTCAACCGGGCTCTGGACACAGTGGTGGGCTGCCTGGTGGCCCTGGGGGTTGGCCTGCTGTTCTGGCCGCGCAACAGCTATCACGAGCTGGAGCAGATCGATCGTCAATGGCGCATCAGCCTGGAGGGTCAGCTGCAGCGCTACCGCGACTGGATCAGCGGGAACGGTCCCAAGCCGGCACCGCTCGCCACCGCTCCCCTCACCAACCAGCTACAGCAAATGGAGCAGCTGGTGCAACAGGAGCGCCATGGCCCCAGGAAACGCAAGCTGCGCCAAAGCCGCTGGGAGCAGCGCCTGCGCCTCTGGCAGATCACCCACTTTCACTGGACTGCCTGGGAGCGCCTGCTGGAATCGCTGCCCGAGCAGATCGCAGGGATGTCCCCTCTGCTGCAGAGGAGTATCGAGGGGCTTGAGCAGCAACTGAGCGGAGCACCCCAGCCCACGCCCCCGCGCGACAGCACCCCCTGGCAGCGCCTGGCCCAGACGCAACAGATCCCCCTGCTCTCCCTGCTCGCCCTCTCCGAAGAGTTGCGGCCCTTGCACGCCAGCCTCGGCGGTCTCAACAAGCCGGTTCGATGCTGATCACCCGCAGCGAGTTACGCCTGGCGATCGCCGCCGGTCTGAGCAATGGCTTCGCCAGCCTCACCGGACTGGCCTTCGGCTACTACGCACCACTGGCGGTGGTGGCGGTGGCCACCGGCAGCTATGGGGGGGCCCTGGAGCTCGGCCGCCAACGCCTGCTCGGAACCGTGCTCGGCTCGATCCTGCTGCTGGTGGGCTACTGGGGCCTCAAGGACATTCCGATGCCCCTGGCCATCGCCATCACCCTGGCCGTGCTGCGCCTGTTGGGGGGCTGGCTGAAGCTGCTAGTGGGCTACAAGGTGGGCGGCCTGATCGTGGTGATGGGCTGGCTCGTGCACGAGAGCAACCTCGTGACATGGATCCCCCTGCGCTTTTTCTGGAGCGCCTTCGGCGTGCTGCTGGCGTTGCTGTGTCTTCGCCTGTTCTGGCCCGCCCGAACTCTCGATGGGATCTATGGGCGTTACGGAGCTCTGTTCGGCGACCTGCAGAGCACCTATCGGCTCCTCGCCAGGAGACTGGATCCCCACGATGGCGACTGCCCAGAGGAGATGGTGAGCGCGGACGACTACCGGCGTCTGCGCAATCAGCTGGTGGGCATCCGCCAATTGCTGCCGCAACTGCGCCAGGAACTCGGCGGGAATGCGGACCTGCACCCCAGTTTCCAGCTGATCCGGCGCCTGGATGACACCTGCTCACGCCTGATCGTGATGGTGGGAGGCATGGCCCGTCAGGCCCCCAGCTCCGGTAGCGCCGATCTCCTGCGGAAGGTGCACCGCGCCGAAGCCGATCTACTGATCACCCTCGCGGCTCGGCTGGAGCTCTGGCAGGAACGCTTCTCGCGCCATCGCCGCAGCCTGCCGCGGGTGCCGATGACACCGATGGAGCTGCCCAGCAGCTGGCTGATGCTCACCCGCGAGCTCAACGATCCAACCCTGAACACAGCCCCGCTTCCGAGACTGCAGCGCATCGCCAGGCGTCTGCTGCTGTGCCGGCAGGCCGAGCAAGCCATCGGTGATGCCGAGCGCCACTGGCAGGCTCTGATGCCCCGCTAGCTCTCAGGCCGGGAGCTCCACCAACGCTCCACCCGATAGCCCCACACCACCAGCAACACCACCAGCCAGAACCACAGCTCCGGGGCATTGGCGTTGAACAGGATCAACAGCAGCACCACCTCGGCCACCAGCCAGGGCAGCTCTTTGCGCAGCAGACGGTTGCGGGGAAGCCGGTGTTTCATTCGATCGTGTTGGGCTGCCGCAGGAATGGGCGGTTCCAGAGGGAATCAATCCGCAGGCTGCGGTAGCCACCGGTGAGGGAGCGCAATCCGGGCAACACATAGCTCAGAGGAGAGCGCCACTCCACGTAGGCGTGGGTGCTCACGGTGAGACCATCACGCACCGGGAAGACCCCGCTGCCCCCGGAGAGGGTCCAGCGGTAGCCATCGTTGCTGCCCTTGTCTCGGGCCAGTTCGATTTCAGCGCGCATCACCGGTCCGTTCTTGGTGAGCTCCTTAGCCAGCTGGGGGTTGCCGGTGGTGGTCGACACGTCGTCTTCCGTTGCGGGCAGGGTGAGCACGGAGGTCACCCGACCGACAATGCCCCCGAAGCGTCCCCGCTGCCTCCACTGGGGCACCACTTCTACCGGCAAACCGAGGGGTAAGCGTCGGGCGTCTGCAGGCGAGAAGTAAGCCACGGCGCGCAGTTCGGGATCCTTAGCGCTCGGTTTCTCCGGCCGCCCAATGGTGCCCAACCGCTGTCCGGTGGACACGGTCTGACCGGGAATCACCTGCAGATCGAGCAGGGTGCCCTCGCGCTCAGCGATCACCGATCCGTCGTAGGCGATCTTGGCTTCGGTCACACGGATCTGTCGCTTCAGATCATCGATCTGATAGCGGCGATTGAGAGCCTCGGTCTCAATGTTGAGCTTCACCTGCTCGTAGCTGGTGAGCACCTTCTTGCGATCGATCTTCACCCCATCGAGGTTGACGCTGGTGTTGGTGAGCCCCTGCTCCGCCGACACCACCTCAGTGGAGAGTGGAGCGACCACCTCCCGCCGGCTCAACCACTCGAGATTGCGCACCTTGCTGCTGTAGGTGGATTGCAGCTGCTGGTAACGACGGCTGTCGTCATCGAGCTTGGCCAGGGCCACATCCACCGCCCTCTTCTCGGTCTCCAGACGGGCCAGATCACGGCGATCGAGATCGCTGTTGATGCGCTGAAGCTGGGCAAGATTGCCCTTCTGCTGAGCCAGCTCCTTCTCGAGCACCGGCAGATACAGGGTCATCAGCACCTCGCCCTTGCGCACGGACTGCCCCACCTTCACGGGCACCTTGAGCACCTGTCCGCCCGCCCGGGCATTGAGCACTCCCGCGTTGTCGGGATAGAGGAACACCCCCTGGCCGCTCACTTCGGTGGGCACCGGCCAGAACAGGGCCCAGAGCACCAACACCCCCCCCACGCCCGCCAGGCACACCCCCACCTGGCCGTGGTCACTGAGACCATCCCAGCGCTGCTGGAGCCGCTGACGCTGCACGCGCCAACGGGATTGGAGGCCCGAGGTCATGGCTGTCAGCATGCATCCCCGCAGCAGATCTGGCCAGATCCGGCAAACTGCATCGACACCCGTCCCGCGGAGAGGGCGTGCCCGCTGCAGGCCGACTTTGGCAACTGGCGCTTGGCCTGGGGGTGGTGTGCACAGCCACGGCCAGCCCTTTGGCGTGGGCGGATCCTGGTGTGCAGGTCCTGGAGCGCAGCTGGCAGCAACTCGACCAGCAACTCAAAGCCCTCGATGCCCTGATCCCCGCAGATCCCCAGGGGATTCCAGATCCCAACAGCCCTGCTCCACCACTGCCCAAGGCGCTGCTGAGCCCCAACGCCGCTCCCCAATCCCAACTGCAACCAGGCCAGGCCGCAGCTCCAGCGCCCCTCAGCCTGCCGAGCGCGGCGCAGCTCAGCGGGGGTGCGGTGCGGGGCCTCAGCCTGATGGAGGCCCTGGCGATCGGCTTCGCCAACAATCCCCAGCTGCAGGCCCAGCGGGAGCAGGTGGCCGCCGCCCTCGATCAGGTGCAGGCCCGGCTGGGCACCTACTGGCCGCGCATCAGCGCCGTGGCCTCAGGCAACACCAGTCAGATGAGTTCCAGCAACGTTGCCGCTGTCGGCAACGGCAACCTGGGGCTTGGCCCCCTATTCAGCCCGGGGGGAGCCTTCTATGTCCCCACAGGTGGGGAGGCCTACTTCAATCAGTCAGCAACCGAAGGCTCCGTTGGCCTCCAACTCGACTACGCCCTGATCGACTTTGCGCGCACCCCGGCGGTGCAGGCGGCCCGGGCAAACCTCAACAGCGAACGGCAGCGCTACGGAAACCAGCTGCGGCAACTGCAACTGCAGATCAGTGAGGCCTACTACCAGCTGCAGCAGGCTGATCAGAACGTGCGCATCCAGGACGCGGCGGTGCGCAACGACCTGCTGATCCTGCAGGACGCCCTCGACCTCAAGATCGCTGGCCTGGTGCCCCGGCTCGATGTTCTGCGCCGCCGGGCGATCGAAGCCAGTGATCAGGAGGCCTTGATTCAGGCCATGGCCGACCGAGCAATCGCACGGCGCCGTCTGGCGGTGGTGCTCAACCTGCCCCCGGAGGTCAACCCCAGCGCCAGTGATCCGATCGCGGTGATGCCCTCCTGGCCCCTGAACCTCGAGCAGAGTCTGCTGGCGGCCTACCGGGGCAATCCCGAACTGGAGTCGATCCTGGCGGTGCAGACGGCACTCGCCCGCCAGAAGGATGTCACCGCCGCCCAGTTGCTACCCCGCTTGGCTCTGTTCGCCGGGGGCGGCAGCTATGGGCAGAACGTGAATCAATACAACGTCAACCCCAGCAACGGGGGCTGCTGTGGCTCCACCAAGATCCCCACCCTCAACACCAGCGGATACGACTGGGCCCTGGGACTCAGCCTGCGCTGGCTGCTGTTTGATGCCGGCACCACCAGCGGCGAAACCCGCGCCCTGCAGAGACGCATCAACGCAGCCGGGCAGGACTACGCCGCCACCCGCAATGCCATCCGGCTGCGCCTGGAGAGCGCCTTCTTCAACCACGAGGCCAGCCTGGCCAAGCTCGCCTCCGCCCGCAGGGGAGTCGCCGCGGCCCTGGAGGCATTCCGCGATGTACGCCTCCGCTACCAGACCGGTCTCTCCAGTGAGGTCGATCTCTCCATCACCCAGGAGCGCCTGATCGGCTCCCTGGTGCAGCGCCTCAACGCCACCGTTGGCGTGAACATCAGCTATGCCCAGCTGCTGCGGGAGCTGCTCCCGGTGCCTCGCGATCCCGCTGCCCCGATCAGTCCGGAGCTCACCTGGCAAGATCCCACACCTGCAAACGCCGCAGCGCCTGCTCCGCAGCGTTCTCCCCGCTGAGGCGTCGGGCCAGCAACGGGGCCAACAGAGGCACCTGCGCGAACGCCCCACTGAAACCGCTGAAGCACCAGAGACCAGGAGCACCAGGCACCGGCCCGACCAGGGGCAATCCATCGCTGCAAAAGGCGACCGCTACCTGAAGATATGCAGCGGGGCAGTCCGCCAAGCCGGATGGAAGAGAGGCGCGGCACAGCTCCTGACGCAACAGGTCTTCACTGCGTTTGGCCTCCGGCCGCGGGCCCTGATCCAGACCCGGATTGATCCAACTGATCTGCCCCAGCAGAGCCCCATCGCCCCAGGGCACCATCCCCGCATCGACCACCCATCGGGTCTCCGTTAGCTGAGGGGCTTGGCGCTCCAGCCCTGGGCGCTGGAACTGGGACGGCAGCAAAAGCCGCTGAGGGCCGGCTTGCTCCGGCCAGCGCGGAAGGGCGAGGACCCCAGCCCAACTGCTGCGCAACCCATCCGGCAGTGAGGGCCAGAGGCAGCGGCAGCCGGAGCCCGCTGCCAACACGACCTGCTCAGCCCTGCGTTCGCCGCCATCCCTGAACCGCAAGCGCCAGTGCTGCTCATCAGGTTCCAGAGCCTGCACCTCCGCCTCCAGCCGTTCGACGCCCTGGCGCTCCAGCAGGGCAGGCAGCTGCCTCTGCAACACCACCACGTCCACCTGGGAGATGGGCAGGGGCAGCCAGCGCCGGAGACGACTGGGCCTCCAACCAAGATCCCCATGACGCCTCTGCAGCCGCCTCCAGAGGGATCCGGCCTGGGCCGCTTCTCTTGCCAGGGGCGTGGGGCCGAGCGGCCAGCCGGGAATCACCCCGTAGCTCCACTGGCTCGCACGGCGATCCGGATCGCCGTCATCAATCAGGGTGACGGGCTGATCAAGATCCCGTAGGGCCAGCGCCAGCAGGCTGCCTGCAAGCCCTCCGCCGACGATCAGCACCTCGTTCACAGCACCAGCGATCAGATGCGCAGGGTGAAGGAGGTGATCACCTGGTGGAACAGGCTGTTCACCTTCGGCCAGCGGGCTTCGTTGGTGCTGGCGGCAAAGGTGTAGAGACGACCGCGATCCACCACCACCGTGGCCAGTTCATGGCGATCGCGGTCGGGCAGATGCACGGCGTATTCCAGGTCGTAGAAGGTGCGACCACCGTCTTCCCGCTCGCTGGCCTCCACCAGATCTGCCTCACGGCCGCTGCCCTCAGGGGCAATCACAACGCGGCGCAGCTTTTCACCCACGGCCACGGCACTGCCAAGGTTCTCCAGGTTGTTGGTCTCATTCACATCGGAGACCACCAGGCTGAGGGTCTCATCGGCGTTGATCAGGTCGTGGAACACCACCTGGGGGCCGTCTGTCACCTGCACGCGCGTCCACCCAGTTGGGTAGAGGAAGGCGTAGCGCCCATCAGGGCTTTGAAAGGAGTTGAGACCGGCCGCCGCCGCACTGCAACTCACCAGAGCCAAAGCCAACCCCACCGCCAAGACAGAACGCAGGCCACGGGAGATCCAGCGGGTGAGCATGGCCATCGGGGAGCGAATCGGCCCAGCCATTCTCCCGTGCAACAGTCCGCTCTGCGCCGGAGTGGGGAGTCCACCTAGATTCCCGCCAGTTGCCAGGACGGTTCTGAGCGGTTTCACCCGGCCCCTGGCACGGCTGATCGATCAGTTCGAACGGCTCCCGGGCATTGGCCCACGCACAGCCCAGAGGCTGGCCTTGCATCTGCTGAACCAACCGAGTGAGCAGATCCAGGCCTTCGCTGACGCCTTGCTGGCGGCCAAGAGCCAGGTGGGTCAATGCCAGCGCTGCTTCCACCTCTCGGCCGACCCCCTCTGTGAGATCTGCCGCAACGAGGAGCGCAACAGCGGGGTGCTCTGCGTGGTGGCCGATTCACGCGACCTGCTGGCGCTGGAGCGCACCCGCGAATACAAGGGCAGCTACCACGTGCTGGGTGGTCTGATCTCGCCGATGGATGGGGTCGGACCGGAGCTTCTGAAGATCCAGCCCCTGGTGGAGCGGGTGGATCGCGAGGGCATCAGTGAAGTGATCCTGGCGCTCACCCCCTCAGTGGAAGGCGACACCACCAGCCTCTACCTAGCGCGCTTACTCAAACCCTTCACCCAAGTCAGCCGCATCGCCTACGGGCTGCCGGTGGGCAGCGAACTGGAATACGCCGATGAGGTGACCCTGGCGCGGGCGCTGGAAGGGCGCCGCCGGATGGAGTGATCCCATGAGTCGCTACAGCTCCACCCCACCCAAAGAACGCCTTCCGGAGTGGATCCGCTCGCCGATCGGCAACGCCAGCGCCCTGGAATCGGTGCAGGCGGTGGTGAAGCAGCAGAGGCTCCACACCATCTGCGAAGAGGGCCGTTGCCCCAACCGCGGCGAGTGCTACGCCTCCGGCACCGCCACCTTCCTTCTGGGGGGGCCGATCTGCACCCGCAGTTGCGCCTTCTGCCAGGTGGAGAAGGGGTTAGCCCCACTGCCCCTCGACCCCTCTGAGGCCGAGCGGGTGGCGGATGCTGTCGAAGCCCTCGGACTGCGTTACGTGGTGCTCACCGCCGTAGCCCGAGACGACCAGAGCGACCACGGCGCCTCCCTCTTCACGTCCGCCATGGCGGCGATCAGAGCCCGCAACCCCCTGGTGGCGATTGAGGTGCTCACCCCCGATTTCTGGGGTGGCTATCGCAACGAAGCGGAGGCGATGGCGGCCCAACGGCAACGCCTGCAGCTGGTGCTCTCAGCCGAGCCGGTCTGCTTCAACCACAACCTCGAAACCGTGGAGCGTCTGCAGGGGGAGGTGCGCCGGGGTGCCACCTACCGGCGCTCCCTGGGCCTGCTGGCCGCATCGCGGGAGCTGGCTCCGCAGATCCCCACCAAGAGCGGCTTGATGCTGGGGCTCGGAGAACGCTTCGAGGAGGTAGTGGAGGCAATGCACGATCTGCGTTCAGTCGACTGCCAGCGGCTCACCATTGGTCAATACCTGCGGCCATCGCTGGAGCACATCCCCGTGGATCGCTACTGGACACCCGACGAGTTCGAGCAACTGGGAGCCATCGCTCGGGAGCTGGGCTTCGCCGATGTGCGCTCAGGGCCGCTGGTGCGCAGCAGTTATCACGCCGAAGCCGCTGGAAGCACCAGCAAGCCGCCCTCGGACTCTCCATAGATCTGCAGCGTGCATGGCTCGGACAGCAGCTGGGCGGCCAAGGCACAGACCGCCGCATCAATCCAATCGATGCTGCTCAAGCCACTCAGCGAAACGCCAAAGCGCTCCAGTAGGGCTGAGCGCTGCTCCAGCTTCAAGGCGGCGCGCACCTCGATCTGAGGAGAGAGGGCGATGGTGATCCCGTGGGGGAAGCTCTCAAAACAGCAGCGCCCTTGAAGTGCATGGGCATCCCGGGCAATCGCAAGCCCCTGCTGCTGCAACGCCTGATAGAGGGATTCGCCCTGAAGCATCCAGCCATAGAAGTTGCTCGTGCTCGCCAGAGCCACCTCCCGGGTCGGAGTCGCGAAGCAGTGAATGCCAGCAGCCAAGAGTTGGCGTTCACACAGGCGAGAGCGCTCCCCCGGCAAAGCCCAACCGCAGGGGGCATCGATCGCAATCCGCTCGGCCCGGAGACACCAGCTCGCCAACGTCTCCGCATCGGAGGTATTGAGCTGATCCACCACGCTTCGGCCCTCGAGCAAGACGGCATGGAAGCCCTTGCGGGCGCCCCCCACATCGACTCCTGCGGCAATCACAGCCGGCGGCTGACCCGCTCGAGCCCTGCCCTGATGTCGCCTCGCATCAGCAACCCCGCTCCACCCCAGACCAAACGCAGGGGCAGATCCATCGGCGCTGCCCCCACCTCCCGGATAGGCTCAAAGCCCAGCTGACGGAAGTAACGCACCAGGCGGCGGTGCTGCTGATCGTTGTCGCGGATCGCCAGCAAGCGGGCACTGCGGCAGGGGGTGGCCTCCAGGGCCCAGGCAAAGGTGGCAGCCCAGATCAAGGCACCCACCCCTTGGGTGTCCTTGCCCTGAACGCGCATCGTGTCGAGCTGCAGGCCAGCCGGCAGAGGCAGGGCCCAGCCCTTGAGTTCCCCCAGCAACAGGGGAGGCTGACCCTCCCGAGGCCGCGCCACCACCACCCGCAAGGTGGTGACCGACAAGGCCTGCTTCACCTGCAGCCGCAGCAGCAGTTCCCGCGCGGCGGCCCGCTGCTCCAGTTCTGCGAGCCCGGGAACACTCATGACGCACGACCCCACCACCCCAACCTAGATTGATGTACAGAAGAACGTACAAAGCCATGCAGGTGGTCAGCTTTTCCGAAGCTCGGCAAAGCTTCAAAGCGGTCCTCGATCGCGTCGAGTCCGATGCCGACGTCACCTTGATCACCCGGCGAGATGCCAGCAGCGCCGTTCTGATGTCGCTGGATACCTACAACAGCCTGATGGAGACCATGCATCTGCTGCGCAGTCCCGCAAATGCCGCCCACCTGCAGCACTCCCTCGAGCAAGCCGATCGAGGGGAGCTGATTGATCACGCGCTGATCGATGCCGACCGTTGAACGCCTGACCTGGACGCCTGCGGCCTGGAGTGACTACCTCTACTGGCAAGGACAAGACCGCAAAACCCTCAGGCGCATCAACCAACTGATCCAGGCCTGTCTGAGGAACCCCTTTATGGGCATTGGCAAACCCGAGGCCCTGAGGGAATCCCTATCCGGCTGCTGGTCCAGGCGCATCGATGCCGAGCACCGGCTCGTTTACCGCGTCGACGCGGAGGTCCTGGTCACCTTGGCCTGCCGCCACCACTACCGCGAGTAACACTCCACCAGACACACCGCATCCAACGGCAAGGGGCCAAAGAGATGGGGGAAGAGCTCTCCACTGCAGGGAGCGGACTCGGCACGCACTGCAACGCCGTGGGCCGCCAATCGGTCTGGATCGATCACCAGCAAACGCAGGTCACTGACATCGGCGTAAAAGCGCTGGTGCGTCGCCTCCAGTTGATGGGCATAGCTGGCATGGATGAAGCCCACCTGCTCCAAGCTCTGGCCACGGGTGGAGATCCGGTAGTCCCCCAGCTGGCGGGCCTGCTGCCAATCGGAGGGCAGCGCCAGGTGATACAGCCAGCGGGGCGACCTCCAGCAACGGCGCTCCGCCCAGGGTGACTCCATCACCTGCTGCAACAGCTCGGAGTGCTCAAAACCAGCCAGCCAGGCCCGCAACGCATCCAGAGCCGGCTCGGCTGCAAAGCCATCCGGATCCGCCAGGCAGAACTGACGCACAAACGGCAGCAGGGCCCAGTCCGCCAGCGAGGCATGCGCCCCCAGCAACCAGTCACCGCCAGCGAGCCGCTGATTCCAGCGCTGAAGAATGGCGAGGGCAGCGCGGCGATGGGGAGCCGATGTCTCCCCGGGGTAGCGATCTGGATATTTGAAGCGATCGAGATGGTGCTTGAAAGGGCCGTCGTTCTCAGCGATCAAGGCCTCGGTTTCAGCGGGTTCTGCCTGCAACCAACCCTGCGGATCCGCTTGCTCCAGAGCCCAGCGCATGATCGCCAGGCTCTCCTCCATCACCGTGCCATCGGGCAGCACCAACACCGGAACGGTCCCCTTGGCGGAAGCCTCCAGCAGCTCCGGCGGCTTGGCCCGCAGCGACACCTCCCGCAGCTCGACGGCCTGGCCTGCCACTGCCAGAGCCAGCCGAGCCCGCATCGCATAGGGGCAGCGCCTGAAGCTGTAGAGAACCGGCGGCATCGGAGCTAGCCGAGATGCTGCTCGCCCCGGCGGCGAGCCAACTGCATCTGCTTCTGGCGCTCAGCAAAGCGCTCCCGATCCGCATCGGAGAAGCGATCGATGCAATGGGGGCAGCTCACCCCCTCGCGGTAACTGGGTTGCTCACAGTCAGAGGGTGAGACGGGCAGACCGCAGGCATGGCAAAGCCGATAGCTGCCGGGTTGAAGCTGGTGATTCACACTCACCCGCTGGTCGAACACGTAGCACTCACCCTGCCAACTGCTCTCCTGCTCGGGCATCTCCTCGAGGTAGCGCAGGATCCCCCCCTGCAGGTGATGCACGTTCTCAAAGCCCTGTTGCAGGAGATAGGCCGTGCTCTTCTCGCAGCGGATGCCTCCGGTGCAGAACATGGCAATCGCCTTGGGCCGGCGTTGCTCCACCAGGGGGCGCAGCTCACGCTCCACCCAGGCCGGAAATTCGCGAAAGCTCTCGGTGCCGGGGTCGATCGCCCCCTCAAAGCTGCCCACCGCCACCTCATAGGCGTTGCGGGTATCCACCACCAGGGTGCTTGGATCGCGGATCAGGGCATCCCACTGCTGGGGCGGCACATAAGTGCCCACCTGTTCGGCGGGCTTCACCGTGGGGCAGCCCATGGTGACGATCTCCCGTTTGATCCGCACCTTCAGGCGATGGAAGGTCTGCTGCTCCGATCGGCTGAACTTGGCCTCCAGAGCTCCCAGGCCAGGAAGGCTGCGCAGCTGTGCCAGCACCGCCTTCACCCCCGCATCCGCTCCACTGATGGTGCCGTTGACCCCTTCCTCCGCCAGGAGGATCGTGCCGCGCACACCGCCGGCCTCGGCCAGCTCGCGCAGGCTCAGCTGCAGGGCGGCCAGATCTGCCATGGCTGTGAAGCCATAGAAGGCGGCCACCAACACGCTCAAGCCGGCACCTGATCACGCCAGGGGTTCACGCCTGCCAAGGCCAGCAGCTGCTGATCGGCCTCCACATCGGGATTGCCGGTGGTGAGCAGGGTGTCGCCGTAGAAGATCGAATCCGCTCCGGCCAGCAGGCAGAGCAGTTGCCCCTCCCGGCTCATGGTTTCCCGGCCCGCACTGAGACGCACGCGGCTGTGGGGCATCAGGATCCGGGCCACCGCGATCATCCTCACCAGATCGATCGGATCCACCGGCGGTTGCTCTTCCAGGGCAGTGCCTTCCACCGCAACGAGGGCATTGATCGGCACGCTTTCGGGGTGAGGCTCCATCGAAGCCAGCACCTGCAGCAACGAGGCCCGGTCGGTGAGGCTTTCTCCCATGCCGATGATGCCACCGCAGCACATCGAAATCCCTGCCTTGCGCACGCGGGCAAGGGTTTCCAGGCGCTCCTGGAAGGTGCGGGTGGTGATGATCCGGTCGTAGTGCTCGGGGCTGGTGTCGAGGTTGTGGTTGTAGGAGGTGAGACCGGCCTCCGCCAGGCGGGCAGCTTGGCTGTCGGTGAGCATCCCGGCCGTCACGCAGGCCTCCATCCCCAGCTCACGCACCCCCCGCACCATCGCGAGCATCGCCTCAAAGGGGGCCCCATCGCGGATGTCGCGCCAGGCCCAGCCCATGCAGAAGCGATGGGCCCCGGCCTCCTTGGCCGCCCGAGCCCGAGCTAGCACTGGCTCCACCTCCAGCTCCGGCCTGCCGGTCACGTCGCTGCTGTTGTGCATCGACTGGGGGCAATAGGCGCAGTCTTCCTCGCAGCCGCCGGTCTTCACGCTCAGCAGGGAGGCCAGTTGCACGCGGTAGCCGGGGTTCGCCTCACGGTGCACCGCCTGAGCCCGCCAGAGCAGATCCATCAGGGGCAGCTCCAGCAGAGCCTGGATCTCGGCGGTGCTCCAGTCGTGGCGCACGGTGGCGGAGGCTTCGGTCAAGGTGATGTGCGGGCGAGTCAGGAGGGGAGGGAGTCGACTCCACCAAAGCGGCGCTGGCGGCTCTGGAAGTCCATCAAGGCCGCAATCAGAGCGGCCTCGTCGAAGTCAGGCCAGAGCACATCGGTGATGTGCAGCTCGGCATAGGCCAGCTGCCAGAGCAGGAAGTTGCTGATGCGCTGCTCCCCACTGGTGCGGATCAGCAGATCCGGGTCCGCCTGTCCAGAGGTGAAGAGCTGACTGGCGAAGGTCTGTTCATCGATCGCTTCGGGATCCAGATCTCCGCGTTGCACCTGCTCAGCCAGCAGGCGTGCGGCGCGCACCAGCTCCCGCCGACCGCCGTAGTTCGTGCAGACGTTGAAGCGGATCCCCGTGTTGGCCGCGGTGCGATCGGTGGCGTCTTGAATCAGCTGCTGCAGCCCTTCGGGCAGCTGCTCGAGATCGCCAAGGAAGCGAATCCGCACCTGCTCCTGCTCAAGGGCCTGCAGTTCCCTGGCCAGCACCCGTTCAAACAGGGTCATCAGGAAGCTCACCTCCTCACCGGGGCGGTTCCAGTTCTCCGTGGAGAAGGCATAGGCGGTAAGGGCGCCGATGCCCCAGTCGCTGCAGAGCCGCAGGGTGCGCTTGAGCGCTTCCACCCCTTCACGGTGGCCCATCACGCGGGGCAGCTTGCGCTGACCCGCCCAGCGGCCATTGCCATCCATGATCACCGCCACGTGGGCGGGCAGACGCGCCGCATCCAACCCAGGCGGCAGGGCACAGCGCGAGGGTCTGTTCCCTTCGACGGAAAGTGCAGTCGCCAGGGAACGACTCATGCGTGTGGATCAGCCGAATCCACGGCCACGCTACGTCCTACCCCCTTCGCGGAGGCCTTCGGACTTTGGGACAGGGCCTCTCCCAGCAGTTCCTGCAAACGGCTGCTGGTGATCGGACGCTCCAGGCGTCCCTGTCTGGCCAGCGAGAGGGTGCCGGTTTCTTCCGACACCACGATGCAGAGGCAGCGATCGAAGCGTTCGGTGATGCCCAGGGCCGCCAGGTGTCGGGTGCCATAGCGATTCAGCCCCTGACGGGAGAGGGGCAGGATCACGCCGGCCGAGAGGATGCGATTGCCCTTCACCAGCACCGCTCCGTCGTGGAGGGGGGTATCGACAGAAAACAGATTCAGCAGCAGATCCACCGACAGCTGCGCATCGAGAGCGATGCCAGGGTTGAGGAAATCCTCAGGGCGCAGATCACTGCCCAGATCGACCACGATCAGGCCACCGCGGCGGATCTGAGAGAGCCGGCCTGCGGCCTCACTGAGCACACCCACCGAACTGGAGGCAAGCTTGTCGGCGCGGTGACTGCCAAACAACACATCCAGGCGACCGGTGCCCAGCAGCTCCATCAGGCGGCGCAGTTCCCCCTGCCAGAGGATCGCCAGAGCCAGGCTGCAGGCCATCACCAGGGCATCCACCAGCTTGCTGGTGAGCGGCAGGTTGGCGTAACGCTGAACCACCCAGGCCAGGGCCACCAGGGTGAGATAGCCGCGCAGCAACCAGAGGGTGCGCGGTTCATTCACGCGTGCCAACAGCACCAGGCCGAGAGCCGTCGCGAGCAGGAGATCCAGCACAAAACCCAGCTGGATGGCTCCGAACACCGCGAGCACGTTTGCCCTACTTGCTGCTGATCACACTACCGGCCGAAGGCGTTCCGGCAGAACGTCGTAGCGCAGCAGTTCCTCCGGCAACTCCCGTCTCTGCACCAGCTCTGAGAGGCCGTCGTGCACCATCACCGCCGCAGGGCGCGGGATGCGGTTGTAATTGGATGACATCGAAGCGTTATACGCACCGGTGGCAAAGACCGCCAAAACATCACCACTGGTGGCCGGAGGCAGGGCGAGATCCTTCAAGAGCACGTCTCCCGACTCGCAGTGCTTGCCAGCCAGGGTGACGGTATCGCTGGCTTCCGCCTCGGGGCGATCGGCCAACACGGCGGTGTAGAGCGACTGATAGGTGATCGGCCTGGGGTTATCGCTCATGCCTCCATCCACCGACAGATAGGTGCGGATGCCGGGGATCTCCTTGCGGCTGCCCACGCTGTAGAGGGTCACACCGGAGGTGGCCACCAGCGAACGGCCGGGCTCACAGAGCAAACGGGGCAGATCAAGGCCCCGCTCCTGACAGGCGGCCGCCACAGCCTCGGCCACGGTGCGAACCCAGGCATCGATCGACGGTGGGTCATCAGACGCCACGTAGCGAATCCCCAGGCCCCCTCCCACATTGAGATCGCTGACAGGGTGCCCCATGGCGCGGGCCAGCTTGAGGGCATCGGCCATCACCGCCGCCAGATCGCGGTGGGGCTGCAGCTCAAAGATCTGCGATCCGATGTGGGCATGTAGACCGCTCACCTGAGCCCAGGAACAGCCTTTGAGGTGCTGGAGCACCGGTTCCAGCTGATCGGGATCAAAGCCGAACTTGCTGTCGAGGTGCCCGGTGCGGATGTACTCGTGCGTATGGCACTCAATGCCGGGGGTGAAGCGCAGCATCAGCCGCACGGGCTGCTGCAGGTTCAGGCTGGCCAGCTGCTCGAGGTCGAACCAGTTGTCCGCCACCACGGTGACACCCAGCTCTGCGGCGAGCTGGAGCTCCTCGAGGCTTTTGTTATTGCCGTGGAAAACGATCCGCTCCGGGGGCATCCCGCCCTGGATCGCCGTCAGCAACTCTCCAGCGGAAACAGCATCCAGGCCCAGCCCCTCGGAGGCCACCACGGCCGTGATCGCCAGGCTGCTGTTGGCCTTGGAGGCATAGAGCGCCAGGGCTGAGCCCGGGTAATGGGAGGCGAGGGCCTTGCGGTAGGCCTGGGCGGTGCCCCGCAGGGTGGCCTCATCGAGCACATACAACGGTGTGCCGTAGCGACGGGCAAGGTCACTGAGAACACACCCACCCACCTCCAACCGACCATCGGCTGCGATGGCCGTCGTCAGGGGCGTGAGGTTGCGGTTGGGGCTGGAGCTGTCACGGTCGCTCTCGTAGGGGCGTGCACTCACCGCGAGATCCGTAGCTGCAAGGGAACTGGTCATTAGGTGATCCTAAAGAGGTCGCCCGAACCGGCCTGTGCCTGCCGAACACCAGCACGAATCCGGGCCGGAGCACCTGCTGCAGCTGACACCGGATTGGCTGCAAGCCTGCATCCAGCTCGATCAAAGGGCCCTGGGGGGGTTATGGAGCGAACAGCAATGGGCCAGCGAACTGAGTGACCCGCGCCGGCCCGCGGTCGGCCTCGAGCAGGAGGGATCCCTGATCGCCCTGGGCTGCGGCTGGCTGGTGGTGGATGAACTGCACATCACCGCGATGGCGGTGGAGCCAAACCGGCGCCGCCAGGGGCTGGGGCGCAGGGTGCTGATGGCGCTTCTGCAGCAGGGACAGTCACAAGGCGCCCTGCACGCCACCCTCGAAGTAGCGGCAGGAAATCAAGCCGCCATCAGGCTTTACGAGGCCTGCGGCTTTCAAACCGCCGGAGTCCGTCGCGCTTACTACCGCAACGGAGACGATGCCCTGATCCAATGGATGCGGCTGCACGATTGCGAGGAAGTGCGGATTGCCGCCCATTCCTGATAGCGAGAACCGGAAACTTTCAGCTGCTCTGTTGTGAATTTTTCACGGCTTGACCCATTGCGGCGCAGCGGATTTGACCAATCAAAAGCCGGTCCCACACACCCCCGTCCAACCCTGATAAGTTGGTTGTACATGCATCAGGCCCCGCCCCATGTTTGAGCGGTTTACCGAGAAGGCCATCAAGGTGATCATGCTGGCCCAAGAAGAGGCCCGCCGCCTGGGTCACAACTTCGTGGGCACCGAGCAGATCCTGCTGGGGCTGATCGGCGAAGGCACGGGAGTGGCCGCCAAGGTGCTCAAGTCCATGGGGGTCAACCTCAAGGATGCCCGCGTTGAGGTCGAGAAGATCATCGGCCGTGGTTCCGGCTTCGTGGCGGTGGAGATCCCGTTCACACCCAGGGCCAAACGCGTGCTCGAGCTGTCCCTTGAGGAGGCCAGACAGCTGGGGCACAACTACATCGGCACAGAACACCTGCTGCTGGGCTTGATCCGCGAGGGTGAAGGCGTTGCAGCCCGCGTGCTGGAGAACCTTGGCGTCGACCTGGCCAAGGTGCGCACCCAGGTGATTCGCATGCTGGGCGAAACCGCCGAGGTGGCCAGCGGTGGTGGCGGTGGCAAGGGTTCCACCAAGACCCCCACCCTCGATGAATTCGGTAGCAACCTCACCCAGCAGGCCGCCGACGGCAAGCTCGATCCTGTGGTGGGCCGTCAGCACGAAATCGAACGGGTCATTCAGATCCTGGGCCGCCGCACCAAAAACAATCCGGTCCTGATCGGAGAACCCGGCGTGGGTAAAACCGCCATCGCCGAAGGGCTTGCTCAGCGCATCAACTCGGGCGATGTGCCCGACATCCTCGAAGACAAGCGCGTCCTGACCCTGGACATCGGCCTGCTGGTGGCCGGCACCAAATACCGCGGTGAGTTCGAGGAGCGCCTCAAAAAGATCATGGAGGAGATCCGGGGTGCCGGAAACGTGATCCTCGTGATCGACGAGGTCCACACCCTGATCGGTGCTGGAGCCGCGGAAGGCGCCATCGATGCTGCCAACATCCTCAAGCCGGCTCTCGCCCGCGGCGAGCTGCAGTGCATTGGCGCCACCACCCTCGACGAATACCGCAAGCACATCGAACGGGATGCGGCTCTCGAGCGTCGTTTCCAGCCGGTGCAGGTGGGTGAGCCCTCCGTCGATGACACGATCGAGATCCTGCGCGGCCTCAAGGAGCGCTATGAGGCGCACCACCGCCTGACCATCGCCGACGAGGCTCTCGTGGCGGCCGCCACCCTGGGCGATCGCTACATCTCCGATCGCTTCCTGCCCGACAAAGCCATCGACCTGATCGATGAGGCCGGCAGCCGGGTGCGCCTGATGAACTCGAAGCTGCCTCCTGCGGCCAAGGAGGTGGACAAGCAGCTGCGCGACATCCAGAAGCAAAAGGATGATGCCGTTCGCGAGCAGGACTTCACCAAGGCCGGCGAACTGCGCGACAAGGAAGTGGAGCTGCGCGATCAGATCCGCTCGATCCTGCAGACCCGCAAAGATGAGACACAGCCTGCTGCTGCCGAGGAAGGCGCTGCTGCTGAGAGCTCTGCTGTCGCGGTCGCGGAAATGGCCTTGAGCGAAGCGGGTCCGATGGTGACCGAAGAAGACATCGCTCAGATCGTGGCCTCCTGGACTGGTGTTCCCGTCCAGAAACTCACCGAGAGCGAATCGGCGAAGCTGCTGAACATGGAGGAAACCCTCCACCAGCGCCTGATCGGTCAGGACGAAGCCGTCAAGGCCGTGTCCCGGGCGATCCGCCGAGCACGCGTTGGCCTGAAGAACCCCAACCGTCCGATCGCCAGCTTCATCTTCTCCGGCCCCACCGGTGTCGGGAAAACCGAGCTGACCAAATCACTCGCCGCTTACTTCTTCGGCAGCGAGGAGGCGATGATCCGCCTCGACATGTCGGAGTTCATGGAGCGCCACACGGTCAGCAAGCTGATCGGCTCCCCTCCGGGTTATGTGGGCTTCAACGAAGGCGGCCAGCTCACTGAAGCGGTGCGCCGGCGCCCCTACACCGTGGTGCTCTTCGACGAAATCGAAAAAGCGCACCCCGACGTGTTCAACCTGCTGCTGCAGCTCCTGGAAGACGGTCGCCTGACCGATTCGAAGGGCCGCACGGTCGACTTCAAGAACACCCTGATCATCATGACCTCGAACATCGGTTCGAAGGTGATCGAGAAGGGTGGCGGCGGCCTCGGCTTCGAGTTCTCCGGAGCCGATGCCGACGAGACCAACTACAACCGCATTCGCTCTTTGGTGAATGAAGAGCTCAAGCAGTACTTCCGGCCTGAGTTCCTCAATCGCCTCGACGAAATCATCGTGTTCCGTCAGCTGAGCCGCGACGAAGTCAAAGAGATCTCCGAGATCATGCTCAAGGAAGTCTTCAGCCGCATGCTGGAGAAGGGCATCACCCTCAAGGTCACCGAGGCCTTCAAGGAACGCCTGGTCGACGAGGGCTACAACCCCAGCTACGGCGCCCGCCCACTGCGTCGTGCTGTGATGCGCCTGCTCGAGGATTCCCTGGCCGAAGAATTCCTCTCCGGCCGCATCGGCGAAGGCGACACCGCCATGGTCGATGTGGATGACAACAAGCAGGTTGTGATCCGCAAGGAGATGCCGACTGCTGCCATCCCAGAGCTGGCGGGAGTATCCGCCTGAGCCATGCGCTGATCACAGAATCGTCAACGTCTTCATCTAGGCCCGGCCTCAAAGGTCGGGCTTTTTTGTGTCTTGTTTCTGCATGCTCATCAACATCACCCCAGCAACCAGATCGGCCATAAGAAAACTGTGCCTCACACGCACAGACAAGCGAGCAGAGCCACTCAGGCCCCAGGCCAAAGTGAGGATGAGGTGATCAAACAGGGGGCGGAACGCGCCTATCGACAGCGTCTTCTATTTCCGTACAGACTGTGTGGAATTAGCAGACACCGCCGCGCAGCAGTTCAACACCCGAGGAATTCAAGCGGAACCGCTCCACTTGTCGCACAAGGGTGGCCCGGACTAGGTGGCGTCTGCACCGCAGCTGAGGGATAGGCAACAAAAAAGCCACCCCTTCGGGTGGCTTTCTCATCTCCAACTCCTGTTCACTTCCTTCAAGGAAGTGTGATCAGGAGTTAGAGGTTGTTCGAGCAAATGTTTTACCTGGCATCGACCTATTTTCTCAGGGGGCTACCCCCCAAATATCGTCGGCGCTGCAGCGTTTCACAACCGAGTTCGAGATGGATCGGTGTGGTTCCACTGCGCCATGGACACCAGGATAGT
>Ga0194124_10001904_pt1 | contig 24868 bp, 25 predicted proteins | sample TA2KigCas0mmetaG_FD_148605 | JGI IMG/M metagenome (GOLD analysis project Ga0194124, IMG submission 148605) | Freshwater microbial communities from Lake Tanganyika, Tanzania - TA2015031 Kigoma Deep Cast 0m | ecosystem: Environmental > Aquatic > Freshwater > Lake | place: Tanzania: Lake...
AAAAAAATATGCAGCATAGTTGACCTTTATTATCCTCCGCACCCCTCGCATGATACCAATCCCCTACCTTTGTTAATGTAAAAGGGGGGGTAGCCCACTCCTCAAGAGGTTCTACCGGTTGGACATCATAGTGCCCATAGAACAACAATGTTTTTTTGGCGTTTTTTCCCCTATGCTCTGCGAACAGAGCATCTACATCTGTTTTAGTGGTCCAGCGTTCGACATGGGTAAATCCAATCTCCTTGAGAATTTTTTCTACTGCCGAAGCCCCCTTTTTTAGATCCTGATGATGGGGTCTGGTTTGCTCGAAACAGTAGGAATTTCCACAAGTTCCTGTAAATATCCTAAAGCCCTTTCCATTTTTTTGACTCCCAACCAAACACCATATTAGAGGTATGATCATGCCAAAATAAAAAAAAGAGCTCAAATAATTTAAAAAATCGCATGGAGCAAACTAAGAATTTTTAAGGTTGAAAAGCTGACTGTGCAGTTTTTAAAAGGTGCTGTGCCAAGTTTTTATCCCCCTCATATACAAGATCCACTTGCATGGAGCCACTGCCCTGGGGCTTTTCACAAGTGATCAAAACATAACAAATAGTGTTATCATCGATATTTTTGGCAATATTAGTCAGAGCTTTGGCCTTATTTAGGGGGGTCGCCCCACTCAAACTTTTTAGATCTTTTGACATACTAAACGGTTGTTTTAACTCGACTAATGTGGGCTAAACGATAAAAGGATATCTCTAGGAGATTTCCTGGAAAATAGATCCTTATCCGGATCATTCTCCATCTTTAAGGTTCATATTTATACACATTTTTTCGATTTTACCTCCATCTTTTTACATTTTTTTTATTAAAAAAATTGGTATCAATCGAATTTTTCTATAATTAAGTCATTTTTTATGTTAAAATCTAGAGATAAAATTTGATCTAAAATCTTTAAGCTATTTTAAAAAAATAACCTTCAGGGGGTATGATGCATACAATCAGACGCATTTTCCTTTTTTTCATTCTGAACTTAATTATTTGTTTTACAGCTTCCTTTATTCTATCCCTAACTGGCCTGAACAAATATCTTCAACAGCACCAAATCCAACCTTTTTATCTTTTCTTTGTTTTTCTAGTTTATGGCATGACCGGAGCTTTCATCTCCTTAATGCTGTCGAAAACACTTGCAAAATGGGCGATGAAGATCAAAATCATAACTCCCTACGATTGTTCAACCGAAGGGATGCTTTTGAAGAAGATCATTCATAACCTATCTCAAAAAGCACAACTTCAAAAGGCCCCTGAAATAGGGATATTTATTTCCCCCACCCCTAATGCTTTTGCTACCGGCCCGACCTGTAATAATTCCCCTTAGTCGCCGTATCGACCGGTCTTTTAAGTAAGCTAAACGAGGAGGAGTTAGAAGCGGTCATCGGACATGAAATAGCCCACATAAAAAACGGGGACATGGTGACTATGACCCTCCTGCAAGGAGTCGTAAATACGTTTGTGATTTTTTTATCCTACACAATTTCCCAACTGATTGCGATGCACACAAGAAGGGGGCGGCAAGAGCATAACTTTAGCGTTTACCTTATTTCAAGACTAGTCCTAGACGTTATTTTTATGCTTATTGGCTCTATGATTCTTTGTACATTTAGTAGGCATCGCGAGTATAAAGCGGACCTAGGGGGGGCAGAATTAAGTAGTAAACAACAAATGATACGTGCTTTGAGACGTCTTCAAGAGACCTCCAAAAATATTGAAAAAGAGGACACTGAGACCTCCAAAAATATTGAAAAAGAGGACACTCCGCAATCGGTGGCTGCACTCATGTGCAATGGTAAAAGCAGCTTTATGGAGCTTTTTAGCACCCATCCACCGATCGAAAAAAGGGTTAGTGCGCTCGAAAAAGCCCAACTACCCTGAGGTTACGATGAAAAAATAGATTGTTTTTTAAAATAAACTTTTTTGAATTCAGCTGATTTAGATTGGATCCATCGACTAAAAGCAAAAACTTTTTTGGGTACTTAAAAGTCGATCTTGAAGTTCATCAAATGTTACACTAGCACAACCTTGCTTAGCGATTACAATAGAGGAGCCTGCGTTCGCAATAATGACAGCCTCTTCTATTGATACTTCTGCCGCTATCGCCACAGCTAAAAGCGCGAGAGCCGTATCACCCGCACCAACTACATCTACAATATCTTGCTTAACTGCCGCAAAATGTTTAGCTCTCACCCCATTTTCAAAAAGGGTCATCCCCTCGGCGGAACGGGTAATCAAAAGATAGTCGGATTCAACAGTATCTAAAAGGATTTGAGACACCTTTTCGATCGGGGTGCGGAACGGGTAATCAAAAGATAGTCGGATTCAACAGTATCTAAAAGGATTTGAGACACCTTTTCGATCGGGGTGGAAGGATCGCAATTTGCCGCCTTATAGGCTTCGATTTTATTCGGTTTTATACAAAAACAGCCTCTGTATTTTGCATAGTGAATCCCTTTAGGGTCTACCAAAACTTTTTTATTTAAGTTGCGGGCTATTTTTAGAAACTCAAAAAGTATTGTTGGCTCGAAAAAACCCTTTGCATAATCGGAAAACACAATCACATCGCTTTCATGTACCAATTTTTCAAATTTTTGAATCAGCAGGGAAATCAATTTGGGAGGGTAGTTGGGTATCTGTTCCTCATCAACTCTTAGAATGTGATGACCATCTGCCATGAATCTTGTTTTAATGATAGGGCGTACAGAGGGATCTATTACAACGTGATCTATTGAAAGACCTGCAGATTCAAAAAGATCTGTTAAGGAGTAGTCCTGAGATGAAGGTCCACTGACTGTTAAAAGATGGGTTTTTGCCCCCAAACTCGAACAATTGACGGCTACATTTGCAGCACCCCCAAGCCTGAAGCTGGAGGATGTTTTTTTTAAAACCGGTACAGGAGCTTCAGGAGAAATTCGTTCCACTACACCTTTTACGTAATGATCGATAATAAAATCCCCACATACTAAAATACGGGCATTTTTAATAAGAGCTTCGTCTAAACGCATGTCTGGGATTTTAGCTCCTCTATAGTATCTTGAATCGCCTCTTGAAGGGGTGTGAATTTGAAATTGTAGTGATGCTTTTCTATCATCTCATCTAACCGCCCATTTTTACTTTGCGTATGGTACTGATATTTACCTATAAGATGACTAGGCATTGAGATTTTTTCAAACTGCGGAGGGTGATCCATCGCTTCAAAAACCATTTCGCAAACCTGCCTGAATGGAGTAGAAACTCCTGTTCCGAAATTCAGTATTCCAGAACTTGGGGTTTGCCGATAGATTCGACAATAAAGCGGGCTACATCTTTCACAAAAACAAAGTCTCTAGTGGACTCTACGTCAAAAATTTCCACTTTCTTTTTTTCACATATCTTATTAAATGTTTTTGTAATAATACACTGCATATCTGCTTTAGACCGGTCCTGGCCAAAAACATTGAAAAATCGAAGACCTAGCACTTTCTCTTCGAGATTATTGTCGTAGATATATTGGTCAAAGAGATATTTAGACCAGGCATACAAATTGAGCGGTCGATTTTCTTTGAACTTTTTGGGATCGTCACTAAACCCCATTGAGCCATCCCCGTAAATCGAGGCTGAAGAAGCATATATGAACCGAATCTTCTCTTCTATGCAAAAATCGGCGATGAATTTAGATAGTTCGTAGTTGTTCTCTAAGTAGTCGTTAGGATCTGTTCCGGTTGTATTAGAATTTGCCGCTAAATGGATAACACATTTGATCTGATCCCCCTCTGCATCAAAAAAAGCCTCAAGATTCTCACTCGATTTAAGAGAACTGTAGGATAATCCCCTTAGATTTTCGAAATGTTGTTGGGTTAAGCGATCGTAACGATCAAAAAGAACAATTCGGGGGTGATAATTCCTTTGGTTCAATTCTTTTACGACGTATCTTGCGATAAAACCCGCACCACCAGTAACAACAATCAAATCATCATGATTCATGGCCATCTTTACTCTAACCCAGGTAACTTGGGTGAGTATAACAAGGTGTTCTAGTTGGTTTCAAATAGTATTGTCTTGAAAAGGTGGTTTGTACCACTCCCCTGAATCTCGACATAAAGACCTGACATGAAATCCCTGAAATCCATATTGAGAAAAAGGAGCTTGCCCCTCAATAAAAGCGCAAGACCCGGAACCCGTCATCGTTACACCGGGTAAAAGTTGTCTCCATGATGCTAACGTTGTAGCGTAAGCAGGGTAGGCACATAGAGGGGAAATTTTTCTAGTTGATTCTTAGCTCTATGGTCAATCTCGATCAGGTTTACAAAGCGATAGACTTGAGGAGTAAGAAGTGAAAGATCGCAAAAAAGAAGGGTGTAAAAATCTTTGTCTTTTGCCTCTAAGGGGGTAATTTGGGTACCGATGTCCTCGGCTAAAGCTCGCCCAGAGGAGAAAAAAAATGGAACATCGGCTCCAATTCGCTTTCCAATATCGGACATCTCCTTTTCATCCATTTGCAAATTACAAATCTGATTTACAGCATAAATAAAGGTCGCGGCATTCGATGAGCCTCCACCAAGACCCGCACCGATCGGAATGTTTTTTTTAAGGTGTATTTTAAAAAAAGGGAGCAGAGAAAATCTTTTCTTTAACTCGAGGTATACTTTGAAAAAAATGGACGTCGAAAAATCAAACGGGAGCGGTGTTGATGAGGTGAGAATATTTTCATCGCTGATGGAAATCTCTAGAAAATCAAAAAGGCTCACAGCAACCATCTCTGATTTTATGAGGTGATATCCATCCTCTCTCCTGCCTAAAATCTTAAAATCTAAATTGATTTTTGCAGGAGAGAGGAATAGATAAGACACAGCAAAAACCCGAATTATTCGCTGTAATCTGTAGAAGCTGGCTCTACAGCAGCATGTTCGGCCTCTTCTTGCTTTTTATGCAAGCTTGCTTCAAATTCGTCGTTTTTGACTCGGATATGCATCTCTGCATCCACATCCTCTTTCAGACGAATTTTTACAACATGATTGCCGAGTTGTTTAATCGGTTGAGCTAATTTAATTTGCCCTTTTTCAATCTCTTGAAAGTTCTCTTGGTGCAAAAGGTTCAAAATGTCTTGAACATTCACGGAACCATAAAGGTGCCCTGTATCGTCAACACGCACATCAACAACAAATGTCAATTGCTCAAGTTGAGATTTGATACGCTCAGATACTTTTCGATCTTCAGCAGCTTTCACCAAACGCTCTTCGCGGAGCTTGGTTTGTAGCTTTTCTGTGTGTGCTGTAGCGCGAATAGCATGACCGTAAGGGATCAAAAAATTACGACCAAAACCTGGCTTTACATTGACGATGTCGCCGCTGCGTCCAAGGTTTCTAACATCTTTAATCAGAAGAACGCGATTCTGTTTCATAGTAGTTTTCTCCTTGATTAATCTTTAGCAACGAACGGTAGTAATGCAACAAAACGTGCACGCTTGATCGCAGCAGTCAAAATGCGCTGGAAATGCGTCGATGTTCCGCTGATACGGCGTGGAAGAATTTTGCCGCGCTCTGTAACGAACTGGCTTAGAGTCTCCACGTCTTTATAATCGATGGCTTTGAACCCTGACTGGGTGAACAAGCACTTTTTCTTCGCCGACTTTTTATCTGTAGAAGATTTTCTCATAACTCACCCTATACTTGAACCAATTGTTTGAACGAAATTTCTTCAGGAACCGATTCCGCAGTGATGATCATAGAGCGCAATAGATCCTCGTGGAACCCGTTTTCGCGGTTGATCTCAACCAAACCTGTTGAAGGAGCTTCAAAAAAGATCAAAATATAGTGACCTTCTCTGTTCTCTTTGATCTCGTATGCAAGACGTCTACGTCCCATATCGAATAATTTTTTTACTTCGCCACCTTGAGCTGTGATAATACCGAAGATACGCTCAAGAGCTTTTTGGTGTGCCTCTTTTTACATTCGTGACTCCTAAAATCCACTCATCAATTACCTGATGAATCTTGTCTTCTTCTTCATTTAGCTTTTCTAATTCCTCTTTTCGGAACGGCTCCAACACATACTGGTCCAGGGGGACTGTGTTATCTCTACTGATTCCGATCCATAGCCTGGGAAAGGATTTTGTTCCTAAAGAGGCCTCAATACTTCTAAGCCCGTTGTGACCTTTAGCCCCTCCCTCTTTCTTTAAACGAAAGATCCCTAGAGGGCTTTCCACATCGTCTGTCAAAACAAGAATGTCTTGCAGCTCAACGTGAAAAAAATCTTTGGCCGCCTTTAAAGCTTGCCCTGAAAGATTCATGTAAGTCGACGGTTTCAAAAAAATGGCAGTTGGAGTTGCTGCTACTTCCCCTTTGCAATACTTAGAGTAGGTAAAAACCAACCCTTTTTTTGCCGCATAACTATCCAGGAGGATAAATCCTGCGTTATGGCGGGTTTTGGCGTAACCTGCTCCCACATTCCCCAAACCGACAACGAGCTTCACAATACTTACTTGCTTGCTGTTACGATAAGTTCATTATCTGCAGCAAGAATACGAACGTGAGCCTCTTTTTGCAAATCAGCAACACGCACTTTTTCTCTTGGTTGCAATCCACGAACGTTGATTTCGAATTTAGCCGGTATATGTTTTACTGGTGCTTCTACTCGAACGAAACGTTTGGCTTGCTTAAGATTAAATCCTGCTTTTACAGCTTCGCAATCCTTCTCTCCTAAAAGAACAACTGGCACACGCACTTTGATGTTCCCTTCAGTCAATGGCTGAAAATCGATGTGTAAAACGTCGTAAGTGGTCTTTGTGTACTCAATACCTTTAACGACCATTTGCTCGTCTTTACCATTAAAATGTACGGTGAAAACAGTAGTCGCCAAGTGGCCTTTTTCGATTTGACGCATATGCGCTTCGAATTCTTTCTTAAGAATACGAATCTTTTGAGAAGCATCACCTTTTCTGTAGATGATTGCAGGGATGAATCCGTCTAGCTTCATCAGCTTGATATCTCGCTTGGACTCGCGTGAACAAGTGGACGCGTTGAGCTTCATAGTTCTCCTGATGGTTTGATTGGGGTAAAAAAGAGAGACAACTTGTGAAGAACTAGAATGAGATCCTAGAAAAACATTTGTTGATAGAGACTTTACGTCATGGTCAACTCGCACTTTCACGAGAAGTCTATCTTTTTTTGTTTATAAATTTGGACTGGCAGGATTCGAACCTGCGCGTGCCGGAGCCAAAACCCGGTGCCTTACCACTTGGCGACAGTCCATCAAGTTTTATTACGCCAAAATATACATTTGCCGACGATTTTTGGCAAAAAGCTTTTTTGTCTTTAATTTAGCGAATCGGCCAGTCTTAAGCAAGAAGGGGGCTTTTTCTAAACTAAAGGCGGCTTAACGACTTAATGTATGACCTCGAAATGCAACAATTATAAACTAAATATTTAAATTCACTAATTTATTAAAGTTTTTTTTCTTTTAAAAAAAATTGCCTGTCAAGCCCTCTTAAATTGTTTGTCAAATTTTTATAGCTATAAATCCCCCTTTGTGAAAATATTTGACCTATAACCTATTCAATCTTAAGGAGTGATGGTATGTGCCTAAGTTGTTGTGATGCTGATAAGAAAGCTATGGCAAAAGAGGGTGAATTCTGCATAGGAAAAGTTTCCTTTGGAGAGCTCGTGCGCGACTTGATCCAAGAATGGAAAGAAACTAAAAGAACCTCTTACAACATCCCCCTCAAAGAAGCAGTTCCCGACTTCCCTGCAAGCAATATCATTGTCAAAGCAGAGGATGCGGACAATAGTGCAGAGCTTAAAATCGCTTTCGTTTAAAATCTACCCAATTTTTTTAAACGTTTTTTGTGCATATACTTAGACAATAATTTTAGATTAGATTATTCAACAGTATATGCATATTACCCATTTCACTCCGGAGTGCGCACCGTTTGCCAAAGTGGGCGGGCTTGCCGATGTTGTTATTGGTTTGTCCAAGGAGCTGGTTCGCCAAAGCCATTCTGTAGACATTTTCATTCCCTTCTACCCTTTTGCAAAACACCACTTACCTCCTCTTATAAAAATGGAAGAGAACGTCCAATTTCAATTTGGGTGTGAAAAAGTGACTGCGAATGTTCATAAATCTATCTATGAGGGAATTCATATCTACCTAGTGGATCTAGATTCCCAGTCGAATTTTTTTCAACGTGATCGAATCTACGGTTTCGATGACGATGTTCGAAGATTTTTATGTTTTGTGAAGGCCTCGTTAGATCTTCTTGCAGCACTCAAAAAAAATCCCCCTATTATTCACCTACATGATTGGCCAACAGCTGTGACCCCCATTCTTTTTGATGAGGTAAAAAGAGCGCTAAAACGCCCCGCTTTTTTGCTCACTGTCCACAACCTAAGCTATCAGGGCATAACCCCTTATGACGCCCTTGAAGATGCAGGTCTTTTTTCGCAAATTGCCTGCAAATATCTTGAAGATCTTTATATACCCTACCGTTTCAATCTTCTGCTCGGAGGTTTAAAAGCTTGTGACCATATCACCACAGTTTCACCCACGTATGCCAAAGAAATTGAAACTGTAGAGCTAGGGAGAGGACTTCACGAGATTTTTTTAAAACGGCAAAAAGAATTTACGGGAATTTTGAATGGCCTAGACCCGTTAGAAATTGAGCGATATATAGAAATTTCCACGGAAGTAAAAGCCAGAAATCTGGAAAAAATTCTCGAACTTAAAAGCCAAATGAAACAAAAGCTTACTACAGAGCTGGGGCTAAACCCAAAAGGATCCCCTTGGCTTATTTCAGTTACACGGCTTGTTGAGCAAAAAGCCCCCCATCTTATCTACGAAGCTGCAAAACATGTCCTCTCAAAAGGGGGTGTATTTATCTTAGTAGGTCTTGATGGAGATCACCACGTTCGCAAGCTGTTTACCGAACTTGAAGAGACTTGGCAACACACCAATCGTGTACGCATCGTATTCGGCTTTAATCCAAAGCTGGCCGAGCAACTTTTTTCAGCGGCCGATTTTTGTATTGTCCCCTCCTATTTTGAACCTTGCGGTCTCACTCAGCTCTATAGCCTCTATTTCGCCACAATTCCGATTGTTAGAAAAACGGGCGGGCTTAATGACACTGTTTTTGATTTGGCGGATGCTACACCAAAAAATCCGATCAATGGCTACACCTTCTTAGATGCAGATATTGAGGGTGTGAACTGGATAGTGGGGCGTGCCCTGGCCGAATTTCTTACTCCCAGTTACAGAGAGAGGCAAAAAAACGCTTGCAAAGTGGATATTTCATGGACCAATTCCACGAAAGCCTATCTAGAGGTTTATAAAAAAATTACCTCTTTCTAGAGATTTAGCTACCCCGATATCTCATCAGTCAAAGAAGACTTGAAACTCTTTTTTATCACATCCTTGCAATGGAATCCATACTCTATTAAAGAAAAGACCGAAACGGAGGCTGTGAAACAAAATACCCAGAACGAGACCTCCTGGAGGAATCTTATCCCCACCACACCCTTTGCCTCTAGCAAAAGACCAAAAAGGGTGACCCCTAAAGCTAGAGACTGCACGATTGTTTTAAATTTCCCAGTCCATCTAGCTCCCATCGCTTGTTGTTGCAAAGCAATTAATGAGCGCAAATAGACCACAGATATCTCTCTTACCATCATCACAATCGGAATCCAAAGAGGCAGGTCTATAGGCCCCCTTGTGAAACAAAAAAATATCGAAAGGAATACGATACAATCAGACATCGGATCTAAAAGTTTGCCAATTTTTGTAACTATTTTCCATTTACGTGCAAGGTATCCGTCTAAGGCGTCAGTAACAAGCATAAAAAACATCATTAAAATCAGCAAAAAAGCTTGCAATAGCCCAGTTAGCCCAATTCTTGAGGGGTAGAGGTAGATAGCTAAAAAAAAGGGGCAAAGAATTATTCTGGAAACGGTTAGAGCCGTGGGAAGATTCAAGATGTACTCCGACTTTTGGATCTATCTCTTTTTTTTTCCAGCCAAGTTTTTAGAAAAAAAAGAGGTTTTTTCAAGAATACCAACCTCCCCTTTATTTTCCTATCCTCTCAAAAAATATATGAAAAAAGTATTTTAACAAGCTGTTTCATCCCCCATATTTGCCGTAGAGAAAAATTGGGGTAAAGCGTTACACTCCTAACACTCTTTTCTTTAGTTAGATGAATTGAGGCTCTTCGTTAAAAGAAACACCTAAAACCACGTATCTGTTATGGACTTTCAAAATATCGTTATGCGACTCAATGAATTCTGGAGCAAACAGGGCTGCTGTATAGTCGCAGCTGACGATACCGAGAAAGGAGCGGGGACCTTTTCCCATCACACTTTTTTGCGCTCTTTGGGGCCTGAACCTTGCCAAATTGCACACATTGACCCCTCTCGACGCCCGAAAGATGGCCGTTATGGAGAAAACCCTAATCGCCTGCAGCTTTTTCACCAGTACCAGGTTCTTTTAAAACCTGCTCCGGAAAATATCATTCAGCTCTACCTCGACTCTTTGGAGTCGATTGGTTTGAGCCAAAAAGATCATGACATCCGATTTGTCCAAGATGACTGGGAGTCCCCCACTCTGGGTGCTTGGGGATTAGGTTGGGAAGTTTGGTGCGATGGGATGGAAATCACCCAGTTCACCTACTTTCAATCCGTAGCTGGTATCGATATGGAGTCTATTCCGGTAGAGATTGCTTACGGTCTTGAACGCTTATCCATGTTCATCAATCACAAATCCTCCATTTACGATGTCCCATTTGGAGGTGTCTACTCCTATCGAGACCTATATCACTTAAGAGAAGTCCAAGCGAGTCGCTACAATCTTGAAGAGGCTTCGAGTGAATTGTGGTTCAATCTTTTTGAGCTCTACTCGAAAGAGGTAAAACGGCTTATCGAAAAAAACCTTCCCATACCTGCCTATGATTTTGTGAATAAAGCATCTCATGCTTTCAATATGTTGGATGCTAGAGGATTTATCTCAGTAACTGAAAGGCAATCATACATCCTCAAGGTGCGCGAGCTTGCCGCTTTGACCGCTAAAGAGTATCTCGATTTGAGAAAAAAAATGGGTTTCCCTCTTTTGAAGTATCAAAAGCAAATTACCCCGCGACACACCTTTGATACCGTTGTACATCATGGTATGGGCTCTTGTGAAGATTTTCTTTTAGAGGTCTTTACAGAGGATCTTCCTGCCCATTATGTGCCCAATCTCTCACAAGAACTTGAGAAACATTTTAAGGAGTTTTTCAAAAAATAAAAGCAAGTCATGCCGATTTAGAAAGCTATAGTACGCATCGACGTCTTGCCTTAATTGTAAGAGAACTTAAAACCACAACCGAACCCTGCGAAACGGGTAAGAAGGGGCCTAGTATTGTAGCGTTATACTCCCCATCAAACGAACCAACACCTGTTGCAAATGCTTTCTTTTCCTCTATTCACAAAAATGTTCCAACACTAGAAGAGCTCCAAAAGGGTCTTGACTCGACACTTTGGATTGAAGGTGGTTATGTTTTTCATAAAAAAACAATAGAGGCACAGGATATTGCTACTCTTTTACAACAAGAGATCCCCAAAATCCTCTCCAAATTAAAAACACCCAAGTCCATGCGCTGGAATGCTTCAAACATCCCTTTCGCTCGACCTGTAAGGGGCTTGATCTGCCTTTACGGTGATAAAAATATCCCTATTGAATTCGCCGAGGTGCATAGCCAGAAAATCACTTGGGGTCATAGACAACGCATGCATAAACCTATAGCAATAGGGCACGTACGCGAGTATCTTGAAAAATTAGAGCAACATTGTGTCATCCTTGATCCCTCAAAACGAAAGCAAATGATTTTAAGTGCTTTGCCTGAAGGGGCAACCGGAATCGAGCGCTTGATCGGTGAATTGATCTATTTGAGCGAATATCCTGAGGTAGGATTTGTTCAATTCGATCCTAACTTCTTAAAATTGCCCCCCCAGTTGATTGAGCTTGAGATGATTGTTCACCAACGCTACCTTCCCATTTATCGTCACAACAAAATCACCAATGAGGCTTGCGTAATTCTTGATGCACCGACAAAAGAACACATTCTTGAAAACAACGGTCGCGTCTTAAGAGCCAGACTCTCAGACGGGGCGTTTTTCTTTGAAGAGGACAAAAAACTCGGCCTTTTAAAGATGACCGAAAAATTGGATAAAGTCGTTTTTCAAAAGGAACTTGGAACCTATAAAAATAAAATCGACCGAATGGTGAAAATCGCCGAAAGATTTCATTCCCTGATTGGCGAGAATTTTTCGAGCGTTGTTGAGGCTATTGAGCTTTGTAAAGGGGATCTTAACTCTAATGTCGTGGGAGAATTTCCTGAACTTCAGGGGTTGATGGGCTCTATGTATGCTAAACTTATCCCTGTATCCTCCGATACAAGCGACGCTATTTGCGAACATTATCAACCACAAATGGAAAGCGATCCACTCCCCTCGACTAAAACCGCCCAAATCGTTTCTCTTATAGATAAACTCGATAATATCATCGCTTTTTCAACTGTCAATTTGCTGGCAACCTCTTCAAAAGATCCGTATGCACAAAGGCGCCAAGCTCTCTCGATTGTGAAACTTCTCCAAAAACTTTGTTGGGATGTAAATATGGATTCGATGATAGAGCAACTACTTGCAATCTATAAAGACACACCCTTTAAACAAAAAAATCGTCAAGAGCCTGTTCATCTCATAAGAAGCCGTCTCAAGACTCTGCTTCTTGAAGCAAGCTACACTAAAGAGGAAGTAGAAGCTCTTATTGCGGCATCAGAACTGAATATTATGAAAATATTTAAAAAAAGGCAGATGAGCTAAAAAAACTACGCCAAGATCCGCTTGCATTCAAAGAGTGGCTTGAGATTTATAGACGTGTCAAAGGTCAAGCAGTAGATCACAAACGTCTAGTAGAACCCAACCATTTTGTGACTCCACAAGAAAAAGAGTTGTTTTCTTTACTTAAAACTCTTCCTCATGAGCCTTTGTTGATCGAATTGTTGGATTTAAAGCCAAAAATAGATGCCCTTTTTGATCACGTTCACATCAACGACCCTGATAGATCGCTCAAAGAAAATAGGCAACAAATGTTATGGGCCTCCTCCCAGCTTTTTGAGAAACGATTAAACCCAACACCCCTGTTAGGTCTCCTCTAAACTCCATAAAGGGAGGGGGCACCCTCCCTGATATTTTAAAAAGAATCTGCCAATTCGAATTTTCTTGGATTAAGATTGAGTAAAATCCAAAATGGATTTAAAATAACTCTATGCAAGTTCAAGACTCCAATCCTTCAATTACAAACATAAAAGAAGCGGTTACAGAAAAAAAAACCACCTACTCACAAGAAAATGTAAAGCCGTATCGCGCCCGCCTCACCTCAGAGGTCGCACGCCCTTATCTTCAAGGGGCTGTAGATAAACCCGCATCGATCATTACACCACAAACACCCCTTACCGAAGATCTCAAAAACCTTTTTGGGCCAAAACTTGATGAAGCGATTGCTTTATATAACTTGAATCCCACCCCTGAGATAAAAAAACAGGGGGAGGCTCAAAAATGGATAGAAGTCATCCAGGATATGCTTCCGTCAAATGAAATAAAAACTTCACCCTCTATTTTAACCGTTATCCAAAAGATCCTTAATAAATCATGAGCTTAGATCTCGAGCACGAACCTGTTTTTGGTCCCTACGCGATTTCTGATCTTTCCCCGATGATGCTCCAATGGCACCAAATTAAATTAAACTGCCCAAATGCTCTTCTCCTTTTTCGGCTCGGAGATTTTTATGAGGCTTTTTTTGACGATGCACAATTGCTTGCAACAAACTGTTCCGTTACTTTAACGAAACGGCAAGAAGTCCCGATGGCTGGTGTGCCGCAGCATATGCTTGAAACCTACCTAGAGCGGTTGATCCAAAAGGGTTTCATGGTCGCTATTGCCGAGCAGACAGAAGACCCCAAGGCGACTAAAGGGATCGTAAAAAGATCTTTGGCAAGAATTGAATCCCCTGCAACCTACGTAGGTCCAAACGAGCAAAAAGTTACACGGAAACAGTTTTTTGCATCGATTTACCAACTAAAACAGATCTACGGCGTCGCTCTTGTGGATCTTTCTACCCACTCCAGCTCTGTTTTTGAAGTAGAGTCTAAAGTAGAGCTTATGGATCTACTCGTGCAAAAACAGCCGAAAGAGCTTCTTTTTGAGGAAAAATTCCATGAAAAAGAGACCCTTTTTCTCGATGATTTGAAGCGGCACTTTTTATTTAGAATCTCATTAGCCAAAAAAAAAGTTTCTATTTCCACCACGATAACTCAGTTCGGCTTTTGCTAGCTCATTTTGGTGTCCAACAATTAGATGGTCTGGGTCTCAATGGAAAAATTGCGGCAATCAATGCTCTTGGAGCTCTTTATTCCTACCTCAAGGACCATCAACAAAATATATCTTCTCTCACGTCTGTAAAAATCGAAACTATGGTAGACTATCTTCTCATCGACCACAGGACAGACCGCCATCTTAATATCTCTTCAAGTCTTTTAGAATTTTTTGATCAAACAACCACAGCAATGGGAGGGCGCCTTTTTAAAGAGGTTTTAGAAAAACCCTTGATTGACACAAAAAAAATTGAAGAACGCCAGCTTATTACGCTTGCCTTTTTGAAAAAACCCTCGATTGTGCAAGAGATCGTCCATTTACTCAAAGGTGTTCATGATATCGAGAGGCTTTTATATCGCTTGCTTAATACTCAAAATTCACCAAAAGAACTTTTGTGGATTCATTCTTCTTTAAGAGCGCTCTTGCCATTGAAATCTAAAATGGCCTCTTTTGAAGGTACAGCCGCGCACTCTTTGATAGAGGAATTTCCCGATATTCAGAAAGTTTTTGAGTTGATCGATAACCAGCTCTGTATCCCTTGTGATGGGCCGACAACCCCCATGATATTCAAAAAGGGGGTCTTTCCACAGATCGACACTCTTAGAGGCTTTATGGAGAAAGGGGACAGATGGTTAATCGACTACCAAGAAAAGCTCCGTAAAGAGCTCGATATTAAAACACTCAAAGTCAGTTTTACCAGAGCCTTTGGGTACTATATCGAAGTGAGTCGCGCTCAAAGTCACAAAATTCCCCCCTCCTTTATCCGTCGCCAAACATTAGTACAGCAAGAAAGATTTATCACTAAAGAACTCCAGGATTTTGAGGAGAAGTCTTTGAGTGCAGAGGAGACCCTCAAGAGGCTTGAAGAAAACGCCCTAAAAAACTTGATCCAACAAGTTTTATCCCAAGCTTTTCTTCTTAAAAAAGTGGCAGACGATGTTGCAAAGCTGGATCTATTTCTCTCGTTTACCCGTACTGCGCAAAAAGAAGGGTATGTGTGTCCTGTTGTAAAAGAAGATAGCGATTTGATTATTGAGGACGGCAGACATCCCCTAATAGAATCTCTTCTCCCCTACCAAAGCTTTATTCCTAATTCTTTAACTCTGGATGAAAACAAAAGACTAGCGCTTATCACTGGACCAAACATGGGGGGGAAATCAACATTTATCCGGCAAACTGCTCTTATAATTCTTTTGGCTCAAATAGGTTCGTTTGTTCCTGCTAGATCTGCGTCGCTCGGGCCGTTTGACCGGATCTTTTCTAGGATTGGAGCGCATGATGATCTTTACAGGGGGCAATCTACATTCATGGTAGAGATGGCTGAAACTGCGCAAATCCTGAATAATCTGACCCCTAGATCATTTATTTTACTAGATGAGATAGGTCGAGGCACGGGCACATATGATGGAATTTCAATTGCGTGGTCCGTTTTGGAATACCTTGCAAGATCTCCTTTGGGCCCAAAGACCCTTTTTGCCACACATTATTCTGAGCTTACTGAGTGTATGGACACAATAGAGGGGGTTTTTAACCTAAAAGTTTTAGTTAAAGAGACACTCCAGGGGATTCACTTTACCTATAAGATGGTAGAGGGGGCTTCCGATAAAAGTTATGGGATTCATGTGGCCAAGCTTGCCGGATTGCCCTCTCAGGTAATTTCCCGATCTCAAGAGATCCTGAAAAATCTAGAAAAACAAAGGTCCCAAAAACCCCTACAAAAAGGGTTGTCCTCTAAAGATCAGATTGTTATTTTTTAGAGCATCCTCATCTCAGGAGGAATAAAGCGGATATCCATGAGTCAGTTTCCCCCTTTTTTAGATGATCTTCCGGCAAAAAGTGGCGTTTATCTTATGCGAGACGAAAAAAAGCAGGTCTTGTACATAGGAAAAGCAAAGAATTTAAAAATTCGGGTTAAACAATACTACAGTGGGCACGACACACGTGAAATGATCCCACAGCTTCTTGAGCAAGTCGTTAAAATTGAAACCATAGTAACGCTTTCAGAAAAAGAGGCTCTGATCCTCGAGTCTAGTCTAATCAAGCAGCACAAACCCAAATATAATGTACTCCTCAAAGATGACAAATCCTTTATTGGGATTTTGATTCGTGAACACGAGGAATGGCCCATGATTGAACTAGTGCGCCAAAAGGGTGTTCTACAGGAGAAAGGGCAGTTTTTTGGCCCGTTTACCAGTGCATGGAAAACTCGTGAACTTTTTGAACTTCTTACACGAAACTTTCCCTTAAGGCAATGTAGTGATAAAGAGCTCATTTCCAGGAAACGCCCCTGCATTCTTCACGCAATAAAAAGATGTATGGCGCCCTGCATGAAACTTTGCTCTAAATCTTCGTACCAAGAGCAGGTGAAAGGGGTTGTGAGGTTTTTAAAAGGAAATACAACCGATCTTCTCAAAACATACGTAAGTCAAATGGAAAAAGCCTCTAAAGAGCTTCGGTTCGAAGAGGCCCTAGCAATTCTCAAAAAAATAGAAAAAATCCAGCAATATATAGAGCATCAAAAAAGCCCTATAGCCCAATGTCCAGACGATTTGGATGTGGTGGGTTACGCCTATGTGGGTAAAACGATGGCTGTTGTGATCCTTATTTTCAGAGATGGGCAACTCAAAGATCGAATTTTTATCGAAAAAGAGGACTCCCTATCGACTCAAAATGACGCTCTAGAATCTATTTTAACCCAATATCTCACCGAATCGACTCTAAGACCTAAAGAGATTTTAATACCTACACCTTTAGAATCGAGTGAAATTCTTGAAGAGCTTTTCTCAATAAAGGGAAAAATTCATGTTCCTCAAAAAGGTTTGAAGAAAAAGCTTCTTGAAATGGCTCAAGAAAATGCCCTTTCATTTCTACCCCAACTAGAGCTCAATGAGAGTTTTGATCTTTTGCATGACCTACAAAAAACCTTAGATCTGAATCGCCTACCCGAAAGAATCGAGTGTTTTGATACATCCAACCTCGGTGGAACCAGTCCTGTAGCCTCCATGGTAACTTTTGTCGATGGAAAAAAAGAGACAAAAGGGTACCGCCACTATAAGATACGCTCTTCTAAAGGGGACGACTATACTGCTATGAAAGAGGTTCTTCATCGACGCTATAGCAAAGGCGATCTACCCGATCTTGTGATTGTTGATGGCGGAAAAGGGCAATTAGGGCTTGTCACATCCCTATTTGAAGAGCTTAAGATTGCTACAGTAGATGTCATAGCTCTTGCAAAAGAAAAGGGGCGCCATGACAAAGGCTTGTCAAACGAAAGAGTCTTTCAGCCCCATTTTGAAACCCCCAAGCTCCTTTCACAGGGTCCTTTACTCTTTTTTTTACAAAGAATACGAGATGAAGCCCACCGATTTGCCATCAGCTACCATAAAAAGCTACGCGAAAAAAGGGTCGTAACCTCAGTGCTGGATGAAATCCCGGGAATAGGACCCTTAAAAAAGGCAAGGCTTTTAAAACACTTCAAAAGCCTGTTAGCTATCGAAAGCGCCTCTCTTGAAGCTCTCCAAGAGGTGGAGGGAATTCATCGAAAAGACGCTGAAAATATCCAAGCTAGGCTTCGTGCAAAGTCAAAATAAACTCTTCTTTATAACCGAGCTTTCGCGCTAGAAGCACCCCAAGCTCATTCTCTATACGCTTGAGCAAAATCTCTTTGTCCCCCATCTCCGGAAGTTTTGTTAAAATTTCCAGTTTTTGCTTAGGATGAAAAATAATCTCTAAAGGAGGATTCTCATTTGGCAATAAGGTTTTAAAATAGTTAGACACATATTCCTGTATGATCGAACGGTCAATCAAAACTTTAGAGCTTTTCAGTGAAACACGTAAAAAAGATTTGCGATAACCTAGAAGAAGTAAAACAAATAGAATCAGCCCGTAGCTTACAAATAAAAAGCCTACAATTGCCAATGTTTTAGGCTCTACATGTTGCGCCCACTGCATCAAATACTCGATTTGACCTCTTAATGACGTGCTTACGGCTGCCGAAAGGGCCATACATCCTACTGCTATAAAAAAAATTAACGAAAAAAGATGTATGAGGCTCAATAAAACAGATTCCAAGCGCATACTAAAACTCATCCTGATAGATACTATCTTTTGAGACAGTTTCTTCTGAAAGTTGCTCTGTAATCATAGATTTGAAAATTACATGCACGACTGAAACTGTGTGCCCTGTAAACTTCACAATCTGGTCAATCAACTTATTTTGTATCTCCTCAGCCTTCTCAGGAATCGAAATTCCGTAAGCTATATTTAGCTCCACTTTGATGCTTATCGACTGGTTCTTGGGATCTTGTTCTACAGTGATCCCTTTAGCACCAAGACCCTCACGCCCCAGCAGATGATCAATAAAATTCCCCTCAATCAGCGCAATACCTTCGATTCCAGAGAGACATTTTATGGTAATTGCCTGAAAAACACGGCTCTCGATGTCTTTGATAAAGATCGTTTCCGCTGTGGGAGATTCACTATTTTGAAGTAGCTGTGCCATACAAACCCTCTCAAATGCACTTTTAAAAGGAATTATGCTACAGGCTTTCTGTAATTTCCAAGAAAAAATTCTAGAAACACAGATTAAAGCTCGAAAGCAGGGAAAGCTAAAAAATTTTTAAAGTAAAAAACCCTGATGCAGACTCTTTTTAAAAATTAAAAGAATCCCAACAGGGTTGAAGCATTGAGGCTAATTTTCTACCAGCTCGCTTTTGCGACGCCTGGAATTTCCCCTCTTGAAGCCATCTCACGGAAAGTAATACGAGAAAGCTTAAATTTGCGATATACACCTCTACAACGACCGGCGATACAACGACCGGTGAACATGCAACGGTTTTTATAGCGGCAGAATGAGGAGTCTCTTGGCATTTTGCTTAGTTGTACAACAGCAAGAGCTTTTTCCTCATCAGATACGGTTACACTCTTGATGATTTTGCGTAGGGCATCTCTCTTTTCTTTAAGACGGGATGCGATTGCAAAACGACGATCATTTTTTACGATGCTGGATAATCTTGCCATAGACTACTTTCTTCTCCTCGATGGGCCCTTTTGACGTTGTTTGCGGTTCGGGTCGAGCTTGTTAATCACATATAGCCGCCCTCTTCTTCGGACGAGTTTGTCTCCCGCCTGGGGGTTCGCAACGACTGAAGCGGATACTTTCATTTTTTTCCTAAATAGGTTTTACTGTCGACTAGCATACCGATTTTAAGATTTAAGGACAATCTTTTCCTTGCTCAAAACCCCTGCTGCCGTTTAGACTGGGTGGCATCTTCAATATAAACTGCTAAAAAGGGACTAACCTTTTATGAAAAGAACATTTCAACCAAGTAAGCTGGTTCGCAAAAGACGCCACGGGTTTCGTGCACGCATGAGCACTCCGTCCGGCCGCAGAATCCTCGCAAACCGCAGAGCTAAAGGGCGTTACAAATTAGCCGCCTAAAGACTAATGGGGAGTACCGCCTTTTAAGGTCAAACTCCCAGTCCCATTTCGGGCAGTGGATCATCATAGACTTCGCCCGATTTTCGACCGAAAAAAGCCGATATGGGATTACTGTAACAAAAAAATTTGGAAAAGCTCACGAGCGAAATCGATTCAAAAGAATCGTTCGTGAGGCATTTCGTCTTACTCCCTTACCAGAGGGAATTTGGATGAATATCCGCCCCCTAAAAAAACCACAAAAAAAAGTGATCTAGATGGCTTCCACACTTCTCAACAAAGAGCAAAAACTAGCTGTTGAGACGACCGACGGTAAAGTTTTAGTTTTAGCCGGGGCTGGAAGTGGCAAAACTTCGGTTCTCATTCAAAGAATTGCTTACCTGATTGATCAAAAAGGGGTTCTCCCTTCCAAAATTCTTGGACTCACATTCACCAATAAAGCTGCTTTGGAAATGCGGCAAAGATTGGCAAGAATTGTCTCTTCAAACGTTGCTAAACAAGTTCAGCTTTCCACTTTCCATAGTTTTTGCTACCAGCTCTTAAGAAAAGAGATCCACCGATTAGGTTATACAAAAAATTTTACTTTAGTCGATGAGAACGAGGCTAAACGGATAGTCGAGCATATTGTAAGGGAACAATTAGAATTTGAGGGGCGCCTCCCCTCCATATCATCCACTTTTGAAGCGCTCAAAACCAGTCGCATCTCTCCGTTAGACTCTCAAGAAATTTCAGAAAAATGGCACGATAAACTCCTTAAAGACCTCCCCGAGCTTTTTAAACGCTCTATGCGCGCTTACAACACTGTGGATTTTGATGGGTTGATTGAACTTAGCCTTACCCTCTTTAAGGAAAACCCGACCTTATTGTCTGACTATCAAGAAAAATATAGTCACATTATGATCGATGAATATCAAGATACCAGTCCTCTACAAGATGAACTAGCTAAGCTTTTGGCCTGTGGCAGAAATAACCTTTGTGTTGTGGGAGATGATGACCAATCTATTTATGCTTTCAGAGGAGCAAAAGTGGATCAAATCTTACAATTTTCTTACGACACTATCATAAAATTGGAACAAAATTATCGCTCAACACCACGAATTTTATCTGCTGCTAATAGTGTGATTCAAAATAACAAGACGCGCCATTCCAAAGCCCTCTGGTCAGAAAAAAATCCTGGTGAAGAGCTCCATGTCTTTGTGAGTGATGATGAAAATAGTGAAGCGGACGGTGTCGTTTTTAGAATTTTAGAGCTCAAAGAGCAAAAAAAATTGGAGTGGGGTGATTTTGCCATTCTTTATCGTTCTAATATCTTATCAAGACCTATTGAATTAGCACTGATGCGTGCGCGCTATAAAGATGAAAGTGGAGCCACACACAGCTCTATTCCCTATCATATTGTCCAAGGAACCGAGTTCTATGAGCGTAGAGAGGTAAAGGACCTCTTGGCCTACATGCGTGTTTTGAGTAATCCGCTCGATGAGACAGCCTTACTTAGAATTATCAATACCCCTCGCCGTGGGATTTCTCACGACTCATTGGAAAAAATCACCCGCTTTCAAAGGGAAAACCACCTCCCGCTTATCCACGTTCTCAATAAAATCAAACAGGATAAAACGTTGATACCTGATCTGACAACAAAAGCCGTTGAAGGAGTCCAATCTTTTGTGGATCTGATAGAAAACTCGTCTAAGCGACTTAAAGCTAAAGAAAGTCCTTTTAAGGTTATGAGTCATCTTGTCGACGAAATTGAATATAAAAAAATGATCCTTACTGAGGTGAAAACAGAAAAAGCAGAAAATTTTAAAATCGAAAACATTATTGAAACTCTCAAAATGATCGAGAGGTACGAGGAGGATTTTCTATCGATATCCAATGAAAAAGAGCCAAGCCTAACCGACTTTTTAGCGCACTCTCACCTCGATCAAGACAGTCTACAAAGGATGGACAACCTCAGCGAACAGAATAAAGTGCAGTTATTAACCTTTCATAGCGCTAAAGGCTTAGAGTTTAAATCTTGTTTCCTTATCGGTTTAGAAGATCACATTCTGCCCCACGAAAAAAGTCTTAAAGAGGGAGGTCTTGAGGAGGAGCGACGCCTATTTTATGTAGCTATCACGCGAGCGATGCAGTACTTAACACTCTCCATGGCAACCTCTAGAAAAAAGATGGGGCAAACGATTGCAACCTCTCCTTCAAGATTTTTACACGAAATAGCGCCTGAAAATCTTAAGCCCTCTACCTGGAAACATCCGGCACCCTACTTGGAGTAGAGGTGAACTTTCTAACGACTTTTTAAAACCCACCAATTTCCCCCAAAACCAATACGAATGAGTTGAGGTTCGACTTTTTTAAGCTTCTTGGTTGATTTAACCCGTAAAACAGCCCCTTTAGGGTATTTTTCCCAGCGAAGCGGCTGTTCTTTATGTGCGGTTTTCACTTTAGTCTCTTTTGTAGATTCAATTTTTGAATCCACTCATACAAAGGTACGCCTGCATCTATTTCAAAGCCGTCGGTTTGAGGCTTTTTTACATGGCGACTTTCCTGTTTAGGTTCTATTTTTCGCCCTTTTGAATATTGAATAGACTTATTAGCTTGTTCTATAGAGTTTTTGTCGAGCTCCCGATTTGAAGAGGCGCCCCAGAATCCCCCTTTTCCGATTTGCACACTCCCAAGCTCTGTTTCAAAAAACTTTTCTTTTAAACGTATTGCGTACTCTCGAGGACTAATATCTCTAAACCCGGACTCTCTGAACATTTTGTCACTTCTAGGATCATAGATCACCACGGTAGGATATCTTCCAACCCCGAACCTTTTTTTGTAGGTCATCTCATTCTTGTTTTTTCCGCTGCCACGAGGAAAATCGACCTCTAAAAGAATAAAATCATTCTCGACATTTCTAAGAAAATCCCTTTTTGAGAGGATTTTCTTCTTCATCTCTTCACACCAGTGACACCAACCCGAACCCATGAAGAAAATCATAAGGGGTTTGTTCTCTTCTTTGGCCCTTTTTTCTGCAACTTCAAAGGGCTCCACTGCGGCCACGACTGTTCTAAATAATGAACACAAAAGAAAGATCCCTAGTTTGAATCGCATACTTTCCTTAGATTTTGTAGCCTTCGATAAGGTGTCAACCCCGTCATCATTTTCTAATAGGGGACATTACTTGTTTTCTTGCCAGTTTTAGAATTATGGCGCAATTATGAAATCTTCTCTTTTTGAACTTCTATAAAAAATAGCTATAAGCTAAATCGGCTAATTCAAAATAGAGCACAATAAAGCATAATATAAAAAAAACTAGTAACGCAAGCCAGTGGGTAAGCCATTTGGAACGACTTTCGAATCCGTCAATATACTTGCCTTTTAAAACAACCAAAATAGGGATTAGAGAGAACAAAATAGCACAAAATACCGCCCCGATTGCTCCCAGTAAAAATAAGAACATATTGGGGTTTATGATTGAGATGATTGTTGGGGGGATCAGCACCATAAGGACGACAAAAACCCGATTATTAACTGTCTCCTTCCATTCCAGCGCATCGTAAAAAAAGTCGACTAAGCTGATGGAAACTCCAATAAAAGAGGTTACAAGGGCAAAAAACATAAACCATGTTCCTAGGATTTCAATAGGAGAGCCTGGTATGAGATAAGCTAGTGGTTCAATCAATGACTGTCCTAAGAGCTTGGCTTCCCCTAGGCTCTCGGGTCCATTAAGCGGAATCACACCTTTTATGAGAATATCCCAAATTAGATAGCATACTAAAGGGATAAGGGTCCCTATCCATATGCATTTTTTCGTTTTTTCTTTGTCTTTTTCCAAAAAATAGTAAACGCTGGGGATAATTCCCTGGTAAGTGAAAGCCGTATAAACAATGGGAATCGCTCCTAAGGCCTGTGTGATGGTTCCTTGATAAAGGTAATCGATTTTGAACTCTTCCGATCCCACCCATATAAATCCAATAAATGTTATTAAAAGACCCAGCATCAAATGAAGATTCACTCGGCTTATCCCCTTCATTCCCAGATAAATCACATGTCCTATGATGATTGCAATTACAGCAGGAGCAAGCCACGTAGGGAAAATTGAGGGTAGAGCACCCTGAATGATGGAGCTTGAACTTGAGATATAGACAACGATTAAGGAGTAGAAAAAAAGGACATATAAAAAAGCAACCACTACATAACCTGTCCATCCCAAAAATTGTTTTGCAAGCGATAGCAGATTTCCCTGTTTTTGCATCCATGAAAGCCCCTCTACCAAAAATAGGCCCGAAACGGCTGAAAAAAACCAGCAAACAATATACAGAAAACTTGAACCCAAAACCCCAGCCTCGGCGGTTGCCACGGGTAACGCGATCATCCCGGCACCAATCGCTGTCCCAGTTACCAAAAAAATGGAATGAATTATAGATATCCCATTTTGCATCGTCTTTACTAAATTCTTCATTCAAGTTATCCTAAACGATGAATAAATCCCATGCAAGCGGGGTTAAAGATTTTTTATCTATTTTTTAGGGGATAAACCCAGCCAGAAAGTGAAACAGGTCTACACAAAAGAAAACCACAACATTCCGATTGAGGGTGTCGATAGAGATGCTCTATATGTGATTAGAAAACTGCAGCAGGCAGGTCATACAGCCTATCTTGTGGGAGGGTCCGTCAGAGACCTACTCATGGGTGTTACGCCCAAAGACTACGACGTCTCTACATCAGCGCGCCCTGAAGAGATCAGAGGTATTTTCAAAAATTGTTATATTATCGGACGCCGATTCCGGTTGGCACATGTCCGTTTTGGGGATGTCCGTTTTGACGATAAAATTATTGAAGTTTCTACTTTTAGAAGTGGCGACCCCCAAACCGAAGATCTTATTCTTAGAGATAACGAATTTGGGAGCCCTGAAGAGGATGCTTTAAGGCGCGATTTTACAATTAATGGCCTCTACTTCGATCCCTCAAATGAGACCGTTATTGACTATGTAGAGGGATTTGAAGATGCTAAAAAAAGGTTTTTACGCGTGATAAAA
>Ga0194124_10001908_pt1 | contig 24843 bp, 24 predicted proteins | sample TA2KigCas0mmetaG_FD_148605 | JGI IMG/M metagenome (GOLD analysis project Ga0194124, IMG submission 148605) | Freshwater microbial communities from Lake Tanganyika, Tanzania - TA2015031 Kigoma Deep Cast 0m | ecosystem: Environmental > Aquatic > Freshwater > Lake | place: Tanzania: Lake...
CGATTGCGCAGCAGCTTCGCCTTGCCGATGTAAAGGATGCGGTCGTCGGCGTCGCGCATCAGATAGCAGCCCGGCTCGGCGGGAACCTCCGCCAGCCGGGCCTTGAGCCGCCTGCTGTCCTGAATCAGGGGGGTGGCGCTCAACCGCCGTACTGCCAACCGGTCGAGGCGAGTTCCAGCGCGGGCCCATCGGCGTGCAGGGTGGCCGATTTGACCTCGCCGACAAACACCGTGTGATCGCCGGCGGCCACCTGGCCCACCAGCTCGCATTCCACAGCCCCGACGGCATCGTTGAGGATCGGCAGTCCCAACTCGCCCAGGCTGAAGGGCGCGGCGTCGAAACGGCCGCCGATGGCCTTCTGGGGCTTGAAGAACACGGCCGCCAGATCCTTCTGGTCGGCCTTGAGCACGTTCAGCGAAAACCGGCCGGTGCGCTGAATGATGCCGTTGCTGGTGCTGTCGGCCCGCACCGCCATCACCACCAGCGGTGGCTCGAAGCTGCCCTGGGTGACCCAGCTGGCGGTGAAGCCGTTGACCTCATCGCCTTCGGCCACCCCGCAGATGAAGACACCGTGGGGGATCTTGCGCAGCAGGGTCTTCTTGGCCTCGGCATTGAGGCTGGCGTTGGGAGGCATAGGGGGAATGGAACTTCAGCGACTCTAGAAAGCTCCGTTGTGGCGCCATAGGCTCTGAAGCAGGCGAATCAGCCCATGCGCGCCCTCTATCCCGGCAGCTTCGACCCTTTGACCTTGGGGCATCTGGATCTGATCGAGCGGGCCAGCGGCCTGTTTGAGGCGGTCGTCGTGGCGGTGCTGCAGAACCCCAGCAAGACCCCGGCCTTCAGCCTCGAGCAGCGGTTGACCCAGATCAGGTCAGCGACCGGCCGGCTTACCAACGTGGAGGTGGGCATCTTCGACGGGCTCACGGTGCAGTACGCCCGCAGCTGCGGCGCCCAGGTGATTCTGCGGGGGTTGCGGGCCCTGAGCGATTTTGAATTCGAACTGCAGATCGCCCACACCAACAAGAGCCTGGCGCCCGACATCGAAACGGTCTTTCTGGCCACGGCCACCCAGCACAGCTTCCTGAGCAGTTCGGTTGTGAAGGAGGTGGCCCGCTTTGGTGGGGATGTCCGTCACATGGTGCCCACGGGAGTGGCAGATGACCTCAGCAGGCTCTTAAATCGGAGCACTCCTGAACCCTGAAATGGCCGACCCGCAGATCACCGTGCTGGATCAACTCGACCAGCTGGAAGAGGTCGTGCTGGAGGGCAGCCGCATTCCCTTCAGCGGTGGACGTCTGGTCAATGAGACCGATGCGCTCGAGGTGATCGATGCCCTGCGCGAGGCCGTACCGCCCCAGCTCGGCCTCGCCCGTGAGCTGATCGCCCAGAAGGATGACTTCATCGTCAAGGCCCGCGGCCAGGCCGAGGAGATCGTGGCCACGGCCCGGCGCGAACGCGAACAGCTGATCAACAGCTCTGGCATCCGTCAGGAAGCCGAGAGGCAGGTGCAGGAGTGGCGCGAACAGGCCCGCCAGCAGTGTGATCAGCTGCTGCTTCAGGCCCGTCAGCAGGTGGCCCAGGCCGAGCAGGAGCACCAGGCACGGCTGGCGCAGATGGAACAGCAGTTCGCCGTCCGCCGCCAGCAGCTGGAGCAGGAAGCGGCAGAACGGCAACGGCTGCTGATCGAGCAGCACGACCGCAACCGCCAACAGGCCATGGCCGAGCTGGAGCAGATTCGCCAGGAGGGCCTGCGGGTGCAACAGGCCAGCCAGGCCGAGGCCGAACGGCTGCAGAACGATGCGTTGCAGTTCCGGCAGCAGACCCAGCAGCAGTGCGATGCCCTCGTGAGCCGCAGCCGCCAGGAGGCCGCTACCGTGGTCGAAGGGGCCAACCGCTACGCCGAACAGGTGCTCGGCGAACTGGAGGGCCGCCTGCGGGAGCTCAGCCAGGTGGTGCTGGGCGGTCGGCATGAGCTGGTGCGCCTGCAGAACCCTGCGGCACCGGCCGCCCAGCAGGACGACCCATCGGTGGCATCCCGGCGCTCGCGCGTGGCCAGCCGTCTGCGGCAGCTCGCCAGCTGAGCCCCGGCTCAAGAGCCCTGGTTCAAGGACAGAGCGCTGCGTTCTGGCTTTCGCGCAACACGGCGCCAATCGTGCTGTTTGGGTCGTAGGCGCCGTTGCTGATCGCGCTCACATAGCGGGGGCCGTCGCCGCTGAACAACACCCCGCTGATCGAGCGCACACCCCTGATCGTGCCTGTTTTGCCATGAAACTGGCCCTGCAGTGACGATCCCTTGTAGAGGTTGCGCAAGGTGCCGCGCTGCCCCGCCACCGCCATGGACGCGAGGTAGTGGCGGCCGTAGGGGTGGTGATCCATGCGCAGCAGTAGGGCTGCCAGCAGCCTGCTGGTCACACGGTTGGCCCGATCCAGACCGCTGCCATCGGCCACGCGCAGTCCCTGCAGGGGCAGGCCCTGCTCGCCGAGCCACAGGGTGGTCCGTCGGCGCACCTCGTTGAGATCCCAACTGCCGGCGGCCTGGCGCACCAGCACCTCGGAGGTGAAGTTGTGGCTTTCGGTGTTGGCCAGGCTCAGCAACGTGTGCATCGAGGCTGACGGTTCCTCATGCAGCAGCACGGCATCGTTGGGAAGCGGCTGCCGGGATGACACCATCGAGACCTGCACCCTGCCACCCTGCTGGGCGGCAGACCGCTGCAGCAGGGTCTGCAGGCGGGAAGGGGGATTCATCACCGCGTCATGGATCGCGTTGCTGGTCACCGCCAGGCGGGTGATCGGCGCGCCATAGGCGTAATAGCGATCATCTGGACTCCAGCCAGCGGGCCACCAGGTCTGCTGGGGCTCTTCGGCAATCTGCAAACGCACCACCGAGCCCGCAGGGCCACTGCCACCTCCGGAGCCCAGGGCCAGCTTGGCGAAGCGCTGCAGTTGCGGCAGGGCCAGATCGGGGTCGCCTTCTCCGGTGAGCCGGAAACTGCCATCGCCCAGGCGCCAGAGCTGGGAGCGCAGGCGGTAATCGGGTCCGAGCTGGTCAAGGGCGTAGGCCGTGCTGATCAGTTTCTGGTTGGACGCTGGGATGCGCGGTACCAGACCATTGAGATCGGCGAGGAGACGGCCGTTGGGATCGGCGATGGAAATGCTCCAGACCGAGGCCTCTCCACCCACCAGAGTGGCAAGGCGCTGTTGCAACGCCGGGCAGCTGACCTGCTGCTGCAGTTGCGGCAATCCCACGGGAGGGGGCGCTCCCGGCAGCGACGCCAGAGGCGTCTGGGCCAACTCGAGGCCCTGGCTGGGCAGGGCGGGATGGTCGCTGGTGGCGGCGAGCACGGGGCTCCCCGCCAGAGCCAGCGGCAGCAGCAGAGGTCCCAGCGAACGACACATGACGATCACGATGGCCCCACCTGCAGCCCCGTGACACTGCCGAGCACACGGAACGTGTCACCCTCGATCTCAATCGGGGCACCGACCTTGAGGCTTTGGTTGCCAAAGACGACACCACCACCCGCTTTGCGGCCCTGACCGCTGAGCACAAAGCGGGCATCCAGGCTCGGCAGGATGAGCTGATTGGGATCGGCAGCGGTCACCACCGAGCCATCGGCTTGCACGGCCGTGAGCTTGCGCTGCAAGGGAATCACACGCTTGAGCGCCACGCTGCCGTGGGGGTGGTTGCGAATCACGATCGAGACTTTGCCGGCCTGCTGGGCGGCGGTGATCAAAGCAGCCGGATCAGCCGCCGGCACGCCGCGCACATCCACCAGCACCGTGACCGGTTGCAGTCCACCCGTGGCCTGCGCCACCGCGGTGCTGAGCTTGGGACTCCAGATCACACCGGCTGCAGCCAGCAGCACCGCCGCCGCTGCACCCAGGTCCACCGGACTCCAGGAGCGGGGTGAACGGTCCTGAGGAGCTGGTGTCATCGAGCCATGGGGGGTTGAGCGGCAGTGTACGGAGGTTGCACAAGCTGGACCAGGGTGATCAGGAGCGCAAGCCCTCGATCAGGGCATCCACAGCGCGCAAGGTGCTGCCGACACCGCCAACTTCATCGCCACTGAGGGCATCGCCGATCGTTTCCCCATCCGGTTTCTGTTCAAAGCTGGCGACCTGGCGATAGCCATCGGCATCGAGGCGATACAGCTCCCACCCCCCCGGCAGCGCATGCCGCAATGCTCCACCGTCGAGCGGGATCAGGGCATAGGCGCTCGACCAGGTGGCGACAAACCCACGCCGCCGCTCGCGCGCCACACTGCCGATGCCCACAGCCGCATCTTCCAGGCGTCCGTTGACCATCACCACGGCGCCGCGGTGGCCTTTGCAGAGCTCTTCAAAGGCCTCGTAGTCGGCAGCGGAGGGGGTCACCGCCAGCAGCAGCCCTTCACTGGCTTGCTCCTGCTGGCGCTGCTGCAGCTGGCGGAAATCAAGGATTCGCTCGGCCAGCGCCGGGGCATCGCGGCGCGCCAGGGCGGCACCACCGGCATCGCTGAACAACAACCAGGGGTTCAGCCCCTGCTCGCTGAGCCGCTCCAGCAGCCGCAGTACTGGGGGCAACAGCCGCAGCCCCTCAAAGCGCCACTCCACCGTTAAGCGCCCACTGCTCTCAGGACTGAGGGCGGCCTGCAGGGCGCTCAACGTTTCGGCTTCAGCCGCGCGCAAATCAGCAGGCAGCATGGGGATCGGCATGGGATTGGCCTGACCCTAGGCAGCGGGCCAGCCGGCTCAGGATGGGCAGGCCATCAGGGCTTGCTCCAGCGCTGCCGGTACCCGTTGCAGCTGCTCAGGCTGACACCAGGGCCCAAGGCTGAGCCGTAGGCCTGCGGCTGCAAGGGCAGGCGAATAGCCCATCGCCAGCAGCACCGGACTGGCGGCCGACCCGGAGCGGGCAGCATTGCAGGCGGATCCGCTGCTGGCCGCCACCCCCTGGCGCCACAGTGCACTCACCAATCGGCGGCCGGACAGGGGTTCTCCGCTCACCGACTGGGCGATCAGGCTGATGTGATGCGGCAGACGTTGCTGACTGCTGGGGGCAGGGCCACTCAGCTGCAGTCCTGGCAGGGTCAGCAATGCCTCGAGCAGCTGGTCCCGGCGTTGCGCGAGGCGATCGCTGCCGCCGCTGTCGTGGGCAGAGCTGGCCTCATCCAAAGCCGCGGCAAAGCCCGCCGCCAACACCACCGGCTCGGTACCGGCCCGCAGACCAGCTTCCTGCTGGCCGCCGCCGAGCTGCGGTTGCAGGCGGTCGTGGAGCTCAGGTCTGAGCACGAGGGCGCCGATGCCGCGCGGGCCGCCCAGCTTGTGGGCCGTGAGGCTGAGCAGGTCGATGGGCAGCTGATCGAAGTCAATGCGCTGATGCGGGGCCCACTGCACGGCGTCGGTGTGGAACAACACACCGGCGGCGCGGCAGCGTGCACCAATGGCGGCGATCGGCTGCACGGCGCCCACCTCGCTCTGCCCCCACACCACCGACACCAGCCGGGTTGGTGGCACCAGCAGGGCCTCCAACTGCTCAAGCTGCACAACGCCTTGGCCATCAACCGGCAACGTGGCCAGCGTCCAACCCAGGCGCTGCAAGTGCCTGGCTGCCGCAGCCACGGCGGGATGTTCAACCGCTGAGATCACCACGCGGCCGGGAGCAGCCGCAGCGGCCGCTCCCAGCAACGCCAGGTGCACCGATTCGGTCGCCCCCGAGCAGAACAGCAGCGACGCTGCACTGGTGCCAAGCCGCTGCGCCACCCGTTGGCGCGAGCGCTCCAGCGATTCGGCGGCGGCGATCCCGAATCCGTGCAGGCTCGAGGGGTTGCCCCAGGCGTGCTGCTGGGCTTCGGCCATGGCTCGCTGGGCCGCCTGCACCAGCGGGGTCGTGGCACAGGCGTCGAGGTAAAGCGGCGGCTCAGAGGCCACGCGCAATGCGGGCACGGGTCCGGGCTTCCAGCGAATCGCTGGCCAGGGTCACCAGCTCATCGAGGGAGCTGCGCTCCAGCAGGGCCAGGGCTTGAGCGCGGGCTGCGGCACTGGGGCAGGCATCTGGACGAACGCAGCCACTGATGCACACCGTGGCGCAATCAACGGTCTGGGAGCTGACCTCGGCGCTGGGTTGGGTATCGGCAGCGGGCTCCAGCTGCTGCGGCGGAACCCCCCAGAGCTCGGGGGTCACCATGCCATCAAACACGGCCTCCGCAGGGCCGCTCATCCAGACCGAATGCTGCGGATCGCCATCCCAGGCAATCGTGAGCGGCCCGCCGGGGAGCTCGACGCAGGCCTGTTGGGCGCACAGGCCGAGGCTGTGACAGGCCACCAGGGTGGCGCAGGCACCGGTTCCACAAGCCAGGGTGGGGCCCGCACCCCGCTCCCAGACGCGCATCACCAGATGGTCGGGTGCCAGCACCTGCACAAAATGCACATTGGTCTTGGCGGGGAAAGCTGGGTGGGCTTCCAGTGCCGGCCCCAACCGTTCGAGCTCGACGGCGGCCAGATCGGCAACCGGAATCACCACATGGGGATTGCCCATCCCGACAGCGGCGACCGACAGCTCTTCGCCGTCGATGTTCAAGATCCCCTGGGGGAGACCGGCCTCCCCGCAGCTGAGGGTGGTGGGCACGGTCTCTGAACGCAGGAACGGCGCCCCCATGTCGACGCGGATGGTGCCGTCGTCGCGCAGTTGCGGCACGATCAGGCCCGCGAGGGTTTCGACGCGCCACTGTCGCCCCGGACCATCACCGTCGCTGTCGGCCAGAAAGCGGGCCAGGCAGCGGATGCCATTGCCGCACATTTCGGGCTCGCTGCCGTCGGCGTTGAAGATGCGCATCCGCACCTCGGCCTCGGCCTGGGGCGGCAGGGCGACGATCACCCCGTCTCCACCCACACCGAAGCGGCGGTCGCAGAGGCTGCGGATGCGCTCAGGGGTGAGCGCGGCGGCGGCATCGGCGGCAGGTCCAGGCTGGCGCGCATCCACCATCAGGAAGTCATTGCCCAGTCCTTGATATTTGCTGAAATGGAGCACGTGTCAGGGCGGCTGAGCTCAGCCTCTGATCCTATGAACTGCGCCCCATGAACAGCGCACCATGAACAGCGCTTTCGACCGCCGGGCCCCGCCGCTCGACACCACCCAGCCGGGCATGCGTCACGTTCAGGACCTGATCCGCCACAACACAGGCGTGCGCGTGATGCTGCTCAACGGCCAGGAACTGGAAGGCGTGCTGCGCTGGCAAGACCTGCGCTATCTGGCACTCAGCCCTGGCGAGGAGCAACCGATCACCCTCATCAACCGTGAGGCGGTGGCGCTGATCCGCCCCCTGCTAAGACACCCCTGTGGCACGATCGGCACTCCCGCCCCCGGTAGCCCAGGGCTGCCCCAGTGTCGTTGCCTGAGCCGCAGCAGTCCTCACCGCGCTACCAACCCCAGGAGCTCGAGCAGCGCTGGCAGCGCCGCTGGTCAGAAGCGTCGCAGAGCAGCCCGCCCGCCAACGACAACGGCCGGCCTTTTTATGCCCTGTCGATGTTTCCCTACCCCTCGGGAAACCTGCACATGGGCCATGTGCGCAACTATGTGATCACCGACGTGATCGCCCGTGCCGCCCGCATGCGCGGTCATGCAGTGATCCAGCCGATGGGTTGGGACGCGTTTGGCCTGCCGGCTGAGAACGCAGCCATTGAACGCGGCGTTGAGCCCGGTCCCTGGACCGATCAGAACATCGCCAGCATGCGCGAGCAGCTGAAGCGCCTGGGACTGTCGATCGACTGGGACCGCGAGGTCACCACCTGCCACAGCGATTACTACCGCTGGACCCAGTGGCTGTTTCTGCAGTTTCTCGAGGCCGGCCTGGCTTATCAGAAAGACGCCACGGTCAACTGGGACCCGATCGATCAGACCGTGCTCGCCAATGAGCAGGTCGATGCCGACGGGCGCAGCTGGCGCTCGGGCGCTGTGGTCGAGAAGCGCAAGTTGCGCCAGTGGTTTCTGAAGATCACGGCCTATGCCGACCAGCTGCTCGATGACCTCGAGACCCTCGATGGCTGGCCTGAGCGGGTGCGCACGATGCAGGCCAACTGGATCGGCCGTAGCAGCGGAGCCGAGCTCAGTTTTCCCGTGGTCGCGGCCGATGGCTCAGCGACCGCTGAAACGATCACGGTGTTCACCACCCGCCCCGACACCATCTGTGGCGCCAGTTATCTGGTGCTGGCCCCCGAGCATCCGCTGGTCGCCAGCCTCACCAGTGCTGACCAGCAACTGGCGGTGGAGGCCTTTGCCGATCTGGTCAGCCGCCAGAGCGAACAGGAGCGCACCGCCGACGACAAGCCCAAACGCGGGGTGGCGACCGGCGCCCAGGTGCGAAACCCAGCCACCGGGGCGCTGATCCCCATCTGGATCGCCGACTACGTGCTGGTCGACTACGGCAGCGGCGCCGTGATGGGCGTGCCGGCGCACGACCAGCGCGATTTTGTGTTCGCCCGGCAGTACGAGCTGCCGGTCCAGCAGGTGATCGTGCCGGAAGGCAGCGATGAGCACGCCTTTGAAGGAGGAGCCTTCACCGGTGCTGGCGTGCTGATCCACTCGGGGCGCTTTGACGGGCTCACCTCCACTGAAGCCAAAGCAGCCGTGATTGCAGCGGCCGAGGCTGAAGGATGGGGCTGCGGTCGGGTGCAATTCCGCCTGCGCGACTGGTTGATCTCCAGGCAGCGCTACTGGGGGTGCCCGATTCCGGTGATCCATTGCGAGCGCTGTGGCGTGGTGCCTGTGCCAAGCGAGCAGCTGCCGGTGAAACTGCCCACCGATGTGAGCTTCAGCGGCAAGGGCGGTTCGCCCCTGGCCCAGCTGGAGAGCTGGTGGCGCGTCGCCTGTCCCTGCTGCGGCACGCCGGCGCGGCGCGAGACCGACACCATGGACACCTTCATGTGCTCCAGCTGGTATTACCTGCGCTACGCCGATCCCCACAACACCCGGCTGCCGTTTGCGCAGGAGGCGGCCGACCGCTGGCTGCCGGTGGATCAGTACGTGGGCGGCATCGAGCACGCGATCCTGCACCTGCTGTATTCGCGCTTCTTCACCAAGGCGCTGCGCGACAGGGGCCTGCTGAGTTTCAGCGAACCCTTCGCCAGGCTGCTCACCCAGGGCATGGTGCAGGGCATCACCTACAAGAACCCCCACAGCGGCAAATACATCCCGCCCGCTGAGGTGAGCGATCCCAGCGACCCCAGGGATCCAACGACGGGTGAGGTGCTCGAGACGTTTTACGAAAAAATGTCGAAGTCGAAGCACAACGGCGTCGATCCATCCGTGGTGATCAGCCGTTACGGCGCCGACACGGCCCGCATGTTCATCCTGTTCAAGGCGCCACCCGAGAAAGACCTGGAGTGGGACGACGCCGATGTGGAGGGCCAGTTCCGCTTTCTGCAACGGCTGTGGCGCCAGGTCGATGCCGCCGTGGAGCGCGGCCTCAGCCTTGCTGCCCTGAGCGGATCCAACGTCGTGGCTGCGGCCACCACCGCAGCCCTGTCCAGCCTCGACAGCCTGAACGACGGTGAGCGGGCGTTGCGGCGGGCCGTTCACACCGCGATCAGCGCCATCAGCGAGGACCTGCAGGATCCCTACCAGTTCAACACAGCCGTGGCCGAGCTGATGAAGCTGAGCAATGCCATGGCGGCAGAGCTCGACGGCTGCTGCGAGACCGTGGCTCAGGAAGCCCTGGCCGCACTGCTGGTGCTGCTGGCTCCCTTCGCTCCGCATCTGGCGGCCGAGCTGTGGCAACGGCTCGAGGGGCAGGGTGATGTGCACGCCCAGGGCTGGCCCAGCGTCGATGCCCGTGCCCTGGTGCGCGACACGTGTCCCCTGGTGATTCAGATCAAGGGTAAGGTGCGGGGCAGCCTCGAGGTGCCGGCCGATGCCGACAAAGCCACCCTGGAGCAGTTAGCCCTTGCCAGCGACGTTGCCGCCAAGTGGCTGGAGGGCAAACCTCCCAGTCGGGTGATCGTGGTGCCCGGCAAGCTCGTCAATCTGGTGCCCTGAGGCGCCGAAAGGTCAGGTTGATCCGCGGGTTGTGCACCCGCCGACGCTTGGGCAACCCATGCAGCCAGTGCGACTGGGTGGGGGGATCCATCAGCAGCAGATCGCCGTGGCCCAGCTCCAGGCTCAACGGCGCTGAGCCTGCCGCCAGGGATGAGCGTGACTTGGGCTTGAAGCGCAGTGTGCGCGAGGCGCCCAGGCTGATCGACGCGATCGTGGCCTGCGGATCCAGGTCCGGTTCGTCATCGGCGTGACAGCCCATGGCATCGCCACCGTCGCGGTAAAGGTTGAGCAGCAACGAATTGAGCGGGTGCCCGCAGAGCCTGGCGAGTTGCTCTCGCAGAGCATCGAGTTCGGGCAGCCAGGGATCGGGTGTCTGCTCCAGACCGCTGTAGCGGTAGCGGTACCCGGGATCGGCCATCCAGCAGGTCAGACGCGGCAGCGGATGGCGGCGCCCAAACACCTGAATGCTCTCCTGCCGCCAGCGGATGTGCTGCAACAGCTGCTCCAGCAGGGCATCGGCAGAACGCAGCCAGGCAGCCTGATGGCGAAGGCAGAGCCCTGGACGCAACACCAACGCTGTCTGGTCTTGAACCATCACCTTCACTCCAGAGCCCAGACAGCAAAAACCCCCAATTGCTCGGGGGTTCGATCTGATGCAGCGGGCAGACCGGCAGCAGGATCAGCGGGTGCACACGGCAGGGTGGACACCATCAGCCGAGTTGGCGAATGGTGACCACGCGAGCGATCTGTGGATCAGCCCAGACCGATCTGGCTGAGGATGCCCTGACCGGTGAGCAGCTCGGTGGCCAGACCGATCACGAAACCCATCATGGCCAGGCGGCCGTTCCAGGTCTCAGCGAAGGCAACAAAACCGAAGCGGGTGTTGGAATCAGCCATGGAATGCGTCTGTTGATGACGAAACTAGAAGCAACTGTAACGGGTTGTGAACTGCGCTGGCTGTTGTTGACGCTACGGAAGGGTTCGGATCACCGCCAGGGATGCCCCGAACCATGCCTGCGGCTGCCCATTCATGCCCTCGGCGCCTGGCTGCTGCCTGCGGTGCTGATGGTTGCTGCCCTGGGCTGCTCAGGCCCCACGGCTGCGGGGCCTGAGCAGGCTGCCCGCGGCGCCCTGGCTCCGGGGAGCCAAGGCCGCACCCCGCGCTACCCAGTGCTGCCCCAGGCCCCTGCCGATATAGCTGAGCTGCTGGCGCGCCTGGAAGCAGCACTACGCGACAACACCACACCTGCGCGGGAGCTGCCGCAGCTGGGGCATCAACAGCAGCTCATCTACCGGCAACTTGGCCGGCAGCCACAGCTGGCGGAGCAGGTGCGGCGCCTGCTGCCTTCCACCTGGTGGCGGGTGTTTGATCAGCACGTTGCGGCGCGGCGGGCACTGCTGGCGATGAATCCTCGGGGCATCAAGCCCACCTCCCTGCCGGCCTGGCGCATCCGCGAACCCGAACCCGCCGAGCGGTTGCTGGCGCACTACCGCAAGGCCCAGCAGGCCACAGGCATTCCCTGGGAAGTGCTGGCGGCCATCAACCTGGTCGAAACCGCCATGGGTCGCATCGACGGTGTGTCGTCGGCCAATGCCCAGGGCCCGATGCAGTTCCTGCCGAGCACCTGGGCCGAGCGTGGCATAGGCCAGGGCAGCATCAACAATCCCCATGACGCGATCCAAGCAGCGGCCCGCTACCTGGTGCGTCGCGGAGGCCTGCGCAACATCCGCCGTGGACTCTGGGGCTACAACAACAGCGACCACTACGGCACCGCTGTGTTGCAATACGCCGCGCTGCTGCGCGACGACCCGCGCGCCTACAGGGGCCTGTATCAGTGGCAGGTGCACCTGCTCACGAGCGCTGGCGATGTCTGGCTGCCAGCCGGCATGGTCAATGCCACGCGCATCCCCGTGGCCGAGCACCTGCGGCGCTACCCCTGGACCCTGCCCTGAGCTAGAGGCGTTGGAAGCGCAGCTGGGCTGGCTGGCCCCAGTCGCCCTGGGCGGAGTAGCCGCGGTTGTTGGCGCAAAGGTGACGCAGGATCCAGAACAGCGGCTCCGGCGAGTTGGGGGCAGACGCACCAAGCTGCTGCTGCAGCTCCACGACGGTGCGGGCCTGGCCATCGGCGAGGGCTGCCTCAACATGCTCCTGGAGCGCCAGGATCGCCGCGGCGGCCTTCTTGCCGGCTTCCACACCTGGTTGGTGGTAGGCATTGATGTTGACCAGTTCGCCATAGAGGCCCACCGCCCTCTCAAACAGGGCGATCAGCGCCCCCAGGCTGCGTTCGTTGAAGCGCCGCATGGTGATCGTGAGGCTCTGGCGACCGCCCTCCATCAGCGCCGTGCGTGTGCCCTGCAGGAATCCCTCGAGGAAATCGGCTGGATTTTCACCCTCCACAGCGCCGATGTCAGAGGGATCCTCAAGGGCCTCAATGAAGGTGACAAAGAAGTTGTCGATGCCATCGCGCAACTGCTGCACGTAGGCGTGCTGGTCGGTGGATCCCTTGTTGCCGTAGACGGCGATGCCCTGATGCACCACCTCACCGCTGCGATCCAGTTTCTTACCGAGGCTTTCCATCACCAGCTGTTGCAGGTACCGGCTGAAGACCTCGAGTTGATCGCGATAGGGGAGCACGACCATGTCGCGCTGGCCTCGCCCATGGCCCGCCACGTACCACCCCGCTGCCAGCAGAGCGGCGGGATTGCTCTCGAGGTTGCCGACCCGCGTGCAGCGGTCCATTGCCGCAGCTCCTTCGAGAAAGGCGCGGATGTCGGCGCCGATCAAGGCACCTGGCACGAGGCCAACCGCCCCCAGGATGCTGGTGCGACCGCCAACCCAGTCGGGCAGATCAAAGCGCTCCAGCCACCCTTGGCTCTCAGCCAGCTGGTCGAGGTGACTGCCCGCCATGGTGACGGCCACCGCCTGGCCGCTCCATGAACAGCCATGGGCCTCTAGCCGAGCCCGGGCCTGCTCCATGCCGATGCGTGGCTCTGGCGTACCACCCGACTTGCTCACCACGACCACCAGGGTCGTGGCCAAGCGATCGGCAAGGCCCGCCAGGGTGCGGCTCATGCCCTGGGGGTCGACGTTGTCGAAGAAATGGAAGGGCAGCCCTCGGCCCTGAGCCTGCAGCGCCCGCACCATCAGCAGCGGGCCCAGGCCGGAGCCGCCGATGCCAATCCACAAGACATCGCTGAAGGGTTGCCCGGAGGGTGCCCGCAAACTGCCGCTCAGCACCGACTGGGAAAACCGTTCAATGCGATCGACTTCAGCGCTGATGTGCGCCGTGGTCGCCGCATCCGGAGCCAATTGGGGAGAGCGCAACCAGTAATGACCGACCATGCGTTGCTCGTCGGCATTGGCGATCGCACCGGATTCCAGCTTGGCCATCGCCTCAAAGGCGGCAGCGAACCGCGGTCGCAGCTGATCCAGGTCTGCCGGACCGAGCGCCATTCGGCTCAGATCAAGCCAGAATTCCAACTCGGCATCAAACCAGAGCAGGTCGCAGAACCGCTGCCATTGCTGTTCAGGACTGGCGACAAAGGGATCTGCGGCCAACGGCATCGCGCCCAAAAGCAATGGCACACCGACGCTATCCAGCTTCGCGGCTGTTGACAGCCCGTTTCACACAGTGAGGCAGAGGCCGAACCGACTGGACAACAGCCAAAGCGCACCTGACGGAGACAATGTTGAAAATATTGTTATAAATTAATCCAGGTTTAGAGCGCAAGATCGGGTGCAGGTTCGGCTGCCAACGGTTCGACGCCGCCAGAGGCTGGGGTCAGCGGTCGGCGGGCAGGCCACCCGGCCGCTGCACACGCGCAAATGTTTCTGGGCGTTGAGTCTTGTGCTTCTGGGCTCGTCCCAGCTGTTGCCCCGCTCGATCACCCCCCCACCGCTGACCGATCCCGGCCTGGTGGGGAGCATCTCCCGGGCTGATGCCAGTTCGGGGGCGGATCCCCTGGAGTTTTCGGCCGCTGAGTTGAAGCAGCTGCACCAGCGCTTTGGCGTCCACGGTCCGCAAACCCCTGTGGCCCAGCTGTTCACCTCCGGTCTCGATCAACTGGAACCCCTGCGTGCGGTGACCTACAACCGCCTGGAAGACCTGCGCCCGGTGGTGCTGCGCGAGAGCCGCCGACAGCGAATCAATCCGATGCTGGTGATGGCCGTGCTGTTTGACGAGCTGCAGCACGCCAAACCCGGCGAGAGTGCTCCATTGTTCGCCCATTCAGGCCTGTTCAGCACCCTCGGGCCAGCCCAGCTGGGGCTTGGAGAAATGGTGCATCAAGGCTTGCTCAGCCCCAACGCCACCCCTGAGGAGCTGCAGGCGGCCCGCGAGCAACTGCTGGATCCGGAACGCAACGTCGCTTTGCTTGTGGGCAAATTTGCGCGGCTCAGCCGCGATCTCCGCTACAGCCGTCAAACCCCCCTGATCGCCAGCCGCAGCGCCCGTGAGGCCAAATCACTGGCTGTGCTGGCCTACCTGCACAACGGCAAGCTCGACTACCCACGTCGCATCCTGCGCTACATGCAGGACCCCGAGCTGCATGCGCTGGTGTACGGGAAGCGCAAGCTGGTGACCACGCCGCTGATCTGACCCGCAAATCGCCTGAGATCGGCCTCAGCGGCACAGCAGCCCGAGGGCAGCCATGCGGATCTGCAGGGCCTGCCAGTCAAAGCTGCGGGGATCGGCCCTTTCACCACCCAGATCGACATGGGCGTGGGTTGTGATGCGCTCGTAGGGAATCGGAAAGCGCGTCATCCAGACGTTCAGCAGCGCCGCCAGGGCGTCGTACTGGGCGGCGGTGTAACCGCTGTGAGACGCCTCATCATCCTCCCCATCCAGAGGTGTTTCGAGGCTCACGTGCAGGGCGAAGTTGTTGACGGATCCCCTGAAGGAGGGGTTGGTCACAACCCATTCGCCATTGAACGCCGAATTGCCGGCGCCAAAGGCTCGCCTTAGCGGGTCTAGCACTTGAACCACGGCACCATCGAGGCCGATCAGGGCGTGGTAACTGACCTGATCCTCATCGTTGGGATGGGGCGTCACAAACGTGTTGATCGCCGAACCGATGCCATACACGGTTTCGTGCAGCACCACCAGGCTGGGGGTGGGGTCGAGCGGCTGGCCATAGGCATCGCGCCGAAAACGCTCGCCATGGTTGCTGGGGTCGATGGCGATGGTGGGGTGGGCCGACTGCAGCCGTTGCAGGCGCTGCTGCAAGCGCCCCTGCAGGGCTGGATCCGCGGCGATACAGCTGCGGCGCAGCGGCGTGCGCCAGCGATCCCGGGCCTGAGCCTCTGGCGCCGAGCCCGCAAGCGTGGCGTTGCGGGTGCTACCTGCCGGCACATCGAGCGCAAACAGTTGTCCCAGCAGATCTGACGACCGGCCGGCGGAGCGCTGATAGGAGGCCAGCCACCAGCCGCTGGCGACGAGCCCCAGGGCCGTCACCGCGAGCCAGGCTGGGCGCCAGCGGGCCCTCATGGCTGCAGAGCGAGCCAGGCCTGGCGTCGCGCCAGCGCCTCGGCTGAGGGCCCAACCATCGACTCCAGGACCCAGCGCTCCACGGTGGGCGGGCCAGGCTCGATCAACAGGGTGCGCATCAAGCCCTGGCGGGCGATCAACAACTCCTGGGCCGGCAGGCTGCGGCCACCCCCTGAAGGGAGGATCAGATTCAGGTCATCGAGCTGGCGCAGGCGCTCGCCGTTGAGGGCGATCAGTTCATCACCCACCAACAGTCCCGCGCGCTGGGCCGCACCATCGCGATCGGTACGGCCGACCATCACGGTGCCGGGGGTGGTGCTCTCCAGTTGCCAGCCGAAATCAGGCAGGGATGCCGGCTGCGGCACCAGGTGCAGCCCCACATCAGCCAGCAGATCATCCAGGGGAAGATCATCGCCGGTGCTGCTGAGCCACTGGGGCAGCAACACGGCGAGATCTGGTGCATGGTCGGCGAATGCAGCCAGCAGATCGGCCTGCCGATAGCCCCGGCCGCTATGGCCATGGCTCTGCCACAGCTGTTGCAGCACCGCGCCGAGCCAGCTGCCCTGGCGGCGCAGGTGCAGATCCAGCACCAGGGCCAGCACTGCTCCCTTGAGGTAGTAGCTGATCTGCTGCTGGGCCGCATAGGGGTGGGGGCGGTAAAGCTTGACCCAGGCCTCCTCGCTGCTGGCCTGCAGGCTCTGCACGAAGCGCCCGCGAGCCAGCCTGTAGCGGCTGAGGTCGTCGCCCAGGTCGCTCACGACCGCATCGGCGTCGCAGCAGCCCGCCGCATGGACCAGCAACTGGTCCACATAACTGGTCACCCCCTCGGCAAACCAAAGCGTGGGCACCACCACGGCTGTGCCGTAATCGATCGGCGTGAGCTCGGCCGGCCGCAGGCGCCGCACATTCCACTGGTGCAGGTACTCATGTGCCACCAACTGCAACAGGCGGCGGCGCCCCTCAGGCTTGCGCAGGCTGCGCCGCCCGAACTGCAGCACCGTGCTGGTGTCGTGCTCAAGCCCCCCGTAACCCGTCTCGCTCAAATGCAACACAAACAGGTAGTTGTGGGCCGCAGGGCGGCTCACCCCCATCAAGCGGCAGCAGGCTTCGGCCACCCGGGTCACATCCGCCAGCCAGGCGGGATCCTGGGCGGGCAGGTCACCACCCCAGCCCACCCAACGGTGGGGCACTCCCGCCACGGCAAAGCGATGGCAGGGGTGGGGGCCAGCTTCCACCGGGCTGTCGATCAACTGGTCCAGCGAGTTCGCCATCCAGCTGCCGTCGGCCTGCTGGGGCAGCGGTACAAATCCGTTCCAGCCCTCGGGCAACTGCAGGTGCAGCCGATGCGGTGCCCAGCGCTCAGCGTCGAGCTCAAGCACCACGGCCGCAAGCGCCAGAAACGCGTGTTCAGCACTCACGTGGCAGGTGCGCACCGTGAGCTCGGTGGCCAGCAGGGCGTAGTGCAACTCCAGGGGCTGGCCCGGCTCAATGGCCACCTCCCAGCGAAATGGGGTCAGCCGGCGGGGCTGAAGCGGGATGCCGTGCTGGAGGACCTTGAGTCCCTCCAGATGGCCCACATACTCCCGCAGCAGGTAGGAGCCGGGGGTCCAGCGGGGGAGGGCGAAGCCCAGGATCGGCTGGCGCGGCGTGGCGACAAGACGCACCGCCAGCCGCTGCGTTTCCGGATGTCGCAGATCCAGATGCAGATCAGGCACGCGTGACCTCAGGCCGTGAGCACGACCTCGGCGGCGGCCAGAGCAGGATCGACGCTGGCCAGGCGCAGTGCGGCATGGACGGCGTAGCTGCGGGTGATCCGGGCCAGCAGCCGCTGCAGGCTTTGGGAATGGCTGAGCCGTTGCAGATCGGCCACCAGGGCCAGACGGCCATCGGCCTGCCGCTGCCATCCCAGCGTCTGACCCGTGGCCAGCTGAATCTGCAACTCCACGGTGCGCTGTTCCCCCGCAAACCCGCTGATCTGGCCACCCCGACGGGCCTTGAGCCCAAGCGATGCGAGGGCGCTGATCAAGGTGTCGGCGTCCCGCAACACCGTTGGCAGGATGGAGAGGTGGGACATGAACCGCAGCCGGTTTGGCAAACCCTAGCCACGATGACCTGAGAATCCAGTGGCCGTTGCCACCGATCACCACGGTTCACGCGCCGCTGCGACTGGCGGTGATGGCCTCGGGCAACGGCAGCAACTTCGAGGCCCTGGTGCAGGCCTGCCGTCGGCGGCAGCTGCAGGCCGAGGTGGTTGAGCTGATCGTCAACAACGACGGCTGCGGCGCCCAACAGCGGGCCCAGCGTCTGGGCATCACGTGCACCCTGCTGGATCATCGCCAGCACAGCAGCCGCGAAGCACTCGATGCCGCCATCGCCGCGCGGCTTCAGACCTGCGCTGCCGATCTGGTGGTGATGGCAGGCTGGATGCGGATCGTCACCCCGGTGCTGATTCAGGCGTTCAGGGGTCGCCTGATCAACATTCATCCCTCGCTGCTGCCCAGCTTCAGGGGCATCGATGCGGTGGGCCAGGCGCTGGCGGCGGGGGTCACCCTCGCCGGCTGCAGCGTGCATCTGGTGAGCGAGGAGGTCGATGCTGGCGAAATCCTGATGCAGGCAGCCGTGCCGGTGCTGGCGAGTGACGACCACACCACCCTCACGGCGCGCATTCAGCGCCAGGAGCACCAGCTGCTGCCCGCCGCGGTGGCGCTGCTCGGCCAGCGGTTCGCCGCTCAGGGATAGAAGGGCAACTGCGGCAGGCCGCTGTCGGCGTCGAGCCCGGCCATCAGGTTGAGGCACTGCACCCCCTGGCCGGCCTGGCCCTTGATCAGATTGTCGATGGCACACATCACGATCAGCTGCCCGCTGCGGTTGTCGACCTGCACCGAGAGCAGGGCCCGGTTGGTCTGGCGCACCCATTTGGTGGAGGGGTAGGTGCCCACTGGCAGCACCGCGACGCTGCCGCCCTGGCGGTAGCAGGAGCTGAGCACGGTGCTGCAGTCGGCGGCGGTCAGCCCCGGGTCACGCAGGCGGCAATACACCGTGGCCAGCAGACCCCGCACCATCGGCATCAAGTGGGGCGTGAACTGCAGCGTGATCGGGCTGCCGCCCACCCGGGAGGCGAGCTGTTCAATCTCGCTGGTGTGGCGGTGGCCCACCACGCCATAGGGGCTCACCGCTTCGGCGGCTTCAGCCAGCAGCAGGTGCTCCTTGGCGGCCCTGCCGCCACCGGAGGTGCCGGTTTTGGCGTCAATGATGATGCCGCTGGTGTCGATCAGTCCCTGCTTGAGGAACGGAAGCAGGGCCAGCAGGCTGGCGGTCGGGAAGCAGCCGGGAGCCGCCACCAACCGCGCCTTGGCGATGCGGTCAGCCTGCCATTCGACCAGGCCGTAGACCGCTTCGCGGCACAGCTCGGCATCGCTGCGCGGAACCTCACGCGACTCGGCGGCATACACCTCCTGCCACTGCGCCAGGGAGCTGTAGCGGTAGTCAGCCGACAGGTCGACCACCTTCACCCCACGCGCAAGCAGCGGCGGCACCAGCTTGGCGGCCAGACCGTTGGGCAGGCTCAGAACCGCCAGATCGGCGTTGGCGGCAATCGTGTCTGGATCGGGCGACTGCACCACCGGATCACCCGGCAGCGGCAGAAACGGATTGAGCTCGCTCCAGCGCTTGCCGCTGCTGCGCTCGCCTCCCAGAAAGTTGACCCTGAAGTGGGGGTGCTGGTGCAGCAGCCGCAGGGTCTGCAGACCGCCATAGCCACTGGCGCCGATCACGGCGACACGTTGGAGGTCCACAGGCAGGCGGGAACGTCTCGGGATTTATAAAGGATGATTGACTCCCGGGCTCTGCTCTGGGGATCAGCCGTTGCCGCCAGCGCCTTGAACGAGCTTCAACCCAGCGCTGCTGAGCCTGCGATTCGCTTCGATGCGATCGCTGATGCCCTGGCCGCGATCCGCAATGGTGAATCGATCGTGGTGGTCGATGACGAGAACCCGCAGAACGAAGGCGATCTGATCTGTGCGGCCCAGTTCGCCACACCAGAACAGATCAACTTCATGGCGATCGAGGCGCGGGGCCTGATCTGTCTGGCAATGGAGGGCGAGCGGCTCGATCAGCTGGATCTGCCGCTGATGGTCGACCGCAACACCGACAACAACCAGACCGCCTTCACGATCAGCGTTGACGCCGGTCCGGAGAACGGCGTCAGCACCGGGATTTCAGCGGAAGACCGGGCGCGGACCATTCAGGTGGCGATCCATCCCCACACCCGCCCGGCCGACCTGCGGCGACCAGGGCACATCTTTCCGTTGCGGGCCCGCCAAGGCGGCGTGCTCAAGCGGGCTGGCCACACCGAAGCCGCCGTCGACCTGGCCCGCCTGGCCGGCCTCTATCCAGCCGGTGTGATCTGTGAGATTCAAAATCCCGATGGCTCGATGGCGCGGCTGCCCCAGCTGGCCGACTACGCCGCCCGCCATCGCCTGCGGTTGATCTCGATCGCTGATCTGATCCGCTACCGGCTCGACACCGAACGCTTCGTGCGGCGTCAGGCCGAAGCGCTGCTGCCCAGCGCCTTTGGTGATTTCCGCGCGATCGGCTACCGCAACGAACTCGACGACAGCGAGCATGTGGCGCTGGTAAAGGGCCATCCGGACCAGAGCGCCGGTCCGGTGTTGGTGCGGGTGCACAGTGAGTGCCTCACCGGCGATGCCTTTGGCTCGCTGCGGTGCGATTGCCGCCCCCAACTCGAGGCGGCCCTGCGCATGATCGATGCGGCTGGCGAGGGCGTGGTCGTGTACCTGCGTCAGGAGGGTCGCGGCATCGGCCTGATCAACAAGCTCAAGGCCTATTCCCTGCAAGACACCGGTCTCGACACCGTCGAGGCCAATGAGCGGCTCGGCTTTCCTGCCGACCTGCGCAACTACGGCGTGGGCGCCCAGATCCTCAGTGATCTGGGCATCGAGCGGCTGCGGCTGATCACCAACAACCCCCGCAAGATCGCCGGCCTCGGCGGCTACGGCCTGCAGGTGGAGGATCGCGTGCCCCTGGTAATGGACCCTGGCACCCACAACGCCGCCTACCTGGCGGCCAAACGCACCAAGCTGGGACACCTGATGGGGCAAGGGCCCAGCTGCCCCGTTGGTGGCCCCACGGCTCTGCTGGCGTGGCATGGCCAGCTGCAAGGGCTGGAGGGCAGCGATCTGGAGGAGCGGGTGATCGCCCTGGCCCTGAAGGCCGGGCTGCAATGCCAGGTTGAGGATGACCCCCGGTTGCTGGCCCTGCTCAACCGGCCCCAGGTGGCGCTGCTGCTGAGCCAGGCCAGTAGCAGCACCCAGCACAACACCTTTGCGGGCCTGGGCCCGGGTCTGCAACGCTGCCTCGAAGCCCTCGCCGAACCCTCAGGAAGCCGCTGCGTCAGCCTGCTGTTGAGCCCGGATCCCCAGCGCCTGGGCCATCCGACGGCAACGCTGGAACCCGAGCGGCGCCCCCTGACTGAACTGCGGCACCCAGGCCCGCAGGTTCTGCCGCTGAGTCCCGGCAGCTTGGTTCAGTGGCAGTGCTGAGAGTGCTGAGTCAGGGGCTTCACCACGCCAGCGCTGAGCTCAGCGCTGGATCGTGACCTTGTTGATCTTGGTGCCCTTGGTGATCGCCAGCACCACGTCCATGTCGGCGGTCTTGCCAAACACGGTGTGAACCCCGTCGAGGTGGGGCTGGGGGCCATGGCAGATGAAGAACTGCGAGCCACCGGTGTTCTTGCCGGCATGGGCCATCGACAGCGAACCGGCGTCGTGCTTGTTGGCGTTGATCTCGCAGTTGATCGTGTAGCCGGGGCCGCCGGTGCCGGCCATGCCACGGGATCCTTCACGGCTGTTGGGGCAGCCGCCCTGGGCCATGAAGCCATCAATCACCCGGTGGAAGGCCAGACCGTCGTAGAAGCCCGACTCGGCCAGCTTCACGAAATTGGCCACGGTGCTGGGGGCATCAGCCTCGAACAGCTCGAGCACCACGGTGCCGGCGTCGGTCTCCATCACGACCTTGGTCACAGCGCGTCTTGCACAAAACGCGACTGTATGCGCTGGCGCCAGGGAGAATGCTGAAAACGGCGCAATCGATGGCTGATTCATCCCTGAACCTGGGCACCGCGCGGCTGGGTGTGATCGGGGGCAGCGGTCTCTATGCCATGGAGGGACTGGAGGACGTGCGCAGGGTCAAGGTCAAGACCCCCTTCGGCAAGCCCTCCGACAGCCTCGTGATCGGCCGCATCGGCGATCTGGAGGTGGTCTTTCTGGCCCGCCACGGCCGCCACCACAGCTTCACCCCCACCGAAGTGCCCTACCGCGCGAACCTCTGGGCGCTGCGCAGCCTGGGGGTGCGCTGGGTGCTGTCGATTTCGGCGGTGGGCTCGCTGCAGGAGCAGATCCGGCCGCTCGACATGGTGGTGCCGGATCAGCTGATCGACCGCACCCACCAGAGGCCGATCACCATGTTTGGAGAAGGCCTGGTGGCCCATGTGGGCTTTGCCGATCCGTTCTGCCCGGTGTTGAGCAGGTTGCTGGCCGATGTGGCCGAAAGCCTGATGCCGGAGGGCCGCAGCCTGCATCGTGGCGGCACCTATCTGTGCATGGAGGGGCCAGCCTTCTCAACCCGCGCTGAATCCCAGCTCTACCGCAGCTGGGGTTGTGACGTCATCGGCATGACCAACCACAGCGAAGCCCGGCTGGCGCGCGAATGCGAACTGGCCTACACCACCCTGGCGATGGCCACCGATTACGACTGCTGGCACCAGGAACACGCCTCGGTGACCGTGGAGATGGTGATCGAGAATCTCAAGGCCAATGCTGCTCTGGCCCAGCAGATCGTGCGGGTGGCGGCGGAGCGGATCGCGGTGCAACGCCCCCCCAGCAGTGCCCACCACGGCCTGCGCCATGCCTTGATGACACCCAAGGCCAAGGTGCCGGCGGCCACGCGCCGCAAACTCGACCTGTTGACGGAGCCCTACTGGGGCGCCTACGGCAGCTGATTGGTTGCGCTCAAACGCCAGCCGCCTTGAGAGCTGCCCGCAGGCTTGGGCCCTTGGCTTGCAGCAGCGCCGCAGCGGCCGTGGCATCCAGGCCGCTGCGGGCGATCAGCAGCGCCAGCTTCACTGAGCCTCCCGCCTCTGCCAGCAGTTCGAGCCCCCGCTGACGGGGCACCGCGGCCAGATCCTGCAGGATGCGCAGGGCACGGTCTTCCAATTTGGCGTTGGTAACCGCCACATCCACCATGCGGTTGGCAAACACCTTGCCCAGCCGCACCATCACCCCGGTGGAAAGGATGTTGAGCGCCATTTTGGTGGCGGTGCCGGCCTTCAGCCGGGTGGAGCCGGTGAGCAGCTCCGGCCCCGTGAGCAGGCGAATGTCGATCTCGCAGGGCATGGCAGCCTGAGCCGTCGGCACGCAGGCCATGGCGATGCCCAGGGCGCCCAGCTCGCGGGCATGCTCCAGCGCACCGAGCACATATGGCGTGGTGCCACCGGCGGCGATCCCCACCAGGCAATCGGCCGCTGTGAAACCGCGGACCTGGAGATCGCGCACCCCTCCCTGGCGCTCATCCTCCAACCCTTCGGAGCTGCGCAGCAACGCCGGCGCACCCCCGGCCAGCACCCCCTGCACCAGCTCAGGATCGCTGCAAAAGGTGGGGGGGCATTCGGCGGCATCGAGCACCCCCAGGCGCCCAGAGGTGCCAGCCCCCAGGTAAAACAGCCTCCCGCCGGCCTGCAATCGGGCGGCGATCGCCTCGATGGCGCGCGCCAGGGCTGGGGCTGCCGCCGAAACAGCCTGCTGGGGCAGAAGGTCTTCATCGCAAAACAGGGCCACCAGCTCAGCGCTCGAGAGCAGATCAAGATCGGCACTGGCGGCGTGGGCCTGCTCGGTGAGCAGGTGGCCGCGATCGCTGCCGCTGCTCACAGCAGCCCCTCAAGCCGGCGGCGAAAGGCTTCCAGCTCGGCATCCCCACTGCTGATCGGCTCGACTGCAGACCTGCCACCCTCGGCACTCACGTCGGCAGTGGCGTCATCGGCTTCACGCCACAGGCTGGTGTCCATGTTGCGCTCGGGTGGGGCGATCAACAGCCGGTCCTCAGCGCTCTGGGGCAGGAATCCTTCCGGCACAAAGCGCGCTTCGTACCCGGATTCGGCGCAGAAGCGTTCCATGTCATCGCGTTCCAGGGCTTCCACCGTGGGAGTGGGGAAGTCCTGGGCCTCGAGCAGGCCGGCGTAGCGCTCGGCATCGTCGCGGTGCTGAAACAGCACCACCACCGTGCGACCGGCCAGTTCCAGTGAATGGATGCCCTCCTGATCGCTGCCGGCGTCAAACAGCAACACGTACACCAAATCGGCCGTCACCACACGTGAATCAGGACAGGCCCCAGTGTCTCACTAGTCATCGCCATCGCTGGGGCCTTGCGCCAGTTCCTGCAGGCGGCGGTAGAGGGCGGCTTCCGCCTCGCTGAGTGCATCGGGCACGACGATGCGAATCTCCACGAGCTGATCGCCGCGCTGGGACTCGAGCTCCATCCCGCGGCCGCGCAGCCGCAACAGTCGGCCGCTGGAGCTGCCGACCGGCACCCTCAGCTGCACATCTCCGGCCAGCGTCGGCACGAGCACCACACAGCCCAGGGCCGCTTCGGCCGGGGTGAGCTCCAGGGTGTAGCTCACGCGCAGACCATCGATCCGCAGACCCTCGGACGTGCGCACCCGCAGCTGCAGAAAATGGTCTGCCCCTCCTGGAGCCACGCCCGCGAGCCGCAGACGCCAACCATCGCCAGCCAGCGATGGTGTCCACACCTCCACGGCAGAACCATCGGGCAACTCCAGCTCCACCCGCTCGCCGCGCACGGCCTGCTCAGGAGTGAGCTCCACCAGCGATTCGACACTGCTGGCGGCCTGCACAGGTGGTGGCGGCGGCGCGGAAGCCGTGACCTCCCCCCGCGGCTCGTCATGGGGCTCGCTACTGCCGCGAGCCTCAGCCGGGTCGAAGGGGTCGCTGAACGGCTGGGCTTCGCCGTCGCTCTGCCGTCGGGGCCGCTCACCGAACAGGGTTTCGAGGTAGGTCTCAAACGTGGGAAAGCCGCTGGCGAAGGGATCGCCGGCAACGCCATCGGCAGCCGCTTCCTCACCCAGGGGAACCCCGCGTTCCCAGAGCTTGCGGCGCCTGGGATCGGAGAGCACCGCATAGGCCTCATTGACCAGCTTGAAGCGCTCCTCAGCAACGGGGTCGTTGCCATTGAGGTCGGGGTGCCAACGACGCGCCTGGGCACGAAAGGCACGCTTGAGGCTGGCGGCGTCAGCTCCGGGCTGAAGACCCAGAACGG
>Ga0194124_10001913_pt1 | contig 24824 bp, 15 predicted proteins | sample TA2KigCas0mmetaG_FD_148605 | JGI IMG/M metagenome (GOLD analysis project Ga0194124, IMG submission 148605) | Freshwater microbial communities from Lake Tanganyika, Tanzania - TA2015031 Kigoma Deep Cast 0m | ecosystem: Environmental > Aquatic > Freshwater > Lake | place: Tanzania: Lake...
AGAGCGTCGTGCACGCGCGGTCGAGAGCCTGCAGCGGGTGGGACTTGGCGATCGGCTCGGCCATCGGCCGAGCCAGCTCTCGGGCGGGCAGCAGCAACGCGTGGCGATCGCGCGTGCACTGGTGACCCACCCCGCCATCCTGATGGCCGACGAACCGACGGGCAATCTCGATACCGCCACCGGCGAGTCCATCCTCGCGCTCTTCGGAGCGCTGCACGAGCAGGGGCTCACGCTCATCATGGTCACGCACGATGAGCGGATCGCCGGTCGCTGTGAACGCGTGGTGCGCCTGTGCGACGGCGCGATCGAGAGCGATCGTGCGGGTGGCCGCTTGAGGGCCGTCGGGAGCCATTCGTGAAGCTCGTGGGGATCGACCCGGGCCTCCTGCGCACGGGGTACGCGGTGATCGATGCGAGCCGCCCCATGGCACCGCGCCTGGTCGAGGCCGGGTTGATCAGGCTGCCGTCCAAGTCGAGCGTGGCCAGCCGACTGGTCCAACTGCACGACGATCTCGCCGAACTGATGGCCGAGCACGAGCCCTCGGTGGTCTCGGTGGAAGAGGTCTTCGTGAACACGAAGTTCGCCCGCACCGCCGTGACCATGGCCCATGCGCGTGGCGTGGTGCTGTTGTGCGCGCAGCGTGCGGGGGCGCGCTTGGTCGAACTGGCGCCGGCCACGATCAAGAAGGCCATCGCCGGCAATGGGCAGGCCACGAAGCTCCAGATGCAACGGGCCGTTGCGGCCCAGTGCGGTCTAGCCACGCCACCGAAACCCGCCGACGTGGCGGATGCGATCGCCATCGCGCTGTGTGCCAGCCTGCGCGGGGGCCGAGGCCGTTGAACGCGCCCGTGTCGCTTGCCCAACTCTTGCGCACCCGCCGCTAGAGTCCAAGGATGTCCAGCATGGCCCATGGAGTCATGACATGCGCTCGTCGCCTGACGAGCGACCAGCTTTCGCCTGTCCTGGCGTACCGGCGGCTGGTCGCTGCGGATGAGCGCCTGGCACCAAGCTTCCTCTTTGAGAGCGTGGAGCAGGGCGGGCAGGTCGGCCGCTTCAGCCTGATGGGTGCGCGGCCAATGCTCGAGGTGATTGCGCGCGCCAACGCCGTCACGATCCGGCGTCGCGGGCAGGCCGATGTGCACCGCACCGTGGCGAATCCGCTTGATGTGCTTCGGGAATTCACGCCTGGGGGTGCGCCCGTGCATCACGGACCCGTGCCAGCGTGCTTCCACGGCGGGTGGGTCGGCTACTGCGGCTTCGATGCGGTGCGGTGGCTCGAGCCTGGCAAGCTGCCGTTCGCTGCGGCGCCGGCCGATGACCGCCACCTGCCCGACTTGCACATGGGCCTCTACGGCGAGGTCGTCGTTTTCGATCACGTGACGAAGTCGATGATCGTCTGCGCATCGGCGCCGTGCCATGGTGATGCGCGCGATGCCTCGCTGCCGCGCGCGCTCGCGGTCGAGATCGACCGCATCGTCGCCGCGCTCGAGGCGGACTCCGTGCGCCTGCAGCCCGGGCGCATCGACGACGATGCCCACGCCGCACCGTCGCGCCCCGTCTCGGCGAGCACACCACCGGGTGCCTTCCGCACCTCGGTCGAGCGAGCCAAGGAGTACATCCGCGCGGGCGATGCCTTTCAGGTCGTGCTCAGCCAGCGGTTCGAGCGCACGATCACCACGGATCCCTTCGACCTCTACCGCATGCTGCGCGTGGTCAACCCGAGCCCGTACCAGGCCTATCTGCAGGCGGAAGGGTGCATCCTCGTCGCGAGCAGCCCGGAGATCCTCTGCAGGGTGCGCGGCGGCATCGTGACCAACCGCCCGCTCGCCGGAACGCGGCGGCGTGGCCGCGACGATGCTGAAGACGCACGCCTCGAGGTCGAGCTGCTCGCCGATGCGAAGGAGCGCGCCGAGCACGTCATGCTCGTCGACCTTGGCCGCAATGACCTCGGCCGTGTGAGCGATCTGGGCAGCGTGCAGGTCAAGGCATGCATGGACATCGAGCGTTACAGCCACGTCATGCACATTTCGAGCACGCTCGAGGGTTCGCTGCGACCCGGCCTGGATGCGTGGGATGCGTTGCATGCCGCGCTGCCGGTGGGCACCGTGAGCGGTGCACCCAAGGTCCGTGCGATCCAGATCATCGATGAGCTTGAGCCTGTGCGTCGGGGGCCTTACTCGGGCGGCCTTGGCTGTGTGGGCTGGAACGGCGATCTGGACATCGCGCTCACCTTGCGCACGATGGTCGTTCCCACGGCGCTCCATGATGCAGCGCGCGGCACGTGGCGCGTGGATCTGCAGGCTGGTGCAGGTGTCGTGCTGGACAGTGATCCCTTGGCCGAGGAGGACGAGACCGTCAACAAGGCCGCTGCGCTCGGTCGTGCCATCGAACTCGCGGAGCGCAGCTTCAGCTGAGCCCGCGCGCGGCAGGTTCAGTCCATCGGGATGGGCTCGTCGTCGTCGCGGCGTCGTGAGACGCGCGCAGCGCCGGGAATCGACTCCGCCTTCGCACGCTTCGGCTTGCGCGTGCCGTCCCAGTCGGTCGGCAGGTCGGCCGGCACATCCAGCCCCTCGAGGCAGCCGACGGCCTGCGAAACGCGGCTCGCACGATCGACGAGGACAAAGAGCGCAAAGACCGCAGCAACCAGGCCAAGGACCTCGATCACGGTGACGAGCGTCAGGATCTTTTCGCCGGCCGAGCCTGGGATCATGAGCGAGAGCGCACGACCGACGGGCATCTGGACCCAGCCGATGCAGCCAGAGATCATGGCTGGCAGCGCCAGTTCATCGAACCACTCGGGCGGCGGCAGCTGCAGGTGCCGCCACAGCCCTTGCACGATGCGCATCAAACCCACCAGCTGCAGCCCGACGGTCGCAAGCGCACATGCCTGCAGCACGCTCACGATGACGGGGCCGAATCGGGTGCCGGAGAAGATCGTGGCGCCCACGATCAGCGCCGCTGCCGACACGAGTTCCGCGATCGTCACGCCCTTGATCCACGGCTGCCAGACGACGAGTGACCGGTGCTTCAGCCAGCCCTCGCGGTCGAGCCGCCACCAGGCGATGGCGCGGAAGCCGCCGAGGCCAAGGATCAGAAGGCCCGTGAAGACCGGTACAAACGAGGTTGCCGCGCAGGTTCCGACGATCGCCGTCATGGCGGCAGCGCGCCACAGGCTCTCGAGGGCCTGCCGGAAGGACGCCTCCGGGCCATCCTCGCCCGGCAGGCGGGGGCGCACTGCCGGCAATGCCTCTCCACACTCCGGGCAGCGCATGGCAAGGGCGTTGCCGCCACAGTCGTGGCCGCAGTTGGGGCAGCGCCTGATCTGGTGCTTCGGTGATTGATCGCGATGTGCCATGTTCGAGCCGCTTGCCCTGAACCAGATTGAAAGATTGCCGATAGAACTACCACAATGCCATTTGGAGGCCTCATGACCACGCTGCTTGCCTCGTTCGTTGCCATCGGTTCGATCCTGCTTGGGCCGTCCACTGCCGCCGCCATGCCGGGCGATGCCCCCACGGGCGCTGCCGCCTGGGCCGACGCGCTCTGGACAGCCGCCCTGGCCGATGACCGGGCGAAGGTCGAGGAGCTTCTCAAGGCCGCACCCGCTGATGACTCACCGGCGATGCAGAAGGTCCGCGAGCGCGTGGCTGAGCGTGCGCGCAATCACGATGCGCGCGAAGCCGAGCGCAAGGCGGACCTCGAGAAGCACGAGAAGGAGATGGGCGAGCATGTGACGAAGGGTGAACTGCTCAAGGCGCTCGTCGACGGTGCGAACATCCGCTATCTGCTCTCGGAGCAGGAATGGAAGCAGCGGGGGACGACGCCCGCCTTCCGCGACCTCGTCAAGACCGCGCTGGCCGAGGCCGCCAAGGCCGCGTCGGCGGGTGATCTGCTCTATGCGCAGGAACTGACTTTCCGCGCGAAGGTCCTCGTCGAGGACGGTATCGACCAAGAGACCTTCGAGCGCACCGAGGGCGCGCTCAACGACCTGAACGACCGCATCACGCTCATCGCGATCTACGCACCGCGCGCCATGCACGCGTTGCGCGAGAGCGTGGCCAAGCGCGTCGATCCCGATGATGACTTCGCCGACTTCAGCGAGGACGCCGCCGACGACTGGAAGGAAGTCGTGGGCGGCATCACCCGCAACCTCACGCTGGGCGCGCTCTCGGCCGCTGCCGAGGCCCACATCGGCGGCCAAGGTTGGGAGCCGCTCGTGCGCGGCGGCCTCGAGCAGGTCCGCTTGCTCGCGACGACCAAGGCGCTGGATGAGACCTTCCCTGCGCTCAAGGATCCCGCCATCGTGGGGGCCTTCACCAAGGATCTCGATGCGCTCGCGGGCGCGAAGCCCGAGCGGGCCAGCGGCACATGGGCACGCTCGACCGTCGATTCGATGCTCGAGGCGAACGACCGCACCACCAAGATCCCGCACGATGTGCTGCTGCACGAGTTCGGCACCGGCGCGACGGAGCGGCTCTCGAAGGACCAGGGCGACGACTACTCGTCGATCATCTGGCCGGAGAACCTGCGCCGATTCAACCAGCAACTCGAGGGCGACTTCGTGGGCGTGGGCATCCTGCTGCGCTACGACGACAAGCGCCAGCTCATGATCGCCAACCCGCTCGAGGGCGGTCCGGCCGCGCGCGCGGGCGTGCAGCCCAACGACCGCATCATCGAGGTCAATGGCATGCCGACCGCGGGATGGACCCTCAACAAGGCGGTCGAGACGATCACGGGTCCTGCCGGCAAGAAGGTCACCATGAAGCTCCGCCGGGGCGAAGGTGACCAGGCCACCGATCTTGAGGTGCCGCTGATCCGCGAGCGCATCAAGATGCGGTCGGTGAACGGCTGGTGGAAGCGCTCGATCGACGAGGCCGGCACGCCCGAGTGGGACTGGATGATCGACCCCGATGCGGGCATCGGCTACCTGCGCGTGACGAGCTTCAACGATGACACGCTCGACGACATGGCCGACGCCATCGAAGCGATGCGCAAGGCCGGCCAGCTGCGCGGGCTGGTGCTTGACCTTCGCGGCAACCCGGGCGGGCTCCTGCCTGCGGCGGTGGACATGGTCAATCTCTTCGTGAGCCGTGGCCTGGTCGTCGAAGTGCAGGACCGCAACGGCCGCACGGTGGGCACGAACTACGCCAAGCCCAGCAAGGCCAAGCTCGCGGGGCTCCCGCTGGTCGTGCTCGTGAACCGGGAATCGGCCAGCGCCAGCGAGATCGTGAGCGGCGCGCTGCAGGCGTACAAGGCTGGCATCGTGATTGGCGATCGCACCTTCGGCAAGGGCAGCGTGCAGACCGTGCAGCGCGTGAGCGATGGTCCGCGCCAGGCTGCCGTCAAGGTCACGCAGCAGTACTACGCCTTGCCGCCGGCGGTGCCCGGCCAGAAGGGTCGCTTGGTGCACAAGCGCCTGAACACCGGCGACTGGGGCGTGAACCCCGATGTCGTCGTGCGCGTTGGGCCCAAGCAGCAGGAGAAGGCACAGACGCTGCGCACCAAGGCTGACCAGATCGACGAGAGCGGCAAGGGTGCGAAGGACGAGCGCCCCAACCCGAGCGCGCTGGTGGCCGAGGGTGTGGATGAGCAGCTCGACCTTGCGCTCATGCTGCTGCAGGCGCGCCTGGCAACCGAGCCCGCCGTCGGGACGGCCGAGCGCCCCAAGTCGGCGCAGCCCGCGCTGTCGACCGACCGCGGGGCGCCGCCGAGTTGAGATAACGGCCGAGGGCGCACCACCACCCGTGACCGGGTCGCTTCGGGGCGGTGTGCTGCGCTTGGCCACCGCCGCGCCCCATCGGCCGGTGGTGCCGCCGCAGCCAAACACCAGCACGGGTCGGTCTTGCCCCCGACGCGCGATTCTCCTATAACTGTCCGACTCTCCTTCAGTTGGGAGCCCTATGAGCATGCTTTCCGAACCCTCGACGTCCCGTCCGTTCGATGTCCACGGCAAGCCCGGCGAGCGGACCTCCGCCCCGGCTGCGACCGGCCGCCGCGATGCGGTCGATCCGGCCCTCTGCCGGCAGTGGCTGCGCGACATGCTGATGATTCGCGAGTTCGAGAACCGCTGCATGCAGCAGTACCAGGACAAGAAGATCGGCGGCTTCTGCCACATCTACATCGGGCAGGAAGCGATCGCCGTCGGCTGCACGGCGGCGGTGCGCCCCAATGACCCAATCGTGACCGCGTACCGCGATCACGGCCACGCGCTCGCCCGGGGCATGGCGGCCCGCCACTGCATGGCCGAGATGTTCGGCAAGATCGGCGGCTGCGCCAAGGGCAAGGGCGGCTCGATGCACATGTTCGACCGCGAGCATCACCTCTACGGCGGGCACGGCATCGTCGGCGCGCAGATCCCGCTCGGGGTCGGCCTGGCCTTCGCCTGCAAGTACATGGACGAGGTCATCGATGGCCAGCCCAACAGTCGCGTGGCGTTGGCATTCCTCGGCGATGGCGCGCTCAACCAGGGCGCGATCCACGAGGCGATGAACCTCGCGGGCCTGCTCGATATCCCGTGCGTGATCATCTGCGAGAACAACGGCTACTCGATGGGCACGAGCATCCACCGCGGCACCACGATGGGCCACGACATCATCTCGAAGGCCATCGGCTACGGCATCGATGGCTATGTCGTGGACGGCATGGATGTGCTCTCGGTCTACCACGACATGAGCGCGATCGTCGAGAAGTGCCGTCGCGAGAGCCGCCCGGCCTTCGTCGACATGCGCTGCTACCGCTTCAAGGGCCACTCGATGAGCGACCCTCGCAAGTACCGCACGCCCGAGGAGGAGAACCAGTACGCGAGCGACGACCCGATCGGCCGCCTGAAGCTTCACCTGGAAGAGCGCGGCGAACTGACCGAGGCCGTCCTCAAGGAGATGCAGAAGGAGATCCGCGACGAGGTGCGCGAGGCCATCGCCTGGAGCGAGGCCAGCCCCGAGCCGCCGATGTCCGAGCTCTACCACGATGTCTTTGTCGAGCCGCACGGGCCGTTCAACGGCACCAGCCTGCCCCAGATGCTGCAGGGGAAGGACCTGCGCTGACCATGAGTACCGTCACCGTCATCGACCCCACCATGACCGCCACCCGCGAGATCGAGTTCCGTGATGCCCTGCGCGAAGCGATGAGCCAGGAAATGCGCCGCGATCCGCGCGTGTTCCTGCTCGGCGAGGAAGTCGCGCAGTACAACGGCGCCTACAAGGTCAGCAAGGGCATGCTCGAGGAGTTCGGCCCACGCCGCATCATCGACACGCCCATCTCGGAGTCTGGCTTCGCCGGCATGGCGATCGGTGCCGCCATGATGGGCCTGCGCCCGATCGTCGAGTTCATGTCGTGGTCCTTCAGCCTCGTGGCGGCCGATCCCATCCTGAACAACGCGCCCAAGATGCTCTACATGTCGGGCGGCCAGTTCGGCTGCCCGATCGTCTTCCGCGGCAACGACGGCGCCGGCGGGCAGCTCGGCTCCACGCACTCCTGGTGCGTCGAGGGCCTCTACAGCAATGTGCCCGGCCTGAAGATGGCGATCCCCAGCTGCCCTGAGGATGCCAAGGGCCTGATGACGACCGCGATCCGCGACGATGATCCGGTCTTCTTCCTCGAGAGCGAGCGCATGCTCGGCATGAAGGGCCATGTGCCCGAGGGCGACTACCTGATTCCCTTCGGCCAGGCTAAGGTCCGCCGCGAAGGCACCGACTGCACGCTCGTGTCATTCGGCCGCCCGGTGAACTTCTGCCTCGATGCGGCCGCGGAACTCGCCAAGGAGGGCATCTCGTGCGAGGTGCTCGACATGCGCACGATCCGCCCGCTTGACATCGATTCGATCGTGCGCAGCGTGCGCAAGACGAACTACTGCGTGGTCGTCGACCAGTCGTGGAGCTTCGGCAGCCCGGGCAGCGAAGTGGCCAGCCAGGTGCACCAGCACTGCTTCGACGACCTCGACAACTTCGTGCACCGCGTGCACAGCGCCGACGTGCCCACGCCGTACGCGTTCAACCTCGAGCAGGAGTACCTGCCCAACGCCCGCAGGATCTGCGAGGCGGTGCGCAGCTGCCTCTACCGCGCCTGAATCACGGACGATCCCAGGAGACACCATGCCCACGACCGTCACCATGCCCCGCCTCTCCGACACGATGGAGGCCGGCACCGTCATCAAGTGGCACGTGAAGGAAGGCGACACGGTCGCCACTGGCGATGTGCTCGCCGACGTCGAGACCGACAAGGCCACGATGGAGATGCAGACCTACGACGACGGCGTCGTGGCCAAGCTGCTCATCGGCGCGGGAGACCGCGTGGCGATCGGCACGCCCATTGCGGTCATCGCGGTGGATGGCGAGGATGCCTCGTCGGCCGGCGCCGCCAAGTCCGCCGCGGCAGCCCCGACCACGGCAGCCGCGGCCGTGGCAACCAACGACGAAGCCCCGGTGGTCGTCACCGGTACCGTGGTCATGCCCAGCGTCCACGCCGACAACGGTGCGCGTGCGCGCATTTCGCCGGTTGCGCGACGCATGGCCGAGGAACTCGGCGTCGACATCAACAGCCTGCGAGGCACCGGCCCCGGTGGCCGCGTGATCAAGCGTGACATCGAAGCCGCCGCGACCCGCAAGGGCAGCGGTGCGGTGGCAGCCCCGGCCTCGATCATGCCGGTGGTGGCCGCGCCTGCGCCCGCGGCTGCAGCGAGCATGCCGGTCGTGGCTGGCCCTGGCTCGCGCGAAGTCGCGGTGAGCGGCATGCGCCAGACGATCGCGCGCCGGCTCGTCGAGAGCAAGAGCACGATCCCGCACTACCAGGTGTCGATGCGCTTCAACATGGATCCCTTGCTCGAACTGCGCAAGATGCTCAACGCGCAGCTCGAACCGCAGGGCGTGAAGCTCAGCGTGAACGACTTCATCGTGCGCGCGTGCGCGCTCGCGATGGCGCAGCACCCGTACTTCAACGCGAGCTGGGCCGGCGATCGCATCATCATCCACGGCGAGGTCAATGTGGGCGTGGCCGTCAGCCTGCCTGCCGAGCGCGGGGGCGGCCTGGTCGTTGCGGTCATCCGCAACGCCGACCAGAAGGGCCTGCGCCAGATCTCGCTCGACACGCGCGCGTTGGCCGAGAAGGCCCGCACGCGCGGCCTCGGCCCCGAGGACATGATGGGCGCCACGTTCACGATCTCGAACCTGGGCATGTACGGCGTCGACAACTTCACCGCGATCATCAACCCGCCCAACAGCGCGATCCTCGCCTGCGGCGCGGCGGTGGAGCGGCCGGTCGTGCGCAACAGCCAGCTCTGCGTGGGTACCGAGCTCGACGCGACCCTCAGCCTCGATCACCGCGTGATCGACGGCGCGATGGCCGCCGAGTACCTGACCACGGTGCGCCACAACCTCGAGAACCCGGCCACGCTGCTGGTGTGAGCGGGGTGCGCGCGGGTTGAGTCGCGCCCTGCGCGGTCAGCCCCTCACTCCCCCCTGACCGTCAGCCCCACCGGGGCGGCATCGCCGACCCGCTTACGGGCGCGGATCTGCTCGTTGCCGAGCTGGCCGCACGCAGCCATCGCGCTGCGGCCCTTGGTGCCGCGGATCTTGGTGAACTGGCCGTTGGCGACCGCGCGGTTGACGAACGCATCCACGGACTCATCCGAGGGCGCGGGCCACGGGCTGTTGCGCCGCGGGTTGTAGGGGATCAGATTCAGGCTGCAGCGCATGCCCTTGAGGAACGCGCAGACCTCGTCGCAGTGGGCGATCGAATCGTTCACGCCCGGAATCAGCACGTACTCCACGCACAGCGCAGCGCTCGGCCGCTTGGGGAACTCCATCATCGCTTGCCGGAGCTTGGCCATCGGCTCGGCGCGGTTGATCGGCATGATCGAACTGCGCACCTCGTCGTTGGGTGCGTTCAGGCTGACCGCCAGCTGCACTTGGTGGAACCCGCGCTCGCCGATGAACTCGCCGAGCCGGCGGATCCCATCGGTGCGACCGACCGTCGAGATCGTAATGTGCCGAGGCGCAAGCCCCGGCCCGTTCTTGTCGGCGATGATGCGGATCGCGCCGAGCACGGCCTCGATGTTGTCCATCGGTTCGCCCATGCCCATGAAGACCAAGTTCTTCACCGGGAAGCCGTGGCCCGGCCCGCGCGGATTCGTCTCGCCCTCGCCGATCAAGGCCGGCGCCGGCGCGCGCCCAGGGCCGGCCGTCGCGGGTTCGTCATCCCATGGGTTGGCGACCGTGAAGATCGCCTGATGCACCTGCTGCACGATCTCGCGCACGGAAAGATTGCGCAGTAAGCCCATCTGCGCGGTCTCGCAGAATCGGCAGCCCATCGCGCAGCCGACCTGGCTGCTCACGCAGAGCGTGCGGCTGAACCAGCCCGTGCGGTGCGGCATCGGAATCACCACGCTCTCGGTCTCGTAGTCGCCCTCGACTGCCAGCAGGAACTTGACCGTCTTGCCATCGATGAGTTCGCGCACGGGCGCCGGCGGCGGGGGCGCCATCCACGGCAGCCACTCGCCGCGCCGATGCACCGCCCGGTAGGCCTCAAGCGCCACGCCGCGCGCGATGCCCGCGGCCTTGGCGGCATCGACGAATGCAACGCTGGTCAGGGCAAGAGGATCGGGCGCACCGGGCATCCCGCCATAGTAGGGGCGCAGGGCTACACTTCATGCCCAATGAGCTTCAAGCGATCAGAAGGTCCGCGCGGCGAGCGCATCGTGCCGGTCACCATCCACCTTGAGGATCCGGAGGGCGCTACCGGCACCGAGCAGAAGGAGTGGACCCTGACCGGTGCCACGGGCGAAAGCCTGCTCGAGCTTGCGCTCGATCAGCACATCAACATCGAGCACGCCTGCGGCGGCGTCTGCGCCTGCAGCACCTGCCACATCTATGTCGAGGAAGGCATGGACTGCCTGAGCGAGTCGACCGAGGCCGAGGATGACCGCGTCGAGGAAGCCCCCGGCATCCAGCGCAACAGCCGCCTCGCCTGCCAGTGCGAGATCAAGAAGGCCGGGCGCATCGTGATCCGCGTGCCGAGCTGGAACCGCAACGCCGTCAAGGAAGTGCCGCACTGATGGCCGCCGGATTCCATTGGCTCGATGTCCAGCGCATCGCCGAGGAGTTGGCTGACCGCCACCCTGACGTCGATCCTGTCGCAGTGAGTTTCCCGCGGCTGCGCAGCTTGGTGACGGAACTGCCGGGTTTCGCCGAGCAGCCGGGACACCCGAGCAACGAACGCATCCTCGAGACGATCCAGCAGCTCTGGATCGAGGAACGCGCGTGAGGTACCACGCTGCTGCCATCCAGACGGCATTCGAGTCGCCGAAGCACCGCAGCGCGATCGCCGATCGCGTGGCGCGCATGTGCGCGATGGCCGAGTCGACCGTCGGTGGCTACGAGCCCTTCTTCGATGTGCGCTTGATCGCGTTCCCCGAGTTCGCGCACACGCCGCCGTGCTACCTGACGGTCAAGGAACTGCAGCAGCACTTGGCGGTCGAACTGCCGAATGAACACACCGATGCGTATGCACGCGTCTGCAAGAAGCTCGGCTGCTGGATCCAGACTGGGACCTTCCTCGAGCGGCATCCTCGATGGCCGGATGCGGTCTTCAACACGACCATGCTCATCGGTCCTGATGGGATCCTCGCGACCTACCGCAAGGTGAACCCGTGGATCCCGTGGGAAGTGCACGCGAGTCCGCACGATCTGGCCGACTACGACCTGCCCATGTTCCCGGTGGCGGACACGCCAATCGGCCGCATCGGCTGCGCGATCTGCTACGACTGGCTCTTCCCCGAGACGATCCGCCAGCTCGCCTTCAACGGCGCCGAGGTCCTGGTGCGCGTGAGCGCCTACATGGATCCGTGGGGTGCCACGCAACCCATGGACTGGTGGACGCTTTTCAACCGCGCACGGGCTGCCGAGAACACGGCCTATGTCGTCGCGGCCAACCAAGGCGCGAGCTTCCGCGACTATCCGCCGTTCTCCTGGCCGGGCGGATCGATGGTCGTCGACTTTGAGGGCCGCGTGCTCGCCCAGGCGGATCCCGGTCCTGGCGAGAAGGTCGTGGTGGCTCCCATCGATCTTGACGCGCTGCGTGCCGCGCGTGCGCGATCGCGCGGCCATGACATGCGGGCGCACCTGCGCACGAGTGCGCACCCGTACATGGAGCGGCCGTACCTAGCGCCCTCGGGCACCGGCGCGATCTCGATTGAGTCGACCAACGAGCGCATCGCCCACGCCAAGCGGGAGCTGCCGTGAGCGCAGCGGGGGGTGCCATCGCATCGCTGGCAGCGCTCGCCTCGATCCGCGCCGCACGAGCGACCTGCGCGCTGCTCTCGATCGCGGTGGCCATGAGTGGCTGCTCGAAGCCCGCCACCGACGAACCCGCACTCAGTGCGGCCCAGATCGGTGCACTCAATCACGGCATCGGCCTGATGGGGCAGTTCGACTTCGAGGCCGCACGCTTGCAGTTCCAAGGCAGCGCGCAGGTCCACGGCAACCGATGGGGCTTGACCAATGCCGCGATCGCGCTGATGAACCAGTCTGTCGACGGTGCGCAGGAACGGGCGATCGAGGAGTTCCGCTCGATCCTTCGTGCATACAGTGCGCCCGGCGTCGAGATCTGGGGCACTGCAACCTACTGTGTGGGACTGTGCGAGCTCTTTCTCGGGAAACCGGACCAGGCACTGATGCACTTCCGCCGCTGTGCGGAGGCCGTACCGGGCGATCCGCATGCGAGCTTCTACGTCGGGCAGTGCCTTGAGCTGACCGGGGCCGAACACGATGCGCTCGCGTGGTATCGCCGCGCTGCGGAACTTGACCCGTTCCTGCGCAGCGCGCAGCTGGGAATCCAGCGCATGGCCTCGCGCACGGGTGACGCCGCTGCGGCCGAGCAGGCGATGCAGACCTTCGAGCGCCTGACCGTCAACCCGCGCAGCACACTGGCAGAGTTCAAGTACACCCGCACGGGCCGTCTTGGCATGTGCATCATGCCGCCATCCCCAATGCCAGAGCCTGCGCATGGACCCATGCTCACAGCGCCAGCGGCGGTCACCATCGCTCCCGGGTCAAGTCTCTCGTGGAGCGCCAGTGGCGGCACCAGCGTCTGCACGGTCGATCTCGATGAAGACGGTGCACTCGATCTGGTCATTCCCGGCGCCCTTGAGGGCGATCGTCCCAACGCCGTCCTCAGGTCGACGCCGCAGGGGTTCGTGCAACTCGATGCGCACCCCGTGGCTGCGGCACCGGGCGTGCTTGGTGTGCTGGCTGGCGATCTGGACAACGATGGGCGCGTGGATCTGGTGTCCATCGGTGGCGCAGGCGTGCGTGCGTGGATGCAGGTCGCCGAAGGATGGCAGGAGCGCACGGAGTTGCTCGGGCTTTCCGTCATCCCGGCTGCACGCGATGGAGTCATGGCCGACCTCGACCACGATGGGGATCTGGATCTTGCGTTGCTCGATGGCGCCGGATCACTGCGGCTCCTTGCTGGCATCGATGGTGCACCCATGCGCGAGATCACCGATCGCCTGCAGGGCGATGCGGCCAAGCCCGCGACGCAGATCGCGCTCGGCGATGTCGACGGCGACCGAGATGTCGACCTCTTGCTCGCTGGGGCAGAGGGCTGCACGGTCTGGTGCAATGACCGCCTCTGGTCGTGGACGCGCCATCCGCGCTTCACGGCAATCGAATCCCGTCCGGCTCAGTGGATCGCCTGCACGGAGCGCTCGATCGACGGTACGCCGCTGGTCATGCTGCGCCAGGCTGCGGCCGCTCCTGATGCGCAAGCAACAGCACCCAAGTCCGGCGGCGCGCTGCTGGTCCTCGCCCCGACGACGCCGGAGCGAGGTGCCGCGTGGTCGGGGCCGTGGGAACTCGTAGCCGAGGGTTCGGTCGAGTTGACCGAAGCAACGGGTTCGAGCAGCTTGTTCACGCTTGCAGACTTGAATGGCGATCTGCACGCGGAAGTGCTCTGTGGCGAGGGCGCCACCCTGGTCGGCATGGATCCATCCGGTCAGCAGGTCTGGAGCGAGCGGGCACCCAAGCCCGCGGCGGCCTGGGCGGTCGTGAACCGCAACCCCGAAGCGGGGCCGAGCATGCTCGCGACGCAGCCTGGCGGTCCACCAGTCATCTTCGGGCCCGGCTCGGGTCGTGGCGGTTTCGCCGCCATCGATCCTCGCGGCCGCATCGATCCGGCGCAGAGCATGCGCTCCAACGCCAGCGGCATCGGCACGCGGCTCACGGCGCGCATCGGCAACGAGTGGTCCAGCACCACGACCTGGCGCATCGGTTCTGGCCCTAGTCAGAGCCTGCAGCCAGTCTCGATCGGCCTTGGCCCGGCGCCGCATGTGGATGCACTTGCCATCGACTGGAGCGACGGCGTGACCCAGAGCGAGCTCTGGATCATGGCCGGCTCGCGACGCACGCTGGTGGAAACACAGCGACAGATCAGCAGTTGTCCCGTGATCTTTGGCTGGAATGGTCGCGAGCATGCCTTCCTCACGGATTGCCTTGGCGTGGGCGGACTTGGCTATCTCATCGAGCCCGGCGTCTACGCGCCGCCGCGGCCGTGGGAGCATGTCCTGCTTGGACCAGGTTCGCTGGTTGCAGACCGTGGCGTCTATCGCCTCAAGCTCGCCGAACCCATGGAAGAGGCCTGCTGGATCGATGGCGCTCGGCTGCTGGCCTACGACCTTCCCGCTGGCTGGTCCATGGCAGTCGATGAACGCATGGGGATCAACGGACCGCAGCCGACGGGCGCACCGATCTTCTGGCGGACGGAACACCTCCCGAAGGCAGTGATGAACCGTCACGGTGGGAAGGCGGCATCCGATCGCGCACAGGGTGGAGTCGACGCCACGCGCACGCAGACAGCGCTTGAGGCCGTGACCCGTGCCGATCGCGTTGCGCTTGATCCTGGTCCGATCGACCATCGTCTGATTGGACGCTTGACGGCAGATCATTCGTTCGAGCTTGAGTTCGGTCTTGATCTGGCCTCCCTCAAGGATGCCTGGCTTGTCATGGATGGGTGGGTCGAGTACCCGTACTGCCAGACGATGTTCGCGGCTTGGCAGGCGGGTGCAGCCTTCCGCGCACCGTCGCTCGAAGCCCGCGGCGCAGATGGAGCGTGGGTCATGGTCGCCGAGCAGTTCGGCTATCCCGCCGGCATGCCACGCCGCGCGATGCTGCCGTTGCCCGAGTTGCCCGCAGGGACCACTGCGCTGCGGCTGTCGACCAATCACCAGATCTACTGGGATCGGATGGCCGTCATCGAGTCCCAGCCAGCCCCGGTCAGTCCGATGGCGTGCAACCCACGCTCCTCGGTGGTCGTCCGTCGCGGGTACGCGCGCCGCTCCACCGGACCGCAATTCCTGCCGCACTACGACGATGCCCGCGCGTTGCCCCTGTGGGACTGCCGCGTGCAGGTGGGGCAGTACACCGCACTGGGAGAATGCCTGCCGCTCACGGCCACGCAGGACGATGCCTGCGCGATCATCGCCGGCGGCGAGGAACTGCAGCTGGCCTTCGAGGCGCCCCCGGAACGGGCCGATCGCGTTCGCTGCTGGGTGCTCGAACTGGATGGCTGGTGCAAGGACATGGACCTCTTCACCAAGGATGGCGAGACGCTTGATCCGCAGCCCATGCGGGGCTCGGTCCGCTCGCCGACCGCGCAAGCCTTGGATGAGCGCTTCAACACGCGTCTCCAAGGCGGGCGCTGAGGACCACAAGGCACCCGCTCCACGCTCTGCCGCAGGGGCTCGCCAGCCGGCAGCTTCCAACTTCAACCTGCTGGTCATATCCTGATGCGCCGATCGAGGACGGCGCACCTAGACTTTGTGCCATGGCCGGTCCCGGCGAAAAATCGCTCAAGCAGCCAGTTCCACCGCGCTTGGCGCGCGTCCTGTCGGTCGTGCTTGGGCTCTTTGCGATCCTGGTCGTCAACAGCGTCTATCTGTCGGGCATCACGGTGGCGGAGTGGGCGTCGGGCCAGTCGCTGCAGAATCAGTTCTACCAGTGGATGTTCGGTGGCCATCTGCTTTTGGGTCTTGCGTTCACGCTGCCCTTCATCGTGTTCGCGGCCGTCCACCTGCGCAACACGCATGACCGGCCCAACCGCAGCGCCGTCCGTGCGGGGTGGATCCTGTTGTGGGCCTCCGTCGGCGTGCTGGTCACGGGGTTCCTGCTCACGAATGTGGAGGTCGGAGGGCGAGATGTCGGGCTTCGAAGCCCCGACTCGCGGCGCATCGTCTACTGGCTGCATGTGGTGCTGCCGGTCGCTGCGATCTGGCTGTATGTGCTCCATCGGCTCGCGGGCCGGCGCATCAGGTGGCAGGTCGGCGTGCGCTGGGGTGCCGTCGCCGCGGCCTTCGCCATGGCCATGGTCGCGCTGCATGGCGCCGATGCGCGACCGTGGTCCACGATCGGCCCGCGCAATGCCGACTACTTCGAGCCCAGCCTTGCTCGCACGGCCTCCGGCGGTTTCATCTCCGCCGACAGCCTGATGATGAACGAGTACTGCCTCGAGTGCCATCAGGACACCTACGACTCGTGGGCCCACTCAGTCCACGCGGCCAGCAGCTTCAACAACCCGATGTACGCCTTCAGCGTGCGCGAGACCCGCCGTGAGGCTCACGCGCGAGAGGGTTCCGTGCAGGACGCGCGCTTCTGCGCAGGCTGCCACGATCCGGTGCCCTTCTTCTCGGGCGCCTTCGAGCACGCGCGCTTCGATGATCCGGACTACGACGTCTCGAAGGATCCACTGGGCGCCGCAAGCATCACCTGTACGGCGTGCCACTCGATCGTCGCCGTGAATTCGCCGCGCGGCAACGCCGATTACACCATCGAGGAGTCGCAGCACTACCCATTTGCCTTCAGCGAGAATCCATTCTTGAAGTGGGTCAATCGCCAGCTCATCAAGGCCAAGCCCGCGTTCCACAAGCAGACCTTCCTCAAGCCGGCCGTGCACCAGAGCACGGAATTCTGCGGGACCTGCCACAAGGTCAACCTGCCCGAGGCCGTGAACGACTACCGCTGGTTGCGCGGCCAGAATCACTACGACTCCTTCCGGCTCTCGGGCGTGAGCGGCCATGGCGTCGAGAGTTGGTACTACCCGGCCAAGGCGGAGTCGAACTGCAATGGCTGCCACATGCCTGCGCGACCGAGCGATGACTTCGGCGCCAAGCTTCGCGACGGGCGGCTGGCGATCCTCGACCACGGCTTCGCGAGTGCCAACCCGGCCACGCCGCTGCTGTCGGGCCTTGTGGGTGCTGAGACAGTGCAGGCCGAGTGCGAGGCGTTCCTCGAGGGCACCATGCGCGTGGACCTCTTCGGCATCCGCCGCGGCAACGACATCGATGCCCCGCTCGAGGCGCCGCTCGATCCCATGCTCCCGGTCGTCTCGCCCGGCGAGCCGCTCGTCGTCGAGGTCGTCACGCGCACGCTCAAGCTTGGCCACGAGTTCACGCAGGGCACCGCCGACAGCAACGAGGTCTGGCTCGATGTCACGGTGCGTTCGGGCGATCGGATCATCGGGCGGAGCGGGGGCATCGATGGCGAGCGAGCCGTCGATCCGTGGAGCAAGTTCTTCAACGTCTTCATGCTCGACCGCTCGGGGAAGCGGATCGATCGCCGCAATCCACAGGACATCTTCGTCCCGCTCTACAACAACCAGATCCCGCCCGGGGCCGGCGATGTGACCCACTTCGGCCTCACGCTGCCGGGCGACCTGGCCGCGCCGGTCACGATCGATGTGGCGCTTCGCTATCGCAAGTTCGACACGACGTACATGCACTACGTCTACCCCGGCAGCGGCACCAACACGGTGCCCGTGCTGACGCTGGCGACGGACTCCGTCACGCTGCCGCTGGCCTCGGCACCGTCAGCATCGCCAACCGAGTCCGCCGCTCCAGCAACCGTGAAGCCCGAAGCAGCCGCACAAGTTCCAGCGGTCGCGGCACAAGGTCCGTCGGTCGCTGCCGCACCTCAGGCGGGCGCCTCACCGCCCGCGTTCCCCGAGTGGCAGCGTTGGTACGACTACGCGATCGGCCTTTTCCGCCAAGGCAATCGTGGCAGCCAGAAGGGCGATCTGCGCGGTGCCGAGGCTGCCTTCCGCAAGGTCGAGGAATTCGGTCGTGGTGAGGGCGCGCTCGGGCTTGCTCGCGCCTACCTGAAGGAGGGCCGCCTTGACGATGCGGTGTCGGCGCTCGGCCGCGCCGGGCAGGCGTCATCGCCCGCGTACCCGTGGTCGATTGCGTGGTTCAGCGCACAGGTCGATCGCCAGAACGGCAACTTCGAGGCCGCCGTGCGGAACATGTCTGCGGTCAAGGCCAGCGGGTTCCCTCTGGCGATCGAGCGGGGCTTCGACTTCAGTCACGACGACCGCCTGCTGGTCGATCTGGCGCAGGTGCAGTACGAGTGGGCGCGATCACTGCGATCCTCGGATCCCGCTCGGGCTGCGACCCTGCTCGAGCGTGCCCGACTCAATGCGCACGATGCGATCACGCTCGATCCTGAGAGCCCAAGTGCTTGGTATGTCCTCGGGCAGGTCCGGACGGAACTTGGCGATGCGTCGGGAGCGGCTGCTGCGTATGCGGAGCACGCTCGTTACAAGCTCGATGACAACGCTCGTGATTCAGCCATCACGGCAGCCCGCGCGCGCTACCCGGCGGCGAACCATGCTGCCGAGCCGATCGTGATCTACGACCTGCAACGGCAGGGGCGCTTCGAGGCTTCGATCGCCGATCCGGCACCGGCACCCTCGCTCAGCCGCTCGCGTTCCGGCGAGTAAGCGTTCTTGCCCACGCGCGTACGCTCCACGCTGCCATGCATGAGCCTGCGACAGAGCCACCACCTGATGACGGCAGCATCGGTCGAGCAGCGCGCGGATCGCTCGCGGCGATCATCGCGCTGGGCGTGCTCGGCATCGGTGTCTGGCTGCTCGCGCGCAAGCCGAACCCAGTTCGTGAAGCCGATCCCTCACCTGTCGTGCCGGCCGTGCGCCGAGCGGTCGAACGGCCGCTCAGCCCGGTGCCCTTCACCGACATCGCCAAGGCTGCAGGCATCGACTTCACGCACACGACGGGTGCACGCGGCGAGTGCCTCCTCCCCGAGACGATGGGCGGCGGCGTTGGCTTCCTCGATGTCGATGGCGACGGCGATCAGGACCTGGTGCTCATCGATGGTTGCCGCTGGCAGGGCGAGCCATTTGCGAGCGAACCCGAAGCTGTGCACGACAGCGTGCGGCTCTGGACCAACGACGGCCGCGGCCAGTTCCGCGAGGCGACCAAGGGCAGTGGACTCGAGGGGCCGCGCTACGGCATGGGCGTGGCGACGGGCGATCTCGATGGCGATGGCCGCATCGATCTCTTCGTGACCACCGTCGGGCGCAACGCCGTGTACCTCAATCGGACCGAGCCGGGCGGCACGCCCAGGTTTGAGGATGCCACGGATCGCCTGAAGGTTCCGCTGGCATCGCGCTGGGGCACCAGCGCGGCGATGTTCGACGGTGACCAGGATGGCGACCTCGATGTCATCGTCTGCAACTATGTGCGCTGGTCGCGCGAGATCGACCTGGCGGTGGACTACCGCTTGACCGGGATTGGCCGCGCGTACGGCTCGCCCACCGGGTTCGAGGGCGTCGATCTGACCTACCTGCGCAACGATGGCGTCGCGGGCCTGGTGGATGCCACGGCCGACAGCGGCTTTGCCGTCGACAACGCCAGCACGGGCAAGCCCATGGGCAAGGCGCTCGGCGTGGTGCTTGGCGATTGGAACAGTGACCAACGCATCGATGTGGCCATCGCCAACGACACGGTCGCGAACTTCCTGTTCCGCAATGAGGGTTCCCCTGGTCGGGCAAGCTTCGTGGAGGTCGGTGCGTCGAGCGGGATCGCCTTCGATCGCAACGGCAGTTCGACGGGTGCCATGGGCATCGACACGGCATGGCTGCGTCCGCGTCAGTGGGTGATCGCGATCGGCAACTTCGCCAACGAGATGAGCTCGCTCTATGTCGAGCGCGGCACCACGATGGCCTTCAGTGACGATGCCATCATCGAGGGGCTTGGCCCGGCGTCACGCGCGTTCCTGACCTTTGGACTCGTCATGGCCGACATGGACCTCGATGGGGATGCTGATCTTGTGCAAGCCAACGGCCACATCGAAGAACGCATCGCGAAGGTGCAACCGAGCCAAGCCTGGCGGCAGCGGGGGCAACTCTTCCTAAACGCCGGGCATGGCGCCTCGAGCCCGCTCCTGCGTGAGCTGTCGGCCGACATGATCGGTGATCTGGCGCGACCGGTCGTCGGGCGCGGCCTGGCGACGGCCGACATCGATGGCGACGGCGACCTTGACCTGGCCCTGACCCAGGCCGGCGGCTCACCGATGCTCCTGCGCAACGACCTGCCCGCCCGCGGCCGATGGCTGCGCATCGTGCTCGAGGGCCCGCCAGGCAATCCGCAGGGGATCGGTGCGCTGGTGACTGTGGCACCGTTCGCGGTGGAGCCCGCACCCACGGCTGCGACCATCGTCAGCGGTGCACGCAGTTACCTGAGCGCGTGCGATCCGGCCTTCACGATCGGCCTTCCCGAAGGCCAGGCGCGGACCATCATCTCCGTTGCGTGGCCTGCAGGAAGCAACGCGGCCGACTCTCGCCTCGTGATCGACGGCGCTGGCAGGACGGTCGTGATCCGCGCCTCGGATCGCTGAACCCACCAAAGAAACGGCCCCGGCGCGAGGCCGGGGCCGCAAGGTCATTCACTGTGCCGCTCGGCTCAGGGGCAGGCGCCCCAGGCGCCGAGCATGACGCCAAGGTCAGCACCGTCGATCGTGCCGTTGCCGTCCAAATCGGCCGAGCCCGCGCCGCCCCACTGGCCAAGCAGCGTGCCAAGATCGGCGCCATTGACCGCGCCATTGTCGTCGAGGTCACCCGTGCAGGCCGGGGCCTGCGTGCACACCACTCGCTCGATGCGGATCGAGTCGATGGCGGCCTCGGTCAACGAGTTGTTGGGGTTGTCGCGAGCGACGAAGCGGATCTGCATCGTGTCGCCGGGTACCAAGGCCGCACTCAGGTTGCCGGTGCGGACGGTCCAGAACCCCGTGTTCGACGAGAAGGTCTCGAGGTTGCGCCACGCACCGCCATCGACGCGCACATCGACCGTCAGCGAGTCCACTTCAGCAGCAGTGGGTTCAATGCAGGCGAACCAACGCGCATAGGAGATGCTCACGTCCTGGCCGCCGATGGTGAAGACCGGCGAGACCAGCACGGTGGGACCGCCGTCAAGGTCACCCGAGGCTGCGGTGCCGCCAGCACCACCCTGACCTGTGAACCAGCACTTCACGCCGGTTGCCGAGTGGTCCAGCTCCGGCTGCACCGGGGTGGCGCCGCTGCTGGTGCCGATCGGATCACCAAGTTCCCATGCGCCGAACGTGACGGAGGTGTTCTCGACGGTCCAGCCTTCGGTGCCGTCCTCGAACTCGGTCGAGTAGACCAACTCGGTCCCGGAGACCGGATCGAGCGCGAACGGACCCGTCGCACCGCCGCTCGGCAGGGTCCAGGTTGCAGTGCCGGTGTTTGAGAGCTGTGCGGAGATGTACCAATCCAGGCTCTGGCTGCAGTCGAGCGCTGGGAGGTTCACCAGGAACTGCGTCGATGACACGCTCGGAAGTGCTGACTCAGACCATGCCCCATTGTTGATGCGGGTGAAGAGCTTGGCGCTGCCGGAGACAATGGAACCACCGCCGACGATGGCGGCGTTGGCAGTCAGTGTGGTCGCCTGTCCAGGGGGGACCGTGGCGGGTGCGCCGCCCACGATCGACCAGTTCATGTTGATCGGGGGCACGTTCATGTAGACGTTGATCCCGCCGCAGGTGCCCGACACGATGTCGCGCCAGCCGTCACCATTGATGTCAAAGAGCGCCGCGTCAGTCCAGCCGGTCTGCTCGGCCGCCGGCACGGTGCCAGCTTCGTTCACGAGCAGCGCGCTGTCAGCCCCGGTGTTCCGGTAGAACTTGGTCGTTCGGCCGCTGGTCGGGCAGAACGGCCCAAGGTCGCTGTCGACGTCGGTCACGATGACATCCTTGCGGCCATCGTTGTTGAGGTCGGCAATGGCGATGGAGTTGCCGAACTCCGAGGGGCTGCCGGAGATCACGAACGTGGTGAAGTTGGCGAGGCCATCGGAGCCGTTGCCGGAGTTGAGGCAGTACCGGTCCTGGCCGTCGTCAGCCACGATGAAGTCGAGCTTGCCATCGCCGTTGAGGTCATCCACACCAAGGCCGTAGGGAGCCAGATTCGGATAGACCACGTCCTTGGTCCACGACGTTGCGCCTGCGTTGGGGTAATAGACCGCCACGTCCTGGCCGGAGGTGAGGGTGTTCACGCGCATGACATCCATGCGCCCGTCCTGGTTGAAATCGCCCGGCTCGCACATGTTGCCAAACTCGCTCGCGAGCTGGGCGGCCGTCATGCGAGTCGTGCCTGAATCGGTGAAGAAGCCCGGGTTCGCGGCACCTTGGTTGATGAGCAGGCGGTTGTCGTAGTCCTTGGCGGCGTCCTCGGCGGGGGACTGCTGGCACTCGCCAGCGTCCGCCGTGTCGCCGTCGGAGTTCAGGTCATAGCAGATCGTCTGGCCGACGGTCTCGGGCGTGTCGTAGTCGACGAAGTAGATGTCGACGAAGCCGTCACCCGTGTAGTCAGCGACCGCTGCGTCGCACGCGCGCGGATTCGCCGCCACGCCGGTCTTGCTGACCATCGTGGGGATGCGGTTGTCCTCGAAGCGGAAGCCCTGCCACTGGCCCTGGGCGTTGTTGCCCAAGTTGCGATACACGCGCGGCTGGCCAAGCATGGCGCTGACCTGGTCACTCATGGTCGTCACGGTGATCAGGTCGAGCCAGCCGTCGTTGTCCACATCGAAGGCTTCGACGTCGCGGTCGTTGGCAGGGTCAAGCATGCCCTGCGAACCAGCTGCGTCCGACGCCGAGCCGAACTCGACGGTGCGGTCGACGAGCACACCGCTTTCGTTCATGAAGAGGATGTCGCGGAAGCCGCCCTGGACCGAGCCGGGGAACTTGCGCATGCAGGCCAGGTCGAGATCGCCGTCCCGGTCGAAGTCGCCGACGGCGAAATCATGCTCAAGATTCGGATTCACGATGAGCGAAGCGCTCGCGACCATGCGGGTCGACGTCTGCTTCTGGAAGGTCGCCCACTGGGCGTTGGCCGAGGCGGTGATCGCAGCGGCAAGGGTCAGGACGAATCGGCTGGTCTGCATGATGTCTCCTGGAGTGGTCTGTCTTGGATTGATCTGCTTGGTGGAGGTCCGGAAGGGATTCAGTCGCAGGCGCCCCAGCCCGCGAGCAGGATGCCAAGGTCGACGCCGTTGGTCGTGCCGTCACCGTTGGCGTCGGCTGACGCGGTGCCCCATCCCGCGAGCAGGATGCCCAGGTCGACGCCGTTGCGGAATCCGTCGCCGTTGAAATCAGCCTCGCAGCCGACGCAGTCGTCGGGCACGAAGTCGCTGTCGGCATCGGGCGCACCAAGCAGGATTTCCATCAGGTCGATCTGGCCATCCTTGTCGCAGTCGCCTGTGCCCTCGGCACCCTCGTAGGCCTGCATGAAAGCGTCCGCATCGACCATGTTGATGAGGCCGTCCTGGTTGAAGTCCGCCACGCCGCAGTTGGTGTTGGCCGAGGCTGCGCCCGCCGCGAAGCACGACTGGAACAGCAAGAAGTCAAAGGCATCCACCTGATTGTCGGGCTCAAGGTCAAACTCCAGCTTGCCAAGTGAGCCAAGGAAGGCGATCAACTGAGCCTTCTGTGTCCCACCGAGCGACATGAATGCCGCTGCGCTCGCCGCACCCTCGCCAAAGGGGCCGTGGAGTTCAATGGCCTTCGTCACGCGCGTGGTGAACGTGCCGCCGGCGGCTGCACCATGGTGCAGCATCGGATCGCGCGTGCGCAGGTTCCACAGCGTCGGGGTGCGCATCTCGCTCTCATCGGCGTCGCCCTGCTGCACGCCATCGCCAAGGCCGCCCATGTTGTGGATCAGGAAGTCGCTGTAGGGCTTGATGGCCTTGTTGCGGATCGCGTCCTCAAGCAGGGGGGAGTTCGAGGTCGTCCAGTCACGGACGTGGCAAGCGTTGCAGCCGATGGCGTTGAAGACCGTTTCGCCGGTCATGCCGCTCTTGGGCGTCTGCGGCGGCTGGGCGAGGTAGCGCTGGAAGTGCGTCACGCGGTCAATGAATCGGTAGCCCTCGAGGTCGGGCGTGTCTTCAGGGTCCGCGGCGGCATCGCACTCGCTGAGGATCGCCGTGTTGCCGTTGGGGGCGTTCTCGACGGGCTCCAGGTCGTTGGTCATGCCCATCTCGTTGCGGGCCGCATCGCCCGAGAAACTCAGCGTCGAAGCGACCTGCGCCTTCCAGCCGAAGCGACCAGCGCGCAGCGGTCCGGTGGGATCCTCAAGCAAGTGCACCCAGTGGACGCGGCCCGAGATGCCGTCGCCGTTGGCGTCGGTTGCATCGGCGTTCGCGGCGATCGCTGCGTCAGGGATCGCCTCGATGAGTCCGAAAGCCATCGACGAGTTGGTGACGCGCTGCACGAAGATGGTCGTACCCTCGGGAACGACTTCGGCGCAGAGTGGCGAGACCGCGAGCGTCTGCAGCAGCGACTGCGTCTCGCCCGGGATCATCATGAACTCGCCCTTGTCATCCATCCCGAAGTGGTTGACGGAGATACTGCCCCAGCCACCGATGGGATTCGTGTGGCAGCTGACGCAATTGCTCTTGTTCATGATCGGGCCAAGGCCCATCTCAAGCGTGACCGGCGTGGAGTAGGCCTCCTGGCCAGCCCAGAACAGTTCGAGCT
>Ga0194124_10001917_pt1 | contig 24810 bp, 19 predicted proteins | sample TA2KigCas0mmetaG_FD_148605 | JGI IMG/M metagenome (GOLD analysis project Ga0194124, IMG submission 148605) | Freshwater microbial communities from Lake Tanganyika, Tanzania - TA2015031 Kigoma Deep Cast 0m | ecosystem: Environmental > Aquatic > Freshwater > Lake | place: Tanzania: Lake...
GCAGTCGCGGCCCGCCACAAGGGCTGCCGTCGCCGGAAAAAGAGCCTCAGGCCGAACTGGACTGCGGCACGTCGCTTGAGACCAGCCGCTGGGGTGCAAGCCTGCCCGTGGCATCGAGCACTCCGGTTCCCAGCAGATGCGACCTCGCCCCGTAGACGCGCACCTGGGAGACTTCGCCGGAAGCCTCCACGACTGCCGAGGCAGGCAGTCGCAGGCGCTGACCGCGATTGAAACGTTCGGCCAGCTCTGCGCCGAGATCCACCCGCGGAAGGTGGTGGATGAGGTGGTCGACCGGCAGCAGAACCTCGCGCCGCCGGGCTGGATCGAGTGACTGCAGCTCCTGCAAACAAAGCATGCGGTCCGGGGTGAGTTGGCCGATCCGGGTGCGGCGCAAATCCGTCAGATGCGCCCCGCAGCCGAGCATGGCGCCGAGATCCTCGGCGAGCACGCGCACATAGGTTCCTTTGCTGCAATGCACGAAAACACCCAGTTGGAGCATCGGAAAACCCGCCAGCTCGCATCCGACCATATCGAGCATGTCAAGCCGATGAATACGTACATTGCGCGCGGACCGGTCGACCTCCAGGCCCTCCCGAGCGAGCCGGTAAAGCGCAACGCCCTCGCGCTTGAGCGCGGAGTACATGGGTGGTATCTGCTGCGTTGATGTTCGAAGACGGGCGAGCGCCTGCTCGACCGCGCCGCGCATCGGCCGCGGATCGATCCATTGGCTCAGCCGCCCCTCGGCGTCGCCGGTTGAACTGCTGCGTCCGAGCACGATCCTGGCTGTGTAGCACTTGTCGGCTTCGAGCAGCGCATGCAGGAACTTGGTGGCCTCCCCAAAGGCGACCGGCAACAGCCCGCTCGCAAGCGGGTCGAGCGTGCCACCATGCCCCGCCTTTGCTGCGCAGTACAGGCGCTTGACCTGCTGCAGGGCATGGTTGGACGAGACGCCCAACGCCTTGTCGAGCAGCAGCAGGCCGTTGATGCGCTGGCGCACCGGGCGGCGCGCGGCCTCAGCCTTTACGAGCGACGAAACGGCACCGCTCATGACGCCCCTTCCACTGCCCACCCAGCCTTCCCGGACCGCATGGCTCACTGCGCCTTCTGCCTGGCCGCAGCAGGCTGCCCCGGCCGCGTTGCGGTTGAGTCGACAACCGCGCCGTCCTCGACGGCCGACTCCCGGGCAAGCGCCTGATCGATCAACTGCGACATGGCCATGCCGTGGCGGGTGGAAGAATCGTAGTGAAAGCGCAGCTCCGGCACCGTGTGCATCCGTATCCTGCGACCAAGTTCGTTGCGCAGAAAGCCCGCTGCCGAATGCAGACCCGCGGCGCACCGCTCGCGTTGCGCCGCGTCATCGGGAAGCACGGTGAAGTACACGCCCGCATGCGCGTAGTCGGCGGAGAGTTCAACGCCCGTGAGGGTGAGCAATCCGATGCGTGGATCCTTGATTTCGCGCTGCAAAAGCAGCGCGAGCTCCTGCTGGATCTGCTCGGCGAGGCGCGCCTGCCGCGGCACCGAGGCCGACGAAACCGATCGACGTCGCACGGTGGGTATCAGAGCGTGCGCGCCACTTCCCTGATCTCGAAGACCTCGATCTGGTCGCCTTCCTTGATGTCGTCGTAGTTCCTGACCGAAAGGCCGCACTCGAAACCTTCCTTCACCTCACGCACATCGTCCTTGAAGCGCTTGAGGCTGTCGAGTTCGCCGGTGAAGAGCACCACCGAGTCGCGAAGCAGGCGCACCCTGGCACCGCGGCGCACAAGCCCCTCGAGTACCATGCAACCGGCCACGTTACCCACCTTCGACACCCGGAAGACCTGGCGGATCTCCACCAGGCCGATGATCTCCTCTTTGCGATCCGGCGACAGCAGGCCGGCCATCGCCGCCTTGATCTCGTCCACCGCATCGTAGATGATGTTGTAGTAGCGAATGTCCACGCCGTTGCCCTCGGCCACCCGCTTGGCCTGCTGGTCGGCACGAACATTGAAGCCGATCACCACTGCGTTCGATGCGACCGCCAGGTTGATGTCGCTCTCGGTGATGCCGCCAACCTGCGCATGGACCACCTGCACCTTGATTTCATCGGTGCTCAGCTTTTGCATCGCATGCACCAGGGCCTCCTGAGAACCCTGCACATCGGACTTGATGATGAGCGTGAGGCTCTTGGCCTGCCCCTCGGTCATGGTCTCGAAAATGTTCTCCAGCTTCGCAGCCTGCTGCCGGGCGAGCTTCACATCACGGAACTTGCCCTGTCTGAAGAGCGCGATTTCGCGTGCCTTGCGTTCGTCGGCCAGCGACAGGACCTCTTCACCGGCGCTCGGCACCTCCTGCAGGCCCTGGATTTCCACCGGAATCGACGGACCGGCCTCGTCGACCGGCTTGCCGCTCTCATCGAGCATGGCCCGGACCCGGCCCCAGGAACTGCCCGCGAGCACCACGTCACCCTTGTGGAGCGTGCCGCTTTGCACCAGCACGGTGGCCACAGGTCCGCGTCCGCGATCGAGGCGTGCCTCGATCACCAGCCCCTTGGCCGGAGCATCGCGCGGTGCCCTGAGTTCGAGCACCTCGGCCTGCAAGAGTACATTTTCGAGCAACTCGTCGATTCCCGCCCCGGTGCGCGCCGAAACTCCCACGAAGGGCGATTCGCCGCCGAACTCCTCGGGAACCACCTCGTGGACCACGAGTTCCTGCTTCACACGCTCGGGATTGGCCTCGGCCTTGTCGATCTTGTTCATGGCCACCACCAGCGGTACGCCTGCAGCCTTGGCGTGGGCAATGGCCTCCACCGTCTGCGGCATCACGCCGTCGTCGGCGGCAACCACGAGAATCACGATGTCGGTGGCCTTTGCGCCCCGTGCGCGCATTGCGGTGAAGGCCTCGTGGCCCGGCGTGTCGAGGAACGTGACCACACCGCGGTGGGTGCGCACGTGGTAGGCACCGATGTGCTGGGTGATCCCGCCCGCCTCCCCCGCGGCAACCTTGGTGCGGCGGATGTAATCGAGGAGCGAGGTCTTGCCGTGGTCCACATGGCCCATCACCGTCACCACCGGGGGTCGGCTGGTGAGTTCCGCGTCGTGGTCGGGGACCAGGTCGAGCATCGCCTCCGGATCGTCGAGCTTGGCAGCGAGGGCCTTGTGGCCAAGTTCCTCCACGACAATCATGGCGGTTTCCTGGTCGAGCACCTGGTTGATCGTGACCATCTGGCCGAGCTTCATCAGGTGCTTGATGACCTCGGAGGCCTTGACCGACATCTTGTGTGCAAGGTCGGCCACCGTGATCGTTTCGGGAACATGAATGTCGCGCGCCACGAATTCGGCAACACCTTGCGGCTGGTCGTGGCGCTCGCTGTGAGGACGCCGCCCACCGGCCCGCGAGGCCCGCCAGGCGCTGGTGCCCATCGAGGTATCGCCGCGGGTCTTGAGCGCGCGTCGCTTGGAAGCCTCGTCGGCCCAACTCGAGGAGAGCTTCTCCGACTTGAGATGCTTGCGGCCCTGGGAGTCCTTGGCATCCTTCTCCTTGGGTTTGGCCGGCGCAGTCCCCGGCTTGCCGTCGGCTGCCTTGGCCGCCGTGGGCTTGTGCAGAGTGCCGGTGGTTGCCTCCTTGCGCGATGGGTCGGACGATTTCGCCGCGGGCCCGCCGTGCCGCGCAAGCGAACCAGGTGCGGCGCCGGGTGAGGCACCAGGCGTGACGCCGGGAGCAGCGCCGGACGCGGCCCCGGGCACCGTAACGGGCGCAGATCCAGGTGTGGCCCGAAGCGCCACGCCAGATACCTGTCCGGGGCCGGCGGGCGCAGCGGCGCCCGGTACCACCACGGCCACCGATCCACTTGCCTGGCCGGCAGCCCCAACGCCGGCTGTTGCGGTGCCAGGGCCTGATGCGGCGAGCGCTGCAGGCGTGGCGCCAGCCTCCGCTGCGGGGCTGGCCGGCTGCGCCGCTGCGGCCTGGGCGAGCCTGGCAGCAGGCTTGCGCTGGAGGCTCATCAGTCGGTTGATCTCGGCAACCTCGCTTTCCACCGCGCGTCGCGCCCGGGCCTGCGCCTCGGCGGCCTCCTTGGCGCGCCGAGCCTCCTCGAGCGCAGCCGCGGTCTCCGCCTGTGCGCGAGCCTTCAGATCCTCGTGCTGCGCAAACTCGAGCGTTGCCAGCCGCTCACGTTCGCGACGGGCGTCCTCCTCGCGGGCGGCCGCCTCGGCGGCGGCCTGCGCCTCGCGTTCGCGCTCGCGTTCGAGGCGTTCCTGCTTTTCGCGCAACTCAGCCGCCTGACGCTCGAGCAACTCATGCTGATGCCGCTCCTCTTCGGCCCGGGCCGCCAATTCCTCGGGCGAAAGCAATTCTGGCTGCGCAATCGGGTCGGCCAGCGTGGGCTCCGGGGCATCGCGCTTCACGAAAACCCGCTTCTTGCGGACCTCGACCTGGATGGTCCTCGCCTTGCCCGTGGCGTCGGCCTGCTTGATCTCGCTCGTCTGCTTGCGCGTGAGTGTGATCTTGCGCTTGACCACGTCCTCCGAGCCGTGCGCCCTGCGCAGGGAACTTAGCAACTGCTCCTTGTCGGTTTCCGACAGGGGGTCAAAGGCCGACAGCTTGGCGACCCCGGCGGCCTGAAGCTGCTGCAGCAACACGTCGGCAGGCATCTTCAGCTCGGCTGCGAAATTGGCGACGTTGTTCACGGACATAGGGACTTCCTGAAAATGGGAACCGGAAGACCGGCAAGTTTGATCCTTGGATACATTTCGGCAACTACCCGCAGCGACCCCGCCCTCATTGCGCCTCGTCGGCGAACCAGTGGGCACGCGCCTTCATGATCAGGTCCCGCGCCCGCGCCTCTTCGATCCCGCTTGCCTCCTGCAGCTCATCGACCGCCAGTTCGGCAAGCTCGTCGCGGGTGTGGATCCCGGCGTCGGCGAGCTTTGCGGCCAGATCGCGGTCCATCCCCTCGAGCCCAAGCAGATCCTCGCTGCTGCGATCGATCTTCTCTTCCTTCACGATCGCCTCGGTCAAAAGCACATTGCGCGCACGGGTTCGCAACTCGTTGACCGTGTCCTCGTCGAAGGCATCAATCTCGAGCATCTCGTTGATGGGCACGTAGGCCACCTCTTCCACGCTAGTGAAGCCCTCGTCGATGAGGATGTCGGCCACCTCCTCATCCACATCGAGCTTGCCCATCAACGCCTTGCGTACCTGGGTCCGCTCGGTCTCGGACTTCTGAGCCGACTCCGCTGCCGTCATGATGTTGATCGTCCAGCCGGTGAGTTCAGAGGCGAGCCTCACATTGCGGCCCCCGGTGCCGATTGCCAGCGCGAGGTTGTCCTCGTCGACCACCACATCCATCGAGTGCGACTCCTCGTCGACCACAATCGACGAGATGTTGGCCGGGGCCAAGGCCCCGATCACGAACTGCGCCGGATCGTCGGACCAGAGCACGATATCCACCCGCTCGCCGGCGAGTTCCTGGGTTACCGCCTGTACCCTCGACCCGCGCACGCCCACGCAGGTGCCGATAGGATCCACCCGTCGGTCGTGGCTCAGCACACCGATCTTGGCCCGCACACCGGGGTCGCGGGCGGCGGCCTTGATTTCGAGCAGCCCCTGCTCGATTTCGGGGACTTCGTTGGAGAAGAGGTACTTGATGAACTCCGGCGAAGTCCTCGAGAGAAGGAGTTGCGGACCCCGGCCCTCGCGGTTGACGCGCAGGATTGCAGCCCTCACCCGGTCGCCGGTGCGCAGATTCTCCTTCGGGATCATCTGGTCGCGGTGCAGCCGCGCCTCGAGTTTCCCCGACTCGATCACGGCGCCTTCGCGATCCACACGTTTCACGGTTCCTGACACGATGGGATCGTTGCGCGCGAGATAGTCGCTGATGATCTGTTCGCGCTCGGCATCCCGGATCCTCTGCAGGATCACCTGCTTGGCAGCCTGCGCTCCGATCCGCCCGAGGTCGATCGCCTCGAGGCCCTCTTCGATGTAGTCGCCAAGCTCCACATCGCTCACCTGCTTGCGCGCCTCCGACAGGATGATCTGCAGGTCGTGGTCCTCGAGTTCGCCATCGGCCACAACCAGCCAGCGGCGGAAGGCCTCGTAATCACCGTTGGCCCGGTTGATCTGCACCCTCACGTCAACCTCGTCCTTGAAGAGCCTCTTCGTTGCCGAGGCAAGCGCCAGTTCGAGCGCCACAAAGACGGTCTCGCGCGGCACGTTCTTTTCGCGGGCCAACGCATCCACCAACAGCAAGACCTCCCGACTCATGCTCATCTCTCCCGATCTCGGGGCGCACAGCGCTGTGCACCATCGTCAAACCCACCCTTGCAAACCCTCGCAGGACGTCCAACCGGGGTCACGGCACGCAGCAGGTGGGGTGTGCGCGTGCCTGCTGCGAAACGGGCTGCAGCGTTCAGAATTCCAGTTGCGGCACAAGCCGCGCACTCTCCAACTCGTCGAGTCGGAAACACAAGGCCATCGGCATCACCGCTTCGGCGGGGTCGGCGGGCGCCTCCAGTCCCGCTACCCCGGGAGCCTTGCCCTTGCGCCCAGGGGTTTCGCCCTTGCGCCCGGGGGTTTCGCCCTTACGCCCGGGGGTCTTGCCCGGGCGCGCACCTGCGTGGGCAGGTTTATGCGCCGGGGGGGAACCGGCGTTGAGCACCAGGGCCCAACGCTTGCTTTCGTTCCCGGGCTCAGGGCTTTCCGAATCCTGAGGCCTCTGCGCGTCTGGCATCGACGCCACGAATTCCGCGCCGAGCGAGCTGACCGGGACGAGCGTGCCCTCCCACTGACGTCGCCCCTTCAGAAGCTCGCGCAGGCGTACGCGCACCTGACAACCCTGAAAACGCTCGAAGTCGCGCAGGCTCTTCAACGGCCGATCCAGTCCAGGCGAGGAAACCTCGAGGCGACGGTAATCGAGATCCGCAACCATGAGCAGCTGTCCAAGCTGCCGCGACACATTCTCGCAATCATCGATCGTGATACTTCTCCTCAGGTCTGCGGGCCAGTCGATGAAAATACGGATCAGGCCTGCAGCAACCTCGAGGTCGACGAGTTCGTAGCCCCAGGGCAACAAGGCTTCCTCCGCGAGCCGACGCAACACCACCAGCGACAGCCGCGCGGGCTGCGCTGAAGCGATACTGCGCAGGGGCCTTGGTTGCTTCGCCAACTGAACGAGAGTCCTGCAAAAAAAAAGGGCTGAATCCAGCCCGTCGTTGTCGATGTGGTGGGGTTGGACGTGGGGAAGTCACGCGCGCATTGCCCAGTCCCGACAGCATTCGAGTATAGCTTCCTCAGCCCGGCTTGGGCGCTGAACGGCCCGTTTTTTTTCTGCCCCGCGAGGGCTTCGGGCCAAAAGCGCCCTGCTTCGAAGGGCTGGCCGCCCCCCCACCAGGCTTGGGCCCCCGCTGTGGAAAGGCACCCGCTCCCATACCCCCCTGGGGTGGCTGGTAGACCCCGGGAGCAAGATTGAATACCGCCCCCGCATGACGACGCTTCTTCCTGGCCGCTGGCTCGCCCGACAGCTTGCCCGGCGGTCGAAGACCCGCAGGCAGCGCGCTCGGGCTGCGCAGTGACTTTCGCAGGCCCCGGGTGATGCCTTCGAGATGTGCGTTGGCGTTGCGCGGTTGCCATTCCTCGTCGTGGTGCTCGTCGGCCTCCTCCGGATCGTCGGCATAGCGCGGCAGATAGGCTGCCGGATCAAAGCCGGGCGGTGGCGCATCGTCGAGGTCGGGGTCGATCGCGTCCGTATCGTGCTCCGGATCATCGTCGTGCCGCACCCCAAGCCGGCTTGCGCCCTGCCCGCCCATACGGTGCGCTGCGCCGGCGCCTTGATCGGGTCGGGAAACCACTGCTGCGCTGGGCTGCACGGGGGTCATCGTGTCTCGCACCGGGGAAGCGTCCGTGCCTGCCTTGCCCGGGTATGGCTGGCGGTGGGAAACGCCAGCAGGGCCTGTGCCCTGTGCCTCGGCGTTGCGCAGAAACTCCTGCAGCCTTCGCACCTCGGCCTCGTCGAGCTCCACGTACCGCGCCCTCACAAGCCCCTCAGGCAATCCAAGCGGCCCGAAGCGGATGCGCGCGAGGCGGCTCACCGTGAGGTTGACTGCATCGAAAAGTCGCCGGATCTCGCGGTTGCGACCCTCCGCCAGGGTAACGCGGTACCAGTGGTTGGCACCATCGCCGCCCACATCCTCGAGGCTGTTGAAGCGTGCCTGCCCGTCGTCGAGACTCACCCCTTCGAGCAGTCGGGCACGGGTGTTGTCGTCGATACGCCCGAGAATACGTACCGCGTACTCGCGCTCCCATCCGTAGCGCGGATGCATCAGCCGGTTGGCAATGTCGCCGGACGTGGTGAAGATCAGCAACCCTTCCGTGTTGAAGTCGAGCCTGCCCACAGCCACCCAGCGCGCACCCTTGAGCCGTGGCAGCCGATGAAACACCGTGGGGCGCTGCTCCGGATCGTCGCGGCTGCAGATCTCGCCCGAGGGCTTGTGGTAGAGCAACACACGGGGCGGCGCTGGCTGCACCTTGCGCGGAAGCGTCCGCCCGTTGATCCGCACCTGATCGTTCGGGCCTATACGCTGCCCAATATGCGCGGGCAGTCCGTTGACTGAAATCCGCCCCGCGAGGATCAATTCCTCCATATCGCGCCGCGATCCGATCCCGGCATCGGCAAGGACCTTTTGCAGCTTGAGCCCGGCGGCCTCGGGATCGGCTGTGTGCCTCGGCTGCAGAGGAGGGACGATACTTGCAGCCTGGGTGCGAATCGGAAGCGGATCGGCCTCGGCCTCTGGCGGGCGCTCACGTCGTGGCGGCTTGCCACGGCCCTGCGGGCGGCTTCCGCCCTCGGGCGCGCCGCCTGGACCAGGCCGGGGCCGAGGCTGCCCGTCAGCCTGGCCGGATGTCGATCCGTCGTGGCGGGCCTGCTGGCCGTCTGCGAACCCCGGACCCTTCTTGCGCGGACGTGGGCCGAAGGGACCGCGCCGGCGTTTTGGATGATCGCTCGACCCGGCCCCAGGGGCCAAAGCCTCCGGGGGCCCGCTTCGCGAGGACCGCGTCGGATCGTCGGGGGGAAGACTCATGCAATGGCTCCTTTTGGCGCTTCGAGCGTGGCTGTGAGGCGCTCATCCCGCTGCTGGCGTGCGGAACTGTCGGCAGATGGGGTGTTGAGGGCTGGCAGTTGCGCAAGCGATTGCAGACCGAGATCGTCGAGAAACTGCCGGGTCGTTCCAAGGAGCGCCGGACGGCCAACCACCTCCTTGTGTCCGAGGGTCTCGATCCAGCCTCTCTCCTCGAGGGTCCTCAGGACCTGCGCTGAAACCGTAACCCCGCGGATCGACTCAATGTCGCCGCGGGTGACCGGTTGTCTGTAGGCAATGATGGCAAGTGTTTCCATGACTGCACGTGAATACCTGGGCGGCTTCTCCGGGTTGAGCCGCTGCAGGAACGGTGCGAGCTGCGGGGAACTCTGAAAACGCCACCCGCCGGCGAGGCAAACCAGCTCAAGACTCCGCCCCCTCCAGGCGAGGCGCAAGTCCTCGAGAAGCTGCCGTAGCGTGTCGCTGCCAACCGCGTCGTCGTAGAGCGATCGCAGTCGTGCAAGGCTAAGGGGCTCGCGCGAAGTGAGCAGAGCAGCCTCGAGTATTCGTGTTGCCTCAATCGTATTCATGTGATTCGAAGATTGGTTCGTTGTGGTTGAGCCCGGAGCACGATGGCCTCGCACCTGGAGCCTTCGACCGGCGCAAGCCTGCAACCGAAGTGATCCCCGGGACCGCAGTGAGCCCCGCTCGACATCACGGCCTTCCGGCGCTGGCTTGCGCTGCGTCTGCCACGGCGCGGGTCGCGGGGAACCGGAACCAACCCTTCGACGCCCTCAATGGACTCGATATTCTCAACGGACTCACCGCCCTCGATGGACTCGATGCCCTCGGGTTGCTCCCTCGATGCCCCTGATGACTTTCGCTGTGTGCCTGCGTGGTTCGGACAGGCAATGCAGGCCGGACCCCCAAACAGCCGGATCCCGGCGCTCTTCCAGATCGCCACGCTCAGGGCCCGAGATGCCCGGATACCTGGGCTCGGATACCTGGGCTCGGACACCACCGGGTGCACTGGCCCTTCACGCCTGCGGAGGGTTGCGGGGGCAGGATTTGAACCTGCGACCTTCGGGTTATGAGCCCGACGAGCTACCGGGCTGCTCCACCCCGCGTCAGTTGGCGGCCAGTGTAACAGAAGGGTCTCGGGCAGGATAAACTGGCCGAAGCACAGTCGGGAAGTGTTCCGCGAAGCTGCGAGCGACCTGCCCGGTTCACCCAGCGATGCATCAACGGCCCAAGACTCCACCCTCTGATCGATGAACTTTTGCTCGGGATGCGGAAACAAGGTCCACCAGGCTGTCCCGCCTGGTGACAACCGTGTGCGGTGGTGCTGTGCGCATTGCGGTGCGATCCACTACCAGAACCCCAACGTGGTCGTGGGCACCGTCAGTACCTGGGCCGAAGAGATCCTGCTTTGCCGACGCGCGATCGAACCGCGCTACGGTCTGTGGACCTTGCCCGCGGGTTTTCTTGAAAACGACGAAACCACCGCCCAGGGCGCAGAACGCGAGACCCGCGAGGAGGCCGGTGCTACGATCGAACTCCTTCGCCCCTACGCCATGATCGACGTCCCACATGTAAATCAGGTGCACCTCTTTTATCGCGCAAGAATGCTCCATCCGGAACTCGACCCGGGCGAAGAGAGCCTCGAAGCGCGGCTGTTTCAGGTTGCCGACATCCCTTGGGACCACATCGCGTTCCGCACCGTGGAAAAGACCCTCCGCTGGTTCATCGACGACCTTGCGGCAGCGCAGCCGGATCACCTTGCGCCGATCCACTACGATGCGATTACCCTGGGTTTACGCCCACGAGGCACTCCCTGACGCTTCGCTGGCCCTTCGGGAACCCGACGGGCTGCTCTGTGCCGGCGGCGATCTCTCAGCGAGCCGCCTGCTTGAGGCCTACCCGCGCGGAATCTTTCCGTGGTACAGCGAAGGTCAGCCAGTGCTCTGGTGGAGCCCCGACCCGCGCATGGTGCTGTTGCCCGCTCACTTTCGGATGCACCGGTCGTTGCGCAAGCGCAGGAGGCAACTCTGGGCGCAGGGGGGCTGGGAGGTGCGCATCGATGCCGACTTCGCTGGCGTGATGCGCGCCTGTGCTGCCCCGCGCAAGGACCAGAACGGCACCTGGATCACGCCTCGGATGATCGATGCCTACTGCGCACTCCACCGCATGGGCTACGCCCACTCGGTGGAACTATGGCAGGAGGATCGCCAGATGGCCGGTCTCTACGGCGTGAGTATTGGGCGGATGTTCTTCGGCGAGTCCATGTTTACCCGGGTGGCCGACGGATCGAAACTCAGCCTCGCCGCGCTGGTGGTATGCCTCGATCAGTACGATTTCCGGATGATAGACTGTCAGCAACAGACGAACCATCTGGCGCGGTTGGGCGCCGGTCCGATGCCGCGCGCCGAGTATCTGACCAGGATTGCCCACCTGTGTGCGCTCCCGGCGCCGAGATGGTCGGAGATTCGCATCGACTGGTCATGACTCGCCCGCACGAAGCACCCTTTTCCACGCTGCAGTTCTACGCGACAGCACCCTACCCCTGCAGCTATCTGCCGAACAGGAACGCCCGCTCGCAGGTGGCCACGCCCAATCATCTGGTTCACCACGAGGCCTACAGCGAGCTGGTGCGCGTTGGGTTTCGCCGCAGCGGGGTGTTTACCTACCGCCCGTGGTGCGACGACTGCCGCGCCTGCGTCCCGGTGCGGGTGATCGTGGCGTCGTTCAAGCCGAGCCGCAGTCAGCGGCGGGCATGGACCAGCCACTCCGATCTGAACGCCCAGTTCGTGCCCCTCACCTTCTCCGACGAGCACTACAGGCTTTACCTGCAATACCAGCGCCAGCGCCACCCTGGCGGCGGGATGGACCAGGACAGCCGCGAGCAGTACGCACAGTTCCTGCTGCAGAGCCGCGTGCGCACCCATCTGATCGAGTTCCGGGATCCGCGCTCGGAGGTGTTGCGGATGGTCTCGATCGTGGACGAACTTGCCGACGGCCTGTCCTCGGTCTACACCTTCTTCGATGCCGCACACCCACGATCCAACTTTGGCACCTACTGCATCCTTTGGCAGATTCGTTGGGCGCTCAGCCGGGGCCTCACCCACCTCTATCTCGGCTACTGGATCCGCGAGAGTCCCAAGATGTCCTACAAGGCCACCTTCCGGCCTGTGGAGGGTCTGCACCAGGGTCGCTGGATCCCGCTGTCCCACTACCCCGAAACGCGCGCCCCGGGATGAGGGCGAGGGGTCCTGCCTCCCTGCGGCCGTGATCGACTGGTATCCGGTCGCCCGCAAGTTCCTGTTTCACCTCGAACCGGAGCAAGCGCACGACCTGGCGCTGCGTCAACTCGGCCGGCTGCATGATCTCGGACTTCTGCGGCATCTTGTTCCAGCGCAGGTGGCAGACCCCTGCGAAGTGATGGGGCTGTCGTTTCCGAATCGGGTGGGACTCGCGGCTGGACTCGACAAGGACGCGGCGCACATCGATGCTCTGGGAAGCCTCGGGTTCGGCTTCCTCGAGGTGGGTACCGTTACCCCGCAGGCGCAGCCCGGCAACCCCAGACCCCGGATGTTCAGGCTGGTGCGCGAGCGCGCACTCATCAACAGGCTCGGCTTCAACAACGACGGGCTCGACCGTTTCCTGGCCCAGGTCCAAAAGCGCCGCTGGAGGGGCGTGCTTGGGCTCAACATCGGCAAGAACGCCACGACGCCGATCGAGAGTGCCGCCGGCGACTACCTGCGGGGGCTGGACGCGGTCCATGCCTGGGCCGACTATGTCGCGGTCAACATTTCCTCACCAAACACCCGCAATCTGCGTTTACTGCAGCAGGAGCAGGCGCTCGATGCGCTCCTCCATGCGTTGCGCGCGCGCTGCGATCAACTCGACCGCGGGCGCGGGCGGCGCGTACCGCTGCTGGTGAAAATTGCGCCCGACTTCGAGGATGATGGCGTGGTGGTTGTGGCGCGGGCGCTGCTGCGCCACCGCATCGACGGCGTGATCGCCACGAACACCACAGTGTCGCGCGCGCAGGTGCAAGGCGCGATGCACGCCGCGGAAGCCGGTGGCCTTTCGGGGGCACCGCTCCTCGAGGCGTCCAACCGTGTGATTTCAAGTCTGCGGCAGGCACTCGGCCCGGGCTTTCCCATCATCGGCGTGGGCGGCGTGCTGAGCGCCGACGACGCTGCGGCAAAGATGCGTGCGGGTGCCAACCTGGTGCAGATCTACACCGGGCTGATCTACAGCGGCCCACGCCTCGTGCGTGACGCAGCCTTGCGCATCCGCGATGCAACGCCAACCGTGCACTGAGCCAGCTGGCCCGTTGCTGGACTTTGCTCCACCGCTGCAGGCTTCGGCCGGGTTGAACCTGCGTTTACAGCGCCTCAGCCACGCGGCCTTCGGCCTTCAGCCCATTGATGCCGGAAAGGCTTCGCCGAGGGCGCCGGCAGGTTCCGGTGGTCGGTCCAGCCTCCGGCCCCGGGGATCCTTCGGATCGACGCGGCAGGACCACCCATCCAGCGCAACACCTGCGATCCTGCGCGCGTCGCCCAGCGATAGAGCGCCGGACGCCGCGCCACATAAGCCCAGAGCGCCAGACCGAGCCGCTCCGACCAGGGTCGCAGACCACGCTCGAACTGCCTCTCGCGCAGCTTGCGCAGGAGGTCCGGCAGCGGGATCTTCATCGGACACACCACATGACACTCGCCGCACAAGGTGGCCGCCTGAGGTAGGTCGAGTGTCTTTTCGAGTCCAACGTAGGCTGGCGTGAGTACCGAACCCATCGGTCCGGGATAGACCCAGCCGTAGGCGTGCCCCCCAACCTTCTGGTAGACCGGACAGTGGTTCATACAGGCACCGCAGCGGATACAGCGCAACATGTCCTCGAAATCGCCGCCGAGGAGGCCGCTTCGTCCGCCGTCGACCAGGACAACATAGGCATGCTCCGGGCCGTCGGTTTCGCCCGGTGCGCGGGCACCGGTGAGGATCGAAAAATAGTTCGACATCGATTGCCCGGTCGCCGAGCGGGGTAGCAAGCGCGCAACCACCGCGAGGTCCTCGAGCGTTGGCAACACTTTCTCGATGCCCGTAACCGCCACATGCACCCGCGGAAGCACGGTGCACATGCCCTCGTTGCCCTCGTTGGTGAAGAGCGCCACCGACCCGGTTTCCGCGATCAGGAAGTTCCCGCCGGATACGCCCATGTCGGCCGACAGGAAGTGGGGCCGCAGGAACTCCCGCGCTTCACGGGTCATCTGTCCAACCTCGTCGAGCCTCGGCCGCTGATGCACCCGGGCGAAGAGGTCGGAAACCTCGTCCTTATCCTTGTGCAAGACCGGGGCAACGATGTGTGAGGGCGGTTCGTTGTTGTTGATCTGCAGGATGTATTCGCCGAGATCGGTCTCGACAGGCTGAATGCCGGCAGCCTCCAGCGCTCGGTTGAGTGCCATTTCCTCCGACACCATCGACTTCGACTTGGTGACCTTGCGCACCTGATGGCGCTTGGCGATCGCCACAACCAGCCTCGAGGCCTCTGCGGGCGTCTGCGCCCAAAGCACAGTGGTACCCCGGCGGGTAGCCTCCTGCTCGAAGCGCTCGAGCCACACATCGAGGTCGGCAAGCGCACGCTTGCGGCGCTGCACTGCGTCTTCACGGGTATTCTCGAAGTCATCGAGTTCGGCGATCGCCTGGGCGCGACCCGCCACCCACTTGGTGGAGAGCTTCTTCAGGTTGGCTTGCAGTCGCAGGTCTGCAAGTTTCTGGCCGCTTCGAGCCTTGAAGTGCATGGATTGGACCTGCATCAGTTTCCTCCTGCCGCGTGCACCAGCACCTCCGCCACATGCATCACCCGGGTCGTCGCATCACCGCTTCGGCGAAGCCGACCCTCGAGGTGCAGCATGCAACCCACATCCCCCATCGCCACGCAGGGCGCACCGGTTGCGCTGATCTGCGCAAGCTTCTCATCGGCGATCGCAGCACTCACATGTCCGTACTTCACCGAAAAGGTGCCTCCGAAACCGCAACAGGCCCGCGCATCGCCCATTTCGCGCAAATCAAGGCGCGGCATGGCCTGGAGCAGTTGCCGCGGCTGATCACGCACACCGAGTTCGCGCAGTCCGCTGCAGGAATCGTGATACGTGATCGCACCCGCATAATCACCTGGCGGCTTGTGCATTCCACACACGTCCACCAGAAAGCTCGTGAGTTCCCAGGTGCGTTCGCACACGGCAAGCATGCGGCTGCGCAGATCCGGATCGGAACTCACGAGTTGCGGATAGTGCACGCGGATCATCCCCGCGCAGGATCCGCTCGGAACAACAATGTAATCGTAGCGCTCGAATTCAACGACCCAACGTTCGGCAAGATCCCGCGCACTAGGGCTGTCACCTGCATTGAAGGCCGGCTGCCCGCAACAGGTCTGCCCCTCGGGCACCTCCACCTGGCAACCAGCATCCTCGAGCAGCCGTACCGCCGCGAAGCCCACTTCAGGCCGCATCACGTCGACAAGGCAGGTGAAAAAGAGTCCCACCCGCAGCGTGGCGGGCGAAGACGCGCGTGGTCCTGATCCCGCAGGGCTGCCAACCGGGGGGCCGATGTGATGCTCCACCTTGCGTCGGTGGATCGGCATGGAGGCGCTCCTCTCAGGCGTTGACGCGCCGGCAACTGCCCGCGTAGTCATCGCAGGTGTAGCCATGAGGCCGCCGCTAGAGGATGCAGGCGGCACAAGGACCTTCGAATCAAAGGCTGCAGGGGTCGCCGTTGGCGCAACCCAGGGCGAGGGTGCGCCCGTTGCGGCAGCCGCGCCAGGCGCGGGATTCGAAGGCGCGGGGTCCGAAGGCGAGAGGACCGAAGGCGCGGGGTTCGAAGGCGCGGGGTCCAAAAGCACGGGGTCCGAAGGCGAGGGTTGCATGAAGTCGAGTTTGTTGGAGCTTTCTGTTGGACAGAACCCGTCCCTGGCAACCCCATGCGGTCTGGCCTGGGTCAGGCTTGCTTGCGGACGCCAGGTTCGGACGCCACGCCCGGAAACTACGACCTGACGCCACCACCGAGCCATGATCGTAGCCTTCGCCGGGGTTCGGTCGGGCTGGGTAGGGTCGGACCGGGCTGGGCATGAACCGCGCAGGGCCCGAGACGGGGGTGAACCAAACCTCACAGGGACCCTCGCCACCGCGCAACAAGGGACGACGACAGACACTGCGATCAAGGCCTCGTGGTATAAAAGTCACCGAATCATGCCACGTGCCGCCAATTCACGATCTGCGTTCCAGCACGCGCCTGAGGGTAGTCCGGCCCGGGTCGCCTCCCGCATGTCGATCAGGGAACAGGGCGTGCGCCCAACCACCATTCAGGTGATCGAACGCCTCGTGCGACTTCTGGATGTCTTGTCGCACTACAGCGATCCGGTTCCCCTCAAGACGCTCAGCAGGGCAACCGCGCTGCATCCTTCCACCGCCCATCGGATCCTCAACGATCTCGTCACTGCGCGGTTCGTCGAGCGGGTCGACACTGGGAGCTACCAACTCGGGCTGCGCCTGCTCGAACTCGGCAGTCTGGTCAAGGCGAGGCTGAACATCCGCGATGCGGCAACGGGACCGATGCGCGAGCTGCATCAGCGAACCTCGCAACCGATCAACCTCTCGATCAGGCAGGGCGACGAGATCGTCTATGTGGAGCGGGCGCTTTCCGAGCGATCGGGTATGCAGGTGGTTCGCGCAGTGGGTGGACGCGCGCCCCTGCACCTCACCTCGGTAGGCAAACTCTTTCTCGCCGCCGATGAGGTGAAGGCTGTGCGCTCCTACGCGATGCGTTCGGGTCTCGAGGGCTACACCGCCAACTCGATCACCGACCTCGCGCGGCTCGAGTTCGAGTTGGCCCAGGTGCGACGCCTCGGATTTGCGCGCGACAACGAGGAACTTGAACCCGGGGTGCGCTGCATTGCTGCGGGAATCTACGACGATGGCGCCAAACTGGTGGCAGGGCTTTCGATCTCGGCTCCCGCCGAGCAGGTGCGGGAGGAGTGGGTGGAGTGGTTGCGCGAGACCGCTGCACGCATCTCCTCGTCGCTCGGCCACGACGGGCCGGGGTCGAGACCCCGCGCCTGAAAGGCACAGCGACATCCGCAAAAGAATCCTCGGCTGCGCTACCCGCGTTCAGCTATGCGATTCGATCCAGCTGCGCAGACGCTGGGCGTCGCCGAAGCGCGCCAGCTTTTGCCTTGCGTCGAGCAACACCATCACCATCTGTCGCCCCTCGATCCGCACCTGCATGACCAGGCAATTCCCCGCCTCTGAGATAAAGCCGGTCTTCTGCAACTCGATCTCCCACTTGGGGTTGTCGGTGAGCCGGTTGGTGTTGCGGTAGGCAAGGGTGGAACGCCCGGAACCCACCTGCAGACCGGGCGAAGTGGAGTACTGGCGAATCAACGGATACTCGCCGGCTGCCTGCACCATCAGGGCGAGGTCCTTCGCAGTGGAGACATTGCGGCTCGAGAGGCCCGTGGGTTCGGTGAAACGGGTGGAGGTCATCCCGAGCTGCTTCGACTTTCCGTTCATCGACGACACGAAGGCCTGCAAGCCGCCCGGGTAGTTGCGACCGAGCGCGCTCGCAGCACGATTCTCGGAGGACATCAGCGCCAGATGGAGAAGTTCGCCGCGGCTCAGGCGGGAACCGATGCGAAGCCTCGACCGGGTGCCCTTTTCAGTATCGATATCGTCGTTGGTAATCTCGATGATCTCGTGCAGATCCTGACCGGCGTCGATCACAACCATCGCAGTCATCAGCTTGCTGATCGATGCAATCGGAAGCGCAACCTCTGCGTTCTTCTGAAACACTACCCGCCCGTTCTCCGCTTCCATCACGTAGGCCACCGACGAGCGCAAGTCGAGCGGATCATCGGTTTCGCGAAGCCCGAGGCGTTCCCCGTTGGAAGGTCGACCCTCTGGCTGGGCAGTTGCCGCGCCGGCGGCCGCAGCCGCCGTTGAGGTCTTTGCTGCGGCTGCCGCTGCCGGACCTGAAGCGGCGGCCTTCGATGCTGCGGCAGCGGCGAGGGTCTTCTTCTTGTTGAGCATGCTCGGACCACGCCCGCGCACGTCCTTGCGTGCCGGGCGGGCGCCAAAGTTTCGTGCTGCCGGCGAGGCGTTGCCCGCAGAGCGCGACGATGTATTCGCGGATGACTTGGTTGAGGACTTCTTCGCATCCTTGTCCGGCGCAGTGCGCAGCGCAGGCTTTGCCCTGGATGCGGCGCTCTCGCGGTTGTCCTGGGCCTGAAGCGGCCCGAACGGAGCCAGAGCCAGCAGCGCGATCAGAAGGAGGGACAACCGCATCGAGCAAAGGGACAACCGCATCGCGCAAAGGGACGACCGCATTGACCGAAGGTTCAAGCTGCCCTCGCCTCGCAGAAACGGGCAAAGCTGCGCGCGGACACCCGTTCGGTCTCGAGACGATTCTCCACCGCATCGCCCCGGGCATAGCCGAGCGCCATGCCACAAACCAGCGCCTGATCGTCACGCAAGTCCAGAAAGCGTTCGACCACCCCCTGTACCGTCAGCCAGGCAGCCTGCGGGCAGGTGTCGAGACCATGACCACGCGCGGCCACCATGATCGACTGGAGAAACATGCCGTAGTCGAGCCAGCTTCCCTGGCACAGCACCCGGTCGATGCTGAAGAAAAGCCCCACCGGGGCATCGAAGAACGCATAGTTGCGCGCGTGTTGGCGATGCATGGCCTCCTTGTCGCCCTTTGCGATGCCGAGCAGCGCATAGAGGTCGTAGCCCACCTTGCGCCGCCGCTCCAGGTAAGGTGACACCCACTTGAGCGGATAGTAGTCATAGGGCTTGGGCTGTGCGGCGAGCACTTCGGGGTTGTCAAAGGCGGCAAGCGCCTGCTCAACCAGTTGCTGCAGCGCCGCCCCGCGAAGGATGTGCACTTGCCAGGGCTGCGTATTGGTGCCCGAGGGGGCCCGGGAAGCAACCTCGAGCAAGTGGAGGATGAGTTCATCGGCCACTGGCTTGTCGAGAAAGGCACGGATCGAGCGGCGCGAAAGGATGGCCTGATCCACCACCGAAGCGGCGACGCCCGTGCGCAGGGACAAATCCTGCGCAGGAACATCAGCCCCGCCAGGAGGCGAAGCCGCACCCTTGCTCGACGGGCTGAAAGGGTGGGAGGATGTGGTCATAGGCATGATTTCCCGGGTTCAGGGCTCTGCACCCGTAATTCAAGCAAGGCCTTGCGAAGCGCACCCGGAAGGGGTGTGGGGCGCCGGGTGTGGCGATCCACATACACATGCACAAAGTGGCCTTCGGCAACCGCCTCGGTTGCGGGGTCGAGGGGTTGTGTGGGTTGCATCGCCTGCAACTCCAGCGCGGGAGCGCTTTTGGCAGCGGCGCCCCCATCGGTCGATCGCTCAGCGGCGCCCTCGGTGGATCGCTCAGCGGCGCCCTCGGTGGATAGCTCAGCGGCCCCCGCCCCAGTGGATCGCTCAGCGGCCCCCGCCCCAGTGGATCGCTCAGCCGCCCGGAATAGGCCGATGGCGTAGCGCACGCTGCTGTTGCCAAGGTGGTCAACCCTTACTGCCGCAACCACCAGATCAGGAAAGGCGATGGGCGCGAAGTAGCGGCAGGAGGTTTCCACGACCAGACCGATCACCGCACCGCAGTGGATGTCGAGCACTTTGCGTTCGATGAGGTAGCGGTTGACCGCAGTGTCGAAAAATGCGTAGTACTGCACGTTGTTGACATGCCCGTACACATCGTTGTCGTGCCAGCGGGTTGTGATCGTCAGCGCGTAGGGGTAGTCTTGAAGACGACTGCGCTGAGGCGTGGGGCTCATGGGGCTGAAGAGGAGGTCCGGAGGAAGGCGGGCCTTGACGGGTGCTGGCGCGGGAGAGGTGCAGTTCTTGTGCGGATAGACGACGACACTTGCGCATTTTCTCACGCCTTGGGAGCGCGCTGCTCCGCATGCGCGTCCCCCGGAAAATGTGGCAACCCACCCACGGATGGCTCCCAACGACCGGACCCAGGGCGGCTGGATGCAAGGCGCAAGGCGAGCCGCACGGTTTGCGCATGGATCGCCACGGTGGCGTCGATCGGGTCGGCATAGCCGCCACCCATCGCAATCACACAAGGTAGTCCTGCGGACTGGCACCAGCGCATCACTCCCTCATCCCGATGGGCAATTGCCTCTTTGCTCAGCGCCAGACGTCCGAGACGATCGGCGTGGTATACGTCGGCACCGGCCAGATAGAGCACCCAGTCGGGACGAAAGCGCCTTGCCATCTCCCCAAGCGCGCGCTCGAGGGTGTCGAGATAGGCCTCGTCACCAGTCCCGTCGGGGAGCGCATAGTCGGCGTCGCCCGACTCCTTGCTGAAGGGAAAATTGCGCGCCCCATGAATCGAGAGCGTAAACACGCTCGAATCCCCGCGGAAGATGCGCGCGGTGCCGTTGCCCTGGTGCACATCGAGATCCACGATCAGGATCTGCTTCGCCCAGCCCTGGGCCTGCACCCATCGTGCAGCCACTGCGAAATCGTTGAAGCAGCAAAAGCCTTCGCCCCGGTCGGCATAGGCATGGTGGGTACCTCCAGCCAGATTGGCCGAAAAACCATCGTTACGCGCAGCTTCACAGGCCGCCAGCGTTGCGCCCACCGAGCGCAAGGAACGCTCGGCCATTGCCGGTGACCAGGGAAATCCGATCGCACCTTGCTCGCGCACGCTGAGCCCCCCGTGCAGCATCCGCTCGATCCAGCCTGCATCGTGGACGAGCGCAAGTTGCGCCTCAGTCGCCGCGGGCGCCTCGCACAGCGCCAACCCCGGCGAACAAACCTCGAGCGCCTCGCGCAACCGCGTGTACTTGGCCATCGGGAAACGATGCCCCGCCGGCAGGGGAAGCGCAAACCGGTCGCTGAAATACGCACGCATGCGCACCGCAGCGCCAACCGAAGGCAGAGCGCTCAAGGCACAAAGCAGGAAACGGTGCGCAGGCCCCGCCTGCACCCGCAATGTTGCACTGCACAGCAGTCGCACCGCACAAGGTGCGGATTCGACGGTCGCTTCAGCCCGTCGGTGATCGTGCGCCAGCTTCCACGACGCCCCGTGGAACCGCGCCAATGTGTTGTTCTCACGTCAGTTTCGAATCTGGAAAATTTTTTGTTGCGGCGCAACAAAATCGCTTGACAAGCGTTTTGCGGGTTGTAGAATTCATTTTGTGCAGTGCAGCAAAACGCTGGAATTCTGGCAAAGCTAGCGGGCACCTCGACCTTCGGACGGACAATCTAGACACCAGGCAGCATCTCTCTCCAAACCTCGATCCCAGTGCATGGATAAGCCAGCACCAAGCGCACCGGCGCGAACCAGCGAAAACCGGGCTTGCAGTGCGACCCTCCAGGGTGTCGATCGTCAAGACATCTTCTCAACCACTTCAGGCAAAGGAAAAAGCATGTTCAACACTCCCGACCAACTGATCGCCGCACACAAGGCCGCTCTCGAGACCATGCAGGCGGTGGCCATGAAGTCCATCGAGGGCTTCGAGCGTCTCGTCGAACTCAACCTCCAGGCAACCAAGGACGCACTGTCCGAGGGCAACGAGCAGGTTGTGGCGCTTCTGTCGGCCAAGGACGCCAAGGCAGTCTCCGATCTCACCACCCAGGGCGTGCAGCCCGCCAGCGACAAGGCGGCAGCATACGCCAAGAGCGTCTACGACATTGCGCGTGAAACCAGCGCAGAGATCGCCAGGATCTACGAAGCGCAAATGAGCGAGGCCAACAAGCAGGTGTTCACCACGATCGAGTCGTTGGCAAAGAACGCGCCTGCGGGTTCCGAGGGCGTGGTGTCGTTTGTGAAGAGCGCGATGGCCGCATCCAACAGCGCCTGGGATCAGGTCAACAAGACCACCCGCCAGGTGGTTGAAATGGCCGAGGCCAACGTTGCAGCAGTGGCCAAGGCACCACGCGCGCGCAAGGCGGCCTGAGATTCACGAAAACCGGGGCTTCCGGATTTGGACGCCTCGGGAAAGAGTGCCCTCTCACCCCGCGCTGCATTCGACCCGCAACCTCGTAGGGCGGGTCGCCTCGAACCGCCGCAGTGATGCGGCGGTTCTCTTTTTCAGGCGGTGGGTCCTGCTATACGGCTGAGTTCGCGCACCTTTACCGACGCGACTCCACCGTGGGAGGTTTGTGCCGAGGCGGCCTCGCCGAAGAGACGCTCGAAGGCGCCGAGGGCGTCATCCCAGCGCTTTGCAGTGTCGCTCAGATGGCGCTCCTTCACATGGCCAAAGCCACGGATACCCTCCGGCAGGCGGGCAATTCCGATCAGCATCTGGTAGGCCTCGTTAAGCCGGCCCGCAGTTGACAGGGCGTGCAGCTGTGCTTCGATGCGCTCGAAAAACATCTCGAGCGTTGTGGCGTAGCGCGTGATCCAGGCGCGCTCGGCGCGCCGCTCTGCGCTGTAGCCAAAGGGGTCGAAAGCGGTGCCCCGCAGAAATCTGAGGTGTTTGAGCACCCCAAACGCCGCGTGCATCCATGGGCCGTAGCGCGACTTCACCAGATGCCCCTGCGCATCGCGGCGCGACAGCAACGGCGGGGCGAGGTGGAAATGCACCTTGTAGTCGCCTTCGAAGGTCTCGCGCAACTTCTCGGCAAAGGAAGGGTTGTGGTGCAAGCGGGCCACCTCGTACTCGTCCTTGTAGGCGAGCAGTTTGGCAAAGTAGCGCGCCACGGCACTTGCCAGCGGCCAGGTGTCGATCGAGTCGGGGGCATCCAGTGCAAGCGGCTCCGAAAGGCCCGCAGTGGCGCGAACCACCCGCTCCAGCGCAAGCGTGCGGCGCACCAGCGCTTCCCAGCGGTCTGCGAGTGCATCGTTCTGATACGCGCGGAGCAGTTCGCGGCGGTGGTTCAGCAAGCTGTCGAGGCGCGTCGAGGGCGTTGCCGAAGCCGCAGCGCTGTTGCGTGCGAGCAAGGCCGTCACGGCAGCGCGGTCGACTGCGGTGCGTCGACCCCAGAGGAAAGCCTGGAGGTTTTGCTCCACAGCGGTTTCGTTGAGACGGATTGCGCGCTGGATCGCTTCCAGACCCAGCGGCACTGCGCCGCTCTGCCAGGCATAGCCCAGGAGAAAGAGATTGGCGGCGATGGCGTCGCCAAGCAGCGCGGTGGCCATGCCGGTAGCGTCGACAAAGGCCGCCCGCTCCCTTCCCACCACCTCCGCAATCGCCGACTCCATCACGCCTAGCGGAAAACTCCACTCGGTGTTGCGGGTGAAGTCGGCGGTGGGCGTGGGGGCAACGTTCACGATCGCCCGGGTGCTCGGTCCGATCTTGGCGAGCGCCTCCTTGCTTGCAGCCACCACCACGTCGCAGCCGAGGAGCACCCGGGCGCCGCCTGTCCCGATGCGCGGGGCGTGCAGATCGTGGACCTCCCGTGCGATGCGCACGAAACTCATCACCGCACCGTTTTTCTGCGCCAGGCCCGCCATGTCGAGCACCGTTGCCGCCTGTCCCTCCAGATAGGCCGCCATGCCGAGGATCTGTCCGATGGTGACAACACCGGTACCGCCGATTCCGGTGACCAGGATGGCGTAGGGCTGGTCGACGCCAGGCAACTGCGGCGCGGGAAGCGCCACATCGACAGCGTCATCGTTGACCCGGCCGCCCCGACCACGACGTAGCCGCCCCCCCTCGACCGTGACAAAAGAGGGGCAAAACCCCTCAACGCAGGAGAAGTCCTTGTTGCAGGCACTCTGATTGATCTTCCGCTTGCGGCCGAGCACGGTCTCGAGCGGTTCGATCGCGACACAGTTGGCCTGCACCCCACAGTCGCCACAGCCCTCGCAAACCGCATCGTTGATGAAGGCACGGCGCTGCGGGTCGGGAAAGGCGCCACGCTTGCGGCGCCGCCGCTTCTCCGCCGCGCAGGTCTGGTCGTAGATAAGTACCGACACGCCCTCGAAAGCGCGGAGCGAGCGCTGAACCTCGTCGAGGCTGCGCCGGTGGTGAACGCCGACGCCTGTGGGAAAGGTCCCGGGGGGATACTTCTGCGGCTCGTCGCTCACCACCTCCACCCGCGAGACCCCCTCTGCGCGCACGAGTTCGGCAATCATCCGCGGGGTGAGCTGGCCGTCGTGGCCCTGTCCGCCGGTCATTGCGACCGCATCGTTGAAGAGAATCTTGAAGGTGATCGGCGTGCGGCTTGCCACCGCATGGCGGATGGCAAGCGAGCCCGAGTGAAAGAAAGTGCCGTCGCCAAGATTCTGAAAAACATGCCGGGTGCTACTGAAGGGGGCCTGGCCCACCCAGGTCATGCCTTCGCCGCCCATCTGGGAGAAGGTGGAGGTGGAACGATCCATCCACATCGCCATGTAGTGGCACCCGATGCCCGCATGGGCACGCGAGCCCTCAGGCACCTTGGTGGACGAATTATGAGGACAGCCGGAGCAAAAATAAGGAATCCTCTGAAGGGCTTCCACGCGTTTTCTTCCGGAACGATCAAGATTCTCGAGAGCATGCAGGTGCGCTTGCATCCGCGAAATCACCTCCGCGCCATGCTTGCTCGATGGGTCAAGCGCTGCGGTCAGACGCAAGGCGATCAACCGTGCGCAAAGCGCCGGCGAGAGTTCGCCTGCCTCCGGAACCAGCGGGTTGCCCGCTGCATCGTGCTTGCCCAGGATGCGCGGCGCGCCAGCACGCCCGTAGAGCTGCTCCTTGAGTTGGCTTTCCACCAGGGCACGCTTTTCCTCGAACACCAGCACCTCGAGTG
>Ga0194124_10001920_pt1 | contig 24793 bp, 20 predicted proteins | sample TA2KigCas0mmetaG_FD_148605 | JGI IMG/M metagenome (GOLD analysis project Ga0194124, IMG submission 148605) | Freshwater microbial communities from Lake Tanganyika, Tanzania - TA2015031 Kigoma Deep Cast 0m | ecosystem: Environmental > Aquatic > Freshwater > Lake | place: Tanzania: Lake...
AAAAAGGGGCTCGCGGGGCTTGCAGCCGAGCGCGGGACCTGCGTGACGGTCTGCAACCTCCAGACGGATGACAGCGGTCAGGCCCGGCCCGCAGCGCGCGCCACCGGCATGGAAGGCGCGATCACGGCGCCATGCGTTGCCTCCGATGGTCGGGTGATCGGCGTGATTGGCGTGGCCAGTGTTGCGGCGCGGACCTTCACGGACGCCGAGCAGGCTGCGTTGCTTGAGCATGGACGGTCGCTTGCAGCGCGTCGCATGGGCAGCACGGCATGATCGGGGCGGTGGCCCAGGCCGTCCTTGCAGTGCTGGCCGCGGGGGTGGATGCGTCGTGGATCCCCGTGCTTGGCTTCGCGCTTGCCGCCGGTGTCGTGAGCGCCGGAGCGACCGTGGCCGTCGAGCGGTTCGGGGGGCGGATCGGTGGCATCCTCGGCACCGTGCCCACCACGATCATGCCTGCCACGATGGGGCTCTTCGCCACGCACCCGATGGATGCTGACGGGACCTCCAGCGATGGTTTCCTTCGTGCCGTGGCGGTCGTGCCCGCCGGGATGATGCTCAACGCCGCGTTCCTTGCGAGTTGGCGCGTGCTTCCACGGTGGCTGCATGCTGACGACTCGCGGACCACGCTCTGGCGCTGCGTCGCTGCCAGTCTTGCGGTTTGGGCAGTGCTCTCGCTGGCGTGGGTCGTCGGTACGCACGCACTGCAGCCATCGACCAGCGTCCTGCTTGCGATCGGGGGCGGGACATTGATGGTGACGGCCACGCTGGGCATCGTGCTGTGCCGTCATGGCGTGCCCGCACCGAAGGGCTCCAATCATGTGACCTGGCCGGTCCTCGTGGCGCGCGGCGTGGCCGCCGGAGGCGCGATCGCGGTGGCGCTCGTCATCGCGCGTGGCGGCCATGCGATCGCCGGCGGCATGGCGGTGACATTCCCCGCGATCTTCCTGACGACGATCGTTGGCACCTGGCTCGCGCAAGGTCGCGAGGTTCCCGTGGGTGCCGTGGGGCCGATGGTGCTCGGGTCATGCGCGGTGGGTTCGTACGCCATGCTCTCGAGCCTCATCTATCCCCGTCTCGGCCTGGTGCTGGGAACGCCTGCATGCTGGATCCTGGCCGTGGGCTGCGTGAGCGTGCCGGCGGGACTGTGGTTGCGCGCGCACAGCATGCGGGCCGATCAGGAGTGACGCACTATCCTTGAGCCATGCCGCGATGGCTCCGATGGTCCCTGCACATCACGGCGCTGGTGCTGCCATGGGCCGTGGCGATCTGGCTGGGAGCCACGCTGCCGGATCGATATCCCGTGCACTTCGATGGCTCAGGTACGCCCGACCGGTGGGCCGGGCCCGGTCATGGGGAGTGGTACCTCTTGGCGGGGATCGCGATGTTCGTCGAGTGCATGCTGTTCGGCTTCGCTGCGCTGGCTCCCTTCTGCGCCGCCCGCGCACCCGAGTACGTGAATGTGCCGGCGAAGGCAGCCTTCGTGAAACTGCCGCCGGCGGTCCGCGTGCAATGCCTGTCACCGATGATCGACCTGCTCACGATGACTGCGCTGCTCGTCTCGTTGCTCTTCGCACGCATCTTCCACGGCACATGGCAGGTTGCCGTGGGCGAGCGCACCACGCTCGCGCTATGGGATGCGATCGTGCTCGTCGGGATGATCCTTGCCGCCACCGCCTGGCAGTCGATCGTGATGTACCGCCGCGTTCTGGCCGCGGTCGCGCGTCAGGGGTGACCGGCCACAACACGGTCACGGTCAGCTCTGACCGAGCCAGCGTGATCGTTGGGCCGCGAGTTCGCCCGGGGTGAAGAAATGCGAGCAGAACTTGGATCGGTGGATACGGTCGATCTCGTCCGGCAGTTGGCTGAGTCGCGCCAGAGCCTTGGCGTGCGAAGAACCTACACCGCGTTGTTCTGCCGAGTTGACGCGAACCATCTGGACGGTGGCACCGACGAATCTGGAAAGTTCACGTCCCTTGGAATCATCATCAAGATCAGCTCGGAGCACAAGGATTCGCCAGGGTGGTTGATCGACCAGCATAGCCTTGCGTTCAGTATCGAATGGCTCATTCCATGGGCTCCACCCGAGCGATGGGAGGACATCGGTATCAAACCAGTCCGTCATCGCGTTCGAGAATGGCGGGACCAACGGCCAGGACGCGCCATTCTGGACAGGTTCGAACGCCGCCATGCTGGCAGCCACCGCGACTGGATCTCTGACCATCATCACCAGTCGCGCCGGGCGTCTGGGCTGAGTGATTCCGTGCAGCACGGCCCAGTCTCCGGATGTGCGACTACGCAAGAAGCCTTCAGCGGTCAGGAGTGGATCCGGCCTGTTCCACGACATGAGTGGCTCATGCAGACGATGGCACTTGAACACACGAGAGCCGATGGCCATCCGAAGCGATCGGTAGACGGCCGTGGAGGCGGTGCGATGCGTGCTCGCGACCACAACAGGCTCGCCCCGAACCGCAGCGAGCCGAGCACGAAGCATGGCGTACTTCAGGAAGAACGAGGCTTGTTTGATTGGTCCGTGCATCAACCGTGACCAGCTTGAACAACAGGTTGGGCGTTCTGCTCGCTGCACAGCACGACGAGCAGGTTGCCGACCATGCGGGCGCGCTCGGCGCCGTCGAGCTTGGCCACGCCGCGCTGCTCGAGCTGCGTCAGCGCCATCTCGACCATGCCCACGGCGCCCTCGACGATCTTCTGCCGCGCCGCAATCACGGCCGAGGCCTGCTGGCGGCGCAGCATCGCAGCAGCGATCTCCGGTGCATAGGCCAGGCTGCTGATGCGGGCCTCGATCACTTCGACGCCGGCCTGGGCGAGTCGCACATGAAGCTCGTCGCGCAGGCGCGCGCCGATCAGGTCGGTGTTGCCGCGCAGGCTCGGCGTGTCGTGATCGTCGGGGGCGTCGTAGTGGAACTGGCTGGCCAGGTTGCGCAGCGCGCTCTCGGACTGGATCTCGACGAAGTTCTCGTAATCGTCGACCGAGAAGATCGCCTGGGCCGTGTCAATGACCTGCCAGACGACGACCGCGGCGATCTCGATCGGGTTGCCATCACGGTCATTGACCTTGATCGGCATGCCACGGCTGCGCGAGGCCTTCACGAGCACCTTGCCGGTCGTGGGTTCGGTGACATCGGATCCCTTGCTGCTGCCGGTCTCGAAGGTGCGCACGCGAAGGCTCACGCGCCGCTTTCCGCTGAAGGGGTTCACCCAGTGGAACCCGACCCTGCGCACGGTGCCGCGGTAGACGCCAAAGAAGGTGATCGCCCGGCTGTCGCCCGGTTGCACCGCGAAGTATCCCGCCCAGAGGATGAACCACACGACCATGCCGAGGATCCCGGCGATGATCAAGATCGGTTTGGGGTTGTCGCCATCGCCTTGCGCGCCGCGGAAGGTCAAGGCGATGTTGATGCCCAGCATCACGAAGTGGAAGGGCAGGATGACCCAACCGCTCTTGGGTTGAAGCGCGTTCTCGCGGACGGCTGTGGTGGGAGTGCTGGTTGCGTCCGACATGGGGCCTCCTGGCGGAGGCTCGATACTACGGGCAGGTGCCCCATGCCCCGAGCATGACGCCCAGGTCCGAACCGCCCACCACGCCATCGCCGTCAAGGTCGGCTGCGCAGCCGCCGCAGGTGCCCCAACTGCCCAGCAGCATGCCCAAATCGTTGCCGTTCACGACACCATCGTTGCTGAGGTCCGCCACGCACGACTGCGGCACGCTGGCGGGATCGGCAGGATCGCTACCCGCATCGAGTTCGTCACGATCGGCGAAACCATCGAGATCCCGGTCGTAGCCAAGGCGGATGCCGGTGCCATCGGGCACGGCGGTGAACGTGATCTCGCTCCCGGGTGCGGCCATGGCGCGCAACTGGGTCGTCGTCACCGTCTCGGCGGCGCGGTCGGACTGCCACTCGGATGCACTCAGGAAGTGCCAGCCGCGCGACTCGCCGTTGACCGTGCCCTTGGCGATCAGGTCGATGCTGCCGTTGGTCGCAAGCGAGGCCAGCGTGTCGAGCATCGCGGTCTGCGCAGGTGTTGCGGTCGCGAGCGAGGTGAGTGTGACCTGCTGACCGACTGCAGCGTGGGTATCGGTGGCCAAGCTGAACATGAAGGCTTCCATGTCCCGGCGTTGCTGCTGGCCGGCACTGCCCGAGGCGAAGCTGAAGACGCCCAGTTTCAGGAAGCTCACCAGCGTGTCGAAGCCGCCGTCGTGGCTGAAGCCAAAGCCACGGTTGTTGGTCTGACTCGTCTTGAGGAAGCCCGTCTTCTCGTGCATGTTCTGCAGCTGCGGGATCTTCATGCTTTGCGGCTCCTGCAGCAGGTTGGCGCTGATGATCACGCCGAGTCCGCCGGTGGGCAGCTGGTGGCAGACGTTGCAGTTGGTGGCCCCACCGTCGACCTGGAGCGTGTTGTAGAGCGTCTGCCCGTTTGCGGGATTGCCGCTGCCCGGCAGGCTGGTCTTCAGGGAACTGTCGACGTTTCGGTTGGGATTGGGCGGGAAGCGCATCGAGGCCACGAACTGCATGAACGAGGACATCTCGGCCTGCGTGAGCTGGGCATCGTCGCCGTTGAGTCCGATGAACGCGCCGTTGAACGCAGGCAGGTCCTCGCGATCGCCGCGCCAGTGCAGGGGTTCCGCCCCAAGGATGCCGACGAGCGTCTGCGTCGTCATCGGGCCCTTCATCGGATGCCAGTTGGCGCAGCCGCCCGCGAGGCCGAAGTTGCAGTTCTGGTTGAATGCCTTGACCGAGCCGTTGGGCTCGCCGAGGTCCCAGCCAAGGAAGTCCAGCTTGCCATCGATGTGGCAGCTGCCGCACGATGCCTGGCCGAGCCCGCTGGTCCGATGCGTGTCGTACAGGAAGGGGCGGCCAGCGCGGATCTCGTCCGGCGTCGAGTCGTGGAACGCCACACGCGCCGTCTCGGTGCCGCCGGACATGCTGACCCGGCTGATCGATCCGTCGAACTTGTTCATCACGTACAGCGCACCGCGCGATTCATCAAGCGCAAGCCCCGTCGGCCCCTGGCCAACTTCGATGCGCGCTTGCGGAGCACCGGCGGCGTTGACCTGCAGCACGTTGTTCGAGCCCATGCCGGCGATCCAGCCCGTGGTGCGTGCCGCGTCCCAGACGATGGCGCGTGGGTCGCCGATCGAAAGATCGCGCTGGGCCTGCGGCAGCGTTGCGGTCGTGTAGTTCAGATGCGGGTTGAGGTCGACGATCGTGGGGTTGGTGGGGGCGGCCGGATTCACGCTGGCCATGCGCACGCGGATGAAGGTGCCCTTGAGCTTCGGCTCGAAGCGAATCTGGTTGGTGGCCTCGGTACCGACCACGGTGACACGGCCCAAAGGACCGACATCGAGCGCCATGTTGGTCGTCATCAAGCCCTTGGCGTAGGTCGTCGCGAGCGTCGAGGCATTGATGATCGCCAGGTCCTGGTCATGCAGGCCCCAAGTCACGGAACTGGTCCAGTTGCCGTTGTTGTCATCGCGCCAGGTGCCGTCGGCCTGCTTGCGCACGATGAGTCCTGAACGTGGCGCCACGGGCAGGCCAGGTGTGAGCGGCGGGCTGAATCCCGAGCCGGCGTTCGGCGGCGGGTTCGGGTCGCCGGAATACGGATTGGCGGAACTTGAGACCACGGTCTCGGACAGCAGCGTGGTCGCGTTGCCGCTTTCGAAGATCGCGGCGTACACGCGCGTGCCATCGGTCGCCAGTGCGCGAGGGTCCTCGCCCTGGATCGCGAGCACAGTCGGCGCGGCGGCCAAGTTGGCCGGGTCGAAGACACGCACCTCGTTCAGCTGGCTCACGCTCACGAAGGCTCGCAGCGGCGAACCCGCGAAGACCACATCGCACGGTTCGTCGCCGGTCAGGATCGTCGCGCGTACGCGGCGCGTGGGCAGGTCGATGATGCTGATCGAGTCCGAGAGGTGGTTGACGACCCAAGCCTCGGTGTTGGAGCGAGCACGGACACTGACCGGATCCACGCCCACAGGAACGCTGCCGATGCGCAGCGGGGCGGAACCGGTCACATCGAAGAGTTCGAGCACGCCGTCAGCGAGGTTGACGGCCAGCAGCATGCTGCGGTCGGGCGTCAGGTCGATCGGGTGGACATGCGGGGTTTCCCAGTTCCAGAACGGTGCACTTGCCGCACGCTGAGGTGGCTGGCTTCCGGCGCGCTCTCGGGTGACAACTTGGTCGATCAGCGCAAGCACTTCCTCGCGGGGCAGTTCGTGGGCAAACCGGGCCTTTGCCTGGGCTGGCGCGGGGATCAGCAGGGCGGTTGAGACTGTCAACGCACTACCTGCTGCAACGGCGAGCGCAAACCTGGACATGGAAGAAGGATAGTGGTGATAGGGGTCTACGCAACCCGAAGACTCAGAATCCGATCACGCCCGGGCCCTTTCGGGGACCACGGCCCGGGACCGCTCCGAGCAGGCACAGGCGATCCCACCTGATCAGGCGTCACCCACACCGGGCGTGATGCTCTTCGGAGCGCGGGTCTTCGAGAAGGTGAATGACTTGCCGACGTGGTCGACCACGATTGCGTCGCCCTCGCGGAAGGCACCCTCGAGGAGCTTGCCTGCAAGCGGGTTCTCGATGCGCTGCTGGATCACGCGCTTGAGCGGGCGCGCCCCGAAGTGCGGGTCGTAGCCCTCGCTCGCGAGTGCCGCCTGCGCCTGTGGCGTGAGTGTGAGGCCGATGTGGCGAGTTGCGAGTCGCTTGGCCAGGTTGGCGACCTGGATGTCGACGATGCGGGCGATGTCCGCGCGCTTGAGTTGCTCGAAGATCACCGTCTCGTCGATGCGGTTGAGGAGCTCGGGCCGCAGGTGCTTCTTCAGGATCGTGCGTACGTGCGCCTCGATGACCTCGTGGCGCTCGCCCTTCTCGGTCATCTCGAGGATCGCCTGTGAGCCGATGTTGCTCGTCATGACAATGATTGTGTTGCTGAAGTCGACGGTGCGGCCCTGGCCATCGGTCAGGCGGCCGTCATCGAGCACCTGCAGCAGCACATTGCTCACATCAGGGTGCGCCTTCTCGAACTCGTCGAAGAGGACGACGCTGTACGGGCGCCGGCGCACGGCCTCGGTCAGGCGGCCGCCTTCCTCGTAGCCGACATAGCCCGGAGGTGCTCCGATGAGTCGGGCCACGGAGTGCTGCTCCATGAACTCGCTCATGTCGATGCGCACCATGGCATCCTCGGTGTTGAAGAGCAGGGCTGCGAGCGCCTTGCAGAGTTCGGTCTTGCCGACGCCGGTCGGGCCGAGGAAGAGGAACGAGCCGATGGGGCGGTTGGCCTCGCCCAGGCCGGCGCGGTTGCGGCGCACAGCCTCGGCCACGGCGGTGACGGCTTCGTCCTGGCCGACCACGCGGCGGTGCAGCTCGGCCTCAAGGTGCATGAGCTTCTCGCGCTCGCTCTCGACCAGGCGCGAGACGGGAATGCCCGTCCAGCGCGCGACGACGGCGGCGATCGCCTCGGGGTCGACCTCTTCACGCACGAGCGAGCCGCCCGATGCCATCCGCGAGCGCAGCGTGCGCTCGGTCTCGGCCATGCGCTTCTCGAGCTCGGGGATCTCGCCGTACTGGATGCGTGCGGCCTGTTCGAACCGGCCGTTGCGCGTGGCAACTTCGAGCTCGGTGCGCTTGCCGTCGATCTCGCGCTTGAAGAGCTTGATCGCGTCGAGTTCCTTCTTCTCGGATTCCCAGCGCGCGGTGAGCGCGCGGTTGCGTTCCTGCTCGCCTGCGAGTTCCTGGTCGACCTCGACGAGGCGGCGCTTGCTGGCCTCGTCCTTCTCGATGGTCAGGGCGGTCTTCTCGATCTCGAGCTGGGTGATGTGGCGGCGGATCTCGTCGATTTCAACCGGGACGCTGTCCTGCTCGATGCGCAGGCGGCTGGCGGCTTCGTCAAGCAAGTCGATGGCCTTGTCCGGCAGGAACCGATCGGCGATATAGCGATGGCTCAGGCTCGCCGCCGTGAGCAGCGCGCCATCCTGGATGCGCACGCCGTGGTGCGATTCGTACTTCTCCTTCAGGCCGCGCAGGATCGCGATTGTGTCCTCGAGCGACGGCTCGCCCACGAAGACTGGCTGGAAGCGGCGCTCGAAGGCGGGGTCCTTCTCGACATGCTTGCGGTACTCGCTCAGTGTGGTCGCGCCGATGCAGCGCAGTTCGCCGCGGGCGAGGGCGGGCTTGAGGAGGTTGCCCGCGCTCGGCGAGCCTTCGGTCTGTCCCGCTCCGACCATGGTGTGCAGTTCGTCGATGAAGAGGATGATGCGGCCCTCGGCAGCGGCGACCTCGCGCAGCACGGCCTTCAGCCGCTCCTCGAACTCGCCTCGGTACTTGGCACCCGCGAGCAGCGAACCGACATCAAGCGCCATGATGCGCGAACTGCGCATGGATTCCGGGCAGTCCCCGCTGACGATGCGCTGGGCCAGCCCCTCGACGATCGCGGTCTTGCCGACGCCGGGCTCGCCGATGAGGACGGGATTGTTCTTCGTGCGGCGCGAGAGCACCTGCATGCAGCGACGCACTTCCTCGTCGCGGCCGATGACCGGATCGAGCTTGCCGGACTGGGCGCGCTCGGTCAGGTCGATCGCGTACTTCTTCAGGGCTTCGAAGCTGCCTTCGGCTTCCTGGTCGGTCACATTGGTCACGCCGCTGGCCTTGCGGATGTCGGCCATGGCGCGCTCAAGATGTGCGCGCTGCACGCCGCACGCGGCCAGCGCCTTGGCGGCTTCGCACCGTTCGCCGGCGCAGGCGAGCAGCAGGTGCTCGCCGGTCGCATACTGGTCCTTCATGCGTGCAGCCTCGCGGTCGGCGCCGGAGAGCACCGACATCACATCGTTGCCAGCGCTGGGCTGCGTGCCCTGCACGGTGGGGATGCGCTTGAGTTCCGCCTCGACGACCTGCGCGATGCGCGTGGCATCGACGCCGGCCTTCGAGAGGATGGCGCAGGCTGCACCCTTGCGATCGGCCAGGAGCGCGGCGAGCAGGTGCAGCGAACTGAACTCGCCGGCGCGCTCACGCGCAGCGCGCGACTGGGCCTCGACGATCGTCTGCTGGGCTGCGGTGGTGAATCGGTTCATGTCCATGGTGAGGGGTGTCCTTGTGCCCCGGGTAGCGGGGCCACCTTCCGCTACAAACGGCGTGCCAACCAAGTCTGGATCGGTGCCAGGGCCCCGAATCGCCATCACAGCGGCGGAGCAAGGCCCTTCAGCGGCGAAGATCGGCCAGGCGCCGCACCGGGAAGCCAGGAGGCACGAGTTCCGGACGGTCGTTCAGCCATCCTACAAGCCAGCGGAACGCATCGACCAGGCGCGGGCCGGGGCGGTTGAACATCTGGTTGCCATCGACGAGGACGACCGCGTCTAGGTCGCCCGACATGACCGCGGGCAAGAGCGGCCACCAGCGCTGCGAGGTCAGGACATCGAGTTCCTGCTCGATGCGGTCGAGCCCGAAGCCGCAGGGGCAGATGATGATGCGCTCGGGCGCGGCTTCGAGCAAGTCTTCGACGCTGACGCGCTTGCTCTTCGCGCCAGCTTCGTTGAGCACATGGCGCGCACCCGCGGCGTTGATGAGCGCCGGTGTCCAGTGTCCGCCCACAAACGGCGGATCCATCCATTCGAGGAAGAGCGTCGGCGGGCCCGGCACGAACGGGTTCACGAAATCGATCGCGGTCCAGTAGCCCTCGCGCAGCCGCACCATCGTGGCCTGCGCCTGATCGGCCATGCCCACCGCTTCGCCGACGGCGAGGACATCATCGAGCACCTGCCAGAGCGTGGTGGGATTGAGGCTGACCACCGTCGGCTTGGGATCCATGGTGGCAGCCGCACCGCGCACGGTGGCCAGATCGATGCTGCAGACATCGCAGAGATCCTGGGTCAGAATCACATCCGGCTTGAGGGCGCGCAGGCGGTCCACATCGAGCATGTAGAGCGATTGCCCGCTGCCGAGCGCGGCGCTGACCTGCGCATCGATCTCGGCGCTCGTCGCAGCATGCGTGCGCTGGCCGGTCAAGACCGGCAGGTGCTCAAGGCCCCCGGGAAAATCGCATTCATGGCTGCGGCCCACCAGCAGGTGCTGGCCACCGATGGCACAGAGCGTTTCGGTGGCGCTGGGAAGCAGGCTGACGACGCGCATGGGCGCGGAAGGGTAGCCCTCGGTGACGCGGAGTGCTTGGATCGATCCGTTCCCGGAGTACCCTTCGCCGATGCTCCGGGCACTGGCCATCCTCGCCCTCGCCATGCCTACCTCGGCCGACACGCTCTACTCGAGCAACGGACCGTTTGGCGGTTGGTTCGGACTCTGGGGCGCCGATGTCTCGACGAGCCAGTCGGTCGCCCAGCGCTTCACCTGCGCGATCGATGCCGATCTCTCGACGGCGTCGTTCTGGATCATGAACAACTCGTCGCAGCCGGGTGCACGGATCACCGTTACCGTCGAGACCGACTCGGGCGCGGGTTCCGCAAGCCGTCCTTCGGGCACGGCGATCGAGTCATGGACGATGGACACGATGGCCAGCGGGTGGAATCCCGTGCAGCAGACCGTCACCAGCACGCTCCGTCCACAGCTTCGTGCCGGGACGAAGTACTGGTTCGTGCTGCGATCGGAGGCTCCCGGCGGGAGCAGCCCGGTCTGGAACTTCGCGAGCTCGGGTCAGGGGTACACCTGCTTGACGTTGCCGAATGGCGCGACCTGGCAGTCATCCGGTCTCAGTGCAGGGCTCTGCATGGGGGTCACCGGCACACCGTCGTCGCCGGCCGATCTGGACCACGACGGCGATGTCGACGGGGGTGACTTGGGCATCCTGCTCACGACTTGGGGATCGTGCGCCGGCTGCGTCGGCGATCTCAATGGCGATGGCCAGGTCGACGGTGCCGACCTGGGTGCACTGCTGACGGCGTGGTCCGCAGGCGCCTGACGGTCCGAAGAACCTTGCCGGATTCCGGCTGGCGTGGTTGTCGGCACGGCGATGCCCGTCCATACTTCGCCGATGCTCGTCCACGCCTCGATCGTGCTCGTCGCTTCGTCGCTCGCTGCCCACGCTGACTTCACCGAAGAGCGGGGTGAGCGCGAGTTCTCTGGAGAGCTCATCGTGCGTCCGCTGCAAACGCTCGATGCCGCCAGCCGTGCGGCAGCGGTCAAGCGGCTCGCGGCGTGGCCCGCTCGTCGCAACGACCGAACCGACGAGTGGGTGATCGTGGTGGGTGCTGGCCCGATGGTGCCTGGCACTGCGGAGAACGCGGTGGCCGCCGAACTCATGGCGACCGGTCTCTTCCAGTACGCCTGCCCGAACTGGACGGTCTACCCGTGCACCGAGCCGAATGATCCACGCTTCGTCGAACAGTGGCACCATCCGATGATGCAATCCGCTGCCGCGTGGGACCTCCACCGGGCCGACGCAGCCGGGGGCGTCATCATCGCCGTCACGGATACCGGCATCGTCACGCACGAGGATCTCCTCAATCGCGTGCCGGGCTTCAACAGCGCCAGTGACCTGGCCGAAGCTGACGGCGGCGTGATGGACGACATCAATGGCCACGGCACGCATGTGGCGGGTTGCGCGGCTGCGGCCGGCAACAACGGCGTGGGCGTGGTCGGCATGGGCTGGAACTTCCGCATCATGCCGATTCGCGTGAGCGAGGCATCGAGCGGTGGGGCCAGCTACGAGAACCTGCTGCAGGGCGTGCAGTGGGCCGCCGAGCACGGCGCGAAGGTCATTTCGACGAGCTACTCGGGCATCGGGTATGACCCGATCGAGACGACTGGCCAGTATGTGCGATCGCTCGGCGCGAGCATGCTCTGGGCGGCCGGCAATTCCGCCACGGATCATGCAGGCTGGGATTTCCCCAGCGTGCTCGTGATCGGTGCGAGCAACCAGTCCGATCAGCGCGCGAGCTTCAGCAGCTTCGGCCGCGGCGTCGATCTCTTCGCGCCGGGCGCGTCGATCCTGAGTTCGATCCGCGACGGTACCTACGGCTTTGCGAGCGGCACGAGCATGGCGACCCCGGTCGCGAACGGCGCGCTCGCACTCATCCGTTCCGCCAACCCGGCGTTGACGGTGGCGCACGCTGAACATGTGCTCATGCACTCATGCGATGTCTGGGGCGGCACCGTCAACGGCGAGGAGTTTGGCTGGGGCCGCATCAACCTCCTGCGCGCGGTCGAGCAGGCCCGCTCGGCGCTCTTGCCGGCTCCGCCGGTGGCTCGCGCTGATCGTGTGCGCGCGATCGCGGGCCAGCCCATCACGGTCGATGTGCTTGCCAACGACTTCGATCCCAACATGGATCCCTTGCGCATCGAGGCGTTCGATGCCGTGACCAGTACAGGTCGCGCGGTTCGGCTGGTGCCTGGCACTGGTAGCGCACGCGACGTGCTTGTGATCGATGACGTGGGCCCGGCCGCCGGCAACCAGACCCTGGTCTACACGATGATCGAGCCCGTGAGCGGCGCGACGAGTTCGGAGCAGGTCACGATCGAGGTTGCCGTGGCTCGCCCTGCGGTGGTCGTGCAGGGTGACCAGCCTGGCCTTGATGCGGCCTGGTACGAACTCACAGCGCCTGCCTCGCTGCCCGACTATTCCACGCTGACGCCCTACGGGACGGCGGTGGTCGAGAGAATCAACTACGCCTCGAGCATCGAGACCTTTGCCGGCAGTGGCCGGGAAGACAATGTGGGCGCCACATTCAACGGCTGGATCAAGATCCCGACCAACGGGTACTGGACGCTCGGGTTGACGAGTGACGACGGCTCCAGACTTTGGATCGACGATGACCTGGTCGTCAACAATGATGGCCTGCATGGCATGCTCACGGTGCGTGGCACGCGGCCGTTGGCGGCTGGCAAGCATCGCTTGCGCGTGGAGTTCTTCGAGGCTGGCGGCGGTGCAGGACTCATCATGGCGTGGTCGGGTCCAGGCACGACGACGACCGCGATCCCCAGCTCGGCCCTGACGCGCGGCGGCGGCTTCGTACCGGGCGACCTTGATGGTGATGGCGTCGTCAACGGCAGCGATCTCGGTGCGCTGCTGTCGGCATGGGGTTCGTGCACTGGGTGCGTCGCGGACCTCAACGATGATGGCATCGTCGATGGTCAGGATCTGGGCAGCGTCCTTTCGGCGTGGGCGCCCTGACGCGGGCATGAACATCCACAATGACAGGCGCCTCCCGCAAGGGAGGCGCCGTGATCGTTCGAAGCTGGGGATCCTAGATTCGAACTAGGACAAACTGAGTCAGAGTCAGTTGTGCTACCGTTACACCAATCCCCAGTGACGGAGCGCCAGTATAGCGCAGCCTCCGCGGCAGGCCACCCCATGCGATCCGTCCTCCTCATCATTGCGGTGACCCTTGCGGCCCTTTGCTCGGGCTGTGTTATCCAACCGATCCAACTCCGTGCGGTGCAGCCCGACGGTCGACCGATCGAGGGAGTCGACGTCTATCGGAACACGCTCGGATGGTTCAAGATCTTCGCGAGCGACGATGAGCCCTTCGTCTCGGATGGCGACGGCGTGGCTGGCTTCACGCTCTTCTCTCGGCGCACGAGCCTGACCGTCTTCAAGCCTGGCTTCGAGCCGCGTCAGGTGATCGTGATGCCGTATGCGGGCGTGCGGAGCGAGATTCGTGGGGAGGGCGAGACCACGATCGACTTCGATCAAGTCAAGGGGAAGGTCCCCATCGACTTTCCGCTCGTGCCCGTGACCCGCACACCGATTGAGATTCGAGTACGCAACGAGGCCGGCCAGCCGGTCGAGGGTGCGACCGTGTATCTGAGCACCTTCATCTACCTGAAGGAGCAGGGCGCGGAGCAGTCGCGCGGACGCCTTCCCGTCCAGCAGGTCAGTACTGGCGCCGATGGATCGGCCCAGGTCGAGTTCATCTCGGGCTTCATGAACCGCGTGGTGGTCAGGGCTCCAGGCCTGGTCAGTGCGTGGGCCGAGCTGCGCTCCCCGCGCGGTGTCGAGTTGGTGGCTTCAAGCCGCGAAACGCGGCCCGTGGCCTTCCGCGTGATCGACCGAAAGACGAAGCTCCCGCTCGCCGGCGCCGTGATCAGTGCCGGGGCCTCGAGCGACGGGCTCCCTCCTGACCCGGATGCGTTCTCCGTCACGACTGCAGTGGGTGGGCGGACCCCCGAGGTGGTTCTGGCCCGGAGGGTGCCCCTGTATGTCCATGTCAAGGCGCCGCAGGGCTACAGGGACACCGACCTCCACCTTGAATGGCGCAAGCTCGTCGAGGCGAGCGACCCGGTCTACACCGTCACCATCGCCCTTCCGAGAAAGTGATCTGGCAGGAGCGCCCTGGCAGGTCTAGGCTTGTTCCGTCATGACCACCACCACCATTGAACGCAGCTGCATCGGCAGCCAAGCCACGACCAAGGGCATCACCGTGCGGATCCAGCCAAGTTGGCTCGCGCGTGAGAGCAGCCCGGCGCATGGTCGGTGGGTCTTCTCGTACCAGGTCCAGATCATCAATGATTCGGATGCGTCGGTGCAACTCGTTGCACGAAGGTGGACGATCGTCGATGGCGATGGCGACAGCCATGTCGTCGAGGGCGAGGGCGTGGTCGGTCAGCAACCACGCTTGGCGCCGGGCCAGTCGTTCCGCTACGGCAGCTACTGCCCGCTCGCCACGGAGTGGGGCACGATGGAAGGCACCTTCACGCTCGTGCGTGAGGACGGCACATCGTTCGAGGCCGAGGTGCGCCGGTTCTACCTCGTCGGTTCGCCTGAGTGATCGGTGGTCACCCGACTGAGCCGTGGTAGAACACGGTCATGTCCCGTGACCCTGTCATCGCTATCGTCGGAGCTACCGGTGCGGTGGGCGTCGAGTTCCTCGAGCTCATCGAGCGGCGGGGCATTCGCTTCAGTGAGCTGCGACTCCTGGCGAGTGCGCGCAGCGCAGGAACCACCATGCGCTGCGGCGCGCGCGAGTGCACGGTGCAGGAGGCGACGGCCGAGGCCTTTGACGGCGTGGATGTGGCCCTCTTCAGCGCCGGCAAGGGCGTGAGCAAGGCGCTCGCTCCCGCGGCGGTGCGTGCCGGGGCGTGGGTCGTCGACAACTCGAGTGCCTTCCGCATGGATGACGGCATCCCGCTCGTGGTCCCCGAGGTCAATGCGCACGAACTCGATGCGCTCGGCGCCCCATGCATCATCGCCAATCCCAACTGCAGCACGATCATCGCGCTCGTAGCCGTCACGCCCCTGCACCGGGCCGTGCGGATCGAGCGCATGGTGGTGAGCACCTACCAGGCGGCGAGTGGTGCCGGTGCCGCGGCCATGCGCGAGCTCGAGGGCCAGGCGCGGGAGTTCGCCGATGGCCGTGAGTACACGACCGAGGTGTTCGGTCGCCAGTACCTCTTCAATGTGTTCAGCCACAACAGCGCGGTCGGCGCCGATGGCTACAACGAGGAGGAGCGCAAGCTGCTGCTGGAAACGCGCAAGATCTGGGCCGACCCGAGCGTGCGCGTGACCGCGACCTGCGTGCGCGTGCCGGTGCTGCGCGCGCACTGCGAGGCGATCAACCTCACGTTCACAGGCGACATGCCCGAGTCACGCGTGCGCGAACTGCTCGCGGCCGCGCCCGGCGTGCAGGTGGTCGATGACCGCGCCGCGAATCGCTTCCCCGAACCGATCGATGCGGCAGGCAAGGACGACGTGCTCGTCGGCCGCATCCGCCAGGACTGGAGCCAGCCGGATCGTCGCGGCATCGATCTTTTCGTCGCCGGTGACCAGATCCGCAAGGGCGCAGCGCTGAACGCGATCCAGATCACCGAGCACCTGCTCGCTGCGGGGCGGCTTGCGTGCGCGACGATTGGATGAGTCTCAGCGCTTCGCCGGCTCGCTCGGCTCGCGGCCGAGCAGCTCCGCGAGCGCGGTGCCGGGATCGGGCTGGCGCAAGAGGTGCTCGCCCACCAGCACGATGTGGATGCCGTGCGCGCGAAGGCGCTTGAGGTCATCCGGGGTCTTGATGCCGCTCTCGCTCACCATGACATGCGTGTCATCGACGAGCTCAGCCATGCGGAATGAGTGACCCAGGTCCGTGGTCATGGTCCGCAGGTCGCGGTTGTTCACGCCCAGGAGCGCGTACCCAGAGTGCGGGAACGAGAGATGCGGCTGCACCCTGTAGAGACTCTCGGTGTCGTGCACCTCCACGAGCACGCTCATGCCGAGCTCGATCGCCAGGATCTTGTAGTCGATCAGCTGTGCATCGCTCAGGCACTCGGCGATGAGCAGGATCGCATCAGCGCCATAGGCCCGCGCCTCCCACACCTGGTAGCTCTCGATGATGAAGTCCTTGCGCAGGACCGGCAGGGGCACGGCATCGCGGATCGCATGGATGAACTCGAGCTTGCCGCCGAAGTCGGCCTCGTCGGTGAGGCAACTGATCGCGACCGCTCCGTTGGCGTGATACCGTCGGGCAATGTCCACTGGATCGAAGTCAGGCCTGATGAGCCCGCCGCTGGGGCTGCGTTGCTTGACCTCGGCGATCACGCGGGTGCCCTTGGTGCTGCCGTGGTCGACGACCGCCTGGAAGAAGTTGCGCGGTCGACCGAGCTCGGCGATGCGCTCCTTGAGCCCTTCGACCGGTGCAGTGCGCTTCTTCGCGGCGACTTCGAGCCGCTTTCGCGCGACGATCCTGTCAAGAGCGTTGGCCATGGCGTGGTTCGTGAGCGTAGCCGCGTTGGGCGACTGGGCAAGCGCTGCCGACGAAGCAGCAGGACCGATGGCGGGGGAATCGGTCAACGCGACTTCGGCCGCCTTGCCGCTGTCCGTGCTGGTCATGCTGGTCGTGGCGGCGGTGCTCGGTGCAGTCGCTTGCCGCCGCCGCTGGCTCACGCTCGATGGCCGACCGGGCCTGAACTGGTTCGCGTCGCCCATGCAATTGATGGTCATGTGCGTCGTGACATGGCTCGCTGGCGCCATGTCCACGCTGGTTGCCGCTCGTGCACTCGGGCTCGGGGGCGCCCTCGATCCAGCTTCCCTCACCGTTCGCCAGACGGCGATCGTGACGGCTGCAGCGATGGGTGCAGGGCTGCTTGCGGCGATCGGACTGATCGTGTGGATGGGCCGGATCCAGCTCGTGCCGCGCGCGGCAACCCCATGGGCCAGGTCGATCGCGCTCGGCGTGGTCGCACTTGTGGCATGGTGGCCAGCGATCGCTTCTGCAGGCTGGATCGGGGGCAAGCTGCAGTTCATGGCCACCGGCATCGAGCCGCCGGCGATCGGGCACAGCACGCTTGAGCAGATGGTGCAGGGCACGCGCGATGGATGGTGGTGGCTCATGGGCCTCAGTGCCGTCGTGCTTGCGCCGATCCTCGAAGAGTGCCTCTACCGCGGGTTCGTGCAGCAGGCGCTGCGCCGCGCTGGACTCGGCCCGTGGCCGGCGGTGCTGATCGCGTCGGCGGTCTTCACGCTCATGCATGTCGGCAGCGTGCCCGAGGGCGCGCGCGCGGCATCGTTGACCTCGCTCGCGGTGCTCTCGTGCTGCTTCGGATGGCTTGCCGAGCGCACGGGTTCGCTCGTCGCGCCGGTTGCTGCGCATGTGGCGTTCAATCTCGGGAACCTCATGGTCGCGACGGCGTTCGCGTGACGGGCACGGCTACACTCCGCGCCCCATGAGCGACAAGCCACGGATCCTGACGGGCGATACGCCGACCGGAAGCCTGCACCTGGGTCACTGGGTCGGCAGCGTCAAGCGCCGCGTGGAGCTGCAGGATTCCCACGACTGCTACTTCATCCTCGCCAACATGCACGCGTTCACCACGCGCGCGGACAAGCCGCAGGAGATCCGGCGCGATTCGATCGAGATCGTGCGCGACTACCTCGCCATGGGCATCGACCCCGCCAAGGCCACGATCTTCCTGCAGAGCGAAGTGCCGGCGATCGCCGAGCTCTGCTTCCTCTTTGCGATGCTGCTGCCCTTCAACCGGGTCATGCGCAACCCCACGCTCAAGACCGAGATCGAGCTCAAGGGACTCGGCGAGACCTACAGCTTCGGCTTTCCGCTCTACGCCGTTGGCCAGACCGCCGACATCCTCGCGTTCCGACCCGTCGGTGTGCCGGTGGGCGAGGACCAGGTGCCGCACCTCGAGCTCACGCGCGAAGTCGCGCGCCGCTTCAACCAGATGTACTGCAAGGTCGACGAGCACGCGAAGGACGACGAGCATGTTGCGCTCGGAGGCGTCTTCCCCGTGCCGCGCGCCGATGTGGGCAAGGTCGGCCGGCTCGTCGGCACCGATGGCGTGAACAAGATGAGCAAGAGCCTCGGCAACGCGATCTTCATCAGCGACTCCCCCAAGGAGGTGCAGAAGAAGGTCAACCGCATCTTCACGGGGCGGCAGAGTCCGACGGAGCCCGGCGACACGGGCAATGCGCTCTTCCAGTACGTGGATGCCTTCATCACCGACGAGGCGCGCGTGGCCGAGCTGCGCGACCGGTATTCCCGCGGTGACAACATCGGCGACGGCCACATCAAGGCGGAGGTCGCCGAGGCGATCAACGCGATGCTCGCCCCCATGCGTGAGCGCCGGGCGCAGTACGAGGGCCGCGACGACCTGGTCCTGGACATCCTGCGTGATGGCTGCACGCGGGCGAACCGCACCGCGGAGGCCACGCTCCTGAAGGCCAAGGAGGCCGCCGGGCTCGGCTTCTGGCCGCGCACTCTCGATCTGGGCGCCGTTCGCCGATAAGGTCAGGGCGTGGAAGCCAAACCGAGCAACCAGTGCCCGCACATCGATGCGAACGACTCGCGTTGCGCGGCGCGCTTCAGCCTCGCATCGCTCGAGGATGCCTTCGGCATCTGCCACGGCGGCTTCCACGGCTGCGCGATCTACCACCGCATCAACCTCGAGGCATCCTTGCGTGCCAAGATCGGCCCTGAGGCCGCGGCACGCATCCTCCCGCCGGGCAGGATGCCCGGACCGATGGGATCCCATGCGCAAGGCCGCGCGACCAAGCACTCCTGAGTCCATCGCGACAGGACGCGCTGCGCGCCCGGGCCGCACGCGCACGGCGGCTGCACGGGGCGTGGCGGCAGCCAACCCCGGCACGCCATCACTGCAAGGGCCCGGCGTCCGCGAGTTCCTGGCGTTCTGCCGCATCGAAGCGGGCTTGGCCAAGGCCACCATCGAGGCCTACGCGCGCGATCTGCGTGACCTGTGGCAGTTCCTCGGGGAGAAGGGCATTGCTGATCCGGGTGCCGTGACGATGGCGCACGTGACTGAGCACATCCAACGGCTTTCGCGCGAGCGCGAGATGGAACCCACGAGCATCGCGCGCCACCTTGCAGCGCTGCGCGTGTACTTCCGCTGGATGCATGCCGAGCGAAAGATCGCGAAAGACCCGGCGCGGCTCATCGATCGCCCGACGAAGTGGAAGCGCGTGCCCGGGACGCTGAGCATCGGCCAGATGCGCAAGCTCGTCGAAGCGCCCAGTCCCGAGACCTGCGGCACGCTCTGGCTGCGTGACCGGTGCATGCTCGAACTGATGTACGCCGGCGGGCTGCGTGCGAGCGAGGTGGGCGCGCTCAAGATCAACGACTTCAACGAAACCCTCGGTTCGCTCGTGGTCCTCGGCAAGGGCAGCAAGCAGCGGGTGGTGCCCGTGGGGCTGCCGGCGATCCAGTGGACGCAGCGATACCTGCGCGACCTGCGGCCGGAACTCGCGCGCTTCCCGGATGGCCGTGACCAGCATCGCCTGCTGCTTTCCTTCAGCGGCCGGCCGCTTGAGCGCGTGGCGGTCTGGCAACTCGTCAAGAAGTATGCCGCCATGGCGGGCCTGCAGGATGTGCACCCGCACACGCTGCGCCATTCCTTCGCCACGCACCTGGTCGTGGGTGGTGCGAATCTCCGCGTGGTGCAGGAGTTCCTTGGCCACGCCAACATCGCCACCACGCAGATCTACACGCACGTCGATCGCGAGCGGCTGCGCGAGGTCATCTGGCAGTTCCATCCGCGCGAGGCCGTGCCGCGCGCGGAGGCGAAGCGCCGAAAGTTGCGTTGAATCAATGCCTCACTGCAGCGGCGGGCCCGCGGGCACGCGCGGCGCCAGCGCCAGCCTGACCGCCAGTTCGATCGCGGCACGCATGCTGCGGTGGTCGGCCTTGCCCTTGCCGGCGATGTCGAAGGCTGTGCCGTGGTCGGGGCTTGTGCGCACGATCGGCAGGCCGAGGGTGACGTTGACGGCATCCTCCCAGCCGGTGAGCTTGACGGGGATCAGGCCCTGGTCGTGGTACATCGCCACCACCAGGTCGAACTCGCCCTTGAGTGCACGGATGAAGACGGTGTCGGCGGGGAAGGGGCCGCGCGCATCGATCCCGTTCTGCACGGCGATGTCGATGGCCGGCTGGATCAGCCTGCGCTCCTCATCGCCGAAGAGGCCACCCTCGCCGGCATGCGGATTGAGCCCGCACACCGCGATGCGAGGCTTGTCGATGCCCAGGGTCTTGCAGAGTCGATGGCCCAGATCGATCGGCTCGACGATGCGACCGATCGTGAGCGTGTCGCGCAGCTCCATGAGCGGGATGTGCGTGGTCGCGAGCGTGACTTTCAGGCGCTCGCCCACGAAGCCCATGCAGTGGTGTCTCGAGCGGCAGCGGTGCGCAAGGAGCTCGGTGTGGCCCGGCCACTGGTAACCGGCCATCGACCAGCTTTCCTTGCTGATCGGCGCGGTGACGACCGCGTCGGCCCGGCGTGGGTCGCCCAGCGGTCGTAGCGCATCGGTGATCGCGTCCTCGACCCAAAGCTTGCTCGCGAAGCCGCCTTCGCGCGTGCTCGCCCGGCGCGTGAGATCGAACTCGAGCTCAGCATGGTCGATCACCACCACATCCTGGCCAAGCGGCTCCTGCGCACGGTCGCTGCCGGCACGCACCCGGAACCAGGTCGGCACGATGCCGCAGCGCTCGGCAACGCGCGTGAGCGTGGCGTTGTGGCCGTGCACGACGAACCGTGCCGCACCTCGCAGCGACGGATCGGCAAGTGCCTTCAGCGTGACCTCTGGACCGATGCCCAGAGGGTCGCCCATGCTGATCGCGATCGTCGGACGCGTGTCCATGCAGGCATCCTAGGTTCCATGAACGACAGCGCCGCACCCCACCAGGAGCGCGGCGCCATCAGGTGCCGGACCATCGTCCGTGCGTGCCGTCAGGGCACGATGACGATCGTGCTGTTGGGCTCGGTCAGCGCCTCGTAGATGACCTCGACATCGGCATCCTTGAGTCGCACGCAGCCCATGCTCGCCTGCTTGCCGATCGAGGATGGGTCGATGGTGCCGTGGATGCCGTAGCTCATCGCCTTGCTGTTGCCGGCATCGACGCCCTGAAGGCCGATCCAGCGCTCGCCGATGGGGTTCTTCGGGTCATTGGCTTTGAAGAACTCGCCCGTGCGGGGGTTGCGCCACTCGGGGTTCACGAGCCGGCTGCCGGGCTTGAGCATGAACGCGCCGGTGGGCGTGCTGTTGTACTCACCCAGGCCGACCGGGTACGTCGCCACGAGCACGCGATCGGTACCCTCGCCGGCGTAAAGGTAGATGCGGTACTCGGCCTTGCTGACGACAGCATGGAAGGTGCACGTGGGGATCTTCAGGACCTGGCCTGCACGGATCCGGTTGGGATCCTTGATCCCGTTGAGCCGCATGATCATGCGCCAGTCCGCGGCCATGCCGGCCTTGCGCGCGATCTTGCTCAGTGCATCACCGCTCTTGATGGTGTAGGTCGTCATCAACGCATCAGCCGGATTCACGGTCGACGAGAAGAAGAGCGAAGCGTTCACGGTCGTGATGGCGTCGATCGCCTGGCGCTTGGCATCCGGGGCGAGCGTGCCCGAGTCGATCAGGCGCGTGAGCTGCAGGCGCGCAGCGATCGGATCGGTGCCGACCATGCCCAGCGCGGTCGGCAGATCGACGGTCGGCGCAGCGATCGGCGCGGCAGCGAGTGGATCGCGCGCGGGTTGGGGCGCCGGTGAGTCGGGGCCCTTGTCACCGATCGTCTCGCCGGTGGCGGGAGAGCTCACGATGACCGGGTCAGGATTGACGCTGGTGCCGCGTGTGGCGGGCGTGAGTGCACTTGATGCCGATGCGCCTGCATCGGGTGACTCGAGTGCAGTGATCGGCTGGGTGGCCGGCGCGGTGGTGGTACCCCCGGCTGCAGTGCTTGCATCGTCAGCAGTGGGTGCCGCCGTCGTCGCATCCGCTGTGGACGCTGCGTTCGTGTCTACCACCTCGGTTGCCGAGGTCTGCGTGTCGTTGGCCGGCGACGAGGTGGCTTGCGCGGTGCTGGGCGAAGATCCCGACATCCACCACAGCACGCTTGCGACGAGGAAGAGCGTGCTTGCGCCCGCGATCACCCATGTGATGCGGCTAGGAGCTGAGGGCGTGCGGTTGCCCGATTGGGCGGAGCCAGTGAACGGCATGACGGAATCCTTTCCGGTCGAATTGGTCGGCTGCCGCGCGACCATGCGCGGCGACGCGCGGGATCCTACATCGAGAGCGCCGAAGATCGAGCCTGAAGTCGCCCGAACCACCAGACGCGCGTGGGGGTGACGACATATTGCAGTTGCCAGTCGTGGGGGTCGCTCGGGACGAGGTCGACCACCTGCTCGTCAAAGCACACGCCGACGGTCACGGCCTGTCGACGCAGGCGGGGGAGGAAGCGGTCGTAGTAGCCACCCCCCCGGCCCAGGCGGTGGCCCATCGGGTCGAACGCAAGCCCGGGCACGACCACCAGATCGATCGCCTCGGTGGCGACTGTCGCACCGTCGGGGGCGCGGACGCCGCTGGCATCGAGCGAGAACGAGGCATCCTTGCGCTGGAGGAGGACTGGCGCGATCCCCGAGCCCGCCACAACCCTCGGCGCCATGAGTGGCCGATCCGCCGCCAGCCAGGGATTGTGCAGGAGCGTCATGTCGGGCTCGCTGCGCATGTTGAGGTAGCTCAAGACTCCACTGGCACGCCACGCGGTGGCGATCAGGTAGACCGACTCGGCAATCTTGGCGCTTCCCTCGGCCCGTTGGGCGTCGGTCATGCCTCGCAGCAGGGTCTGATTGCGTTCTCGAAGCCATTTCTTCGCTTGGGCCGTGCTGGTGGCTTCGCCTTCCATGGATTCATTTCGTAGGCTACTCCGACCGGGCGAAGGCCCGGCCAGAGGACCAACCACCCATGTGCGGCATCGTGGCATACATCGGGCGCCGGCCGGCGCTTCCCGTCCTGATCGAAGGGCTCAAGCGCCTGGAATATCGCGGCTACGACAGCGCGGGCGCCGGCACGCTCAGCGGGTCCGGCCTGCAGGTGGTCAAGTGCATCGGCCGCGTGGCTGCGCTTGAGGAGGCCATCGAGCACAAGGGCGGGCTCGAGGGTTCGATCGGCATGGCCCACACCCGCTGGGCGACTCACGGTGGGGTGACCGATTTCAACGCGCACCCCCATCGCGACGACGCCAAGCAGGGCCACGGCATCGCCATCATCCACAACGGCATCATCGAGAACTACGCCTCGCTCAAGACCTGGCTGCTCGAGAAGGGCCATGTCTTCGAGAGCGAGACCGATACCGAGGTGCTCGCGCACCTGATCGGCGAGCTCTACGAGGGCGACCTTGAGAAGGCCGTGCAGTCGGCCTTGCGTGAAGTCACGGGTGCCTACGCGATCGCCGCCATGTGCGCCAAGGAGCCCGATGTGCTGGTGGTGGCCCGCAAGGGCAGCCCGCTCATGGTGGGCGTGGGCAACGGCGAGTATGTCGTCGCCAGCGATGCGAGCGCGATCGTCAGCCACACCACGCAGGCGTTCACCCTGGCCGACTACACCGTCGCACGCCTCACGCGCGAGTCGTTCCGCACCACGACCGTCGACAACCTGCCAATCACGGCCGAGGTCCGTGAGCTCGAGATCGACCTGCAGGAGATCGAGCTCGGCGGATACGACCACTTCATGCTCAAGGAGATCCATGAGCAGCCTCGCGCCCTGCGCACCTCGCTCAAGGGCCGCATCGACCTGCGCATCGGCGATGTCAAGCTCGGCGGCGTCGGCGACATCGCACGCCAGCTCGCGCGTGCGCGCCGCGTGGTCTTCGTGGGCCAGGGCACGGCGCTGCACGCCTGCATGGTCGGCACCTACCTGATGGAGGAGTTGGCAAAGATTCCCAGCGATTTCGACTTCGCAAGCGAGTTCCGCTACCGCAACCCGATCGTCGAGGAAGGCACCGTCGTCGTGGCGGTGAGCCAGTCCGGCGAGACCGCAGACACCCTCGCTGCGCTGCAGGAGGCCAAGAGCCGCGGCGCCACCGCGCTGGGCATCGTCAATGTGGTCGGCTCGAGCATCTCGCGCGAGACCGATGCCGGCGTGTACCTGCGCGTGGGGCCCGAGATCGGCGTGGCGAGCACGAAGGCCTTCACTGGGCAGGTCATGGTGGCCGCGATGCTTGCGACCTTCATCGGTCGCCGCCGCTTCCTCAGCCCGGACATGGTCGCGCATCTCCTGCGCGAGATGGAAGCGATCCCCGAGAAGATCGAGCGCGTTCTGGCGCTCAACGACCACATCCGCACTGCGGCGGCCAAGTACATCGAGCGCGAGAACTGGCTCTTCCTCGGCCGAGGCGTGAACTACCCTGTGGCCCTCGAGGGCGCGCTAAAGCTCAAGGAAATCTCCTACATCCACGCCGAGGGCATGCCTGCGGCCGAGATGAAGCACGGCCCGATCGCGCTCATCGACAGCGGCATGCCGGTCGTGTTCGTGGCGACGAAGAACAGCCAGTACGAGAAGGTCCTTTCGAACATCGCCGAGGTGCGCAGCCGCGGCGGCCATGTGATCGCGG
>Ga0194124_10001926_pt1 | contig 24765 bp, 27 predicted proteins | sample TA2KigCas0mmetaG_FD_148605 | JGI IMG/M metagenome (GOLD analysis project Ga0194124, IMG submission 148605) | Freshwater microbial communities from Lake Tanganyika, Tanzania - TA2015031 Kigoma Deep Cast 0m | ecosystem: Environmental > Aquatic > Freshwater > Lake | place: Tanzania: Lake...
CTGGCAAAGCGAAGATCGGCCCCCACAAAGTTGGCACCATCTAGAACAGAGCCACTAAGGTCGCAACCACTGAGATAGGCCCCCATGAAACTAGTTCCACTGAGGTCCATCCCCCTAAAATCAGCACCATTAAAAAACGACCCATCAAGATAAGCCTTGGGTCCGACCGCTCCTGATTTGAACTGATTGAATCCTTCGGGAAACTTACTACTCACATCGTAACGCGCTAACCTGAGATCACAGCCATCAAGTTGGCAGCTAGAAAGATCAGCACCTCTTAGATCTGCTCGGCACAGTTTAGATTCTCTTAGATCTAGAGAGGGTAGAACTCGATTTGCCCAACGGGCTCCGCGGGCATCAAGCGGCACTTGATAAACCATATCAGGTTCACATGCCTCCGGGGGATGCCACTGCTGTGGATTCTCTGGTAATAAATTCATCTCGAGTTGGGATTCAGGGTGTTGGAGGTTCATTCTGATTATGTCTAGAGTTTTTATGACTGTGGCACATTAGGACAAAACTGCTCTGGCATATAATTTAGATAAAATCTTAATTACTTGATTGTGGTTCTTTAGTCGTCATTCGCTTGTTGTATTTAGCGCAGACATTAGGTCATCAAATGCACCATCAGCACAGAAGCTTTCAGTCTCATAGCCCAATCTTCGAAGTCTATTGACTGAGAGAATCTTGATTTCTGACAAGACGTACAAAAGTGCTTTTACTGGTACTCTCAATAAAGCATAGAGTTCCATTAAAGTTTTCATGCCTGCTTTATCAGTGATTTCTGTGCAATTACATGCCACTCCGTATGTTACTACCCTCATAAACTGCTCGCAGTCTCTCCAGCACGCCATGGCTTTATGCTCAGGAAAAAGCTCTCCTCCGTGCACTATTAACCCTGGTTGTTTGCATAGTAGTGACGCTCTCGCTCTGGCGATGATCTTTAGTGACTTCTCAATCAATTCGGTAACACCTTTTTCTGAGACTTGGCAAATAGTGCAGATATACTCTATTTCATTGAGACTCAGTGCGCATCGCGCTGAATCTGCAATCACGATAATCTTTCGAACTTCTATAGGTATCGTCTCTCTTGCGCCAAGCCCACATACGTTAGCTTGCGAGATAAGACGACTAATCTCTGCTTTATGTTCGGCTTCTGTTGTCATGAAAACGAGCCAAGCGGAGTTGCGGACAATGTATCTTTGCGATCCAAGTAGAATGCCCATATCGTCGACGCGCCTAATCCATAGCAGCGATCGCATGCAAGACTGGCTAGCTCGGTCGTTACACCGATTGCTTCCAAGAGCGCTTTAGCTTCTTTTTTTCCAGAGACGAGAGCGGTCCGAATAGAAGAGCCTACGACCCAGGTGAGTTGTGTCTGCATCAGATCGCCATCACTATCTTGGCATGCAACAAGGAGATTTGCATTACTAGAATGAGCCATAAAATGCGATCTCCAAAGGGATATGTCGTCACCCCTAAGGTCAATGCGAAGATATATATCTCCCGTCTTGTATATGATCTCAGCGCCTTCTCCTGCTTGCTTGATCAAGTGTGTGATTTGCTCGGGCTGCTGGAACGTCATGCTCGTGTCAAGGAGAAGGGGGCGATGCGGACGTTAATCTGCATATATAAAATGATATAGAATAGCCAATAGGAATGATTTGACCTCAAAAAGCACTTCTCAAATCTTATGATTTTAAGTATTCATAGTTGGCCGAGCTGCGTCTATTCATTGCAGAGATAATTTTTTGAACTGCAAGCTTTAAGCTTTGGTGTGCAAAAACAAAGGGCCCCTACATGAGGAGCCCGAAAATCAAATCTATTGTACGCGATTAAATTAAGGCATTGATAGCATAATCTAAATAACTATTTGCCTCAGTAGCTGGTTCACCGGAGAGACCATGATTCGCTTTGATATACTTAAGTCCTTCAACATACCAAGATGGTGAGAGCTCAAAAGCACGATTGATCTCGTCAATGCCAGCAATTAGATATTCATCCATTGGGCCTGTTCCTCCAGCAATGAGGCAGTAGGTGACCATCCGCAGATAGTAACCAAGATCACGACTGCACTTTGATTTACCGCGTGAGTCAGAGGCGTAATTAGCCCCTTGCATTTGAGTCGTATAAGGAAATTTATTATAAACAGCTTGAGCAGCTCCATTAACAAGAGTATCCGCATTGGCTGTCAAGCCTTTAGCGGCTACAAGAGCGGACTTAGCTCTTTCATAGCGGCCTAGAGCAGAATTAAGCTCTGTATTGCTCAAAAAGCGACCTTGAGAGTCAGCTGCTGATACAGCTTCAGTAAGAGGTGTTTTCATGGGTGTTTCGAAAAAAGTTGTAACAATAATTAGGCGACTGCCGAAGCAGCGCGATCAAAGTAAGTTCCAACCTCACTCATCAGAGCAGAACAGTCTCCTGCAGTGATGCCATTTCGATCATTGACAATTGCAAGGGCTGCATCCTTCATCTTTCGTACGCCTTCTGCTACGGAAGCTCCTGGTGTTCCTAGAGCTAGATAAGTCTCCCTCAGACCATTGAGGCAACGGTCTTCCAGGACTGAAGAATCGCCGTTGAAAATAGAATAAGTGATGTAGCGAAGGATAATCTCCATGTCACGTAAGCAGGCAGCCATTCGGCGGCTCGTGTAAGCATTACCACCAGGAGCAGTCAGGGCCGGTTGGGCCTCGAAAAGATCGCGTGCAGCGTTAGTGACGATTTGAGAAGCATTGGATGAAATGCGGTTGACTGCGTCCATCCGTTTATTGCTGCCGGAGACCATCGCCGCAAGGGCGTCAATCTGACCAGCGCTGATGAATTCGCCCCGGGCATCAGCTTGGGCGACCACCTTGGTGAAGGCGTCAAACATTTGGGAGCTCCTGTTTTCGCAGGGGTCAGGGAGGAGAGATTAGATACCAGGCTGGCATCACCTAGAGGAAATAGGCCGTCAGGCCTGTAACCACAGGTATAAATCAACTTGGCTGATGCCATTATTGCCCCCGCGACGGCAGCCATGGGAACGGGTTAACAATTAGTCATCCGAGTCAGACCAGGGCTGGCGCATGAGAACCACCCGCCATTAAGAGCATTACACCACTGTGAGTGAGTTCTCCCGCCAACCGGTGAATGGGCGCAACAACCCCAAACGTGTAATTCTACGAAGACTTACCACTTAAATCCATTAATGCACGATCGGCCTTAAGAAACTTTACAAACCGCAGCCCTGGCGGAAGCCTTTTTGGACCGGTACCATCCGATCGATTCGTTTCCCACTGGTTGCATGTTCAGTCCTGCATCCCCTGTTCCAAACAGCCTAGGAGCCGCTCTGCATCAACAGTTTAGCGAACAGCTGGAATCTCTTAGTCAGGTTTGTGAGCTAGCTACCATAAGGTTGTTGGAGCTGGAAGAGCGGCTGGTGAAACTTGAGTTTAGGCTCAATCAGCATCAATACAACCAAGAGTATGAAACCGGAGACGGCGAGATCTTGCTCGCAACAACGGTCGAGCGAATCAAACGCCTGGAGGAGCTGCTCACTGACGGCCCCACCACCCTAGAACCACCACATTTTGAGCACCCTCAACTGCAAGTTGTACCCGAGTCTCCACAGACTGGCGAAAAGGCACAGAAGCAGACAGACACAGACTTTGATGAGCCCGAAATGGAAATGCAGTCCTTTCCAAATGAGGACGAAGAACAATCGTTTATGGATGAGATGAGCGCCTGAAAATCAACCGATAGTGGAAAAAGCGCTCAGATCACCTCGTAAAAAAACGGGGTATCAGATATCTTACCTACCACAACTGCCTTCCGTAGCTGAGTTTTGCATCACCGCAATAGTAGTTGATGACGCAAGCACCGAAGAGTGAGATGTACTCCACGACTTGCTGTAGTGGGTTTCTGTTCAGCAAGCGGCATACCGAAAAATTATCGGCTGTGACTTCAAGTCATGCTTCCAGCCACGCGATGGGGAGTTCCGAGCTGTAGTCGTGGGTGCGCTCAAACGCGAAAGGCCCCGCCAGGGAACCCCACAGCTGCTCATGCGTCACGGGGTCATAGCCCCGATCAATGGTGCGCATGCCGCTGGCGCTGAGCTCAAAGCTGCTCACCAAATACGACATGGCCCCCTTGCGCTCCACTAGGCAGCGGCAACCAGGTTCCACCTCTCCGCTGAAACCCACTGAGGTTTCCCGCACAACTAAGTCACAGCCCTCCAGGGGGCGCAGATCCTCAACACAGATCAACGCCCGCTTCTCCGCGTCGTCGACGGCGCCCCAGAAGCGTTCATCATCGTGAAGAGCTTGGTTGTGGATGATCAGCCCCCCCCCCTGCTGCTCTGCCCGCAGCACCCGGATGCGATATGGGGCCGCTGGATTGATCGCGTACGACTGCTCCGCCAACAGCGACCCGGGAGGCAGCTGCGGCAGCGGCCGGAACTTCACCAGGATGTGGGCGTAGAGCGGTGGGTTGTCGAAGGCCTGCTGCTGGTTGCTGAAACCAGCGCTCAACTGGCACAACAGGCGAGCAAGGGGGGAAGACATCGCCGAGACGGTGAATGGCCGGATCCTATGGGGCGCGCCCCGGCGGCCCGCTAGAGCCCCAGCAAACGGATGCGGAAATCAGCCACCTGATCGGCCATGGCTGGATTGCTGAGCAAGAAGGGATGATCCGCGCAGGCCTCGAGCGCCAGCCGTTTCTTCTCTTCCGCGCTCGCTCCAGCCGCCTTCGGCTGCGTCAGCAGCTTTTGCCAGGCTTCATCGAACACCATGGCAAAGCTGTCGGCGTTATCAAACAGCTGGCCCGGCTTGTCCTGAAACGGAAGGGGCATGTCGTGTGAATGAGGCTTGACGACCTCATGTTTTGCAATGCCAGGACCCAGATTTGAACTGGGGACACGGCGATTTTCAATCGCCTGCTCTACCAACTGAGCTATCCCGGCCCGTCGCCTTGGCGACTAGCGGATACTAGATCACGGCGGGAACGCGATGCCGCCCGGGAGCTGGGGTTCGGGCCAGCGCCAGCAGACCCTGCACCGCATGACCAGCCGCGGCCAGGGCGTCAGCGGCGGCACAGGCTGTGGCACCGGTAGTGAGGATGTCGTCCACTAGCCACAGGGGCCGGGGCGCTGGATCTCGGCAGGCGAAAGCCGCGAAAGCCTTGTGGAGATTGGAGCTGCGCAGGCTGCGGCCCAGATGGTGCTGCCCCAGCGTGGGACGGGTGCGCCACAGCAGCGCTGGAGCAAGCTCAGCCGCCCCTCCGGAAGCGGCCACCAAAGCCTGCGCCACCAGCAGGGGCAATGGATTGCCGGCTCGCTTCCAGCTGGGCACCGGCACCACCAGGGCCCCAGACAGCACCGAAGCGCAGCAGCTGTGCAGCCGTGTGCCGAGGGCAGTGATCAACCCCGGATCAACCTTTGGGCGTTGCCGCAGCAACAACGCCCGCAGCGAGCCGGCGTAGGGGGCCAGGGCACACCAGAGCAGTGGCTGATCCCCCTGCAGTCCACCCTCCGGCAGGCCGAGTTGCCCCAGGCAGCGCTCACAGAAATCAGCACCGCTCGCCTCAATCGGACCACTGCAGGAGCGGCAACGCGCTGCACTGATCAGATCGAGCGTCTGGTGCCAGAGGGAGAACCACATGGCCGAGGGGCTGCTTCCAACAGCATTCCCCGCGGCCGCTGGCTACGGCCCTTAGGCCTAGGGCATGGCCCGGAGCATCGCCACCAGGGTGCGATGGGCGTCTTCGCTGTCGCTGAGGGTGTGATCGAAAGCCACATCCAGGCGTTGGCCGTCCACGTCAAGCTCCATCGCATCCGGACGCACGGCCACCATCCGCGCCTGCTGCGGAGCCTCCACACCGCCGTAGTGGCGGGCGTAGGCCAAAACCGCCTCGGCGTGGTCATCGTTCATGTGCTTGCAGATGCGCTCGCTGACGGCACTGGTGAGGGGATCGGCGGCCATGGGTGGTGTGGCAATGGAAGAGGGCCCGATTCTGGGGGCTCAGGCCACACCGAAGCGCTGCCAGAGCAGCAAGGCCAACCGCACACCTGAAAAGCCCACATAGCCGGCAAGCACCACGAACAACGCCATGGCCAACCAATCACGCAGGCGGGAGTTCATGGTGCGGCCACAGCGGAGATGGCCAGTCTGGCCATACCAAGAGCGGCGCTGCACTGAGGGCGGTTGAGCACAGGGCGCCCCAACACGCGCTGGCGAATCGCGCGCCATTGCGGATTGCGAGCACCACCGCCAAGGCTGATCACCCGCTGCACCGGGGGCGCCCCGAGCTGCTGCAGGCGCTGCCAGCCCGCCAGCTCAATCGCTGCTAGCCCTTCGAGCAGCGCTTGGAGGTACAAGGCATCACTCACCGGCCGAGGCTCGAGCACCGGCTCCAGGGCCGGATCATCCACTGGGAACCGCTCGCCGGGCCTGGGCAGGGGCCGCAGCTGCAAACCACTGCTACGCCGCGGATCGATCTGGCGGCTGAGCTCCATCAATTGGGCATCCGTGAAGAAGCGGCGCAGCACGCCAGCCCCGGCATTGGAAGCGCCGCCCACGAGCCACCGGCCTGCTACCCGCTGACAACTCACGCCCGGGCCCTGCAAAGGCCGATCGCTGAATTGCTTGAGCACCAGGGTGGTGCCAAGCACGGTCACGCCATCGCCCGGCTGCAGATCAGCTGCCAGGGCAGCGGCACTGGCATCGGTGGTTCCGGCCACCACCGTGCAATCCGGGGGTAGATCCAGCTCGGCAGCGGCGGCAGGGCTGAGCGGGCCAAGCGCTTGGCCCGAGGCACAGATCTGCGGCAACGCGGCACTCCAGTTCTGCTCCGCCAGGCGGCCCATCCAGGCGCGCTGGCGCTGATCCCAACCTAAGCGGAGATTGTTGCCCTCCTCGCCCCAGCGCCAATCGCCCAGCAGCCAGCCCATCAGCCAGTCGGCCTGATGGCGCAGCCACCAGGGGCCAGCTTCGGGGCTCTGGTGGGCCAGCTCCAGCAATCGCAGCGCACGGGCCAGGCTGCCGCTGGCACTGGCGGCAGGTGTCTGCACCCCGGCTCCACCCACCAGCTCAGCGACCGCTTCAGCCCATTCGGTGCAGGCCAGGTGATACGGCAGCGCCCGGGCTAATGGGCCCGATCCCAGGCCTCCATCCGGGCGGCAGAGCAGCAGGGTGCCGGAGGTGCCATCAATGGCGATGGCGGCCACCGCAGCCCTGAGATCACCTGGCAACTCGCTGCACAAGGCACGCAAACCATCGCGCCAGCCGCAGGGGTCTTCAAACACCGCGGGATAGTTGGCGCTGAGCTCCACCTGCAGCTGGCCGGCGGCATTCCCCACCGCCAGCCGCAGGCCGCTGGTGCCAAGGTCAACGCCTAGGCCAAGCGGTTCAGGCAGCAACGCGGCTGGCGGTGGCCTGCTTCAGGGTGGTGGCGATCGCTTCCACGTTCTCCCAGGGGAGGTTGAGGTCGCTGCGGCCGAAGTGGCCGTAGGCGGCCACGTCTTGGTAGAAGCGGCCACCACGCTGCTGGGGCAGCTGCCGCAGGCCGAAGGTTTCGATGATCGCGCCGGGGCGCAGATCGAAATGCTCCTGCACCAAAGCGGTGAGATCGGCGTTGCTGATGGCGCCGGTGCCGAAGCTCTCCACCAGAATGCTCACCGGCTTGGCCACGCCGATGGCGTAGCTCAGCTGCACCTCAGCCTTACGGGCCAGACCAGCCGCCACAAGGGCTTTGGCCACATAACGGGCGGCGTAGGCGGCGGAGCGGTCCACCTTGGTGGGATCTTTGCCGGAGAAGGCACCGCCGCCGTGGCGGGCGTAGCCGCCGTAGGTGTCCACGATGATCTTGCGGCCGGTGAGGCCGGCATCACCCTGGGGGCCGCCCACCACGAACTTGCCGGTGGGATTCACCAGGAAGCGGGTGCTGTCTTTGGCGGGCTTGAGGCTCAGATCAGCGGTGGCGGGCTCCACCACGTGCTGCCAGAGATCAGCAGAGATGCGCTCGCGCAGGGCCTTCTCCTCGGAGATGCCGTCGATCTCAGCGGTGTGCTGGGTGGAGATCAGGATCGTGTCGATCGCCACGGGCTGATCGTTTTCGTAGACCACGCTCACCTGGGTTTTGCCGTCAGGCAGCAGGTAGCCGAGGCTGCCGTTGTGGCGCACTTCCGCCAGGCGCCGCGCCAGGCGGTGAGCCAGGCTGATCGGCAGCGGCATCAGCTCCGGCGTTTCATCGCAGGCGTAGCCAAACATGATGCCCTGATCGCCAGCACCCACCAGATCAAGGGGGTCGCCGGCATGGTCGTCGGCCTCATTCACCCCCTGGGCGATATCGGGCGACTGCTGATCCAGGGCCACCAGCACGGCGCAGCTGTTGGCATCGAAGCCACCGGCGCGGGCGCCGCTGTAGCCGATCTGCTCGATCACGCCGCGCACGAGGGTGTTGAAATCAACCCGAGCGGTGGTGGTGACTTCACCGGTGATCAGGCAAAGACCCGTATTCACAACGGTTTCGCAGGCCACCCGCGAGGCCGGATCCTGGGCCAGCAGGGCGTCGAGCACGGCATCGCTCACCTGATCGCAGATTTTGTCGGGGTGCCCCTCGGTCACCGACTCAGAGGTGAAAACGTAACGGCTCATGCCTTCAGTGCAGGCGACATAGCCGATCAACTTAGGGCCTGATCAGGAGCGCACGGCCAACTCACTCCAAGCGTGAATGCGGGGGTGGGGCTCCAGGAGCGGAGGGGGCGAGCGCCAGGCGGCGACGTAGCCCAACGCCCGCTGGTGGGGAATCCCGGCGGCAACAGCCATCCGCAGGTCACTGTTGGCATCGCCGATCAAGGCGCAGCGAGCCGCCGCGACACCCAACTGCGCGCAGAGACCATGCACCGCAGCGGGATCTGGCTTGCGTGGATGGTGTTCGGCGCTCCAAAGGGCTGAGAAGTGGCTGGCCAGGCCATGCCGGCTCAGGAAGTGCTCAATGCCAGCCATAGCGTCATTGCTGATCACGGCGCAGAGAACACCCGCTGCCGTGAGCTGCTCGAGGCAGTCGTGAAGACCGTCCGTGGTGGCGCTGGTGTTGACCTCACCGGTCTGGCCCCTGCGGGCATCGCGGGCATCAGCCTCCGCGAACACCGCTTCACTGATCGCTAACGCCTCCGGCCATCCCAACCCCACCTGCACCAGGGCTGTAGCGGTGGCGATCAGGTTGTGGTCACGGCTGGCCACGGCGGTGATCCCGGCCGGACAGATCGCTTGGGGTTGCAGGCCATAGGCCCGCTCCAGCAAATCCTTGAGCCCAGGCCGCAGGGCAGCCTCCACCTGCTCAAGACACAGAAAAACCCTGGCTTGCGCCAGGGTGATGAGTTGGGGTTCGCTGATGCTGAGGGTGCCGTCCTTATCGAACAGCACCGCCTGCACATCACCGAGCTCAATGCCGCGCAGCAGAAGCTGAGGCATGGGAAGAACTCACTCGGCGAAGGCCACGCCCATGGGGTCGCCATCCTCAGCCTGCTCCAGCAGCATCTGCTTGTAGCGGGCGGCCATTTCCTCAGCCTTGTCGAACACCTTCTGGGGATCGGTGAGCATGTCGCCGGGCTCGGGCTCGAGGGCCTTGGTGGAAAGGGAGATACGACCGCGCTCAGCATCGAGGTCGATGATCATCACCTTCATCTGATCGTTGACATTGAGCACCGTGTGGGGTGTCTCGATGTGCTCGTGGCTGATCTCGGAGATGTGCAGCAGGCCGCTGACACCACCGATATCGATGAAAGCGCCGTAGGGCTTGATGCCGCGAACGGTACCAATCACCACCTCGCCCACTTCCAGGCGATTCATCTTGCGCTCCACCAGGGCACGGCGATGGCTGAGCACCAGGCGGTTGCGCTCCTCATCCACCTCAAGGAACTTGAGGGGCAGGAAGTCGGCCACCAGCTCTTCTTTGGGCTTGCGGGTGCTGATGTGGCTGCCGGGGATGAAGCCGCGGAGGCCCTCCACGCGGACCAGGGCACCACCGCGGTTGGTGGCGAACACTTCGCTGTAGATGGTGGCGTCTTCCTTCTGCAGCTGACGCACGCGCTCCCAGGCCCGCTGGTACTCGATGCGGCGGATCGAAAGGGTCAGCTGACCGTCTTCGTTCTCTTCGCTGAGGATGAAGAACTCGCGCTCTTCACCGGGCTCGAGCACATCACCGATGCCTTCAACCCGGTTGATCGACACCTCCTGCATGGGCATGAAGGCGGCGGTCTTCGCGCCGATGTCGATCATCGAACCCTTGGGCTCGATAGCGAACACGGTGCCCTTGACCACGTCGCCAGGCTTGAAGTTGTAGTCGTACTTGCTCAGCAGCGACGCGAACTCATCCAGGGTGAAACCCACGCCATCGAGATCACGTGCAACGGCACGGCTGCTGGGATCATCGGCGCTGGGCACCTCTTCCGGAATGCCGAGATCGAGCTCAGCGGCAGCATCGATCGAAAAATCTTGATCCGCAGCGAGATCAGCCTCGCTGGTGTTGAGATCGGAAGGGGTCACGGTCATGGAGAGCTGGCGGACTGCCCGAAGCAGCGCGAGGGGATGACTGACGCCGGCCGCCACCGGTATCAGATCAATCCAAAACTATAAAGCTCGGCCGAATCGCTCTTCCCTGGGCTTCGCCCCTAGTGGAGGGCAGCCAGAGCCTTGGCTTTGGGCTGCTGACTGAGGCCATCGAGGGTGGCCACGAAGTCGGCCACGCTCTGGAACTGCCGATAAACCGATGCAAAGCGGATGTAGGCCACATCACTCATCCCCGCCAGCTGCTGCAGGGCCAGCTCTCCGATTTCCCGGCTCGCCACTTCCCGCCCGCTGCGACCTTGGAGCTCGAGCTCCAATTCATCCACCACAGTTTCCAGACGACTGGGCTCAAGCCCTGTCTTTTCACAAGCCCTCAGCAATCCATGCAGAAGCTTGGAACGGTTGAACGCTTCTCGGTGGCCATTGCGCTTGACCACTGTGATCGGCACCGTTTCCACCCGCTCATAGGTGGTGAAGCGGAAATCACAGTGAAGACATTCACGACGCCGGCGCACACTTCGGCCGATATCGGCTGACCGCGATTCGAGCACGCGGCTGTCGGTGTGCTGACACGAGGGGCATTGCATGCCCTGGGATCCGCCGGAAAGTTGTTCAAGTTTAGACAGAACAACCGCAGTTGAGAAGGGCTGCAATGCCATGGGTCTTGCCGGCAGAGTCCAGGCTCACCAGTGGAGAACGTGAGACTGCCCCAAGCCCATCAATCCAACCCAAATCGAAATGAGATTGAGCTGAGCTCACTGCAGCGAATGACCACAAAAAAGCCCCCGCACTTGCGGGGGCGATGCACTCCTGGCGGAGCCGAATCACTTGCCGATCTTCGGGGGATCGCGGAAGGCGATGGCGAAGAAGAGGGTTGCGATCGCCAGGGTGAGGATCAGGATGTAAGCGAAGCTTTCCATGGGTTACCTCGTTGGCGCTCAGCTGAGGGTGGAACCTGCGGGGGGCACGTAGCCCTCCGGCAGGCGACGGGTGGAACGGTCCCCCAGCTTCTGGAACAGACCGAACTCCACCTGCTCACCGAGATCGGGATCGATACCGGCGAACACATCGCGGTAGAGGGTGCGAGCACCGTGCCAGATGTGACCGAAGAAGAACAGCAGAGCGAAGCAGGCGTGACCGAAGGTGAACCAGCCGCGGGGTGAGCTGCGGAAGGTGCCGTCGGAGTGGTAGGTCTCGCGATCGAACTCGAAGGCTTCGCCAAGCTGGGCCTTACGAGCCAGGCGCTTCACGTCGGCGGGGTCGGTGAAGGTCTGCCCATTGAGTGCACCGCCATAAACAGTGGCGGTGACGCCGGTCTGCTCGAAGGAATACTTCGCTTCAGCACGGCGGAAGGGGATGTCGGCGCGAACGATGCCTTGGCTGTCTTCCAGAACCACAGGGAAGTTCTCGAAGAAGTTGGGCAGGCGGCGAACCTGAAGATCGCGACCCTCTTTGTCAGTGAAGGTGATGTGCCCCAGCCAACCCGTGGGCAGGCCATCGCCATTCACCATCGGGCCTACGCGGAAGAGACCGCCTTTGGCAGGGCTGTTACCGACGTAGTCGTAGAAGGCGAGCTTCTCAGGAATCTGGGCATAGGCCTGTTCCTTGGTGGCACCGTTGTCGAGTGCGGTCTGCACGCGACGGTTGATTTCTGTCTTGAAGTAGCCCTGGTCCCACTGATAGCGGGTGGGGCCGAACAGCTCAACCGGGGTAGCAGCGGCGCCGTACCACATGGTTCCCGCCACAACGAACGCGGCGAAGAACACAGCGGCAATCGCGCTGGCGAGCACTGTTTCGATGTTGCCCATCCGCAGAGCCTTGTAGAGGCGCTCGGGGGGACGGGTGGTGATGTGGAAGATGCCGGCGATGATGCCGACGATGCCTGCGGCGATGTGGTGGGCAACGATCCCACCGGGGTTGAAGGGGTTGAAGCCTTCAGGGCCCCACGACGGTTGAACCGCTTCGAGGTGCCCAGTGACGCCATAGGGATCGGAGACCCACATGCCGGGGCCAAACACGCCGGTGAGGTGGAAGGCTCCGAAGCTGAAGCAGCCGAGGCCGGCGAGCAGCAGGTGAATGCCAAAGATCTTGGGCAGATCGAGGGCGGGCTCCCCAGTGCGGGGGTCCTGCCAGATCTCAAGATCCCAGTAGGTCCAATGCCAGATGGCAGCCAGCATCAGCAGGCCACTGAAAATGATGTGGGCAGCTGCCACACCTTCGAAGCTCCAGAAGCCAGGGTCAACACCGGTTTCACCGGTGATGCTCCAGCCACCCCAGCTGCCAGTCACGCCCAAGCGGGCCATGAACGGCATCACAAACATGCCCTGGCGCCACATCGGGTTGAGCACCGGGTCGGAGGGATCGAAGATGGCCAGCTCATAGAGCGCCATGGAGCCGGCCCAGCCGGCAACCAGGGCAGTGTGCATGAGGTGCACGGCGAGCAAACGGCCCGGGTCGTTGATCACGACCGTGTGCACCCGATACCAGGGCAATCCCATGGGGGTCAGGTCCGGGGAAACAATCAGCCTTCCGCCGTCGGCGAACCGAACCGCAGAAGTGAGCGCGATCAGGGTCAGCCAGCAAGGCCAGCAGACACTTGATCCGTGCTGGCGATCGTAAGGGGTTCGGCAGACCGAACGATTTGATCCTTTCGGAGCTGAAACGTGCCGTGACGAGGAAACCGCCTCCAGGCCACACCGGAGCCCAGGAGGCGGTTACAAAACGCAATCCTCTCCCTCACAATGGAGGGGTGCTGCAGCCATTCCCATGCCCGTCATTCGATTTGTGCGCGAAGGGCTCGATGTGGAGTGCTACCCAGGCGAGAACCTGCGGGAGGTGGCCCTCAGGGAAGGCATTGCGCTCTATGGGCTGAAGGGGCAACTCGGCAACTGCGGCGGCTGCGGGCAATGCATCACGTGCTTTGTCGATGTGGTGGGGGAGAGCAGCCCCGGCAGCCTCAGCGGCCGCACCGCAGTGGAGGAGCAAAAGCTGCGCCGTCGCCCCCAGAGCTGGCGCCTGGCCTGCCAGACCTTGGTGCAGCAGTCGGTGCTGGTGCTGACCCGGCCTCAGGTGGGCTTCGGCGATGCCGACCAGAGGATTGCGGCGGCGAAGTCACAGCCGCTACCGGCGGGTCCGACCAGCTGGCCCGAACCGCCAGCCGAAGAGCAAGACGAGGACAGTGAAACCACAACGAGCGATGAAGAGGTCTGATGAAGCCCCATTGGCGGTGATACGGTCACCTCGCTCAAGAGTTTTGCGATGGAAACCAACGACCTCGGCTTCGTTGCCAGCCTGATGTTCGTGCTGGTTCCTACGGTGTTTCTGCTGGTGCTCTACATCCAGACCAGCAGCCGTCAGGGCTGACGCTCCAACAGCCGCGTGCTCTCCTCTGAGCACGGCATTGAGCTGAACCGCATTGAGCTGAACCACTTCAGAGCAAACAACCCCCCAAAGCCCCGAGGCTCTGGGGGGTTTCTTGTGGAGTGAAGGCCACGATGGCCCCCCTTGACCTCACTGCCGGCCTTCGGGCTCGCGCACCAGCAGCACCGGCGCAGGGGCGTGAACGCGGATGTAATCGCTCACGGAGGAGCCCAAAAGACGATCGATATCCACCAGGCCACGGGCCACGAGAGGGCGCCGATCCTGGGAGGCAATCACGACAAGATCCGCCTTGTGATCCGCAGCGGCCTGGCAGAAACCACGCCCGATGTCTCCGGTGGCGTGGATCGGTTTCATCTCCACACCAAAACTGCGGGCGCGCTGAACAGCTTTGTCGAGCACCTCATCCGCTGGAGACGAACCACCGCGGGAAGGCGTGATGTCTTGACGGCTGATGTGCACGCCGGTGAGGCTGCTGCCCGGCACATCCCGCACCAGCTCACAAGCCAGCTTCAGGGCGTCATCGCCCACGCCGGTGCCATCGATGGCCACCATCACGCGGTTGATGTGCCGCACATAGAGGTCATCACGCACCAGCAGCATCGGGCGCGTCGAGAGCTGGAAGACGTATTGACTGGCGCTATTGCTGAGGATCGACTGCAACCGACCGAGACCGCGTGAGCCCATCACGATCAGATCGGCATCCAGCTCATCGGCCACCTTGAGCACCGTTTGCTTGGTGTCGCCCTGGCGAATGATCGTGTTGACTTCAGCCGGATTGAGCCCGAGGCGCTGCACCGCCTCCGCAACAATGCCCGCAGCTTTCTGGGAGTGCTCGGCATAGTTTTCGCCCGCCTGCTCAGCCACCACGTGCAGGAGGTTGAGTCGGGCCTGCCGCACAGCAGGGATGTCGCGCAGCATGCGCACCATCTCCTCAACGTGGCCCTTGCCGGAATCGGCGATCAAAAGGTTGCGGAACACAGCCGTTGCAACGCGCTGGGGCAGCCTATGGCTGATCCGCCGCGGCGGAGCCACCGCAGGGAACACCGTGACGGAGCAACAACAACCGCAGCCCTGGCGCCTGATCCGGCGCGTCCTGCCGCAACACACCGATCACGCCGGAGTGATGTGGCATGGGTCGTACCTGGGCTGGCTGGAGGAAGCGCGGGTGGAAGCCCTTGAACAGGCAGGCCTGGCCTACAGCGACCTATCGGCCCGCGGCTTTGAGCTGCCGGTGGTGAGCCTTCAGATCCACTACCGGCAGGCCTTGCTGCATGGCGACCTGGTGACCCTCGAAAGCGAGGTACAGCCCCAGCAGGGCGTGAAACTCCCCTGGAAGAGCCGATTTGTCAAAGCAGACGGCAGCGTGGCTGCGGAAGCTCAGGTGGATCTGGTGCTGGTGGACCTGAGCGCGGGGCCAGGGCAGCGGCGCCTGCTGCGCAAGCACCCAGGAGACCTGCAGCGCGCCATCGCCACACTGCTACGGGGTCCAGCCCGAGACCCAGGCGTCTCGCTATAGTACAGGCGTACTGCATTGCTGGCAATGGGTGATCTGATCAGCCCGCGCTTTGGTGCGCTGCCATTACCTGCCATCAAGCCTGCCCAGAAGCCTGAAGAAGGCCAAGACACTGCCCCCCCAAGGGAATCGGATCGTCTCTGGAGGCAGATCTGGATGACCTGCCCAGGGATCGGCTGGAAACGCCTGCAAAATCTCGAAGGCAAGCTGGGTGGTTTGGAGCAGGCCTGGGCCGCCAGCCCCGATCAGCTCAGGCGGGTGCTGGGCGATGGGCGAAGCCTGGGCGCGCGCGAGCTAGACGCCGTGCTGGCCTACCGCAGCAAGGTTGGGGCCGATCCATTAAGTGATCCCATCACCGCCGAACAGCGCCAACGCTGGCGCCAGAAGCGGCAACTGCAGCCGGGTGATCCCGCCTTGCCGGAATGCTTGGCGAACTTGGAACGCCCGCCGCTGCAGCTGTTCTGGAGGGGGCGGGGTTCCCTATGGGCCTGCCTGCGCAAAAGAGAGGCCATCGCCGTGGTGGGAACACGCCAGCCCTCACGCCATGGCCTGCAGATGACCCGCTGCATTGGCCAAGCCCTGGCAGAAGCAGGTTGGCCAGTGCTGAGTGGGTTGGCCGAGGGCATTGATGCTGCCGCCCACCAAGGCTGCCTGGAGGCTGGAGGCACGCCGATCGGGGTGCTCGGCACCCCGCTGCAACGCGTTTACCCCAGGCATCACACGGTTTTGCAACAGCAGGTGGGAGAGCGCGGTCTGCTAATCAGCGAATGGGCTGAGGGCTCGGTCGTCAAAGCTGCCCATTTCAGCCTGCGCAACCGTCTGCTGGTGGCCCTGGCCCAAGCAGTCGTGCTGGTGGAATGCCCCCAGAGCAGTGGTGCCCAACAATCCGCCCAGCTGGCATGGAAAGGCGGGCTACCCCTGTGGGTGGTGCCAGCTGATGCGGCGCGCTGCAGTGCAGCGGGCAGCAACCACTGGCTGGGGCGTGGGGCGACGGCCCTGGTGAATCCCTCAGATCTGATCAACGCACTGGGGCATGGACCCCTCCGCGCACCAGAGCGGCCAAGGTTGCAACCAGAAGCACGCAGCCTGGCGGGCCGGGAGGCCCTGCTGTTGGCTGCGATTGGAGCGGGTGCCTCTCTGGAGCAACTCTGCACACGATTGCGTCAGCGGCCTCAACAGCTGAGCGAGCGCTTGCTGCAGTTGGAGCTGGCGGGTCTGATCAGCAGTGAGCCAGGCCTGTGGTGGAAGCCTGGGGCCTCTGCTGCTCTCTAGGGTTGATGGATGGTTTGGGCCATTGCTGGCAGCGCGCTTCTGGATTGGCGCCGTTCGATGCTCCAACTCGGAGGTCGTGCAAGCTCGCTCGACTGGTTACTCGATCTGCAAGGCGGCGTGAGCTGGCAGGCCCTGCAACGGGCACGCCTTGCTCCGGATCAAGCGCTGCACCTGCGGCAAGGCCTGGCCGATCTAGAGCAGATCTGGCGGGAGCACCTCACAAGCCAGCGGCCACTCCAATACTTAGTGGGAGTCTGTCCCTGGCGAGATCTGGAGCTGAAGGTGGCTCCCGGGGTGCTGATCCCGCGTCAGGAAACGGAGCTGCTGATTGACCTTGCTCAGGAGATCTGTCCCAACCCCGGCACAGCGAGCCCACTCCTGTGGGCAGATCTGGGCACAGGCTCCGGATGCTTAGCCCTGGCCATGAGCCAGCTCTACCCCGAAGGTCTGGGGTTCGCCGTCGACCAATCCGAGACGGCCCTGCAACAAGCAGCGTGGAATCTCAGAGCGCCCATCGCGCAGGGAAGAGTTCAGCTCCGCTCTGGCAGTTGGTGGAATCCACTGCAGGATCAATGGGGAGCGTTGCAGGTGGTGGTTTCCAATCCGCCCTATATCCCCAGCTCGGTCTGGCGAGAGCTGGAGCCGGTGGTGCGTGAACACGAACCGGAACTCGCCCTCAACGGAGGCCCCGATGGACTCGATGCCATCCGCCGGATTGCCGATGGGGCTTGGCAAGCCTTGGCACCCGGAGGGTGGCTTTTGCTGGAGCACCACCACGACCAAAGCGAAACTGTCTTGGATCTGCTGGAGCAGGCCGGCTTGGACACCGTGAGTGCTCACCAAGATCTCGAAGGCGTAAAGCGCTTCGCCAGGGCCCGGCGACCCCTGCTTAACGCAGGTGGCAGACGATGTCTCTGACGTGCAAACCAGCAGATCTGGCCGCTCTGCTGCAGCAAGGTTCAGCGGCCATCTTCCCAACGGACACCCTGCCTGCTCTGGCTTGCAAGCCAGAAGCCGCCGAGCTGCTCTGGGAACTGAAACAGAGGCCGCGCCACAAACCGGTGATCCTGATGGCAGCCAGCGCTGAGCAGCTTCTGGAGTGCCTCGGTCGACCAATTGAAGCGGCCTGGCAGCAGATGACTGAGCGCTACTGGCCCGGCGCACTCACCCTGGTGCTGCCGGCTCGAGGGCCCTGGCTTGAGCAACTCAACCCGGGTGGGATAAGCCTGGGGCTGAGGTTGCCTGCCTGCCAGGCAGCACTGGAGTTGCTGGCCCTGAGTGGCCCTCTGGCCACCACCAGCGCCAACCGCTCGGGGGAACCGGCGTGTCTCGATCACCGGGTAGCGGCAGAGCGATTTCCACAGGTACCCCAACTGGGGCCGGCACCCTGGCCCGCACCATCAGGGCAGGGCAGCACGGTGATCGAGTGGTTGCCGGGCGGCGGCTGGAAACTGCTACGGGCCGGTGCTGTGATGCCAAACGAGCTCACCCACGACGGCTGAAGGCCATGGCCGCCCTGATCCTGCTGATTGCAGCCCTGCTGGGCATCAACCATTGGCTGCTGGAACCTGGAATCCGAGAGGCAATTGCAGTGCTGGAGTTCGCGGGGCTCCCCTGGTTGTTGCTTGGCCTACTCGCCTGGTTGTTGGCGGGTCGCACGAGCCAGGGCTGAACGCTGCAGAGAGCGAGCCATGAAAAAGCCCCCGGTTTGAGCCGGGGGCTGTTGTCGTCCCTCGAAGGGGCAAGAGCTGAATGAAGAGGCGGCTGATCCAATCAGCCGCACAGCATCAGCCGAACTTGCCTGAGGTGGAGGCGATCAGGAAGGCGGCGTAGGTCACGAAGTAGCCCACGGTGAAGTGAGCGAGACCAACCACACGAGCCTGAACGATCGAGAGAGCCACGGGCTTGTCGCGCCAGCCCACCAGATTGGCGAGCGGGGTGCGCTGGTGAGCCCAGACGATGGTCTCGATCAGTTCCTGCCAGTAACCGCGCCAGGAGATCAGGAACATGAAGCCGGTGGCCCAGATCAGGTGACCGAACAGGAACATCCACGACCAAACGGCCAGGTTGTTGCTGCCGAACGGGTTGTAACCGTTGATCAGCTGAGAGGAGTTGAGCCACAGGTAGTCGCGGAACCAGCCCATCAGATAGGTGCTGGATTCGTTGAACTGAGCCACGTTGCCCTGCCAGATGGCGAGGTGCTTCCAGTGCCAGTAGAAGGTGAGCCAACCCACGGTGTTCAGGGCCCAGAAGACAGCCAGATAGAAGGCGTCCCAGGCACTGATGTCGCAGGTGCCGCCACGGCCAGGGCCGTCACAGGGGAAGGAATAGCCGAAGTCCTTCTTGTCGGGCATCAGCTTGGAACCCCGGGCATCCAGGGCGCCCTTCACCAGGATCAGGGTGGTGGTGTGCAGACCCAGAGCGATGGCGTGGTGCACCAGGAAGTCGCCAGGGCCGATCTGCAGGAACAGATCGTTGCCGCCGTCGTTGATGGCGTTCATCCAACCGCCCATGTAGGCGGCACTGGCATTGCTAGCAGCGCTAGCGCCATTGGAGAGGAGGACATCGAAGCCGTACATGGCCTTGCCGGAGGCAGCCTGCACGAACTGGGCGAACACGGGCTCCACCAGGATTTGCTTCTCGGGGGTACCGAAGGCCACCACCACGTCGTTGTGGACGTAGAGGCCCAGGGTGTGGAAACCAAGGAACAGGGAGACCCAGCTCAGGTGGCTGATGATCGCTTCTTTGTGCTCGAGCATCCGAGCAAGAACGTTGTTCTTGTTGGCCTCGGGGTCGTAGTCACGGATGAAGAAGATCGCACCGTGAGCGAAGGCACCGCACATCAGGAAGATGGCGATGTACTGGTGGTGGGTGTAAAGGGCAGCTTGTGTCGTGTAGTCCTTGGCGATGAACGCGTAGGACGGCATCGAATACATGTGCTGCGCCACAAGGCTGGTCACAACGCCCAGGGAAGCCAGGGCCAGACCGAGCTGGAAGTGGAGCGAGTTGTTGATGGTGTCGTAGAGACCCTTGTGACCAGCACCCAGGTCACCGGGAGTGCCGGTGGGGGGGTTGTGGGCTTCAAGGATTTCGCGGATCGAGTGACCGATACCGAAGTTGGTCCGGTACATGTGACCGGCGATCACAAACAGACAGCCGATCGCCAGGTGGTGATGGGCAATGTCCGTGAGCCAGAGGGCCTCACTTTGAGGGTGGAAACCACCCAGGAAGGTGAGGATCGCGGTGCCTGCGCCTTCTGAGGTGCCGAACACCTGGTAAGCGGTGTCGGGGTTCTGGGCATAAACGCCCCAGTTACCAGTGAAGAAGGGAGCAAGGCCTGCCGGGTGAGGCAGCACGTTGAGGAAGTTGTCCCAACCCACGTGTTGACCACGGGATTCAGGAATGGCCACGTGAACCAGGTGACCGGCCCAAGCGATGGAGCTGAAGCCGAACAGCACCGCGAGGTGGTGGTTCAGGCGGGATTCAGCGTTCTTGAACCAGGCCAAGGAAGGCCGGAACTTGGGCTGCAGGTGGAGCCAGCCAGCGAACAGAGCCCAGGCCGACAGGATCATCATGAAGATGGAACCCTGATACAGCTCGGCATTAGTGCGCATACCAATCGTGTACCACCAGTGGTACACGCCGGAGTACGCAATGTTCACCGGAGAGGAAGCGCCAGCCTGGGTGAAGGCTGTGATGGCGCCCTGGCCGAAGTGGGGATCCCAGATCGCGTGAGCGATGGGACGGACATGCAGAGGATCGGCGACCCACTGCTCGAAGTTGCCCTGCCAGGCGACGTGGAACAGGTTGCCCGAAACCCAGAGGCCGATGATCGCGAGGTGACCGAAGTGGGTGGAGAAAAGCTTTTGGTAAAGCTTTTCCTCCGTCATTCCGTCATGGCTCTCGAAGTCGTGAGCCGTGGCGATCCCGTACCAAATACGACGGGTTGTCGGGTCCTGTGCCAGACCCTGGCTGAACGAAGGAAATTTCGTTGCCATTGGGAAAGGTCAGGAGAGGTCAGCCGACCGCAATGATGCGGGCCAGGAAGAACGACCAGGTGGTCGCGATGCCGCCCAGCAGATAGTGGGCAACACCAACGGCACGGCCCTGGGTGATGGAGAGCGCCCGCGGCTGGATGGCGGGAGCAACCCTCAGCTTGTTGTGAGCCCAGACGATGGACTCAATCAGCTCTTGCCAGTAGCCGCGGCCACTGAACAGGAACATCAGGCTGAAGGCCCAGACGAAGTGGGCACCCAGGAACATCAGACCGTAGGCACTGGTGGCGGAGCCATAGCTGTTGATCACCTGTGCGGCCTGGGCCCACAGGAAGTCACGCAGCCAGCCGTTGATCGTGATGGCGCTGTTGGCGAAGTTGCCGTTGGTGATGTGGGACACGGAACCGTCAGCGTTGACGGTGCCCCACACGTCGCTCTGCATCTTCCAGGAGAAGTGGAAGATGACGATCGACAGGGAGTTGTACATCCAGAACAGGCCCAGGAACACGTGGTCCCAAGCCGACACCTGGCAGGTACCGCCACGGCCGGGGCCGTCGCAGGGGAAGCGGAAACCGAGGTTCGCCTTATCGGGAACCAGGCGGCTGCTGCGGGCATAAAGCACACCCTTCAGCAGGATCAGCACCGTCACGTGAATGGTGAAGGCGTGAATGTGGTGGACCATGAAGTCGGCCGTTCCCAGGGGGATCGGACCGGCGGCCACCTTGCCACCCACGGCCACCACAGAACCGTTGAACACTTCGCTCACGCCGGCGAGGGCGTTGGGCGCGGTGCTGCCGGCGGCGGCGGCGTGCAGACCCTGGATCCACTGCGCGAAGACGGGCTTCAGGGCAATGGCGGAGTCGCTGAACATGTCCTGGGGACGGCCCAGGGCACGCATGGTGTCGTTGTGGATGTAGAGGCCGAAGCTGTGGAAGCCCAGCCAGATGCACACCCAGTTGAGGTGTGAGATCAGAGCATCGCGAGCCTTGAGCACCCGGTCGAGCACGTTGTCCACGTGCTTGGCGGGGTCGTAGTCGCGGATCATCGCGATGGCGGCGTGGGCGCCGGCACCAACGATCAGGAAGCCACCGATCCAGGTGTGGTGGGTGAAGATCGAGAGCTGGGTGGGGTAGTCGACACCGATGTAGGGATACGGAGGCATCGCATACATGTGCTGAGCCACGATGATGCTCAGCGAACCCAGAAGAGCCAGGTTCACAGCCAGCTGAGCGTGCCAGCTGGTGGTCATGAACTCGTAGAGACCGTCATGACCCTTGGAGGCGGGGAACAGCAGGGGGTCGCCCTTCTGGCCCTCGAGGATCTCCTTGATGCTGTGACCGATGCCCCAGTTAGTCCGGTACATGTGACCGGCCACGATGAACAGCACCGCAATCGCCAGGTGGTGGTGAGCGATGTCACTCATCCACAGGCTGCCGGTTACAGGATTCAGACCACCTTTAAAGGTGAGGAAATCGCTGTAAGCAGCCCAGTTACCGGTGAAGAAGGCATTGATGCCCGCACCGAAACCGGGGAACAGCTGGGCGATGAGGTCCTGATTCAGGAACTCGTGAGGGAGGGGGATGTCCGCCACCGAGGCGATGGTCTTGCCATTGAGCGACAGCGGCTTGCCGGCGTCGATGGCATCCATCAGCGCAGTGGTGGGCAGAGACACATGAATCAGGTGTCCAGCCCAGGACAGGGAGCCCAGACCAAGCAGACCGGCCAGATGGTGGTTGAGCATCGACTCAACGTTCTGGAACCACTCGAGCTTGGGAGCTGCCTTGTGGTAGTGGAAGACGCCCGCATTGAGCATCAACCCGGCCATCACCAGAGCACCGATGGCCAGAGCCATGAGCTGGGTCTCAGTGGTGATGCCCCAGGCCCGCCACACATGGAAGAGGCCTGAAGTGATCTGGATGCCGTGGAAACCGGCACCCACATCGCCGTTAAGGATTTCTTGGCCGAAGACAGGCCAAACCACCTGCGCACTGGGTTTCACGTGCGTGGGGTCGGCAAGCCAGCCGGAGTAGTTGGAGAAGCGAGCGCCGTGGAAGAAGGCACCGCTCAGCCAAACAAAAATCACAGCCAGGTGACCGAAGTGGGCCGAAAAAATCTTCCGGCTGACCTCTTCGAGATCGCTGGTGTGGCTATCGAAGTCGTGAGCGTTGGCGTGGAGGTTCCAAACCCAGGTGGTGGTTTTGGGACCTTTGGCGAGGCTGCGATCGAAATGGCCGGGCTTGCCGAACAGTTCGAAGGTGGCCGGGTTGTTCACCCGGTCGACCTGGGCCTTCGCCGCTTTCCCACGCTCTGGTGGGCTGATGGTCATCGAGAGGTTCCTCGAGGGACGGGGTCGAGGTGGAGGTCCACCCTTCTGGTCTCGAGCCGGCCGACCGAGGTCGACAGGCCGATATCCAGTGGAGCCAAAGGGCGCAAGCGAGCTCACGCCATGGGCGCCAGGCCATGGAAGGTCGCCTCAGCCGAAGCCGAAATCGCTCTTCCTGACTGGCGCCAGGGGCCCCAGAAAGGGGACCGCTGGGGGAAGTATAAAAGCGGATTCCAAGCCCTTTGCCCCGGCAGTTACAAAGGTTCAATCCGAGGCGCCGCCAGTCGGGGACTGAGCTCTCGAGGAAGCAAAGAATCAGCGAGATTTCCCAGATTCGGCTTATTTTTTTAACAGATGCCTTCTACTTAAGGGCATCTTTGTATTGATCAAGAAGCACTCCTTGCGGTCAAATAGTCGGCAAACCTGCAGAATGTGTTCAGTCAAACGCTCCGATCGAGCGGGGAGAGACAAGCGCATGCACGCCGCACCACTCAAGGCCGCAGCGAAAGCTGCCGTGGCCATGGTGCTGGCGGTCGTGATGTTGATGAGCGGGGGCTGCAGCAAAGCTCCAGGGCCGGCCACTCCGCTCTCGGCCCAGTCCGTAGCCGCCACCTCAAAACCCAGCGGACAACTCCAAGAGGTTGCCCCCCCGGGAGCTGTTCAACAATTGAGCGATCGGCTCAATGAACGGGCACCGCAGGTGGTCGTTCTCTCCCCTGCCGATGACAGCACCCTGCCTGCTGGTCCCTGGGCCCTGCGCTTGAAGGTGGAGGACTGGCCTCTCATACCCACGGGTGGGAAGGAGCTCGGACCGCATGTTGTGGTGCAGCTCGATGATCAGGAGCCGATGCGCGTGAGCAGTGGCGCGGAGCTCTCCGCTCTGTCCATGCCGGAACTGCAGCCCGGCAGCCATCGCCTCACGGTGTATGCCGCACGGCCCTGGGGAGAAACCGTGAAATCGCCTGGAGCCTCGACGCAAATTCGCCTGCACAGGGTCGCTCGTAATGCATCCCAGCTGCCGGTGCAGGGATCGCCTCAACTGATCGCCGCGGGTCCCAATGACCTGCAACACAGCGAACCAGTTCTGATCGACTGGCTCTTAATTGATACTCCGCTGCAGCATCTGCGCGATGACGATGCCCACTGGCGACTGCGGGTGAGCATCAACGGCGACAGCTTCCTAGTGGATCGCCAAACACCCCTCTGGCTCAAAGGCTTCAAACGGGGAAGCAATGCGGTGCAACTGGAGCTGCTGGATGGCCGCGGTGATCCGCTCAACCCGCCCTTCAACAGCTTGGTGAAAGAGGTGGTGATCGACGGAAGTCCGCGCCCCATCTGGCAGAACGCGAGCCTGAACAGCTCAGAGCTGGCCAGCCTCAGCGGTGAGCCACTCCCCAACCCTGAACCGGCCCCCAAAGCCGAACCGGCGCCTGAACCTGAGCCTGAAGTTGCTGCACCCGTGATTGAGGCACCCGTGATTGAGGCACCGGCAGCCGAGGCTCCCGTTGAACCGGAAACTGCAGCACCGACCGCCCCGGCGGCAGCGGAACCAGCGCAAACCGTTCAAGCCGAAACGACTGGGGAGCTCGAGTCGCAAGTGCCAGCCCCAGTCCCAGCCCCAGCCTCAGCGCCGGCAGCAACTCCAGAGCCACAGCCAACCCCAGCGCCACAGCCAGAGCCCTCGATCGTCAAGCCGATGCAGGAAAGCCCGGCCAACACAATCTCCCCCAGCAGCAA
>Ga0194124_10001936_pt1 | contig 24700 bp, 24 predicted proteins | sample TA2KigCas0mmetaG_FD_148605 | JGI IMG/M metagenome (GOLD analysis project Ga0194124, IMG submission 148605) | Freshwater microbial communities from Lake Tanganyika, Tanzania - TA2015031 Kigoma Deep Cast 0m | ecosystem: Environmental > Aquatic > Freshwater > Lake | place: Tanzania: Lake...
GGAAGCCGTGACCGTGAGTGGCTATGGCTACGAGCCCGACGGCAGCTTTGCCACCGCAGCGCTGGCGCCCCCGCACGGCGCCGGCGCGGGTGCAGCGCCCGGGCTGCAGCGGCTGCTGATCGAAGCCGGCGTGCTGTGCAGCGATGCCGAGCACAAGCAGGCCGGCAATGGCCGCTGGGAGATTCTGGGCGATCCCACCGAGGGGGCCCTGTCGGTGGTGGCCGCCAAGGCCGGCATCGACGACTTTGAGCTGCGCAGCCAGTACCGCCGCGCAGCCGAGATCCCGTTCAGCTCCGAGCGGCAGCTGATGGCGGTGTGGATCGACGACCCCAGCAGCAGCCTGCAGGCACCGCTGGCCGCAGCGGCGGCGGGATCGCAGCGGCTGCTGATCAGCAAGGGAGCCCCCGAGGCGATCCTGAACCTGTGCGAGCGCTGGGTGGATGGCGCGGACGTGGTGCCGTTGTCGCTGGACCAGCGCCGCTGGTGGTTGGAGCAGGCCCAGGAGCTGGCGGCCCGCGGCCTGCGGGTGCTGGCCTTCGCCTGCGCCCCCAACCACACCAGCCCCGAGCACGAGCTCAATGGCCAGGTGCTGCTGGGGCTGATGGCCCAACAGGATCCGGCCCGCCCCGAGGTGGCCCAGGCGGTGGCCACCTGCCGCAGGGCCGGCATCCGCCCGGTGATGATCACCGGCGACCACCCGCTCACCGCCCGCGCCATCGGCGATGCCATCGGTCTGACGTCTGGCGATGGCGAGGTGATCCTGGGGCGCCAGCTCGAAGGCTTCGACGACGAGACGCTGAAGAGCGTCGTCGCCCGCTGCAGCATCTACGCCCGCGTGCCCCCCGAGCAGAAGCTCCGCATCGTCAAGGCGCTGCAGGCCGATCGCCAGATCGTGGCCATGACCGGCGATGGCGTCAACGACGCCCCGGCGCTCAAGCAGGCCCACATCGGCGTGGCCATGGGCATCACCGGCACCGAGGTCAGCAAGGAAGCCGCCGACATGGTGCTGCTGGATGACAACTTCGCCACGATCGTCAACGCCGTCGAGGAAGGTCGCCTCGTCTACGCCAACATCCGCCGCTTCGTGAAGTACATCCTTGGCAGCAACGTCGGCGAACTTGTGACGATCGCCGCCGCACCGCTGCTGGGGCTCACCGGAGTGCCGTTGACGCCGCTGCAGATTTTGTGGATGAACCTGGTCACCGACGGGCTGCCCGCCCTGGCCCTGGCCCTGGAGCCCGGCGAGAAGGGCCTGATGCAGCGCCCCCCCGCCGAACCGGGCGAGTCGATCTTTGCCGCCGGCACCGGCGCCTACATCCTGCGCACCGGCCTTGTGTTCGGCCTGATCACGATCGTGATGATGGTCCATGCCGCCGGCCGCGGTGATCCCTGGCCGACGATGGTGTTCACCGCCCTGTGCCTGGCGCAGATGGGCCACGCCCTCTCGTGCCGCAGCACCCTGCCGCTGATCCAGCTGAACCCGTTCAGCAACCCGGCCCTGCTGGGGTCGGTGGTGCTGACCACGGTGCTGCAGCTGCTGCTGCTCTACGTGCCCAGCCTGTCGAACTTTTTTGGCACCCGGCCGCTGGCGCTCGACGACCTGCTGGTGTGCATCGGCTTCAGCCTGGTGTTCTTTGTGTGTCTTGAGGCCGAGAAGGTCTGGAAGCTGTGGCGCCGCAGGTCGACTGCCGACGCCTGATCACAACCCGAAGTGCCGGCACAGCAGCCAGGGCACCAGCAACGCCAGGCCGATGGTCAGCGGGGCGCCGTAGCGGGTCATGTCAAGGAACCGGTAGCGCCCTGGGCCATAGACCATCAGGTTGGTCTGGTAGCCGATCGGGGTCAGAAAGCTTTGGCTCGCGGCGATCGTGATCGCGAAGATGAACGCCATCGGCGGCAGCCCCAGGCCCGTGGCAATGGCCGTGGAAATCGGCATCAGCAGCACCACGGTGGTGCCGTTGCTGAGGGTTTCGGTGAACAGCTGGGCCAGCACGAACACCACCAGCAGCACGCTGTAGGTCGGCCAACCCTTGAGCCCGTGCAGCAGGTCGGTGGCCAGGGCTTCGGCCAGGCCCGTCTTCTGCATCGCCGCGCTGAAGCACGAGAGCGAGCCCAGCAGCAGGATCACGTCCCAACGGATCGAGCGCTGCAGCTCGCCGGGGCGCAGGCACCCCGTGGCCACCATGATCACCACCGCCAGCAGCACCGCCGCCATCAGGTTCAACACCTTGAACAGCGGCAGCACGATCACCAGGGCCGCCACCAGCACCGCCACCCACTTGCGGTTGGTTGTGGGCATGTCTTTTTCCAGTTCGTCGAGAAGCACCAGATCGTTGCTGTCCTGCAGACCGCGGATCGCATCGAGCGGGGCCTGCAGCAGCAGCACGTCGCCGGCCTGCAGCACCACACGCCCCAGCAGCTCGCGCAGCACCTGGTTGCCGCGCCGCACCGCCAGCAAGGTGGCGTTGTAGCGCTGCCTGAAGCGCAGATCGCGCACGCTGGTGCCGGCAATGGTGGAGCCGTTGGGCAGCAGCACCTCAACAGTGCGCATCGGGGTGTTCAGCCCGCCGCTGAGCTCGCGCAGGTCGTCGGCCTCGTCGTTGCTGGCGGCCAGGCTCACGGTGTGCTCCTGCTGCAGGCGAAGCAGGTTCTCGCGGTTGCAGCGCAGCAGCAGCCGATCGCCCGCCTTCAGGGTCACATCGGCCAGGGGGGCGCTGAAGGTCTGGCCGCCGCGGTGCAGCTCCAGGGCGTCGATGTCAAAGCGGCGCTGCAGGCGGCTGCGGTGCAGGGTCTGGCCGACCAGCTCCGATCCCTCCGGGATCAGTACGTCGGTCAGGTAGCCCTCACGGGCCAGCGAGCCGATCAGGTCGTCGTTGCCCAGGCCGCGGTCGGGCAGCAGCCGATCCGACACCAGCACCATGTAGAGGCTGCCGAGCAGCCACACGGGGACGCCGATCGCCGTGAAGCTGAACAGCTCCAAGGGGCCAAAGCCCAGCTGGCGGCTCACATCGCTGGCCAGCAGATTGGTCGAGGTGCCCAGCAGCGAGATCGTGCCGCCCAGCACGGTGGCAAAGGACAGCGGCAGCAGCACCTTCGAGGGCGACACGCCGCGGCGATGGCACCAGTTTTCGAGCACCGGCAGCAGCGTGGCCACGATCGGGGTGTTGGGGATGAACCCCGAGACCGGGGCCACCACGCCCACCATCAGGGCGATCATGCGTTTGGGGCTGCGGATCGCCTCACTGCCGATCAGGGCGCGCAGGCGATCGAGTCCGCCGCTGCGAAACAGCCCTGCCGAGAGGGCAAACAACCCCATCAGGGTGATCAGGGCCGGGCTGCCGAACCCCTGCACCGCCTCATCGGGCTTGAGCACCCGCAACGCCACCAGCAGGGCAGCGGCCAGCAGGCCCGTGACCTCGGGTGCCAGCCAGCCGGTCACAAACAACACAATGGCGCCTGCCAGCACCGCGAGCGTGATCGCCCCCGCAGGTTGCTGGGCAGCGGCAAGGAAGGCAGACATCGGCGCGCAGCGGTCCCAGCACCATACAACGGTTACCGGGTCGGAATAAGGGGATTATCGGCCGGCGGTCGCCGCTGAGCCGCCGGAATCGATGCTTCAGCAGCGCCACCATCCTCGCCTGTGTGGGGCTTTGCCCACACCATCAATAACGGCTTGTACCGAAGGGGTTCCAGGAGCCCCACTCAGGGCGCTAGCGAGGAAGACTGCTCTCGGCAGGAGGCCGGGAATGACCACAAGCGCGACGCCAGCCGCACCACAGGCGCCCCATCAACCGCAACCGATCCCCGAGCTGATCAAGGAAAGCGGCCAGCGCGAGGTGTTCTGCGGGCTCACCTCGATCGTGTGGCTGCACCGCCGCATGCCCGATGCCTTCTTTCTGGTGGTGGGGTCGCGCACCTGCGCCCACCTGATCCAGAGCGCTGCCGGGGTGATGATTTTTGCCGAACCTCGCTTCGGCACGGCAATCCTGGGGGAGCGCGACCTGGCCGGCCTGGCCGATGCCAACGAGGAGCTCGACCGGCTGGTGGCCCAGCTGCTGGAGCGGCGCCCCGAGATCCGCACCCTCTTCTTGGTGGGCAGCTGCCCCAGCGAGGTGATCAAGCTTGACCTGGCCAAGGCGGCCGAGCGTCTCAACGTGCAGCACCGCGGCCGCGTCACGGTGCTCAACTACAGCGGCAGCGGCATCGAAACCACCTTCACCCAGGGGGAAGACGGCGCCCTGCAGGCGCTGATTCCGCTGATGCCGGCTGCCCCAACCCAGCAGGCGGCCCAGCAGCTGCTGATCGCCGGCACCCTGGCCGATGCCGTCGAGGACCGGCTGATCGGCCTGTTTGCCAAGCTCGGCATCACCAACGTGAAGGCCCTGCCGCCGCGGCGCTCGGTCGAGCTGCCCAGCGTGGGGCCCGGCACCAAGCTGCTGCTGGCCCAGCCCTTTTTGAGTGGCACCGCCCGCGCCCTGATCGATCGCGGCGCCCAGCTGATCGATGCGCCCTACCCGTTTGGGGTGGAGGGCAGCTGCGCCTGGATGGCTGCCGCCGCCAGCGCCTTTGGCATCGCCCCGGCCCAGGTGGCGGCGGTGCTCGATCCGCTGGTGGAGCGCGGCCAGCGGGCCATCGCTCCCCACAAAGAGACGTTGGCCGGCAAACGGCTGTTCATGTTGCCCGACTCGCAACTGGAGATCCCCCTGGCCCGCTTCCTCAGCCGCGAATGCGGCATGGAGCTGGTGGAGGTGGGCACGCCCTACCTCGATCGCCAGCTGATGGGTGCCGAGCTGGCGCTGCTGCCGCAGGGCACCCAGCTCAGCGAGGGCCAGCATGTCGAAAACCAGCTCAAGCGGGTCGAGGCCCAACGGCCCGATCTGGTGGTCTGCGGCCTGGGCCTGGCCAATCCGCTCGAAGCCCAGGGCATCGCCACCAAATGGTCGATCGAGCTGGTGTTCAGCCCCATCCACGGCATCGACCAGGCCGGTGATCTGGCCGAACTGTTTGCCCGCCCCCTGCGCCGCCGCGGCGCCCTGAATTTCGCCTGAACGCTCATGGAACTGACCCTCTGGACCTACGAAGGCCCGCCCCACGTGGGCGCCATGCGCATCGCCGATTCGATGGAGGGCGTGCATTACGTGCTGCACGCCCCCCAGGGCGACACCTACGCCGACCTTCTGTTCACGATGATCGAGCGCCAGCAGCGGCGGCCGCCGGTCACCTACACCACCTTTCAGGCCCGCGATCTGGGCGGTGACACCGCCGAGCTGGTGAAACGCAGCATTGCCGACGCGGTGGCGCGCTTCCAGCCCGAAGCGCTGCTGGTGGGCGAGAGCTGCACCGCCGAGCTGATCCAGGACCAGCCCGGCGCCCTGGCCGCCGGCATGGACCTGGGGGGCATTCCGATGGTCAACCTGGAGCTGCCCGCCTACTCCAAAAAGGAAAACTGGGGCGCTGGGGAGACCTTCTACCAGCTGGTGCGCAGCCTGCTCAAAGCCCAGCTGCCGCCGCCGGGCACGCCCAAACCCGACCCGGGCCGCTGGCGCGCCGAGGGCCGCCGGCCGCGGGTCAACCTGCTGGGACCCAGCCGCCTGGGCTTTCGCTGTCGCGACGATGTGCGCGAGATCACGCAGCTACTTGGCAGTTACGGCATCGATGTGGCGGTGGTGGCACCCCTGGGGGCCCGCCCGGCCGACCTGCTGCGCCTTCCTGACGCCGATGCCAACGTCTGCCTGTATCCCGAGGTGGCCGCATCGGCCTGCAGCTGGCTGGAGCGCAGCTTCGGCACCCCCAGCATCAAGACCGTGCCGATCGGCATTGGCGCCACCGTGGCCTTTTTGCGGGAACTGCACGCCGCCGTAGGGCTTGAGTTGCCCGCCGAACTGGTGCCCGGAGACGATGGGCTGTGCGATGCCGAATCGCGCTCGCGCATGCCCTGGTATTCGCGATCGGTCGACTCGACGTACCTGACCGGCAAGCGTGTGTTCATCTTCGGGGACGGCACCCACGCCATCGCCGCCGCCCGCATCGCCAGCCGCGAACTGGACTTCCAGGTGGTGGGACTGGGCAGCTACAGCCGCGAAATGGCCCGCGAGGTGCGCGCCGCCGCCAGCGAACTGGGCCTGGAGGCGTTGATTTCAGACGACTACCTGGCGGTCGAGGCCGCCATGGCCGAGGCCGCGCCCGAACTGGTGCTGGGCACCCAGATGGAGCGCCACAGCGCCAAGCGCCTGGGCCTCCCCTGCGCCGTGATCAGCGCGCCATTGCATGTGCAGGATGTACCCGCTCGCTACAGCCCCCAGATGGGTTTTGAGGGGGCCAACGTGATCTTTGATGCCTGGGTGCACCCCTTGATGATGGGGCTCGAGGAGCACCTGATCGGCATGTTCCGCCACGACTTCGAGTTCGTCGACGGCCACCGCAGCCACCTGGGTGAAGCCATGGCGAGCCCAGAGGCGGCATCGACAGCGGCATCGGCAACGTCAGGCGCAACCTCGGCAACCCTGGTGGGCAGCGAGGCCCCGCAATGGAGCCCCGAAGGCGAGGCCGAACTGGCCAAGATTCCCTTCTTCGTGCGGCCCAAGGTGCGCCGCAACACCGAGGCCTATGCCCGCGAGCGGGGCATTGGCGCGATCACCGATGAGGTGCTGTACGAAGCCAAGGCGCACTACAGCAGCTGAACGGACACCCGCCGATCGGGCGCCCTGAGGCAGCGATGCGGCATCAGGGCCAGCAACCCGCTGCAACAACCCTGCACCAGGGCAGCCCTGCCTAGGCCTGGGGCAGTCACCCCACTCAGCAGCGATGCATGCTCGGATTGTTGCCGCTGGCGTGGCCGGGCTGCTCGCCTCAGCCGCAACGCCCCAACCTGGCCCAGGGCAAGACCCCAGCAGCGGCCGACGCGGGCACGCTGCAACAGCGCCAGGCGCTGATGCGTCAGATCAACCTGCAGCAACAGTCGCTGCTGGAGCAACGCAGCCGCTGCGTCAACCGAGCCACAACGCTGCAGGAGCTGGAACGCTGCGAGCGCGGTTATCCGATGATAGGCCCGGGATGGCGCCACGGCCGCGGCATGGACGGCTGGAGCTGCCCACTGTGGTGACCAAAAGCCCCTAATCGCAATGCAGCAATGCAGCAATGCAGCAATGCAGCAATGCAGCAATGCAGGCTAATCGTTGAATCGGTTTGAGCCCAATCAGCAACAGATCAGGGCGGCGGCTAGAGTCGCTGCAAAGCAACGCTCAGCTCGAGCCAAGAACAATCCCTGGCTGATTCTGGCCTTGCTTGTTCTAGCCACAGCCGCGATCTACAGCCTTGAGCACGGGCTGGCAACACGCACATCGCTGCGGATTCTGAATCTGTATTTCCTGCCATTTATTGCGGGAGTTGCCTTGCTGCAGCCGCGTCAGGAAGCTGTGCTGGCTGCGCTGCTGCTGGCCCTGGCGGGATACAGCAGCCAGCTTGGTGTGGACATGGTGCCGAGCGATGCCGGCTCGCGTTTGATCACCGAAGCCATCGCCGTCGCGCTGTGTCTGAGGGCCTGCAGCATGAAAACCCTGCTGCAACGCAACAGCCGCCAGCTGAAGCTGGCCCTGCAGGTCAGCCTGAAGACTGCGGCCGTGGTGCACGAACTGAAGCAACCCCTGGCGAGCCTGTTGTTGCAGTGCCGCCTGTTGCTCAGCGCCCAGGAACAAACACCAAGCCGCCAGACCGATGCCGAACTGATGGGTGGGCTGAACGCCCTGCTGGAGTCCGCCGAAGCCATCAACACCACGCTGCAGGCGATGGGGGCTCTGCTGCGCAGTGTCAACCCCAGCCGCAGCGAACCCCTGAATCTGTGCGCCGTGGTGCAGGCCAGCCTGGATCGGCACCGGGCTGAGCTGGGCAGCAGCGGCATAGCGCTGGAGATCGAGGGTCTCGGCACGCCGCTGTGGATCAAAGGCGACCCAGGCCAACTCGGTATTCTCTGCGACAACCTGCTGCGCAACGCCACCCAGGCGCTGCAGGGCACGCCGCCCCAGCAACGGCGGCTGGCGATCACAGTGCAGCGCTGTTCTGGCGGACTCGAGCTGCGCATGGCCGACAGCGGGCCGGGGCTGCCGACGCTGCAACTGGAGGCACTGCAACTGCACTCCAGCAAGGCCGATGGCCTTGGCCTGGGGCTGTCCACAGCGGCGCTGATCGGCCAGCAGCACGGCGGCTGCCTGCAGGCCGCCTCGAGTACGCGTCTGGGGGGTGCCGACCTGTGCCTCAGGCAACACGCTGCGGAGCACCGCCAGACGCACAAGCTCGGAGCCGCTGACGCCGAGCTTGGAGCAGCTGCCCTTGCGGTAGCTCTCCACGGTGGCCAGGCTCAGCTGCAGCTGCTGAGCCATCTCACGGTTGAGCATGCCCTGGCCCAGACAGGCAAACACCCGCTGCTCGCGAGGCGAGAGCTCACCGATCGCCAGCGCCGGCATGGCGTCATGCAGACGGCAGCCACAGCCTTGGCTGCGCAGCCATTGATGCACCACCTTGATCAGGGCACTCCAGCTCTGGCTCTTGTCGACCACGGCCAGCAGGGCCCGCTGGCACCAGGCCGGCGCGCTGAACCCCTCGGCCACGCCGCTAAGCACAATGAAGTGGCCCTGGTCGCAGCGCTTGAGGTAGGCCTCGACCACAGACTCCCAACGCTCACCCGGCAGGTTCAGATCCACGATCATCAGATCGGGGCAACCCTGCTCCAGCAACAACAGCGCCTGAGCTGCCGAGCCGCAGACCGCCTGCAACTCCAGCGCACACAGCTGACTCAGCAATCCGCCCACTGTCTGGGGCGGCAGCAGATGATCATCAACGATCAGCGCACGCATCGTGGCTTCGGAATAAGCGTCACTGTGCCAATTGGGTCAAGTCCCCTATTGGGGACCTCCATCAATGGGGCCCCAACAATGGGGTATGCCCGGCGCAATCAACAGGTTTAAAGGTGGGTGGTCTGCGCAACCTGTGGCCATGGCTTCACCAGCATTCATACAGAAACACCACCAACGACATCCGCAACGGGTGTCAATCACCCTGCCGCAGCAGGTGTTTGATGCCCTGATTGCACGCAGCCTGCAGGAGGGCCGCTCACTGAGCAATCTCAGCGCCTACCTGCTGGAATGGTCGCTGCGCTATGAGGCGGATGGCCTCTGCAATGGGCCGGCGCACAATCCCCCTCGGCGTTGAGTACTATTGCTCATCAACAAGCGGCCGTTGTGTGGATCCATCCACAGCAACTGTTTCGCTTTGCATGCAGGACACTTGAACCGCTGAAGCCGCGCAGTTTGATGTAACCAGACCCTTGGCAGCCGGATGACCACCGGCGCAACGACCCGCATGACCACCACGCTCAGCCGCCCCGATGGTGAGGGCAGCGTTCAGGTGCACCAGGACCCCTCGATGAACATCGAAACCGGGGCCCTAGTGATCGCCGTCTACGGCAAGGGGGGCATCGGCAAGAGCACCACCAGCTCCAACCTGTCGGCCGCCTTCTCGAAGCTGGGCAAGCGGGTGCTGCAGATCGGCTGCGATCCCAAGCACGACTCCACCTTCACTCTCACCAAGCAGATGGTGCCGACGGTGATCGACATTCTCGAAACCGTCGACTTCCACACCGAAGAGCTGCGCCCTGAAGACTTCGTGTTCGAAGGCTTCAATGGCGTGCAGTGCGTCGAATCGGGCGGCCCGCCGGCGGGCACCGGATGCGGCGGCTACGTGACCGGCCAGACCGTCAAGCTGCTCAAGGAGCACCACCTGCTCGAAGACACCGATGTGGTGATCTTCGATGTGCTGGGCGATGTGGTCTGCGGTGGATTTGCAGCGCCCCTGCAGCACGCCCACTACTGCCTGATCGTGACCGCCAACGATTTTGACTCGATCTTTGCGATGAACCGGATCATTGCCGCGATCCAGGCCAAGGCCAAGAACTACAAGGTGCGCCTGGGTGGCGTGGTGGCCAACCGCTCCAAGGACACCGACCAGATCGACCGCTTCAACGAGCGCGTGGGCATGAAGACGATGGCCCATTTCCCCGATCTGGACGCGATCCGGCGTTCACGGCTCAAGAAGTGCACCATCTTCGAGATGGAGCCCGCCCCCGAGGTCGAGGCGGTCCAGAACGAATACCTCAACCTGGCGCGGCGCATGCTCGAGAGCGTCGAGCCGCTCGAGGCCGAATCGCTCAAGGACCGGGAGATCTTTGACCTGCTGGGCTTCGACTGAGCGTTCTGCGCATCACAGCGCAGAGTCCGCTCAATCGACCTGCACCACGGGGTTGCGCAGCAGCCCTACGCCGCCGAGTTCCACCTCGACCACATCGCCATCGCGCAGAAACCGCGGTGGTGTGCGGCCCGCACCCACCCCCGCCGGCGTGCCCGTGAGAATCACCGTGCCGGCAAGCAGGGTGGTGCCGCGGCTGAGCTCGGCGATCAGGCGCGCCACTGAAAAGATCATCGCGCTGGTGTTGGCCTGCTGGACCACCGCGCCATTGAGGCGGGTGGTCAGCTCCAGGTCTTGCAGATCGGCGATCGCTGCGATCGGCACCGGGTCGCCCAGGGGGCAGAAGGTGTCAAAACTCTTGCCGCGGTTCCACTGGCTGCCGCCGGCCTGCCACTGCCACCAGCGCTGGCTGACGTCGTTGGCGGGGGCCACCGCCGCGATCACCCCTCGCGCCTGGGCCGCGGGCACGTCGCGGGCATCAACCCCCAGGATCACCGCCAATTCGCCCTCGTAGTCGACGCCCAAGGCGTCGGTGCGCACCACCGGCGGCAGCAGAATCGGTTCACCACTGGCGATCACACTGGCGGGGTTCTTGCAGAACACCACCGGGTGCTGGGGCAGATCAGCACCCAGATCGGCGCCGAGCTCCGCGGCGTGGTCGGCGTAGTTCTTGCCGATGCCGAAGATTGCCGGTGGCCACAGCATCGGCTCAGGCCAGCCCCACCAGCTTCAGCGACAGGTCCCAGACCCCCTGGGCCGTCTCAGGGTTGCTGGCCTTATCCGACAGCTCCTGGCTGAATTGCTTGCCGCCCTGCTTCTGGCGGTTGCCCCAGCTCCAGTGCACACCCGAGACCGCAAAGTCGGGATCGGCCACCACCTGGGCAAGGCGCTCGCCCGCCAGGGCCTGGCTCACATAGCCGCCGGTGATGTTCTTCTGGAACCAGGGGAAGATGGTCTGAAACGCCCTCGGCGTGTTGCGGAACAGGGGCGTGTCGGCCACGCAGCCCGGATACAGGGAGCTGAACACGATCCCGGTGCTGCCGTGCAGGCGGCGGTGCAGCTCCTGGGTGGTGATCATGTTGCAGAGCTTGCTGTCCTTGTAGGCCTTGCCGGGCTTGAACGGCTTGCCGTTGGCCATGGCGATAGGCTCCTTGAAGCCGGCGTTGAAGCCGCTCAGGTCGCCCAGGTCGGCCGGGGCCGGAATGGGGATCTTACCGCCCAGCTCCTTGGAGTTGGCCGTCACCGTGCCCATGATCACCACCCGCCGCGACGGGTGCTGGGAGCGCTGCAGGTCGGGCAACAGCAACTGGATCAGCAGGAAATGCCCCAGATGGTTGGTGGCCATCGAGAGTTCATAGCCCTGGGGCGAGCGCTCGGGTTGCTTGAGCCGCGGCTTGTAGACCGCCGCATTGACCACCAGGGCATCGAGGGGGCGCGCCAGTGAAGCGATCAGGGTTTCCACCCCCACCCGCACGCTGTCGAGATCACCCAGATCGATGCGCAGATGGGTGAGCTGGGCCGAGGGGATGCCCAGCTGCTCGGCGGCGGCGGCGGCGCGCACGGGATCGCGGTTGGCCGTCACCACGTGCCAACCCCGATCCACCAGGGCCTTGGTGGCGTTGAGCCCGACACCGGAGGTGGTACCGGTGATCAGGACGCTGCCAACAGGACTGGGGCTCGACATCGGGAGGCGCAACAACCAAAGCGCCCCAACTTACGAACCGGGGCCTCCGGCTGGGGCCCCGTTCCAAACCACCCGCAGCCGGTTGGGGGCGATCCACTGGTTCTGCTCACGGATCAGGCGCTGCTCACCCCCCACGCTGAACAACTGGTCAAACCGCTCCCGTGCCTTGGCCAGCTTGCCCTGCTCGATCTCGAGCACGGCGCTGAGCTCACCCTGGCGGTCCATGCGCTCCTGATAGGCCACCGCCAGCCGCACCAGGCTGATGCTCACCACCGTGACCAGAGAACACTTGACCAGCAGGCCGATGAGGCTGCAGAGCAGCTCCTGCCGCTCGCTCGACACACCGATCAGGCTGCCATCGGCCGCAAACACGGCATGGCGCGGAGGAGTGGCAGCCAATGGGTTGGGCTGGCTGCTGCGCTGATCTGGGGTGCTTGGCGTGGTGCGTTGGCGGCTGCTGCTGCGGCTGCTGCTGCGGGTGTGCGCGCTGGGCCTGGCCTGACGCTCGCGGCGGCGACGGCTCTCGGCGGTCTGGGCAACAGGCACGGGCTGCAGGCAAACACGACACTGATTGCCGAACAAGATCCGGCTGGGTTGCTTTTAGCTCCCCAATCGGACCTTGCCAAGGGATGCAGCGGCCGAGCAGCAACACTCGGCAATGGATCGGCGACGATCAGGCCCTGAACCAATCAGGCCTTGTAGAGGCTGAAGCAGAGACGCACGGCCAGCACGCCGGCATGGGCCGCCACCACGAGGGCGATCAGGATCTCGGCCTGGGTGATGGAGGTGACCATGGGAGCAGTGCTGCAGACAACAACAGTCACCATTGTTGGGCTCGCGGTGGCTACGGTCGAGCCCCAGACGCCTTGCTGTTACAGCTCTTGATGGCCTCCAACGCCGCTGCCAGCCCCGTGACCCTTGCGGCCGACGCCATCCGAGGCCTCGACATCAGCGCTCTGGATCCCTGGGCGCGGCTCGACGGCGCCACGCTGCTGGGGCGAGGCGCCACGCTGGTGCTGCAGTTCGACTGGCCCCGCGACGCCGAGGACCCGCGCGAGCTGTCGGAGATTGCCGAGCTGCGGCTGTGGAGCCTGCGGGCCGACGCGGCCTACCCCTGGCTGCCGCTGGTGCTGGAGCGCAGCAGCGGGCAGCTGGCCCGGCATGTGGCCATGCTGCTGCCCCACAGCTTCAGCCGCAGCGAAGGCCTGCGCTTCGCCCCGGAAGCGCTCGAGCTGTGGATCAGCCACCGGCTGTTTGTGCTCGATGGCTGGGCCCAGGGCCAGGGCCTCAACTGCCGCCAGACCCTCAGCCAGATGGCCGCGGTGCTGGGCTATGAGCTGGATGCCGGCTTCTGGCAGCTGCTGGGCTAAGCCAACGCCAGTGCCAGGGCGCGCCGGGCGCTGTCGAGGGCCAGCAGGGCGGTCATCGCCCGCAGCAGCCACACCAGGGTGCCTTCGCCCACGCGGTTGAGCTGCGCCGCTGACCAGCGGGCACCCAGGGCCGCGATGCCGCCCAGCAGCGCCGCCACCGGCAGCAGGCCGCGCCCATCGGCCACAAACACGGGGGCCGCCACCGTGGCTGAGGCCAGCACGGCCAGGGTGCTGAGCCGCACCGCCAGGCGCACCGGCTGGCGCAGCAGGGTCACCATCAACGGCACCATCACCAGCCCGCCGCCCAGCCCCAGCAAGCCGCTGGCCAGGCCTGCCACCAGCCCCACCAACGCCAGCCCCGGCAGTGCGGGAGCCGGCGGATGCTGGTTCTCGTGCTCCAGGGCCGCTGGACGCAGCACCAGGGTCAGCACGCCATACATGGCCGCCTGCAGCCCCAGCAGCAGCGCCCCGTGGGCACTGCGCCCCAGATGGCTGAACAGGGCACTCGAGCTGGCAGCCCCGAGGGCGATCGCCAGGCTGGGCCCCAGGGGCAGGCTGCGGCTGCGCAGATGGCTCCAGGTGCCCCCCAGTGTCGTGGGCACGATCGCCAGACTGCTGGTGGCCAGGGCCTGGTGAGGATCCAGGCCCAGCAACAGCAGCAACGGCGAAAAGATCAGACCACCGCCAATGCCGAGCAGGCCCGAGAGCAGGCCGGCCAGCAGCCCCAGCGGCACCAGGGGCAGCAGACTCCAGAGCGTGAGCTCCATGGCGCTCCCCGATGTTGTTGCCAGCATCGCCGATGGCGACCACCCTGCTGCAGGGCACGGAGCTCAGCGGGGTGTGGCAGATGGCCCTCGACGCGGCCCTGCTGGAGCAGCGCCGCCCAATCCTGCGCTTCTACCGCTGGAGCCGGCCGACGCTGTCGCTGGGCTTTCACCAGCAGCCGTTGCAGCCGGCCTGGCTCCAGTGGCAGCGCTCCGGTGGCGGCGATCTGGTGCGCCGTCCCAGTGGCGGTGGGGCGGTGCTGCACGGCGGCGACCTCTGCTACGCCCTGGTGTGGCCCGATCCCGCCTGCGGCCGCCTTGAGGCTTACCGGCAGGTGTGCGCCTGGCTGCAGCGGGCCTTTGCCGAGCTCGGCGAACCGCTGGTGTTCGGCGGCGCAGCGGCCAGCACAAGCGGCGACTGCTTTGCGCGCAGCACCAGCGCTGATCTGCTCACTGCCGAGAGGCAGAAACGCATCGGCAGTGCCCAGCGCTGGCAACGGGGTTGCCTGCTGCAGCACGGCAGCATCCAGCTCAACCCCGATCGCGTTTTTTGGCAGCAACTGCTGAACGGGCCAGGGCCGCAGCTCCCAGACCTGGGGCTCTCGCCGGCGCAGCTGGCGGAACACCTGCTCAGCGCCGCGCCCCCGTGGCTGCAGCTGACGGCAACCGAGCATCCCCTGGATGCCGAGCTGCTGGCCCTGGCCGGCAACCAGCTCGAGCGTTACCGGCTGGGGGGCTGAGCGGCAGCGCTCGTGGCAGCGCGCACCTCGCCGCTGGCCAGCATCGAGCGCACCACCTGCGGCAGCGCCAGGCCCAGGGGATAGCCCTGCTGGCGTTTGGCGGCCTCCAGCAGGGGCGGCGGCAGCCGCAGCCCCAGCCGCTGCAGCAGCGCCAGGCCCAGCTCACTGCGCTCGAGGGTGCCGCTGGGAAGGCCCGCAGGGCTGAGCACCAGCAAGCGCTCCACGCCGCGCTCCTCAAACAGCTGCACCGCCTGCCACAGCGGGGCGCTGTCGGAGATCGAGGCCAACTCGCTCAACGGGCGCACATGATCACCCACCGGCTCCCGGTCCCAGCACTGCACGGGCAGCTCATGCAGGGGGCGGTCGTCGATCAGCCCCTGCCAGCGGCCGCGGTCGCACACCAGCAGCCAATCGCCCTGGCCCTCGCCAGGCTTGTCGTTGAGGCGCAGGCGGCTCAACTCCCGCAGGCTGGTGCGGGCCTCCAGCACGCGGAAGCGGCGGCTGGCGGCATCACGCACCAGCACATCCTTGAGCAGTTGCTGCAACACCAGCAGTTGGCGCTGGTTGCGCGCCGCCCCCAGACCGAACCAACCGAGCAGGATCAACCACGCCCCACCGATGCCGCTGCCGCGCAGCAACAGCACCGTGCCCAGCCCGATCGCCAGATACGCCAGAAAACGCCCGCTGGCATTGGCCACCTCCAGGCCCTTGCGCTGGCTGCCCGTGACCTGCCAGACCAGGGCCTTGACGATCAGACCGCCATCGAGCGGCAGTCCGGGCAACAGATTGAACAGGGCCAACACCAGGTTGAGCCCCCCCAGCTCACCCACCATCGCCCCGAGCGCCGGCGACAGGTGGGCGGCGCTGTGGGTCGAGGCCAGCAGCACGACCGCCAGCAGCAGGCTCACGGCCGGCCCCGCCGCAGCCACCAGCAACGCCCCGCGGGCGGTGTTGCATTCGCGCTCAACGCTGGCCACGCCCCCCAGCAGAAACAGGGTGATGCTGCGCACCTTCACCCCCTGGGCCAGGGCCACCAGCGAGTGGCCGAGCTCATGCAACAGCACCGACACAAACAGCAGCACGGCGGTGATCAGGGCCAGCGCCCAGCGCTGCGGTTCGGCCGGAGCCGGATCCAGGGCCCGGCTGTAGTGCTGTTGGAAGGCCAGGCTGGCCAGCAGCAGAATCACAAACCAGCTCGGATGGATGCGCAGGGGGATGCCGCGAACCTTGAGCAATGTCCAGCCTTCTCCCACGGCCTCCGGTGCAGCGGTGTGTGGGCCCAGCGGCCGCGTTGTGAAGCCCAATCCTAGAAATGGTTGCCACCGCCGGCGCTGCCCAGCCGATGACCCTGCTGAAGATCTGCGGGCTGCGGTTGCCGCAGCAAGCCGCCGCCATTGCCGCCCTGGGGGTCGACGCCATCGGCGTGATCGCCGTGCCCAACTCACCGCGGTTTCTGGAGCCTGACCAGCGGCCAGAGCTGTTTGCCGCCGTCGAAGCCGCCAACCCGCGCTGCCGCGGCGTGCTGGTGGTGGCCGATCCCGAAGCGAGGGAGCTCGCGGCTCTGCAGGCCGGCCAGGGGCATCGGGTGGTGCAGCTGCACGGCAGCGAGACACCACAGCGCTGCAGAGCCCTGCGCGCCCAGCTGCCGGGTTTGGAGCTGTGGAAGGCCCTGCGCATCCGCAGCCACGACGATCTGGAACAGGTGCAGGCCTACGCCGGGGTCGTGGATGCCGTGCTGCTCGATGCCTGGGTACCTGGTGCCCTCGGCGGCACCGGCCACCGCATCCCGCTCGAGTGGCTGGAGGGCTTTGCGCCGCCCCTGCCCTGGTGGCTGGCGGGGGGCATCGCCGCCAGCACCGCCACCGCTGCCCTGGCCGTGCTCCAGCCCACGGGGCTGGATGCCTCCAGCGCCCTGGAGAGCAGCCCGGGCATCAAGGATCTGCAACGGGTGCGCGAACTGGTGGCGGTGGTGAACGCGCCGCGGCAGGGTCGAAGCGATTGATGTCGCCCGCTGCTCCCGCCATGGCCGTTCTGCGCCTCCACCGCCCCGCCGCTCTGCTGCTGCTCGCCGCCCTGGGCAGCATCGCCGGCTCCCCGGCTCTGATGGCCCAGGACATGCTCAACGGCTGCCAGCTGGTGCAGGGCGAGCTGCAGTGTGTGCCCGGGGTGAATGCCGATCCGCAGCAGCAGATCCGCGACCTTCGCCAGCAGATCGCCACCGATCAGAATCTGGAAAACGCCGTGCAGCAACGGATTGATGGGCTGCAACAGCTGGTGCTGATGGGCCAGCTGGCCCAGGGCTCGCTGCTGATGGCCAACCTTGGGGCCGGGCTTGCCCAGGATCCGCTGATCAACATGCCCCCAGGCGCCTTCCACTGGTACCGGTTGCCCGCCGGCGGCAGCCAATGGGTATTGATCAGTGGCGCCAGCGGTCCCAACTACCGCCTGCAACCCGCGGATGTGGGCAGCCAGGTGATGGTGGTGATCGCCGTGCCGGCAGCCGGCGGCAGCCAGCGCCAGATGTCCACCCCGGTGGGACCGGTGGGCCCTTAATGGGGCGCGCTTCCGACGGGCCGCTGATGGCTCCTGTGGGCAGGCCCCTGGAGGCTTCAGGTGGCGAGCAGTGATTCCTGCTGCTTGACCAACTCGAAGAATTCGGCCTTGAGGCTGGGGTCGTGGCGGAAATCGCCGCGCACCACCGAGTTCACCATGCTGGTCTGGGGTTCCTTCACGCCACGCCACTTCATGCAGTAGTGCTGGGCCTTGACCAGGATTGCCAGCCCCTGGGGCTCACACAGGCGCTCAATCTCGTCGGCAAGGATCATTACCGCCTCCTCCTGGATGTGTGGGCGTGAGAACACCCAATCGGCCACCCTGGAAAACTTCGACAGGCCGATCACGCGGTCACCCGGCTTGATCCCGATCCAGCAGTTGCCCAGGATCGGCACCAGGTGGTGCGAGCAGGCTGAGCGCACCGAAATCGGCCCCACGGTGTAGATCTCATCGAGCTTCTTGACGTTGGGGAAGCTGGCGATCTTGGGCTGCTGGTGATAGCGACCCTTGAACACCTCATGCAGGTACATGCGGGCCACCCGCTCGGCCGTTTCCTCGGTGTTGTGATCGTTGTCAATGTCGATCACCAAGCTGCGCAGCAGGTCACGCACCTTGCCGGTGACTTCGATCTCCAACTGCTCCAGCTCGCCCTCGAGCAGGTGCTCGGCGATGTTGTCGTTGGCGAAGAACGGCGCTCCCGCCAGCTCCAGCCGCTGACGGATGCGCAGGCTCACCGGCGCCGGCACGGAGCTGGGCACGGAGCTCCCTCGCACCGGACCGGTCGGCAGGCTGGGGGGGAGAGTCGAGGTCATGGGAGTCAAAAGGCGCCTGCGGCAGGCATCAGGGTCAGGTCTTCCAGCACCTGATTGGCAGGCTGTTGAGCCAGGTGCAGCACAGCACGTGCGACCTGGTGGGGATTAAGCATGGCACGGCGATCAAAACAACTGTCGACCGATTCGCTATCCCAGAGGGGGGTGTTCACCGAACCCAGGGTGAGGGTGCTCACGCGAATGCCATGGGAGCGCTCCTCTTCGGCCAGACAGCGGCTAAAGCTGGCCAGGGCGGCCTTGCTGACGCAATAGGCCCCCCACTGCGGAAAGGCATTGCGGGCGGCATGGCTGCTCACGTTGATAATCTGGCCGCCACCGCGCTCGCGCAGCAGGGGCACCACCACCCGGCACACCTGAAACACGCTGGTGAGGTTGAGCTGCATCAGCCACTGCCACTGGGCCAGGGGCATGCTGCTCAGCGCGCCGGTGTAGGCCACACCGGCGTTGTTGATCAACAGCGCCGGCGCTTCATGGCGGCTGCACAGCTCCGTGAGGGGCTCCTCGATTGCCTCAGGACACGACAGGTCAATGGCTGCCGTCTCGACCCGGCGGCCAAGGCTGCGCAACTCGGCCGCCAGCTGCTCGAGTGGCTCGGCCGAACGGGCCAGCAGCAGCAGGTCATAGCCCGCCGCAGCCAGCAATCGGGCCGTGGCCGCGCCGATACCGCGGCTGGCCCCCGTGATCAGGGCGGTGGTCATGGTCAGCTGCCCCGACTGGTGTCGGGGCTGGCGCTGGAGGTCTGGGGCTGGCCACCCTCCAGGAAGCGCCCCATCCGCCGAAACTTGGCATAGCGCTGCTGCTGCAGTTCGGCAGCTGGCAGCGCCTGCAGGGCCTCCAGCTCCTGCAGCAGGGCCGCCTTCAGGGTTTCGGCGGCCTGCAGCGGCGCCCAATGGTTGCCGCCACAGGGCTCGTCGAGCACCCGATCCACCACCCCGAGCTGCAGCAGGTCGCTGCCGGTGATGCGCAGGGCCTGGGCAGCCTCGGGGGCCTTGCCCGCATCGCGCCAGAGGATCGAGGCACAGGCTTCGGGGCTGGCCACGGTGTAGACGCTGTGCTCAAACATCAGCAGACGGTCGGCCACGCCGATGCCCAGGGCGCCGCCCGAGCCGCCCTCGCCGATCACGGTGGCCAGAATCGGCACCCGCAACCGGAACATCTCACGCAGGTTGAAGGCGATCGCCTCGCCCTGGCCCTGCTCCTCGGCCAGCAGGCCGGCATAGGCCCCGGGCGTGTCGATAAAGCTGAGGATCGGCAGGTTGAAGCGGTCGGCATGCTCCATCAGCCGCATCGCCTTGCGGTAGCCGCCCGGCGAGGCCATACCGAAATTGCGGGCCACGTTTTCCTTGGTGTCGCGGCCCTTCTGGTGGCCCAGCAGCACCACCCCCTGCGCGCCGATGCGGCCGACGCCGCCCACCAGGGCCTGGTCGTCGCTGCCGCGGCGATCGCCATGCAGTTCAAAGAACTGATCGGTGATCACCTGGATGTAATCGAGGGTGCTGGGCCGCTGCGGGTGGCGGGCCACCTGAATCTTCTGGGCCGGCGTCAGTGAGGCGAAGATCTCGCTGCGGCGGCGGGTGGCCAGGGTCTCGAGCTGCAGCAGCTGCTGGCTCACATCGACCTCCGAATCGCGGGCCAGCTGGCGAATCTGCTCGATCTGCTCCTCCAGCTCCACCAGGGGCTTTTCAAACTCGAGCAGAGCGCGGCGGGCCATGGGGATCAGGGATCAGACGAACGAAAGCGAGCCTCAGGCACTGGCCAGAGCGGCGGCGGGCAGCTGCTGGTCTTCCAATGCCAGGGCCCGGAAGCCGTGGCGCAGGGAGACCTCACCGATCCAGTCCATCGCCTCAAGGCTGATGTTGTTGCGGCCCCAGCTGAAGTTGGTGTGGCGGCCTTCGAAATCGAGCAGCATGGCCTCGGCGAAACAGGCAAACATCTGCCGCTGGGGCTTGGCCATCTCGGCCACCTCCATCATCTGCCAGCCGATGTCTTGCCAGAACTCGACGATGCCGCCCTTGAGCACGTGCACACCCTCACAGGCGGCCTTGCTGTCGAGGTTCTTGGGGTAGCCGCCATCGATCATCAGACAGGGCTTGGGCAGGGCGTCGAGATCGATCTGCAAACTCTCCGGCAGGCTGGCGACCCACACCACCACCTGGGCTTCGGCCAGGGCCTCGTCGATGGCCAGGATTCGGCCCTCGCCCAGGCTCGCCTGCAAGTCGATCAGGGGCTGGGGCCGGCGGGCCACCAGCAGCAGCTCGCCCACGCCCTGGCGCTGCAACCAGCGGCAGACGGCGCTGCCGATGTCGCCACTGGCCCCCACCACGGCCACTTTGGCGCGGGCCAGATCGATGCCCAGCCGCTGGGCATTGCTGACCACCTGCTGGCAGATCACCCAGGCGGTGTGGGTGTTGCCGGTGGTGAAGCGCTGCCAGTCGAGCTCCACGGCACTCACCCGCTCCTCCTTGAGCAGGTTCATGTCTTCAAAAATGATCGAGGTGAAGCCCCCCAGGGCGGTGATGTCGATGCCGCTCTTCTGGGCCAGCTCCATCGCCTTGAGCACCTTGCGCTTGGCGGTCTTGAAGCGCCGCAGCATTTCGGGCACAAACACCGAATCGATGTAGGCCCCCTCGATCGTGGTGCCGGCCTGGCTGGTGACCCTGACCCGCTCCAACAGCTGGGGCGGTGCCGCACACCACATGTCGAGGTCGCCGTCGGCGTACTCGTCATAACCGAGGTTGCGGGCCTTGGCCCTGGCCTCGGCAAAACTGGTGGAGTGGCCGATCAGACCGAACATGGGGCGGCATGGGCGGGTCCAAAGCCCGCGCAGATCAGCATCCTGCCACGCCTTTCTGTAGCCCAGGGCACAGGGGCGGGGGGGAATCCGGCCCCTGGGCCGCGGGGTCTCAACCCACCAGCGCAGCGGCGGCGAACTTGGCGATCTCGCGGCCCGTGAAGCCGATCTCGATCAGGGCTTCCTGGTAGGAGCTCAGAAAGTCGGCCATCAGATCTTCTTTCTCCATCTGCAGCACGGCCGCATCTGCTGCCACCTGCTCGAGCATGGTGCGCACCAGCGGCAGGTTGTCGCGGTTGGCCTGCTCGAACTCCTCACGGATGCTCTCGAGGTTGGCCTTGAGCCACTCCTGGCCGTAGTTGAGGTGGGTGTACTCGTCCTTGACCACCCCTTCGGTGATCTTGCGGGCGAAGGGATCGGCCACCGGGATGTAGATGTGATACGCCGAGATGGCGAAAGCCTCGATCAGGATGGCCTGGATCAGCAGGCAGGTGACCACCTTGCCCTCGGCCAGGGCCGCCTGGAAGTTGTTGCGCAGCGGCGCAAAGAAGTCGCGCGCAAACGGCATGTCGGCGGTGACGCCCAGGTTGTTGGCACAGGCGGTGAAGCCCTTCATGTGCTTGAGCTCCATGCGCGCCAAGCGGGAGAGCTCTTCGGCCTGATCGGGAATCAGCGTGCCGATGGAGATGTAGTTGTTGTGGGCCTCCTGCTCGCCCTCGATCACGATCGCATTGATGCGGCTGTAGGCATCCTTGTAGACCTCGCTGTGAAAGTCAGGCAGGGCTGAGGCATTGGAAGCATCGTGCGAAGACGCTTCCACTGGAGAGGCAAGGGTCGCCATGGCTACCGCGCGAGGTCAGGAGCAGGCTTGACTGTAACTACCTTCAGTGGCCCTGGGGCCAATCGCTGGCCATCAGCCGCTCAAACAGCCCGCACCACCCCAGCACCAACCGCTCAGCCAGGCGCTCACCCCGCTCAGAATCAGCCCCCACGGGGTCGCCGATCACCCCTGAAGCGCTGAGGTCGCTGCTCAGCCAGGCCGTGGGCACAGCCCCCTCGAGGCTCCAGCCCGCCGGAGGCTGGCCGCCGCGCCGTCCATCGGCCGGGGGCAGCGGGCCCACCAGCTCGGGCGCCAGGTGAAGCATCAGGCTGGTTTCGGCCAGCCCCGCATGCAGGCCTTGGCTGCGTTCGGGCTCTGGGATCAGCTCAGCCACCCCTTCAGGACCGCTCCACACAAAGCAGGGCAGGACGGCCAACCGTGGGGCGCTGGCCCGCAGCTGGCGCGCCGCCACCTGCAGCAGGGCGATCTGACCGCCATGGGCGTTGAACAGCACCAAACGCGCAAACCCCAGCGCCGCCAGTTGCTGCCCAACGGTGACCACCTGGGCGATCAGCAGCTCGGCCGGCAGGCTCAGGGTGCCGGCAAATCCCTGGTGCTCAGGGGAGAAGCCAAGGCTCTGCAGCGGCAGGCGCCAGAGCGGCAGCTCGGCCGGCAATCGGGCCAGCACCCGATCCAGCAGGCGGTCGGCAAACAGGGCATCGGTGCCCAGCGGCATGTGGGGCCCGTGCTGCTCGAGGGCACCCCAGGGCCATACCACCGTACTGCCGGGCCGGGCAGCCGCAGCGGCAGCAGCCGGGCTGCTGAGCTGGCTGAGACACTGCGCCATGGCCGCCGGATTCGATCCCTACAGTGTGGGATCTCCAGTCTCCAGCGTGGTGATGGCCGGATCCGGCAACCCTTCCTCTGCCCCTTCCCCCCGGCCCGTGCCCCCCGGTGAACTGCGTCGGCCCAGTGAGCCTGCCCAGCGCCGGCCACCCCAGGTGCTGCTGATCAAGAAAGACACCGACAGCCACAGCGGCGAAGCCGATCCCGGGGCCCAGAACCAGACCGACACCCAGCCAGCTGCACCCACAGCCCAGGCACCGAAGAGCGCCGCCGCTGATGCGCCAGCCCCCGCAGGCGGCACGGGCCGGCGCAGCGATGCCGAGCTGTTTGACCTGGGCGGCATGGAGGGCCTGACGATGGCCTACCTGCTGGGCCCGGCCGACCAGAAGCGCCGCCCGGCCCAGCAGCAGCAGGACGCGGCTGCAAGCGTGCGCCGCAGCGTCGACGACTTCGACTTCGATGAGGAGGCCTTCCTGGCGGCCCTCGACGAGAACGAACCGGTCGGCACCACCGGCGAGGTGGTTCAAGGGGTGGTGATCGGGTTTGAAAGCGATGGGGTCTATGTCGACATCGGCGGCAAGGCGCCGGGCTTCATGCCCAAGAAGGAAGCCGGCCTCGGCGTGATTACCAACATCAAGGATCGCTTCCCCAAGGGCCTCGCCGTGGAGGTGCTGGTCACCCGTGAGCAGAACGCCGACGGCATGGTGACGATCAGCGCCCGCGCCCTGGCCCTGCGCCAAAGCTGGGAGAAGGTGCGCCAGCTCGAGAAGGAGGGCAAGGTCATCCAGGTCAAGGTCAACGGCTTCAACCGCGGGGGCGTCACCTGCGATCTCGAGGGACTGCGGGCCTTCATCCCCCGCTCCCAGCTGCTGGAGGGCGAACAGCACGAGGCCCTGGTGGGGAAGACCCTGGGCGTCACCTTCCTGGAGGTCAATCCCGAAACCCGCAAACTGGTGCTCTCTGAGAAGAAGGCAGCCACGGCGGCGCGCTTCGCCGAACTGGAGGTCGGCCAGCTGGTCGAGGGGGTGGTGGCCTCGATCAAGCCCTACGGTTATTTCATCGATCTGGGCGGCATCAGCGGCCTGCTCCACCAGAGCTGCGTCAGCGGCGGCCAGCTGCGTGACCTGCGCGAGGTGTTCAGCCCGGGTGAGCGGGTGCGGGCGCTGATCCCCGAACTCGACCCCGGCCGCGGGCGCATCGCCCTAAACACCGCACTGCTCGAGGGCCAGCCGGGGGAGATCCTGATTGACAAGGAGAAACTCCAGGCTGAAGCCGAAGAGCGGGCCAACAAAGCGCGTTCACTGTTGCGCCAACAGGACCAGACCGCTGGATGAGTGCGCTCGCAACAGCCACAGCCCCCGACTGGGAGCTGGACTATTACTCGAGACCGATCGTTGAAGACGACGGCAAGAAGCGCTGGGAACTGCTGATCTGCAGCACCCCAGCCCCCGGAGAGCTCGAGCCCGCCTTCCAGTGGGTGCAACACTGTGCGGCGGGCAGCGTCAATTCGATCTGGCTGCGCGAAGCCCTCGAGACGGCCATGGCCGCCGCCGAAAACCAGGGGCTCGGCCGCCCCAGGCGATTGCGCTGCTGGCGTGGTGCCATGCGCACGATGGTGCAGCGCGCCGCCGAGGGCCTGGGCCTGGAGCTGATCCCCAGCCGCCGCTGCTATGCCCTGGTGAGCTGGTTGCAGGAACGCGAACGCACGGTGTACCCCGCCGAAACGGGATACCTGGCCGGGCCGTTGGCGCCACCGCCTGAACCGATCCGCCCCCTGGCGTTGCCCCTGCCCGAAACGGCCCGAGGCGACAGTTGGGGCTGGGCCAGCCTGCAACTGGGCGAACTGGCGGAGGCGAGCGAGTGGGCGATCGATTTCGCCGGCCTCACCCCTTTGCCCCCTGGGTTTGACCCCACCACCACGGTCCCCGGCATTCGCCTGTTCTGCAGCAACCGGGCCCTGGCCATCGCCGGCTGGGTGGCGGGCCTGGAACCGGTGCGGCTGGAGGTCGACGGACGCCAGCTGGTGCTCGAAGCGGGACTGGACGATCGCTGGCTGCTCAGCGATC
>Ga0194124_10001956_pt1 | contig 24509 bp, 27 predicted proteins | sample TA2KigCas0mmetaG_FD_148605 | JGI IMG/M metagenome (GOLD analysis project Ga0194124, IMG submission 148605) | Freshwater microbial communities from Lake Tanganyika, Tanzania - TA2015031 Kigoma Deep Cast 0m | ecosystem: Environmental > Aquatic > Freshwater > Lake | place: Tanzania: Lake...
CGGTAATTTTGGGACTGTATAAGCATGCGGGGCTGCAGAAGCATGGGGGGGTAAGGGGGGAACGGCAGTTCCCCCCCTTTAGTCCCAAATCGTCCTTAAGTAATAATTAATTCCATCGCTGACGCGTAATCCGAACATTTTGCATGCCTCTTTGGCGGCGATCTGTTGAGCTTCTTTTTTTGATTTTGCGGATCCATACGCAATGTCATGTCCATAAATATCTTTCACACTCTCAGTGTATACTTTGCGCTTCGCCTTGTCCTCTCCTTGGCTGATTTCCTCTGTATTGACGCTGGAATAGGTGGGGAATTTACCGTCGAAATGAGACTGGTAGTATCGCATGAGAATATCCTTGTAATTATCATTGTAAATAATGAGCATTGGTATATCAATTTTGGTTTCAATGGAATTCAGAATGAATTTTTTTACAATATCATATTTATATTTTGCACCGGTTTGCTCCCATAGGGCGCCAATAAATGCTTCAAATGCGTCTTCCAGATGTTTAGCATTTGTGCGCCCATTGCAATAGTCTTCTGTATGTTTGGAAATAATGAGGAGTGGACTGAACCCTAGAAAACCGCCTAATTGCGCTAATGCCTCCGTTTTCACTAATTTGCTGCGGAAAATTGTGTAGAACCCCTCTTCTTGGTTGGGGAATCTCTCCCAAATATAGACTCCAACGATGGATTGAATAATTGAATCACCGAGCCATTCAAGGCGTTCCATGGATTGTTCCTGAATGGGCAGGCATTTGGCGGGGTCGACGCCTTCATCTTCATTTTCAATGACATTTTTGCCCTGTTTTTTTGATCTATTATGAGTATATGATATATGCGTAAATGCCCGCTGGAAATTGGGCAAATCCCATTTTGTAAAATCTTCACTATTCTTCTCTAATTCTTCCAAAATACCTGCTTTTTGGAAGATAAGTTTTAAATCTTGAATGGTGATATAGCGATTGCTAGGATTATGTAGACTTTGGTAAACTGTTTGTGTTTCGTCTTGCATTATAAGGTTTTATTATATTAATGAAATAGAAAAATTTTAAATCACTTTTTTACAAATTTTCAGAAAATAAATATACAAAGATTTAAGATATATATTTTATTTTATAAATAAATATATATGCCGGAAAATCTGGAAATTATTTTTAATCATGTATTAGACAAAGCCTATAAATTAAGAAAAGCAAATCCGACTAAATTTGATGGGCTAGGTTTTTGGCAACCAATCAAAAAACTTCTTGAGCCGTTGGATGAATATTCCGCCAAAAAGTGGAAGAAATTACCAAAAAATTTAACCAAAAAAATTATGCTTTTGCCAGAATACACCATAAATGGATATGATGCGAAAAGTATAATAGAAATTAACCATTTTATTATACAACAAGTCAGAATTCCGCTAAAAGAAGCCCCGACGATTCGTAAAATAATACAAATTGCATTAAATATTGGGCAATACAGAGGAAGTGGTGGGAAAATGATTTTTAATAATATTGGGCAATTTATTTCTCGGAAAGATATTTTGGAATTATCTAAACATATTCCAGATGATGTTGTTAGAAAAATTCGGGAATATTTGGATGTGAGCACTAATTTTAATTTCCAATAAATTCTTGTAATTGCGTAATATTCGTAATTTTATGAAATTCTTTTTTCAATTGTGCAAAAGGTGTAACTATTATAGTATTTTTATCAAAAATACTTTTTTCTATTAAATACATTTCATAATAATCTATAAAAATTTATTTATTAAAATAATAAATAATTAAACAGTAAATACTGATAATTTACTCATAAACTCCGCCACAATTGAGACAATCGACTCCACCTTTTGTTCTGCATGCTTCACATTTAGCATCGTTGTAAGGAGGCAAGCCATTGATCGGACTTTTATAGAGGTAGATTCCTAGTCGGGTGATTTTTGGGTCATAAACTCCTTTGGGTTCTGTGCACAAATCTTTATTGGAGCTCACTGAATTAGTGGTCGCGACTATATCGCGGCTCCATGGGTAAAGAGGGGTGATATTTACATCAGAATTGCGGCGATTCATATACCAGGCAGTTCGCTTCTCCTGGCTGACATCATTTACCTGAGTCTGGAAAGTTTGAAGAGGACCATTGCAGGGAACGGCATTGAAACCAACGCAATTAACGTTTTTAAAAGAAACGGATTGAGGGCAGTGGTTATTTGTATGGACCATTATATTCTAATATGAGATAAAAATTATTTTTCCTCCTGGAAAATATAAGTTCTGATTTTTTCCGCCAATTTATCTCCTAAACGTCTTTTTTCACTGATCCGGATATTGCCCAATTCCTTCAGATCCATCCCATCCATCCTATCCAACAAAGTCCGCATATTTGGATATTTCTCCGCAATTTTTTCAGCTATCGCAGAACTAACACCTGGAATGAGACTTAATTGCCCTAAATAACAATGTTTGGGAGTATTAAATTTCCCCTTTGCATATCCCTCTAAACTAATATTTTGACCCCCGCCCTCCAATTCATCAAATTTGTCTTCGTCCAATTTCTTCTTAATATCCGTAATTATTTGGGCAGTTCTCACCATGTCATCACATTGAATAACTCCAATATTATCACGGAGTATCATATTCACTAAAGCACCCCAATAAGACCTATCTTTGTTATCTCCATGTTTTTCCTCGAACAAATAGATAATATTTTTACGCCCTTCATCTGCCTTATTGCGCCACTCAAGTAGCCGCAATTTCTGATTTTTATAACGCCCATCTGTTATACTAGCATGAAAGTCCGCAATTGTTTTGCGTTCAATCAAAATTTGGCGCTTAGGGTGCTCAATAAGAATATCACCTAATTCAAGGGCTTTTGTGACAAAAGCCTCCCCATTTTTCTCTAATAATTCGCGAAGCTTGCATTCTCTTGTGTCTACAGAAATAACAGCCATTAGTTCTATTATTCCATTTTTTCTAAGCTCTGAAAATGATAGCCGACGCGCTCTATTTTATCCGCCATGCAAGGAACGCCCAATTTATCGCCAATATCCGCGCACAATTGGCGAATATAAGTGCCACTACTAACTTTCGCCAGCATCGGGATTCCAATGAGCCGGATTTTATCGGTTTCTTTGTATTCCATATATTGCGCCGTAATTTGTTCCTTCCTTAATTCTAGCCCATCTGGAATGAGCCCGACTTGTTCCATAAAATGGTTCATATTGCGAATGGAAAAAATTGGTTTAGCATCTTGTTCAAGATTATATATTTTTACGACATGCTTGGGAATTTCCGACTCTTCCAATTCAATCCCATTTTTCGCAAAATACCATAAAGGTTTTTTTACCCCATTTTTATGAATTTGGTATGCACTGTAATTTGGATACTTTTGTTCATATTCACCCAGAAATTGGCTAAAAACTTCTAGCAATCTAGACATATTAATCGTATTCACAGTCTGAATTTTATGGATCATCCCCAAACAATCTCCAGTGTCTGTGGACATCCCTATGATCAGATTAAATTTATAAGTCTTGTCCATATTCATATATTTGTCGCGACTTTTGAGCTCATCTCCTTCCAAATAGATTATAATTCCGGACGCCAATGGATCCAATCTGCCAATATACGATATTTTATTCTGGCTATCATCGGCGACTTGTTTGGTTATGTCCCCAAATGGAACTCCGGGATTTTTATAAGCGATGTGCATTATTGCTTTTATATGATAATTACTTTAAGTTTAGTTAAAGAAAATATCATATCAGAAAATTTATGAGTAAGTTAATTCTATTCGATATTGATGGAACAATTGCTGAGTCAAGCCAGCAAGTTTCTCCAGAAATGATCTCTAAGATAACCGAAAAAATAGAGGCTGGATATGATATTGGAATTGTTGGAGGGGGGACTTTTGAAAAAGCGACATCTCAATTGGAAACCCTAAAAATAACGCATTATTTCACGGAATGTGGATGTGTATATCATACTAGAAACTCCGACGGATCTATTTACAATGTTTATAAGAAAAATATTCGCCAACATCCTCTTTACCCACAAATAAACATTTTAGTAAAAGAGGCGCTCCAATTTCTTGCAAAAGTAGATTATGAAATCACTGGGCATTTCATAGATTTGCGAAATGGAATAATTTATATTTCCCTGATTGGAATGGTGGCTACTCTGGAAGAAAGGGCGCGATTTATTGAACTTAATAACAAGCTCAATTACCGAAAACAGTTAATCAACATATTAAAAAATAAAGCATGGGAATTGAAAATAGAGAATGAAGTTGTTATTGCAGAAGGAGGCACAGTTGGTGTTGGAATTTATCCTAAAGAATATGATAAAGTCCAGGTTATGGAAGTAATCCGACCATTTGGATACGATGAAATCCATTATTTCGGTGATAAATACGAAGAAGACGGAAATGATTATCATTTACTTAATCATAAAGATATTATACCACATCGCGTAGATTATGTGGAGGATACATTAAAAGAATTAGATTTTTAGTAATTTGTAAATTTATAAGTCAATATTTTATCTTATAGTTGTTTTGATATTACTGTTTTGAACAACTAAATTTGGGAATATTAAAATTGAATTAATTATTTTTTTATAAGATAAGTTTTGTATTTTAGTGTCAATTGCATTTGTTATTTTTTTAATTTTTTCAATTATTCTATTGATATTTTTATTATTTACAATATAGGCATGGGTTCCAGATAAGCTAACTGTATTATCTAGATAATATATATTATCTTGAATATTTTTTCCATGATTATCTCGTAAATTTCCTAAAAATATCATGTCAAAATCAATATTTTTATTATTTAAGACTGATATTATTTTTTTTATTTCATGTAATAGATTATCTGATTTAATGACAAAATCATCTTCAAAAATAATAGTATAACCTTTTTTATTATCTTTTTTAATTTTTTTATAAATATTTAAATGGCTTAAATAACAACCTATTTCAGTCATTTTTAATTTTTCATTTCTAATATTATATTTCTTTTTTAATTCATTAATATCTGATTTTTTACCATTAACTGCTGGGAATATATCTATTTTATTATTTAATTTTTTTTCTTGAATTTCTATATTTTCAATTCTTTCTTTATTACCAAGAGTAATCACATAAAAATCTAATATATCATTAATATCAAATAATTCTTTATTATATTTTGGTTTAAAAAATGCAAAAATTATTACAATAACAATCAATAAAATAGATATTAGATATTTCATTATAATATCAAAGAAAAATTGTTTATTTATAAATATAAATATAAATAAATCAAAAGTATACCGCTGGCTAGACTTCAATTGTGCTCTTAAATAATATTCTTTCTTGATCAACTAAATTTGGATATACAACAATTGTATTAAATATATCTTCATAAGATAAATCTTGGATAGAATCATCAATAGTTGTATAAATTCGACTTAAATTATTGATTATTTTATCTATTTTACTATTATTTATCAAATATCCATGAGTTCCATATAAATTAGTATTTTTATCTAAATAATATAAATTATCCATGATATTTATACCATGATTATTTCTTAGATTACCTAAAAATATAAAATCAAAATCTATATTTTTATTTTTGAGTATATTAATAGATTTTTTTATTTCATTTTTAAAATCGGGTGTATTAATTAGGAAATCATCTTCAAAAATAACAGTATATCCACTCTTATTATCATTTTTTATTTTTTTATATATATTGAGATGACTAAGATAACATCCAATTTGACCCATTTTTTGATCGTATTTTTTTGATAATTTTTTATCATCTGCAATTATATTTGAAGTCATTAATTCATTGTAATCCAATTTTTTTCCATTTACAGCATTAAATATTTTAATTTTATCATTTATTTTATGTTGTTGTTTTTCTATATTTGCAATTCGTTCTTTTTTTCCAAGAGAGATAACATATAAATCTAAAGTATCACTATTATTAAATAATTCTTTATTATATTTTGGTTTAAAAAATGCAAAAATTATTACAATAACAATCAATAAAATAGAAATTACATAATTCATTATAATATTATAATCGAATAATTTTTTTCAATATATTATAAGATATCTTCTGTATTATCAACTGTGCTTTTGTAATTAGACTGATGTTTTATTATATTTGGATGTATAATTATTGTGTTGAAAACATTATTGTTGGATAAATATTCAATAATTACATCAATTGGTCTATCAATTTTACTTGTTTTATCAATTATTTTATCAATATTTTTATTATTAATTAAATAACCATAGAGACCCCATAATCTTTTTTTAGGATTAACGTGATATAAATTATCAATAATATTTTCCCCATAATTATTTTTTGTATTTCCTAAAAATAAGAAGTCAAAATCGATATTTTTGGTATTTAATGTATCAATTGCCTTTTTAACTTCATCCAATAGATTATCTGAATCAATTAAAAAGTCATCTTCAAAAATAATAGTATATCCTTTTTTATTATCTTTTTTTATTTTTTTGTAAATATTTAAATGGCTCAAATAGCAACCAGCCTCTCTTTTAGCATGATTTTCATTTTTTGATAAATCATGGTTTGCTGATAATATGTCTTTTTTAATTAAATCATTCATATTTAAATTAAGTCCAATAACACCATTATAAATATTTATTTTTTTTTCTATTTTTTTTTGTTGATTCTTAATATTTGCAATTCGCTCTTCTTTTCCAAGAGTAATCACATATAAATCAATATTATTTTTATTGTTAAATAATTCAATATTATATCTAGGTATTAAATATATAAAAAAAATAAATATAAAGATTATGAATATAGATTTTAGATATTTCATAATAATATTATAGAATAAAAAAAATGATTTTATTTAAAACTAAATCTATAATATAGTAAAGATAATGGAGCATTTATTACGAACGAAAATTTACTTCCGCGTTAGGAAGACAACAATGGAAATGTTGGAAGACCGCGGATATGAAGTAAGCACAGAAGATAAGAATATGAACTATGAAGATTTTACGAATCGTTTAGAAGAAAATGCGATCCAATTAGTGGCAACACATCGTACAAATCCTGTAAAAATGGCGTATGTAGCTTTTATATTAGATGCAAAATCTTTTAGTAAGAAAGATTTAGTTGCCTTAAAAGCGCTTATGGATGAAAAATACCCAACGAATGAAGTAACTGTTATTATTGTCCAGGACAAGCAAACTCCGCAAATTGCAAAAGAACTTCTAAATGATGAGTATAAATTATACGAAATTTTTTCAATGAAGAATCTTATGTTCAATATAACGCATCACGAGATTGTCCCTAAGCATATTCTTCTTAATCAAGAAGAAATTGAGCTTGTATTAAAACAGTATCAAACTACGCGGGCTCAGCTTCCTAAGTTACTAACAACTGATCCGGTTGCAAAATATTATGGGATGAAGGCAGGTGATGTTTGCAAAATAATTCGACAGAGTCCAATGACTGGCGAGAGTTATTATTACCGTATTTTGAAATAAAAAAAAAATTATGAATATTATGGATGACAAATCATATATAAAATTCAATTTAAACCAACCGAAAGACTTATCATCTCTGGCTTATAATACTGTGAATCAACTGCACACTCCTCTAGGATTTTCTACATATAAGAGCACACCGGCTTCTGGGAATTATTGGAATACAGAATCACAAGATATTTTATTAGAGCCAGCCCCAAGGAATCAATTATATAATCCAGTTAAGCAGACATATAATAAATCACCGGATCCTTATTATAAGGATATTTTAGGGAATGCAAATTGGGTAAGGGGAAATCAATTTAGCAATCATTATCCGATTGATAAATCAAAAAAATTTGTTGAAATAGTAGCAACACCAAGTGTGAAACAAAAAGGAAAAACAGTAGATTATTTAGGAAGCAATGCAAAAATAGTTGTGCGCAATGAGGATCCATTTTATCCATATCCATCACAAAAATTACTAGAAAATAAAAATTATGGCTCTTATCCACATGAACACAAGTATTTAAATGGACAGCCTATATTTAATTATGGAGCTGGATTAATGGAAGGAGGTGGAAGTAATCCTTATTTAGTGGAAGGTTTTAGTGGAACCTGTGAAAATAAAAATGGTCGTTTAGGTTTAGGAATTGGTCTAGTTTTGCTAATATTAATTTTGTATGCAGGATTTTATAAAAAATAATAATATTTTTTTTTCTATATCATTTTATGGGAGATAGCTCACAAACACCAGAACAAGTACAAGCTGCGATTAATTCTCTTAATACTTATATAAGCAATACAAATACTGATATTGTTAGTAAAAAAACTGAAATAAATAGAAAAGCAGCACAAATAACTGAAAAACAAAAACAAGTATATGGTCAGAGTCAAGAAATAGATGATAAAATCAAATTATTAGATACAAGGAATAAAATGTTACAGTTATCTATTGACCAAAATTCTTATAAAAAAAAAGTTATTTATAGTTTATTATCTGTTATTATAGCATTATTAGCGGGGATGATATTTTTTTATGCATTTTTTAGTAAAAAAATGACTTTGTAAATTGTTTATAAACATTGTTTTATAATATAAAATTATATTTTCTCATTTTATTTTAATATGAGAGGTAATGCTGAAGATCCAACAAATCAATTTATGAGTATTGACGAAGGTATAGAAATAATGAATAATAATATTTTAGGGCTTAAATCTCAAACAACAAACTTAGAAGAAAGTATTGAAAAAATAAGATTAGATCCTGAAAAAATTATGAATGAAATAAATGAAAAAAAATTAATAATGGAAAAAAATAAAAACATAATTCATGAAAAAATGAAAATATTAGAAGGGCGAAATAGAATGCTTCAAATATCCATGGATAAAAATATTTTTTATAAAAAATTAGTTTATGTAATATTGGCAATTGCAATATCAATTATTATTATTTTACTATTTGTAGTATCTTTTTTTAAAAGTTCGTAAAATATTATATTTATTAATTTAGAGAATGGGAGAATATAAATCTCAAATTGATTCTATATTAAAAAATCAAAATTACTTATTTTCTGAAGTAAATAAAGTATATCCATCATTTTCTTTATCTGATTTAGTAAGCAAGGCTCAACAAAAAGAACGAGATAGCATAAAAAATATAACAAATGCATCAAATGATAAAGCTTTAGCTGTAACCTTGAATTTAGCGAATATTTATCGAGAAAAATATGATATATTAAGTGCAAATGATAAATTAATTTCAAAAAATCAAGATACTTATTTAACAGATTTTAATGAAAATATTGAAAAAATTGATCAGTTGAATAATGTTATTTCTACTAAAAATAAAATAATTCAGATAAATCAATATGAACAATCAAAAAAGGACCGTATTATATTTATTATGCAAAAAATAATATTATTCCTTGTTTTGATGATAATACCAGTAATATTAATGACAATGGATTATATATCAATAGTTATTGGTATTATTTTTATAATTGTCTGTGCAATAATCACAGTTGTAGTAGTATTCTTTCAATTAAAGAAAATGCAAGATGATGATTTAGTGAATTTAGTAAACAAGACAAAACATACTGCTAAAGATTTTGCTAAAACATTTGTTAAAAATATATTTCCAAAAGATATTATTAAATCTTGTCCATCAAAAAAAAATCCAAAAGTAACAGTATCTATTGATAATAATTCAGGAAATGATAATAATTCAGGAAATGAAGTATGGCTTGATAATAGTGAGAATCAATGGAAAGATGGAGATATTCCAAGTATTGGAGCAACAAAACAAGGATATTTAGCACTTGGTGAAAAAGTAAATCCAAGTCCATATTACGGAGGTGATCCATCTACTCCAGAATATACTTGTAAATGGACCGGTGATCCTTCAAAAAGAACTAATATGAATTCGAAAGATACTACTTTTAAAACAAATATTCCTTGTGAGTATTATCCAGGATATCAGACAATTAAACGAGAATTTCCTAAATAATGATAATAATTTTCTAAATTGATAATAATAGAAAATGAATTCTAATTTATCAGATAGCGCCCCTATTACGATTCAAAATCCAGATAATTTTTTAAAAGGATATATTGAAAATACAGGGGCTAATTGGAATACTGATTGTTTAAGTAATGTTGTTAAAAATTTACGTGAAAAATTAACTGATTATGTTCAACAAGTAGGAGATTATAATACCATTCAATCATCAGAACCACAATGGATTCCACCATATGACACTAAAGCATGGGAAGATCCTTGTCCAGAAGGATGGACAAATAATAATGGAAATTGCACAAATCCTCAATATCCAGGTGAATGTAACGCTGGACAAACTAAACCTAGAAAGCATAACGCATCATGTCCACGAAAAACACAAGTTGATTATTATACACATAGACGTTTAGTTATAAAATACTACAAATTTAGATTTTTTGGAAAAACATTTCATATTCCATACCCCGATAATGAATATTACAATGTTTACAATAATAATTTTTATGCAGGATGGAGTGGACCAAATGATGCAGTTGGAAAATTTGAAAATACAAATATAGGAAAACAGAATAATGGAACATTTTGCACAGCGGGATCTAACAGATCGAATAGTCAAGCTGGAGCTTCAATTGATTGTTCTAGGAATGGAGGTAGATGGGTTACATACAATGGTGATCCAAATTTTAATAAAAACCCTTATACTTGTTATAAACCAGATGCATATTATAATTATACATATCCTCCATCTAATTTTAGGGGATATTCTGATGATAAGAAACGTGAATGGGAAAATAGTTGTAATGCATACTGGAGAATGAAGACTGTTCCTGGTGAATGGTCTTGCAAATATAATGATAAAAATAGCATACAGAATGACCTTGCAAACGGAAAAATTGAACAACTGCCTGTTAATATTAAGTCAACATTTGAAGCTGCATTAGCTGTTCTAAACTCAAAAAAAATGGTAAATAATTATTTTTTTATAGTAGATAATAATGTATATATTTGCAGAACAAATGATGTAAGTATATTTACATCAAAAGGCAATTATGAAAAAGATTGTTTGGGACCTAAAAGGAAAAATCCTGAAACAGAACCTGAAAGAAATAAAAAAGGAACATTATATCTTATTAAACCTGAATTTTTTGAAATGTTAAATAAATGTAAAGATGTTAATGATGCAACTAATACTATTAATAGATCTCGTGATATTGTTTCATCTGCAACTAATACTATTAATAGATCTCGTGATATTGTTTCATCTGCAATTAATTCTGTTGAAAAATTTACAGATATGGAAAATATAGAAGATATTTATAAAAATGAGAATGAAATTATTAAAAACTTAGCTAAAAATTATAATAAAAAAGCTGAATTATATAATTACCATGTAGATTTAATAGCTCAGAATGAAAAAATAGTTGAAGATCAAAATAAAAAACTTAATAAACAGCTTGATGATTTAACAACTATTCAAGAACAAATTGCTTTAAAAGATAGAGTAATTGAATTAAATGATGAATTAACTAAAAAACAAATACGAAATAAAAAAATACTAATCGGGTTTTTTGTTCTTATACCTTTATTAGGAATTCCATTATTATTAATAGTTACAAATGCATTTAGTCCATTTATTGGTATAGGAGTAGCAGGATTAATTATATTGGGATATATTATTTATATAATCATTATTATAAGCCAAGGTTCTATTAAAAAATTTAAAAATGAAGGTAAGAGGATTATTTCAAAATATGAAAAATCACTTGCTAATTATATCAATAAACAACAAGAAAAAAGAAGAAATGCTCTGACTAATTTTGTAAATGAAAATTGTGCAAATTCAGAAGATATTTTAGAAGGCGGCAGTGATGGTGGCAGTGGAGGCGGCAGTGGAGGCGGCAGTGGAGGCGGCAGTGGAGGCGGCAGTGGTGGCGGCAGTGGAGGCGGCAGTGGAAATGATAATAAAAGTTTTCCTAAAGGAGATTTTTATATTAAATCAAATACACCATTTTATTATTATGATGGAACTGCCCCACCTCAACAAATATATCCAGATGCAATTGGAAGTATTGAATTTAATATTGAAGGAGAGAAACAAATGTTTCCAAATATTATTTTAGATAAAATTAAGAATCCAGTAACAAAATTCTTTTTTTATTTATGGACAAATATTTTAGTTAAAAATGGAATTAAAGTAGATGATTATAGATTTAAAGAGGTTTTAGATGTTATAGATTTTACTGATTCTGACGAAACACCAATGCCATACTGGGATAATATTAAACTTCCAATTGTTACAAATTTAAATAAACAATTCAATTATTTATTCCAGTCATATAGTGGAGACAAAAAGAAACTTTCAGAAACGTCTAGTGTTCTATTAAGTGATTTGTGGAACTTTATATTTGGAGATAGAATCCCTAATGATGTATATGAATCTTGGGTGAATAGATTGGCTAATGTTATTAAACAAACTAATCCAAATATTGAAAAATTCTACGAAGAATATTTAAAATACATTATGGGATTACCAAAATTCATTGATAAATACGGTGGTGGTGATGCTGGATTGGAAAAATTTGTCAAAATAAAGATGATTGATTTTATAAAGACTTTTAATCAGGATATTAGTGTTTCACAATCATTCACTAAAAAATATGTCCGATAAATTTTTTTATTATATTAAGTAGATGACTACTAAATATAATATTGGAACATTAACCGAAGCAAAACTTACAGGTCAACCACCAAATGGACTTGGTTTTACACTTGTTGCAGGAGATATTACATTACAAAATTGTATAGGTTCTGTTAAAGGAAATGAAAATCCACTTGTATCTAAATATGTTGCAATTCAAACTAATTCAAGAGCAGAAACTGTTGGAAATCCTCTTACTTTAAAGGGAAAATGTTACAAGGGAAGTTTATATGATCCAATTGTTAATGAAGATGATCCAATTGGAAATAACAGTTTTGATATATATAGTATACCTATTAATCCTTGTAACACCGTTGATAATTGTTTAAAAAATACTTCACTCTCAAAATTAACACAAGAAAAAAAAGATGTTGAAGATTTAATTGTAAAAAATAATAGAGAATTAATAGATGTAAAAATACGATTAGCTGCAATTCAAAAAGGTCAAACTTATGAAAGTGCGGAGCTTGAATACAATAGTAATAGAGATAAAAATGAATTAGAAAGACAACTTAAAATATTAAATGATAAAAAAAAAGACTTAGAAGATTATAAGTATTCTTTAACTGCGCGTAATTCAGAAGCATCTATTCTTCTTTCTGATAAAAATAGACTACTTGCGACAGTAAATTCAAGTATTCAGCAAAAATATACAAAATTAGAAGATGTAAATAATAAAATTAATACAATCACCCAGGATATTTACACAAATAATATGGAAATGAAGAGAAAAGAAAATATTATTCATTCATTAAGAGTAATTCTAATTATTATAGTGGTAATGATAGTTATATTGCTGGTATATTTAGGAATGGATTATGTAGAAGCTAACCATCCAAATGCTTTAGAAAATTTAACAAATAAATTGAATAAAGGCAGCAGTTTATTCATTTAATAGCCCCTTTCAAAAAGGGGCTTACCCCCAAACACCAGACCAAAAGCAAGTCATAAATTACAATGAATATGGAAAATTATTATTACATTCCAATATTGGCAACATAAGGCGCCGACCTTGCATCCCCGCAATTGCCACTTTGGGGCAAAAATACTGATGGATTTACGATAGAATAAAATTATTTATAAAATAATTTTGCGACATTTCGGCGATTATTCGGGGGATTTGTTTTTCAATCCAATTTCCCAATCATTGCCAATATTGGCAAATGCGGGGCTGCAGGAGCATTCGGGGCTGCAGGAGCATGGGGGGGGGTAACGAATCGCTTGCGATTCGTTAGTGTAAGGGGGGAAGCGCGCTTCCCCCCCGCGGTTCCCCCCCCCCGCCCCCCTTAGTCATCATCATCCTCATTAAATACAGAATTCTTCACAAATCCCAATATATGCGTGGTTGAACAATTCGCCTTTCCATACTTCTTCTCAAAATACTTCTTCATATCCTTCTTCAGGGGATACTTCTGACAATTGTAATTCATCATATACCAAGACTTGAAGTCATCATGCAAACTCTGCAGACTGATCTTATCAGTCTTCTTGTCCGTTTTCACCAACCGCGTATTAATAAAATCAATATAAATATCCATATCCTTCTGGTATTCTTCCGTGAACTTCTCCACCTCTTTCGGTATAAAAAGCCCACCCATGACCTTATAATCCGTCAAATAGTTGTGAACAATCATAGACATAAATGTCTCCGTCCATTTCGGGATCTTCTCACTCAAATATTTGTCCTTCTTGAATTCATTGGGATTCTTCGGATTATCCACGAAACAGCTTAAAAATTCCAGCACTTTTATACGGCGCCAAGTTCCCATATCATCCGCTGGAACTTTCGGCATATCATTGCAATACAATATGATCTTGAATTGGGGCTTAAACTCTATGAAATTGGACCACAATCCGCGCCCTTTTATTTTATCACCACCAGAATACTCCTTCATTAACCCAATATTAATCCTCTCCCCCTCACTCGGCTCTTCCAAATACGCAAATCGCTTCCCTTTACTCTCCACAACTTCCGGGCTAACCGAATTACTAGCCCCCCTCTTCCCAGTAAAAAGAGTGATTGGAAATTTTATCGCATAATCTCCCAGCGCCTGAATTAATAACTCATTCACCTTTGACTTACCATTACCACCAGTTCCGGTCCATAAATGGAAGCTCTCATCTGCATTATGTCCCTCCAATAGTGAACTTATAAGACTCAACATATAGCGCCTCTCATTCTCTCCAGGGTGCACCTTCGCCAGAAAATCCTTAATATCATCCAAATAGGGCATCGTGTCCGAATATTTTACATAATTCACGCCGCAGCAGAGACTGATAAAATCATCTGGGCGACCATCCCGGAACTCCCCCGTCTTTAAATCTAGAATCCCATTTTTGAATGAAAACAGGAAATGGTTTTCGTCCAATTTCTGGATGAAATCCTTATTGTAAAATAATCCGCGGCATTCCTTCATCACATTGTCTATGAAATTCGTTGTTTTCAAATTCTTCGTAATCACCGTCAGCCGCTCTATTTTCGCCTCCATCTGCTTTATTTTATTCTCCGTCTCAAACTTCGTTTTCTTGTCCAATCCCGCCTCCAATTCATCCTCTAGGACGATTATTCTTTCGTTCAAATAGCTAATAAATTTAATATATTCATACACCAACTCATTGCTAATTTTGTTTCTTAGACCTATACCCAACTCATCTTCATGCCACCGATGCTGTGAAAACATATACCATTTCTGATTCTTCGCCGATGCACAGACCCATGTGTATTTATACATTTTATACAAAACTTTCGCCACATCCACATTCGTCCCACTCACGGATTGCTCTATGAATGACCGCATCTGTTTGGCACGAAACTCCTTGTATTTATCCGGCGAATCCTGCCACGCCCAATGGTGGATACTGCCCAAATTGATGCCATCATCGCGGAATCGCATTTTATACCAAAATGAGTCACATGATTTCGGGTCATATTTGGGGCTTCTGCGCGAAAAATCGTCCCAGATCGACAGCAAATCTTCGTTTTCTTGGTCAATACTATACAGAGCAAATCCAATATTTATCCAATCATTGTAATCATCGGCGCGCTCATTTTTGAGCATACTGACTAACTCATAGATATCCGCAACTTCTTCTTCTGTCAAATTAGATACTTCTTTTTTGCGGCTTATTTTCCTCTGACAGGATTTGGATTGGAAATTACTTATTTCTTCCAATTTGGAATCTTTGAGAGGGGTTGTCTCCGTTTTATTACGAATGCTCAAAATAGAGGGCAATTGGTATTCATCATAATTTTTGATATCTATGTCGTTCAAATTGTAATCAAAAATATTCGTCAAATTATACCGTGGAATACCGGGCTTCGTGCTGCCATACATATACCAGCCCACTTGTTCGATAACGAGTTTATCAATTGCATTATATATATTATTTTCAATGGGGATCTGAGTGAATACTTCCTCCAAATCTTTGATCACATTTTCGCGAATAATGGTCTGAACCGCTGGATTACTCACGATAAATGGGAACATAATATGCAAACCGTCTTTCATCTGATTTTTCGCTTCATATGGCTCCGGGCGCTCAAATACGAAAGCCTGCACATATTGGAGCTTCTGCAAGTCTGACAGATCGAAATATTCAATAATTTGCTTGATATATGCAGCACAAATTTTCTTTACAAAAGGATAATCAAACACCCTCTTCTTCATATCAATTTTGAATCGCATATCAATGTCAATTATGAAGGGTCCAATCTCAGTATGCTGTTCTATTAGGCTTATTTCTACATTATTCTGCATACATTTTGCATAAAGTTGGTAAAATATCTTCAATTGGGGACCCTCGATTAAAAACTTTCCGGTTTGCTTGCCAACACCTGTATGTGAAGCCTTTCCATTTTTTATACGTCTTTCATTGAGGAAATTTATAAACTTTTTCTCATCATTGGATATACTATTTTGCTCTAAAGTTATGGAAGCTTCCATATCTTTTAAATATATAATAAAAAAGCTTTTAATACAATTTTTGAAAAAATTGAACTTTTTTTCGCGAATAATAAACAAAACAAAAAATGAGTGAAGAAAAGAAGCAGACGGGCGTAGAAAAATTCAAGGAAAAATACGGCATCGATTACGGTGACCTTATTGTTTTACCAATCAAAAATACCGGAATATACAAACAGAATTATAAAATTCTGTATGACAAAAAAACGGACCAATGTTTTAGCCTTTGGAGTTCACCTTATCGACATTTTATATATATTGAAAATAAAGGATTTATCACAATTGATCCAGACCTTCGCAAAGCAAATGATGATTATATACAAGAACACTTCAAATTAGAATAAGCTAATTCTTAGAGAATATATTATAAAATTTAGGTTTTACAACAAGTGTTTCCATAGCGTTTAGAACTCTCTAGAAAGATTAACTCTGACAGAGACACTCTTAACTGGGTCCGAGAATGGCAGTTCTGAAGTATCCGACGTAAAGTCGTAACTCTTTGAACTACGGGGACCAATTGCCGTTGTGAGTGTCACTGTCATACCAGCTGGGACCTTGAGTGAGCCGAAGAAGGTCAATTCGGGAAGATCAGTAGTCCCAAAAGGGAGAAAATGATGCTCTCCTCCATATGATTGTCCCCCAAAAATTTGGGGATGCTGCAGGGTCATTTCAGTCTTTCGACTGTACCGGAGTGAAAGCATCCGTCCAGAGAAGTAGTACTCCTCCAAGGAAGGGACATCTCTCCCCGAAAGGACGATGTACGATCCGGAATTCTTTTCCTGATCATACAGTATGAGCTCATATTCAGGGTGGACCTTCACAGACCTTATAGTCGGCGCAAAGCCCGTCGCGACATATGCTGTTGCGTCCGTTGCTATCCCAATTGGACCGCCTTGGAACCTATCTCCTCTATACAGAAGAGCCATTGGTTTATCTCCTTGCGGAACGTTATCGTTGTTCTCTAATGATGAACAGTCCTTGCAAGCTATCACTACTACTGACAAATATGCCAGAATTAGTGCAACCACTAAGGCGGTAGTCATTGTAGTCGACTAATTATCGAAATGTTTAAAAAATAAACCCATCAATTTTTTATATATTTTTCATTGCGGAAATTTATAAATTTTTTATCGTAATCGGATATATTATTTTGTTCAAAAGTTATGGAAGCTTCCATATCTTTTTTAAATTTTCTATATTCTTGTAAAAAATTGATGCAAAATTATTTATAAAAAACTAGAGCCTAACAAGCTTAAAAGTATGTTAGGCTTCAAAAACGGTCCACAACGTGGTGGAAAAAATCGTAGAACAGTTCGATACTGTCCTCCAAGGCTTTATGGACACCGGGCTTCTGACGAAAGAATGTCACACCAAGAAGAAGATTCTTTTTGGAAAGAAGTCCAAAGACCGGACCAATTATTGGCTATGTACAAAAATGGTGACTTACGCTATGAACAGCTTGATCCAGAAGATTGGGTTAGAATTGAAGATGCAAAGCACAATCGCAGGATATTTGAGAAATCCCTTGAGGTAGATGCTGAAAATAAGGCTCTTAGAGCTGAAAATGAGGCTCTCAAAGCTGAGCTAGCACAGCTTAAACAAAAACAGGAAAATTCATCTCCAGTTCCTTCTGGTGCTGTCCAAATCCAAAAAACTGAATACAAAGATGCTGTTGGGATCTCACAAGCAAATATTCAGTTGAGAAAATTTGGAAACTTTTTTCGAAGAGTCCGTCTTTTCTTTTTCCTCTTGGACAATTTCAATCAAATAATAAAACATCTTTGCAAGTTTGAAGACTGTGAAGATGGTGATGTCGAAATTGAGGGCGCTGGGTCAGTTCTTCGGAAAATATTTGAAATGGTCATGAGCACCAGTGCCGCAGAAATTTCAGAAAATACACTCACAATCCCCGACTTGGACTACAAATTTTACGGATCGAAGGCAGAGTTTGATGAATTTGCGGCAAAAGTTTCGCTCTGGATTATGACAAACAAGTTGAATATCCCAGGAACTCATTTCATCATTGGCGTCATGCGTAGATTTACTGCGAGAAAACCAATGTCGAATCATGGGATTGCAGAATACGAAAAGTTCACTATTCAAGTCATTGATTCGGCAACCAAAGAAGTTTTTATGGTTGACATAACACTTTTTGATGGATCCACAGTTTTTCCATGCGATTTCACTGTGAATTCATTTGCAGTTTCTCCAACTCAAGGGATATTTGTCAAAGACCCTAACCCAATTCACAGAAATGCGAAAAGTGATTTTCTCGCTGTTTTGCGCGATGTCAGTTCTAGAACAACGTCATGCATGACGAGGAGAAGTGAATGGGATTATGGTGTTTTTTCTCTGAATTTTCTACTCAGAGGATTCAAAATACATCATGCTGGCTATCAAATGTTAGGTTCTCCAATTCTTGAAGTTTCTGAATGTCCAATCATGAGTGAAGAATCTTTATGTGTCAAGCTCATTGGATGCAATTGCAGCAAACAGAAAGACAAAGATGGAAACCCAATTCCTCTGCCTGTTGCCCTTTCAATTTCTTCTGCAATTGGAATTTTTGACAATAACAAACATTGTCCAAGTTGCCGTGGAACATTGACTAAATTTTTCTGTGTGCCCGAAAAATCAAAACAAGATCTCAAGGATCCATTAGGTTTTTCCAGATTCTTGATGAGTGATCCGCAGCAAAAAGTGAGTAAATCTGAATTAGATTCACTTATGGAGAGAGTTGACGGGATTTCTAACTGGTACAAATATACAGCGACGAAGAATCTTTCACCACAATCAGAAGATGGTTTGAAAAGTTTGGCTCAATTTTCAAGACGTTTTAGATCTTCTGAAGAAAGAGATGAAATAGAGCGAGCCCTTGCCTCTCAAATGAGATTCGGCAGTGGCGATGGAGCGCCAGTCCTTGCATCTCAAATGAGAGCCGGTGGTGGCGATGGAGCACCAGTCCTTGCCTCTCAAATGAGAGCCGGTGGTGGTGCTCTCGCACCAGTCCTTGCCTCTCAAATGAGAGCCGGTGGTGGCGATGGAGCACCAGTCCTTGCCTCTCAAATGAGAGCCGGTGGTGGTGCTCTCGCACCAGTCCTTGCCTCTCAAATGAGAGCCGGTGGTGGTGCTCTCGCACCAGTCCATCGCCATAATTATGAATCTGATGAAGATGACTATATTCGTCGTGGTCATTACGGATCCTAATCCATGAACAAAAAATGATTTAAAATCTATCCTATTATAATAAACAATAAAATGGAATTCTGCCCAGATTGTCAAAGTCTTTTATATTATCAAGAAGAAGAGGGGAAATTAATAAATTATTGCAATGGATGCGGCTACAAGAATCCCTCTGATAAAACTCTAATTTCCCAGAATTTATACGGAAAAAGCAGCACTGCTACATTTGGCAGTCGCAAAAATTACGTCTATGATCCCACCCTTTCCAGAACCGCGAAATATGTGTGTCCCAATGAGAAGTGCATGACGCACACCCAGCCCGAAAAAAGGGAAGCCGTTTTCTTCAATGAAGGTGATTCCCTCAAAAATATATTTATTTGTAGGGCTTGTCAAACTGAATGGAAGTATTAGGAAATATCCGGAAAAATTGAAACAATTTAAAAATAATATTATAATTATACAAATAAGCTAAAAATGGAGAACGCAGAAGTATTCGAAGCAAATGAAGAGAATGGTGAGCTGAACTCTAATAATGAGGGAAATGAGTATTCCAATCAAGTCGAAGTTTTAGAAAATGACGCAAAATTGGAGGATTTTAGAACAACATATGACAGAATGATGGATAAAAATACACAAAGAAGGACGATTCCTTTTTTGACGAAATACGAAAAATCGCGAATTATTGGCAAGCGCGCCATGCAAATCTCCAAAGGATCGCCACCCCTAGTGGAAATTGGCGACCTAGAAAATCCAATTGATATTGCGAAAAAAGAACTCATGGAGCGAAAAATTCCATTCATTATTCGCCGCCCTTTGCCCGATGGAAGCTATGAAGACTGGCGCGTAGATGAGCTAAGAATCCTCGAATAAATAATCATCTTGAACTTTTTGTAATTCACCAGGCACAAAATTGGGTGTATTCACCGTATATGTTTGCAAAAGATGAACTGTATTTTCAGATAGCCTAGAATTAACAGCTACATATACTGGATAATCACCAACACTCGGATAAGTCCAACTAAATTTAATATTATTCGGGTCTTCCGTGAATAATATTGTTATAACAGCATCTACATTTTTCCGAGTATTTTTACTACAAGATTTCGTGCTTAGGAGCCCATTTGACAGTAGAAAATTTGTGCCAAAAATTTGGTATGCATTCTTTTCCATTTGGTTCACAATAGAATCCACTGTGTCCGTTTCATTAAAAGTTAGCCACAATATGCCAATATTATTGTTTATAGTTTCCGTATTATAAAATGCAATTGGTAAATAGCATATTAAATCACGGTTCAACTCTTTGATATTTAAGCAATAATAAAGTCGTTTCAATATATTGTAAACTATTGTTGCTTTTACATTTTTCTTTCGTTCAAATGATTCAGTAAGTAAATAACGCTCAATATTCAAATGATTTTCAATTAACGGAAGAGGATTTGTAATCTTTGGAATTTGATTACGTAATAGAAAAAGTTTTATTGCAGGAAAAATATGATAAAATCGGCTATGATAAAAATTATCTTTCTGTTTATTTGGATGCGCTGTATAGCAATATTTAGCCATATTGGAGCCTCCAATAAGTTCATGATTTATTTTTGAATAGAATTTTTTATTATCGACATCAAACCATACTTTATAATGATATTTTTTACAATTAAAAAAATCTTCTTTATTTGTAAATAGATTAACAACATTGATTTTATTTGCCGACAATTTATTATAATCTTTGTTATATTCTTCCAGGTTTTTATATGCAATCTCATAATTTATTATATTACTGCTATTTGAATCAAAATATGTAATACTGTTAATAATAGATTGAGTAGTATTATTTTTCTTGTTTATCATATGTTGGTAATTATCTTCTGCTGTGATACGGAACCGCCATTTCTTAATGATATAATATAAAATTGGTATTCCACATATAACTGGGATAGCCCACTCAATATTTCCAAAATATTGCATTTATTCTTGAAAAATTATAGTAAATATTCTTTAAGTTGATTCGAATAAATAATTATAATCTACTTCTTGTAATTCACCTGGGTTGAAATTTGGTGTATTCACCGTGTATGTTTGCGTTAGATGCACCGTATTTTCAGCGAGTCTAGAATGAACAGCTACATAAACCGGATAATCCGCAACACTTGGATATGTCCAACTAATTTGAATATTATTTGTTTCTTCAGTGAATAATATTGTTATAATCGCATCCGCATTTTTCCGAGTATTTTTACTACTAGATTTCGTGCTTAGGAGTCCATTTGAAAGTAGAAAATTGGAACCAAAAATTTGGTATACATTCTTCTCCATTTTTCGCTTAATGGATTCCACTGTGTCCGCTTCATTAAAGGTCAGCCACAATATGCCAATATTGTTGTTAATAGTTTCCGTATTATAGAATGCGATTGGCAAAATGCAGACCAAATCGCGACCTTGGCTCTTTATATTAAGGCAATAATATAGTCGCAGCATTATGCAATAAATCATCGTGGCTTTCACATTATTTTTTCTTTCGAATGTTTGTCTTGCAATATAGCGCCGAATATTCATACTATTTTCGAACAATGGGAGAGGATTTTGAATTTTTGGGAGTTTTTTTCGTAATAGGATCAATTTGATGACGGCGAAAATATGGTAAAATCGACTATGATAGAAATTATCCTTCTGTTCATTGGCGAAAGCTGTGTAGCAAAATTTGCCGATATTGGAGCCTCCAATGAGCTCGTGATTTAATTTTCCGTAGAATCTACGATTTTCCATATCGAGCCATATTTTATAATGATACTGCTTACAATTAAGGAATTCCTTTTTGCTTTTGAAGAGGTGAATATCAGTGATCTTATTTGCGGACAATTTATTATAATTTTCATTGAATTTTACGAGTTTGGCGTGCATAATTTCGTAACTGATTGTATTAATGCTATATTGATCAAAAATTGCAATACTATCAATGACGGATTGAGTTGTATTATTTTTTTGATTAATAATATGCTGGTAATTGTCCTCTACTGTAACATGGGACCGCCATTTTTTAGTGGCGTAGTATAAGATTGGAAGCCCACATATGACAACAGGAATAGTGTATTTTGGAATATTCTGGGGGATTTTAGCCTCCAATGTATTGAAAATATCCCAAAAAATATTGCGCCCATATTGCAACCATTGTTGGCGATAATTCATAGTTATTTGTAATAACTTTTCTTTAAGTAAAATTATTTATAAAAAAATTGATGGTAAAATATTATTTATTTTTGATAAATTAGTTACATTCTAGAATGGGAAGACCTAAGCAATCTTCTTCTAGGTCGGAACAAGAAAAGATCAATGCTTTAGCGAATCCCGCTGCTTCTACACTTAGTGTTCCTGCAAGTGTTGCTTCTGCTAAACCTACTGAAAAGTGCTCAAATAACACCAAGCCGACCATCAAAAAGAAAAAAAAGTCTGGTCCATCTGGAAAATCTGGCGTTTCTAAAAAATGTCCACATGGGCGTAAAAAAAGCCTATGCAAAGAATGCGGAGGTGCAGGTTTGTGTCCACATGGAAAGCGGAAAAATTACTGCAAGGATTGTGGTGGGGCGTCAATATGTGAGCATGGAAAGCGCAAAAATATTTGCAAAGAATGCGGAGGTGCAGGTTTGTGCTCACATGGTCGGCAGAATCAAACGTGCAAAATTTGCAGTGAGAAATGTTCTCATGGCAAAATGAAATGTCGGTGCGAAGTTTGTAATGAAGAATGTAAACAAGTGTCTATACACTGTCCGCATGGGAATCAAAAAAACCAATGCACTGAATGCAAAAAAGCGTTTACTTGCAAACATGGCAAACGACTATATAAGTGCACACAGTGTGGTGGGAGAGGCACTTGTGAACATGGACGCCTCAGGAACTATTGCAGAGACTGTTGTGGAAATTCCTTATGTGTGCATGATCACCAGATTCATAGGTGCCGCGTTTGCAAGCAAATCTGTAAACATGGTGTAAAGAGCGGTCGATGCGATTCTTGTGTTTGGGATTGCTACAAGGTAGTATTACCTCCTCTGAAGAAAAGAGAAGTTCCAACTGGTGAGAATCATGATGAAGGATTGCCTTGGTTAAGTGATTTGTCGAGCATTTCTAAAAGTTGTTCCGAGAGTAGTTCTCCCGATACATCCAGGAGTTTTTCTCGGGATGAAGATGGATGCGACATGTTTGACAATCAACCTTGCTCGCCAAACCATGAATGGTTAACAAGTGTTCAGACCAGTTCTGATCAGCAAAGTTCTGATTGGTTTGGTGATGGTCAGGAAAGTCATTGTCAGCAAAGCTCTGATTGGTTTGGTGATCATTGAAAATTGTAATTTCTTCACATAGAAAGATGCTGAATTCAAAAAACTATTATAATTTCTATATTTTTACACCAATATTTGAAATATATAATATCTCACAATATCCGAAATGAGATAAATATATCACATCAACAATATTTTATTTTACATCCAATAAAATAAAATATAATCTATTATCTTTCCACCTGGATCACAGACCTATTTTAAGCAACAGGGGTGAAGTGGCGAGAAAGAGCCTTCATAAGGGTGTTGTAGTAGCAGTTCTCCTCCTGAACAACCTTGCCCTTCTTGTCCTTGACGGCGCAGAGCTCAGGGAAGAGGTGCTGAAGGGTCGCA